>Ga0209536_100000530_pt1 | contig 61712 bp, 87 predicted proteins | sample DeeMarSeWOR28_12_FD_187461 | JGI IMG/M metagenome (GOLD analysis project Ga0209536, IMG submission 187461) | Marine sediment microbial communities from White Oak River estuary, North Carolina - WOR-2-8_12 (SPAdes) (version 2) | ecosystem: Environmental > Aquatic > Marine > Intertidal zone >...
TACTCCTTATTAGGTTCCAAGAACGCCGGACTTCATCGCCGTGTTGTTGAACGAGACGATGATGCGGTTGTACGCGGCGGTGTAGTCGTTGCCGGGGATGGACTGGAGCGGGTTCGAGCCATCCGGGGCATAGTTGGCGAGGCCAACGATGCGGAAGGGATAGGTCGCCGCAGTGCCCATCACGCTGGTGCTGTCAGCGTAGGCGGTCGAGATGCCGGTGGACACGTTGCCCGGCGTGGTGCCGAGGGTGTTCGTGTTGGTGCCGGTGCCCGTGCCGTAGGCCACGCCGATGTTCTCGCCGATGTTGGCGACGCCAACGGCGGTGGAACCGGCCTGAACGATGAACTTCGCGTTCGGGTCGGTGATGACGTAAGCCTCAACGCCCGCGTTGGAGTTCACGTCGCCGACGCCGGGGAAGTAGTTGGACCACACGGGGCGCTTCTGCGACACCGAGAGGTACTTGCAGCCGATGAACACGCCGACGAGGTAGCCGGAGCCAGCCGCAGGGGTGTTGGTGGTGCTGTTGGTGCCGAGCTGGCAAATATAGCCAGTGCTCAACTGGGCGACGGGATCGCCAGAGAAGATCTGGGGATTGGTCGAGCTGGAGGGAGAAATGGAGAGCGCGACCTGCTCATAGGTCGGGGCCGAACCAGTGCCCTGATACTGCTGGAAACCGTTGGGCGCATTGGTATTCGCCATGACGGGTTCTCCTTTTTACGGGAAAAGCTCGTCACTTCACACCGGGGAAGCTCAGAAGCCGGGGGTAGGCGAACCTCCCACGCCGGGGGGAGGTAAGGCACAGAGTGACCTTGAAGACGCAGCATATACACATTTGAAACAAAAGAAAAGGGGGCCCGTTACGGCCCCCTGATCGGTGCTTAGAGATCCTCGGGGATCGGCATGTCGAACGTCTTCTTGATGTTCGGGCGGACGCGGGGATCGTCGCGAGTGAAGGTGCCCTCGGGGGCGCCAGCGATCTGGGCCTCCTTGATGCGCACCTGCTCGCGGGCCTTGCGCAAGTCAATCCGGCGCACCTCCTCCGAGATCTCGGACGGGCGCTCCATGAGGACCATGCCTTTGCGCTCAATGGTGCCCTTGTCCCAATTGGAGGGCATCATTTGCGGGTGGCGTTTGGCCGGGACGGGCTCCCACCCCTCGCGGGCGAGCTGCACCGCGTAGGCGGGGTCCTCTTGGTTCCAAATCGTGTGGCGCTTCCACTCGTAGGTCCAGCCGTCAGGAATGATGTCCTTCGGGATGTAGAACTCGTCGGTGCCCTCGTCCATGCCGCCGTTGTCGTTGCGGATTTGGGCCGCGCGGGCTGCGGCGCGGGCGCGGGGGTCTTCATCACGCAGTTCGGGTCTCATTGGGGTGCGCTCCGTGTTTGCCGACTTTTCGGCGAGGACTCGTTGGAATTTGTTGGTCATTGCAGGCGCCCTTCCTTTTTGAGGAGCATCTTGTTGTCGTAGTAGGCCTTCTCGGACATGCCCATCGCGGCGGCATGCTCCTTTTCAGCCGGGCTGAGGATGTAACCGTTGGACCGTGACCCAGTCCCGTTACCGCCGCGCGACACGGGCGCCGCCGGAGGAGCGTAGCGGCGCTGGGTCACCTTGGCGGCGCTGGACATGGCGTCGTCGTCCTGCTCCACCGGGGCGCGGCTGCGCAGGCGCAGGGTGTCCTCGATGGTGGCGAAATACTCGTCCGTGTCCGGCTGGAGCCCGTCGGCGACGGCCAGATTGTGGGCGGCGACCATCTTCTGGTACATGCGCGGGTCCGTTACGCACTGCGGATTGCGCCGGACCCAGTCAGCCGACCGGGGCGAGAGCTGCGAGGCCAGCTCCTCCACCGGGTCAGACCGGCGCGCAGGCTCCTGCGGCACGATCTTGGGCGCATTTTCCATGTGCGCCCGGCCCCTCTCCAGCTCCATGAGCTTCGCCGAGTTCATCGACAGGCTCTCTTGGATCTCCGCCGCCTTGGCGTAGTCGCCAACCGACAGGGCCTCGCTGTAGCTGTACTTGAGGATGTCGTTGTTGCGCTTCACCGTGTCGATGGCGTTCTTCACGAGCTGCAAGTTGGTGTCCTGCACCTCATTTTTGGCCTCGGCGGCGGTGTTGTAGGCCATTTTGGCCTGTTTTTCGGCCTCAATTCGGGCCATCCGCTCCTGTTCGAGCTTCAATTTCAGCTCTTGGATGCCCTCTTCGGGCTCAATTGCGTCAATTTGGGCCTTTTCGGGCGCGTCTTCGGCCTTCACGACCTCAACGGGGTCAATTTTGTCGTCTTCTGGCTTGTTTTCAGTGTCTGACATGGGATTTTCCTCAGTAGACGGTGTCAGGGTGCGGGATGCGGGCGCGAATGGCGGCGTCATCGAACATCCGGCACAGAACGCCGTTGACGGTGATGTTCCACCCATCGCTGGGGCGGAAGACAATCCAGTCACCGACCTTCAAATTGAGGCCGCTGAACCACTTGCCGTCGCTCTCGACGAAGGCGGAGGGGCCGGTCTTGATGATCAGACCCACTTTGGACTGGTGGCGGTCCTCATCGCGGGCCTTGGCCGCCATGATGATGCCGCCCTTGGTCTTTTCGGGGCGGATATAGACCGCCACGAGCACTTGCGTGTTCAGCAACTCGACCTTGCTGATGTCGCCAAGGTCCTGAAGGAGCGCCTCCTTCGGATCGCTCTCGTGGAGCATGGCGATGTTGTGGTGTGCAGAGATGTTAGACATGGACCCCCTCCTTACTGGCCGCGTTCCTTGCGGTTACAGATCGTTGTTGCCTCGCCGCAAAACTCAAGGGCCATGCGGAGACCGGCGATAATTCCTACTTGGTGTCGGTAGGTTGGGAAATCAATCGTTGCCAGACCTGTGGAAAGGTTTTCCTTCCGGTCGTCGATGGCGTCGTCGATTAATTTCTTCAGTTCGCGCTCAAAGAGCGTGTTGAACGTAAGCATAGACCCCTCTTTGCTCCCCCTCGATGTAAGCGGGACGGCTGGTAGAGGGGGTCAAACCAGCCGTCCCTTTATCCGCAGGCAGTACCGATCTGCCCGCGAACTCTTTAGGCCCGGCGCTTCTGGATCTCGGTCTTCTCAAGGCGACCGACCCCAGAACCAGCGCCAGCGTCCATGTCCTTGTAGGAGCGATAGACCTTGCCACCGGCCTTGCGGCCCATCGGGGCGCCGCCAGCGGGCATGGGCATCGGCATGGGCATCGGCATGGGCATGGGGGCCGCAGCGGCGGGGGCGCCGCCCGGAGGCATGCCCATCGGCACGGGGACGCCGCCGGGACCGGCAGGACCGCCGGGAGCGCCGGGGCCAGTGGGCGGCACAGCGTCCATGCCGGGCTGCTTCTGGCCACCGTTGATGACAATGGCGATGTGGGTGCCCTTGGCCTTGCCGCCGGACTTGTAGCCCATCGGCTTACCGGCGCCCATGTTTGGCATCATCGGAGGCGCGGGCATGGCGGGGGCGGCGGCGACAGGCATCGCGTCGGGGCCGCCGAGGCCACCGCCGTAATACTTGCCGGGGCGGTTCAGGCCCTTGAGCGTCTCGGCGAGGCGGGCGCGCTTGGCCAGCTTCGGGTCCTTGGAGTGCTCGGCCTTCTCCAGCTTCTTCTCGGGGATCTTCTTGCCCTCGGGGACGCCCAGCTCCTTGTGGAGCGCGCCCTTGTGCTTGATGGCCCCGGCGATCCACTTCTCGCCGCCTTCGGCCTTGCCGGTGCGGGCGGAAGGCTTCACCATCTTTTTGATGAGGGCCTTGTCCTCGGCCACGTCCTCGTGGACCTTGCCGCCCTTCTTGTAGACCTCTGCCTTGCCGCGCTTGGGCTTGGACAGGTCCTGATCGTGCTTGGCGATCTTCTTCTGTTCACCAAGGCTTACGCCGGGCTTGCCCGCAGGCATTTCCATCGGGCCGAACTTGACGTTGCCGCCAGCCTTGCGCTCGGCGCGGCCACCCGACTTCAGGGCGCCAATGTGCTTCTTGCCGGGGCGCTCGGCGTTCGCTTCCTTCTGGTCGCGATTGATGAGGCTGTCGGCGGTGATGGCGCGGCCACCGGACTTGCGGGGCTTGCGGCCCGCGTGGCAGTCCTCCTTCATGCCCTCAATCTTGCCGCCCGACTTGTAGGCGCGCTTGGAGATCGGGCGCATGCCCGTCTTCACGTCCGCATTCAGCGGCTCGGCGGGCGACCAGTCGGAGCTGTCCACCTTGCTGTCCTTCTCGCCGGACAGGCGCTTGGCCTTGCCCTTCATGGCCTCGCGGGCCTTTTTCGCCATCTCATACATGCTTTCGCTCCTCGGAGGTTACGGGCGTCCCCGTTGCTGCCTGAATGGATAGCTTGGGCAACATCAAGCTTGCCGGGATACTAACATAAGGGCGCGATCAACGACAGAGCCGCCATGCTTGCGTCCCTCGGCGGCAGGAGAAGGTTCTTCGCCACCTTCTCGCATAAGCTCAGGAGCCATTGATCCCGCAGCCGTAACGCCTGCGGCGCCGTAGAGCGGGATCTCGCTGCGAACGAGGCCGCGACGGACGATCTCGTCTTTCGGCATGCCGGTGATGCGATGAGTGCGCTCAATGGCCTCGTTGACGATGCCAATCATTGGCTGCGCCTTGAAGCCGCCGGGCGTTTTCATGTCTTTAATGCCTGCCCAACCCACTTCTTGGAAGTAACGAGGATCGTAACCCATAGATCCGGCAAGATCGCTTAAAGCCCCTTCGTAATGACCGTAGCTTCCCGTGGGAGGCATACTCATTTTTGGGTCCCATGCGCCGCTCATCTGCTCGTCAATGGTCGGTGTTTTTTTGCCGAGGAAGTTGGCGGAAAAGTTGTACCTTTTGGGGTTTTCATAGGTCAGGCCTTCGCCCTCCATGATCATCTTGCGATACTGGTCCATGTTGTTTTGGATGCCGTATTTCCCGCCCGCGACCGGGAAAGGATACTCATAGGCCTTCGTCGGCATTGGCTCGCCGCGAGCGTGGAGATAGTTGCCGAAATGAGCCATCATCAAATTAGATGTAGGATCTGCGCCGCCAGTGGTCGCTGCCATTGCGTCAGGGAATTTCTCCTTGAACATTTTGCGGCCCAACTCTGGGCCGTATTCATTGATAAATTCACGCTCAAGCTGGCCCATGAAGTACCAATTTTCGGCCATCTCCTTTTGTTTCAAGCCGTGCTCGAAGCCCGCTTGGAGATTTTCCATTGCCTGCGGGTCGCGAGCTTTTTCCTCATAAGCAGCAATCGCCTTCGGCGACTTCATTTGCACAAGTTCGCGCGTGTTTGGCTGGATCTCAGGATAATGAGAGGGATCAACGTCAAAACGCTCTGACAGCGGGAAGTAGGGCTCATAGTTCCCGGCGTTGATTTCCTTTTGAGCCGCGATGCGCGCCTTCTGAACAGCAATTGCTTCAGGGCTCAAGGTCTTAGCCAAGAACTCTTTGCCGGTTTTCTTGTCGATGGCCGGAACGGGCGGCACCATTTCAGGATAGCGTTCTGCAACTTGGGGGAAAACGCCGACTTTAGCCGGAGATTTTTCTGCCGCTTTGCGAACAAGCTTCAGCGCGGCGCCGGTCAACCCGCCGCCTTCAAAATGATCACGCATGTCTTCGCCTTTCATTACCTCGCCCCCACGGGCATGGGCGGACTGGCCGCGCAGGATGCTCTCGCGCATGGCGGGGGTGATGGTGATTTCGTGGACCGGCTGATTGTAGCCCTGATAGAGCAGGTCACGCGCCTTGTCAGCCTCGCGGAAGCTGCCAAACCTCGGCGACAATTCCGTAATGCCTTCGCGGTCTGGATGGCGCCCGGACACCCAATACTGGCCGCCCTCGTTTTCAATTTGGGCCGAGTAGGGCCATGAGTCGCCGGGAGCGAGGTTGCTCACATAGCCTCGGCCAACCTTGACGCTCGGATCATGCTTTTTGGTCAGCAACTGGAGCCGCTTGGGAACCATCTCGTCGTAATAGCCGAGCATACCTTGGCCGCCGACAGTGAGGTCGAGGCCTTCGATGCTCTTGTGATTGCGTCCGCGATAGGACTTGCCCTCGTCGTTGACGATCTTGTTCGCCACGTCCTTGCCGAGGTATTGTTCCAGCTCTTTGGCGGTGAATACGTCTTGCGGAAGATCGACGCTGTCGCCTTCTTTGTTCACAATCCCCAAGCGGTAGGCGTCGTCGCCTTCTTTCATGTAGTCAATTGAGTTCACTTGATTGCTCAGGCTGTACCGCTTTGCCTGATCAGCGCCCTGCGTGAAGGCGACCTTGTCATAGCCATTGTCCACCGCGTCCTTGAGAATGCGCTTCAGGGTCAGGTCAGTCCATTGCTGGGTGTTGCCGACATACGGCCCCATAGGAACGCCAGTATCCTGCATTGCCTCTTGCTGCCTGCGAACGTCAATTAGACCTTGCAGGTCTTGGCTGGTCTGGCGCACTCGATTGACCGACGCTTCAAAGTCGGGGTGCGTCCTCAGTACCTCTTGGCGCATGGCCTCATGCGCTTGCTGGGCGCGATTGTACTCACCGGGGGACATTGTCCTTGGGTCAGGCATCTTTTCAATAGATTGGTTGATCTGTTTGAGCAGTTCCTGATGGCTGTTCGCGGCCTCATTGTAGGCGTCCTCGGCGGCGCCAAGTTTGGCCTCGAACGCCGGATCTGCGGGCTTTATAAATCCAAAATCGGACGGCACAACTTTGGTGGCCTCTTCTTTTGAAAGGCCCCGCTCTTTCATCACGCGCTTGACTTCGTCGTTGCGGATGTCGCGAGCCGCCTGCGCCCAGTCGCTTTGCAGCTCATCCACAAGCATGATTTTTTCGCCGTTCGGGCCGATCTTGGTCTTCCGGCGGTAATGCGCGACGACGTTCTCGTCACCGGGCCAGTGGGAAGATCGGAACACAGGATTGCGTTCGGCGATCTCGCGTGGCGATACTATTGCACCTTCAGGAGCGGCGGCTTGCGCCTCTTCCCGTGTAGCAAACGTGCTCTTGCTGTTAGTTTGTGTAGCAGGGTCAAACCATTCAAATGCAAAATCGCGTTCTTGCCTATTGGGCGCCATCAGCCGGACTTCGCGGTAGTCCTCGCCGCCGGGGGTGGAGTACCGCTCAAAGCGCGTCGGAGACCCAGCAGATCCCTGCCAATTTTCGGCCCACAGGCGCAATTGGGTGTCGTTTTGGGGATGGCCGCCCTGCTCGACGATATACTTGTCGTAGAGGTCGTCGTAGTTGGCCCTAAACTCGGCGTCAGACATTTTCTTGCGGGAACCGCCCGATACGCGCTCGGTGATTTGCGGCATCGTGTCCATAAAGTGCTGGGCGATCTCCTCGCGGGTCACAATCGGGCGCCCGCCGAAGGTCTGGAGATAGCTCTCCATCTCAGGCCCCTTTACGCCCGCCTTCTCAAGCATCGAGCGGAATTGCTGCGGCGAGCCCTTGGCCTGCGACAACCCACGCGCCGCCTCGGCCCCGTGGCTGTAGAAGCCCAGCGGCGACAGTTCGCGGGGGATCGCCATGCGGGCGACTTCCATCGCCTTGGACAGTTTGCTCGCCTCGGCGTCTTCGGGCGCCAGCATGGCTCCGGCTGCGGTGGCGGCGCCTGCGGCTCCGGGCGATGGCATGCGCACCCTGTCCCACGGCTGCGTGGCCATCCGCTCCAGACTGCCCGCCCTAGCGAACGGCGTGACCATGCCCCGGACGCCGCCGGTCAGGGCCGCGTCGGCCACCATCTCAGCCGCCTGCGCGTCCTTCAGGTTTCCCGTGATGCGCAGATATGGGTCGCGCACCAGAACGCGCTCCAAGGCCGTCAGCGGGGCCATGCCAGCGCCCAGAAACCCTCCGGCCATGCCGAGAGCCCCGGCGCCGTAGTTGCCCTCCTTGGCCGCTTTCCAGCCCTCCCTGATGGCTTCGGAGTTTTCGTCCATCGCCTCGCCCCAACGCTTCCAGTAGCTACCGGGGACGCGCTGCGGCATGTATTTGTCCCAGCCCGTGGGGGCGGCGGACATGAAGGTCTCGCCCTTCGGCAACTCGCCCTCTACGCCCAAGGCGCGCGTCAGGCGCTCGCCCTCGGTCGATCCGGCGTCGGACCATGTGCGTTCGGCGGGATTGTAGGCGGGCTGGCGCGCGGCCTGCCGGACCACGCTCTCTGGCATTGGCATGTAGGAGAAGGTCGGTGGCGCGGGCGTGGGCTCCCTGCCCGACCCGCCAGCCTCGTCGGCGACGGGGACCTTGCCACGGTAGATCGTCAGCGGGCGGGGCTGGTCAGGATCGACGTAGCTTCCGTCCTCGCCGTCGAAGTGGCGGCGGAGCATGTGGAGGGCATGATCGACCGGGTCATCCATCTCACTGCTCCGTCAGCGGCTGCTCGTTGCTCTCAAGGCGCTGGATCATGCCGGGCTCAATCAGGCTCTGCATGATCGGGAGGCCCTGCGGGTTCTTGGCCATGTCCTCGGCCAGCCGCACAGCCGCCAAACGCTCGCGGCTCTCGCGGTCGCGCTTGCGGTTCATGGCGTCCATCAGGCTGTCTTGCTGCTTTTCCTGAAGCTCCTGCTCCTTCAGCTTCAGTTCCGCCATCTTGATCTGGTCCTCAATGCTCGGGGGAGCATTAGGGTCGGCCTGCGGCTTGTCGCCCTGCGCCTTGGCCATCGCCTCAGCGGCCTTGACCTTGACCATCTCGGTCTTGGCGTCGGCCTCCTGCTTCTTGATGCCGACCATCGCCTTGGCGTACTCGACCTCTGGCGGGGGCTTGGACGACAGCGCCGAGGGCGGCACCATGAACTGTTGCGGGTTGCTCCAGCCCATCGCCTGCAAGGCCGCAGTGTCGATGGCGATGGGGTCATAGAGCGATGGGTTGCCCTGTTGGAGCTGCTTCAGGCCCATGATCTTCATCATGCGCTGCGCTTGGCTGGCCGTGTTCGGGTCGGCCTGCGGGGTCAACTCGCAGTTGTTGATGGCGGCCAAGAACGTCTGCTCGTCCCACTGGTAGGCAGGCTGGCGGTTGCGCTGCCAGAAGCTCTCGGGGTGCTCCCTGAAACACTGGACGAGCAGGCGGAACTCCTCGGCCTGCGCCGAGTGCATCCGCTTGTGGACGGCGTTCAGGACCTTCGTGGCTTGGTCGATCATGGCCAGCGTCGTGCCCACCGGGGCGTCGGCGCGGCCCTCGCCCACCTGCATCTCGCTCGTGCCGCCGACGCGCATGCCCGTCTCGGCCATGTTGCTGACGAGGTTCATCAGGGACTGGCCGGGCTCCTTGTAGGGCAGGGGCATGATGGCGTCGCGCAGCGGGGCGCCGCCGGTCTTGACCAGCGCGCCGCCGCCGGGCGGGACGCGGAAGATGTTGGTGTTCTGGCGCCCGCCAGCGTCCGAGTACAAGAAGCCGGGGAAGTTGGCGTACATGCCCGCGTCGAGCATCTCGCGCCACGCCGCCGTGATGGCGTTGGTGGTGTTGCCGAGGATGTGGAGCAGGCCGATGTCGTAGAACCCGAGGCCGGGCACGAAGGTGTACTTGACGAAGTTTGTCCGCGCCTCGGGGAGGTCGTCGGTGTCCTCGTCATAGTTGCGGACGATGGACAGGATCTCGCGGGACGAGAGGTCAATGGTGACGCGGTAGGGCACTTCGAGGCCACTGACCTTGCCCTTGTACTTGTGCTCGAAGCCGGGGATGTCCAGCTCGCAGTAGCACTCGTAGATCTCGCGGTCGCGGTCCTCGGGACGGAAGGAGCCCGCCGCAATCCCCTGCACCGAACGCTCCTCGCGCTGGGCGGAGTCGAGGTCCTGCTCCTTGGCCATCGGCAGGTCGATGTCGCGGTAGACCCCGAGGATCTGGAGGCGCCGCACGGTCGATGACCGCATCATCGAGCGGTGCGTGATCCGCTTGGCGTTCTTCAGGTCGGTCGCGGCGTTGTTGACGATCAGGTCATCGGCGTCAACGCTCTCGGACACCGGGCGCCCGCGCAGGGGGCAGAAGTAGACCTTCTTGAAGCTGGTGCCGCCGAAGCCGAGCATGAGCAGCATGCGGTCGGTGTCAGGGTAATACTCGGCGGCGGTCGTCGTCAGGTAGTGGTTGAGGTCCAACTCAAGCGCGTCGGCGAGCCGGTCCTCCTGAAGGTTGCTGTTGTTGTTGTCGTCCCGGATCTTCACCGGCCCATCGGTCGGGAGCAACTCTGACCGGGCATTGGCCTGAAAGCGCAGGACGGCCTCAAGCAGGAGCGGGTGGCGGACGCGGCTCATGCCCTCGACCGGGGCGCCGTCAGCCGAGCCACCGAGGCCGGGGATCTCCAGCTTCAGGCCGAGCAGCTTGATGCCCGTCGCCCGGCCCTCAATCCACTCCTTGCGGCTCTCCAGATCGTCAGAGATCCCGCGCAGGAGGTCGTCGGCGATCTGGCCGAGCGCGCCTTGGTCGATGTCCTCGACCAAGTTCTCAAACCAGCCGGTGGGCCTGCGGCTGGGCTCGCCGAGCAGGCTCTTGCCGTCGATGCTGATCTCGACCGAGCCGTCGGGGTACTCGATGCGCAGGACCGGCTCGTCGCTCTCGGCGGCCTCGGGGAGCTGATCGTCCTCAGCGGCGGCCACGTCGGGCATCCGCGTCTCCAGTCCGGGGAGGCGGATGTTGGGGTTTACGAGGCCGGGCAGTGGCATGGTCAGCCCTCTTTGGACAGCAACAGTTCGATCTCGTCGCTGAAGCGGCGCAGACCTTCTTGGGCCGCGAGTGTATCAGACATGGCGTCTATCGTATAGACACGCACAAAATCGTTGGGCTCGTCGCCCCAGACCTCGACGCGGAAGCTGCCCATGCCGATGGCGGTGGGGTCGCGGAGGGGATCGACGATGGCGCGGGCGGGGATCATGGCGGGCCTCAGATTGGATAGAGCGGGGCGGGTGCCTTGCCGACGTGGCGGCGCCCGGCGTCGATCTCAGCCATACGCTCTGGCGCCCGGACGAGCAAGCCCGTCTCGCGCAGGTGGCGCAGGGCCTGACTGACGGTGTCCACCAGATCGTCGTTCTTCCCCTTCGGGAAGACCTCGCACTGGCGGATGACCTTGTCGGCCCACGTCCGGTCGGGGGCGTAGATCATGCCCTCGCTGAACAGGTGCTGGATGCTGTAGACGCGCGCCAGCTTGTCGAGGGCGCCGGGGTTGATGATCTGGACGGCCCAGTCCTCGTTCCCGTGCAGGCGTCGGATCTCCTGCGCCACGCTCAGGCCCGAGGCCTTGCCCTCGACGAGGAGCTTGTCCACCCGGAAGTTCCGGCAGGATTGAGCGACCTTGTCCACCAGCGCCGCCAGCTCCAGCTTCTCCTGCCACGCGCCCATCAGGAACACGCGGGGGACGCTCTCGGGGTTGTGGTCGAGTAGGTCGCGGATGCGGACGCCCTCGTCAAAGCTGGCGGCCTCCTCGGAGTTGTTCTTGAAGCGGCCACGGGCGTTGACGAAGTTGTTGGCCCGGATGGCCGAGTAGTCGCTGGAGAAGATCCCCCAGACCGTGAGCGCCGAGAAGTCGTTCTCCTGCTTGGACGTGTAGGCCGTGTCCAAGCTGGCGATGATGTAGTCGAAGGGAGGATAATCTTCCTCGGCCCAGAGTTCCCACCAAGCGGCCTTGATGACCTCGCCGCCCCGAGGCGCTGGCTCTTGCTGGTGCTGCCCGGCGGTCGCGTAGGGGCCCATCGACTTCTCGTCGCGGTCCACGACCTCCATCGGGAAGCGGGCCGGGAAGAGCAGCTCGCCCTCGGACTGGCGCGGGTCTTCGATCCCGAGCATCGTGGGACGGGCCCGGACGGGGTCGTAGCGCATCGGGAGCATGACGTGGTCGTAGCCAAGCTGCTTATCGAGGATGACGCCTGACACGTCGTTCTCGTGCAGGCGCTGCATGATGACGATGATCGCGCTCTCGATGGGGCTTGTCAGGCGGCTCGGGATGGCCTCAAGGAACGTCGTGACCTCGTTCTCGCGCATGGCCTCGGACGAGGCGCTGTCCACGCTGTGGGGGTCGTCGATGATGACCCTGTCGCCACGGATACCCGTCAGGCTCGTGATAGCCGTGGCGATGCGGAAGCCGCTCGCGCTGTTCACGAAGTTCAGCTTCTCGTTTTGGTCGCGGGCGAGGCGCACCCGACTGCCCCAGCGGCGCTGATACCACTCGGACGTGATCAGCTCGCGCATGCGGCGGCTGTCGCGGGCCGAAAGGTTCTCAATCTTGTGCGCCGCACAAACGTATCGCAGGTGCGGCATGTTCCTCGGGCCCCACTCCCACGCTGGCCAGAAGACGTTGGTGATGAGCGACTTCATCGTGCCCGGCGGTACGTTGATCAGGAGGCGGTTGTAGAGGCGCCCGTCCTCCAGCTCGACGCCATCGGTGATGGCCATGAGGTGGGCGGCGATGAAGTCGATGTGCCACCCGTGGATGTAGGGCGCGCCGGGCTCAATGATGTGCCACGCTTGCTTGATGAACTCAACCAAGTCCTCCTCGGCCTCGGCGACCGAGATCTCGTAGAGCTGGCGCTCCACGTCGATCTTCTGCCCCTCAAACTCAATGACGCGGCCCATCAGTAATCCGATCCCACCTGATCGACGAGGTAATGGTCGCCGGTCTCGGCGTCCACCAGCTCATACAATAGCATGGCCTTCTCGTGCGTGAACATCGCCGAGTAGATCAGGTCACCGTCCGGTGCCTCATAGCAGTAGCCGTCCCGGTTATCGAGTTCTCGGCGCCTGAGCCACCCGAACGTGTGGTGGAAGCCGCAGCGGACGATCATGGGCAAGTTGCTCATTGCTTTCTCCCCATCGTGATGTTGATCTGGGCCCGGATGTCCTGATTGCGCCACGACCAGCACTCGCCATCGTGCTGGAAGACGACCCAGACCAGATCCATCTCGACGCCATAGTCGATGACGATATGGGCCAGACCGGGGCCACGGGGCGTCTGGACGGGCAGGGGCGGGTTGAGCTGTAGCATCAGCCCTGCCCCTCCTTTGGGTCGTGCTCGATGATCTGCGCCTTGGCGGCCAGTAGGGCCTGCTTAAAGGCCTCACGGGCCTCGGGCGACAGGACGCGCACGTCCACGGTCGTGTGCTGGACGTGGACCGTGGCGTCCCCGGTGATCTCGGTGTTGACGCGCGGGCCGAGGGTGCGCGGCGCCATCTTCTCCGCCCGCCACTGCGCGGTCGAGATCTTGAGGCGCTGCGAGTTCACGTTCTCCTCGGTCGTCGCGTCGGCCATCGCCTCGATCTTGTCGAGCAGGAAGTCGGCGAGCGCCTCCCTCGCGCGCGCGCACCGTGCATCGAAATCGGGGCGGGCCGCTCTCCACCGATACAACGCCGCACGGCTCGGCATCATCGGATCAGAGCAGATCTGCGAAAAATTCTCGCCATTCATCATGCGCTCGCAGATGATGTCGCCGATCTCGTCAGTGTACGACGATGGACGGCCCACCGGGCGCGCAGTGACGCTCGGTGGCTTGTTCGCGGGGACTGGTTTCTTGACCATTACAGCTTGACCTCGACGGTCGCGGCGTAAGATCCGAGGGGCGTCTTATCGAAGCTCTCGATGGCGCTCATGTAGAGGTCGAAGATCTCCTGCGCCTGAGCGCGCTCGTGCTGGGGCTTCTTGCGCTCCGCGATGACCTTTTTCAGGATCTTCACGTCGAAGCCGTTTCCCTTCGCCTCCTTGTAAATCTCTGAAATGTCGAGCGAAATGGCTGTTTTTTCGTCCTCCATCTTCTCGATGCGCTGGACGATGGTGGCGATCTGATTGTTCGTGGACATGCTTACCCCTCCTAATATCAACAAGGCGGTCAGTGTCTCGCAATTCGCTGACCCGGTCAATGCGCCGGATTTCTAGGCGCTCCGAAGCCCACCGAAATTATTTTTCAAAAAAGTTATCCACAGGGCTCAAACGCTGTAGACAGGCGAAATTATTTCGTCTACAAGTTTAATCACGGTCGCTGATGACCTGACTGATTGATATGGAGACTGACATGACCAAGATCCTCAACGTGACCACCGGCCCCGCCAACGAACTGTTCCCCGGCTGCAAGGGTTTTGTCGTTGTCGCCGAGACCCGCAAGGGCGAGGTGTTCATCCACGAGCGCAGCGACCTTTCTCTGGCCCAGTGCAAGCGCCTTGCTGATCGCGTTCAGGTCGCTGGCGAGATTGATGAAAGCCGTTGGGTTTTCTGGCGCACTGTTTACGGCTCTGACGCCTTCCTCGCAGAAGAGGCGGACGTTCACTTCATCCTCGGCGGCGGGGGTCGTTACGAAGATCTCCCCGATAGCCTTCGCTCTCTCGCTTAATCCAACCGGGGGCTTCGGCCCCCGCCCACCCCAACCGAATGGAGATTGATATGCAACGCCAAGTCCCCACCAAAGACACCACTATCCTCGGCATCATGCGCACCGCCGCCTTCTCGACGGGCTTCCGGGAGGCGCAGGCTGGCAAGCCTATCCGCTATGACGCCTATGAGCATGACGCCAATGGCCAGTGGAACTATGAGCGCGGGCGCATGCTGGGCCTGATGTTTGGCGGCCCCCTGAAGGTGGGGCGGGCGATCAGTCGGGCCGCAGCCCTTCACTTCGCGATGGCTATTAAGCAGAAGGTCATCCTGTAAAAAAGTTATCCACAGGGTGCGAAAATGCTTCGCACCCTGTTGACAGGCGAAATTTCTTCGTGCTAAGAGTTATGCACGGTCGCTGATGACCTGACCTGATGGAGATTGATATGCCCCTGTTCATCGAAAACGAAGCCGCCTACGAAGCCGCCATCGAGCGCAACATCGCCAACAACCGCCGCAAGACCGGCGCCCGCAAGTTCGCTGCGCTGTTCGAGGACGCGACCGCCATCATCGACTTCGTCGAGACCCGCGTGTCCGACGCTCAGGTGGCGCACTGGGCTCGCTTCGGTCGCGGCATGGAGGAGGCCTCCTTCATCGACGCATGCTGGGCTGGCCTTCAGACTTTCGGCGGCCTGACCGAAAAGCAGGGTCTGGCGGTGCGCTCGATCATCGCCAAGAACGCCGAGCGCAAGGCTCAGTATCGCGCCGAGGCCCTCACCAAGGTCCATGTGGGCACGGTCGGCGAGCGCCGCGACTTCGACCTGACCGTGCGCTTCGTGACTGACTTCGAGACCCAGTTCGGCATCACCAACGTGTTCGTCATGGAGGACGCCGAGGGCAATGTGGTCGTCTACAAGGGCGCTGGGAGCCTCTACAACGCCGATGGCCAGTTCGCGGTGAAGGGCGACAAGATCTCGGTCAAGGCGACCGTGAAGGAGCATGGCGAGCGCGATGGCGTGAAGCAGACCATCATCGCCCGCCCGAAGCAGAAGATCTGAGGGGCTTCGGCCCCTCCCCACCCCTATCCTGATGGAGATTGATATGAACACCGTAGCTATCAAAGCCGCTCTTACCTATCCCAAGACCAAGAAAGGTGATGTCGTCGTCATCGAGCTGACGAGCAGCTATACGACCGCCAAGCTCAAGACGGTAAAAACATCGTCTTATTTCCTCGCCAAGGTCACCAAGACCCGCAATGGGCTTGCAGTGGACTATACGAAAGCCGATGGCGCCAAGGGGATCGTAGACACACGCCACCGCGTCATGGTGATCAGCCAAGCCGAGACGCAGGCTGCGGCGCGAGACATGTTCGGCGCCAGTTTGGCAGACTTCGACAACGTCGATCAGGCGAAAGAGGCGATCCTTCAAAGGGTGAAAGACCTGAGCTGAAAATAGTTATCCACAGGGTGCGAAAATGCTTCGCACCCTGTTGACAGGCGAAATTTCTTCGTGCTAAGGTTCAATCACGGTCGCTGATGACCTGAACTGATGGAGATTAGAGATGACCAACCGCTTCCCCTACGCCACCAAGATGCTCAACCTCGGCAAGCATGGCTACATGCTCCGCATCACCATTTCTCTCGCCAAGATTGAAGAGACGAAGGCGGAGATGATGTTGGATAGCGATATGATCAACTCAGCGGAAGAGCTGATCCGCTACCTCAATGCGGAAATCATCCGCGAAGAGGCCGACGCCGAAGAGTGTTATACCGACTGGGCCTCCGACTAACCGGGGGCTTCGGCCCCCTTCCACCTCAACCCTGATGGAGATTGATATGACCTTCGACTTCTACAACCTCGGCGAGAACAGCGTAAGCTTCACCTTCTCGGCCTCCGGCGAGACCCTCTGGGACCAGATGTGCGAGGCCATCGCCGATCACATCTTCGGCGCTGACCCTTACGCCGAGACGCCCGCCCGCGACTTCGTGGAGATCGTCGAGATGCAGACGCCTGACGAGGCCGAGTACGTCGAGGCCGTCTTCGTGAAGGGCAAGCTGGTCGGCTCCCTCGGCGGCCCCTTCTGGCTGGACCCCAGCGAGTATGTGAAGATCTAAAAAAAAGTTATCCACAGGATGCGAAAATGCTTCGCACCCTGTTGACAGGCGAAAATAGTTCGCGTAAGTTCAAACCACGGTCGAGATAGAGACCGCAACCTGATGGAGATTGATATGACCGCTCTTAACACCGTCGCCGCCACCGAAGTCTACCTCGCCGCCAAGGCCCAGTTCGACGCTGCCGAGACCGTCCTCAAGGCCGCCAAGAAGGATGTCGTGGACATCGTCGGCGGTTACGGTTTCCTCGAAGGCGAGACCGCCGACCTCGACATCGCCTTGCAGGCCCGCAAGTCCATCGACGAGAAGCTCCTCCTCCAGTTCCTGACGCAGGAGCAGATCGACGCCTGCAAGGTCGAGGGCGCCGCCTTCCCGGTCGTGCGCATCAAGGCCAAGAAGGTCAAGAAGGCGGCCTAATCATCAACCGGGGGCTTCGGCCCCCACCCACCCCTGAAGGAGAATTGATATGTACTACGTTGTCCCCAAAGATCGCTCCGTCCTCAAGAGCCTCAAGACCTTCGAGACCCTCTACGAAGCCCGCCGCTTCGCGGAAGACACCAAGCTGGTGACCAGCGAAAACTACGACATCATCCGCATGGACCGGGTCTGGACCACCCAGACCTTCGACGAGGCCCACCTCGCCTCGCTCGACATCCCCCACATGGCCCGCGATTAATATCCCTTGGGGAGGGCTCAGGCTCTCCCCAGTCCCACGCAATGGAGATTGAAATGCAAAGCTTCCTCGACGCCTATCGCGCCAACCCCACGGATATGAACGCCCTCAAGCTGGCGCATCATGCCAAGAAACACCCCCGCACTGCTGACGCCTTGCCTATGGTCGAGGCCGTTCTGATCGAAAGGGCGCGTGAACAGCTCGCGCCCTTTGTCGCCAAGCTCAACGCCATCGTGATCGGGGAGTTCATCTAATGAGCGAGTTTGAAAAGATGATGAAGAACCTCAGAGAGATGGCGGAAGACGCCGAGGCGGGCGATGGCATCGACTACCTCCTCAACATCGAGGATTATGACGGTGATCGTTTCACCATTGCAAAGCCCTATCATGACGACACGCTTATGCTGCGCATTGAGAACGATGACCTGATCGCAGGGTTCATCGTTAACGCACCGCGCGCGATGGCCATCGTCGGATGCCTGATGAAGCTCATCGAGGAGTGGGATTTCAAAAAAGACATCCAAGAGCTGAAGAAAGACGCGGATTACCTCGACGGGATCTTTGATGACGAGGAAGGGGAGGACAAGTGATGCCTCACCCCGTCCACACGTCCATGAACCCTGACGGCACCTTCTCCGTCTTCTACTTCGACCGCCTGATAGGCTGGATCGCCAAGGGCGCCATGAAGCGCAGGGGCAAACCTATCTGGCGAGCCCTCACCACCCACGGCGACCTTCGCCACGCCCACTCACAGGCCTCTGCGCGGGCCGCACTACTGGAGATGATGCATTGACCCCTGACCAACTGAAAGACATCATGCACAAGCTTGACTTCACAACGGCTGATGTGGCGACCGTCATGGGCGTCACCCGCCGCACCGTCCAGCTCTGGCTGGCGGGGACCAGTCCCGTGCCCCTCTCCGCCGCGCTCGTGCTGGAAGGGATTTTCGAGGGCCTGCTCTCAATGGAATGGGTCGAGGACAAGATCGTCCTCGCACTGCGGATCGCCTGACGCCTAGAGGGGGTCGTCAGGCATAGGGGGCCGGGGGGCAGGTTCTGCGTTCCCCCGGCCCTTTTCTGTTTCAGGCCCCCGAAGGGGCCAACTCAAAAGGGACAGGGTCGTCTATGTGCGCCTTGCTGTCAGGGATGGCGTCCAGCGGATCTCTGGGAGGCCCTGAGACCCGCTCCACCTGAGCGCCGGGGAAGGACGCCTTCACCGCCGCCAGCGTGGGATAGTTAGCCAGAAGCCTTCCCACCTCTGACATCGTGTAGACTTCGACGTGCCTGCCCTGCGCCACGACCAGACGTGCGTCCACGTCGTTTTTAACGACCGCCACGACCGTCCCGTCAGGCGTGACGGTCTCCCATACCTCGGGCGCCAATAGATGGGCTCCAGCGGCCTCCGCAGCCCTGTCCAGAGCCCTCCAAGCCTTGATCATCCGGTCGGCCTCGGTCTTCACGTCCTGAAGGTTGCCGCGCCAGATCGCCTGATTGGTCTTGTAGCGTTGCCTGTCAAACCTTTCACGCAATTCACGATCTACAAGGAGGCGCAGGCGGTCCCGGCCCCACTTCTCCTCCATCGCCACGGCGACCATGTCGAGGTCGTCGAGATGCTCACGACCGGCGATGTAGGTGCCGGGCGTCATGTGCCAGTCCGGGAAGTCCCGGTCGGTCGTGGGGACGCCGAAGTGGGTCCGGGTGCCCGGAGGCCACGGCTTGAAGTCATGCTTCTTGGGCGCCTTAGCCATTGGCCGCCTCCTTTTTCACGAGGCGCAGGCCGCTAATGCGCTTGTGCGTGTCGATCAGGGCGAACTCAATGACGCCGCAATCAATCAGGGCCGTGACGTATGACTTCGCCTTGGCGGCTGACACATTGAACTCCTCGGCGATCATATCGACGATGTAGCGCCCCAGCTTCTTGGTCTGAGACTTGTGCGAGAGCGGGAGCATGCCAGACGCCTTGCGCTCCAAGATGCTCTCAATAACAAACTCCCTGACCTTCGGGGGGATATATATCGCCCTCGGGGGCGCCCCATCGTCTGCCGGGAGCGCCACGTCCCTGCCATTGGCCTGCGCCACGACCCACTCGCGCATCTCGGGGTAAAACTCGACAAGCAGGACACTGTCGCTCGTCCCGGCCATGTATTCGCCCTTCACGCCGAGGCGCCACACGTTCTTCTTCGCCGGGCGGTCGAGGTACAGCTTGAGGCTCTTCCAGCCATCCTTCGAGTAGGCCGTACACTCGACCAGCCGCCAGTCACCCGCCTGCCTGATCGTCACCTCATGCGAGTGGACCCTCAACGTCGCGCCGCCCACCTTCACTAGCTCATAGTCCATTCTGACCCCCATCTTCATTGCTAAGGTTAAAACGCTAACTCACAGTCTTCAGCGCGTCAATCCCGCACCAACTGCACCAACGCGGGCGAGGCCCGGAGCGGCAGCGCAGGGCCGACCCCGCCCCCTCCACAATGTCCGGTCTCTTAGAGGGGGCCGCGAAGCGCGCCCCTAGACCCTCCATTGACCCTTGCGGAACTCACACCCCGCCGAAGCGGGGGGTGTTAATGTAATACATTACACCCCAACTCCACGCACAACCTCCGCAAGATTTTTTTCCTTTGCGGAAGATGTGCGGAGGTTGTGCGGAGGTTGTGCGGAGGTTGTCCATTTTCTCCCAGTTTTCTGGGGTTTTTAACCTCCGCACAAGTTCCGCATCATTCCCACGCCCTTTTCGTGTCGTCGGGGTGGTAAGGGCGGTATTCCTGAAGGTCTCCCGGCACCAGCATGAGGAAGTCCTCGGTGTGGTGCCAGACCAATTTCATGCCCTCTGGGGCGGTCAGGGAGTAGTCCTCAATGACCATGCAGGGTATCCACAGCCCCTTCATCAGGCGGGTCTTCCAGCGGCGCTTGGAGATCTGTTTGAGGCGCATCAGACCTTCCTCCGGGGATCTTGATAGTAGGCGTAAGTGTCCGGCGGCTGGGACATGAAGACGACATCGTCGGGGCCGTAGACGCGGTTGTCGGCGCCCTTGCCGATTGTCTGAACGGCGAAGGGAGCCGCTTCATGGTGCAGGCGGAAGGCCTGCGGCTCCGGGTGCTGGAAGAACCGCATGGCCTTCTCATCCGCCCGGCTCTCAATGGCCGCCGTCTGAAGGCCGGACATGGACAGGCGGTTGGTGGCGAGGCCGAGGCGCATATAGAAGCCCTCGCTCAGGAAGGCGAAGGGGTCGCCAGCCGTCTCCATGAGCTTCGTCTCGACCCACTCGCCGGTGACGAGGTCGCGGCCCCTGACGAGCATGTATGGCTCGAACGGGATGACCTTCACGGGCATCAGGTTCTGGGCGCTGACGATGGCGGGCGCCGCAAACAGGGACGCCATGCCGGTGAGGAAGCCCCTGCGTGATGATGTTAAGCTCATGCTATCTTCTCCCATCTCAGGTCAAGGGAATGTTCGGGCCAGACGTGATTGACCGTCCCGCAATGCTCACACGGAGCATATTCGTTGGTATACTCATGCTCGACGTGGATGCGCCACGGCCAGCGGTCGCGGATCTCGGCCTTGTAGCGGAAGTCCAGCTCGCCCGCCGAGGTCTTCGTGCAGGCGTTGCACTTGAAGCTGATGGGCTCAAGGGGCATCAGTCATCTTTCCAATCCAGTACATTGCGGGCATGTTCCCCATTGCCGTTGAAGCCATTGTATTCTTCTTCAGCGTACTTTCGCAGCGCCGCCTCCAGCTTCTCAATGCGTGCTTTAAGGCGGTCAATCTCCGCGTTCTGCTCGTTGAGCAGCTTCTGGACCCGCGATGCTTCAGTCATCTTTCCCCTCCAGTGCTTTGCGGGCGATGAGTTTCATATTTTTAGATACGACGCAGCAATCCCAATCTGTAGACAGTTCCCGCAGCGCCGCCTCCAACTTCTCGATGCGGTCACGATAATGATCGCAATCAAGATCAGCACGGCTGTTCAACCGGACATTGGCCGCGAAAAGAACGCCGTTTTCTTCCACCAGCTTCTTGATGCGGTCGGCGCATTCCTTATAAACCCACGGGTGATAAACGGCGTCATTCAAATCGGCATAGCATTCCAGCCGCCTCACAAGATCATCAGACATCCAAGGTCTCCATCAGGGCTTTGACGACTTCCGCCGCGAGGGGCGGGACGATATGGGCCATCAGACCTTCTCCGGCCCGTCAGGAAGAGGCATCCAATGGGTTGGCTCCGGCTCGAACATGTCCTCGCCATCATGGGTCGAGCCCCAACGCTCGACGACGACGCACCAGTCCACGATCATGCACTCACCATCCCACCAGCCGAGGATAGCGGTCCCGTCCTTGGGGGCGGTTTCAATCGGTTGCCACGGGCTTCCGGCATAGCGCCGCTCGTCCGCCACCATCTTGTTGAGGGCAGTGGAGACTTCCGCCTCCACCTCCTCGCTGATCTCGGCAGGGATCACCTCACGCGGCGTCATTAGCCACCTCCGGCGGATCGGGAAGATGCATCCAGTGGGTCGGGGTCGTGTCCTCTGACCAGCTCCAGCCCGGCGTCATTTCTTCGTCGCCCTGCCAGAAATTATATGTCTCCCAGTGGCCGGGCTCGACAGTCCACTCACCATTCCCGTCCTTACCGGCCAAGATGATGATGGTGTTGTCCTTTGGCGCTGTGCTGATCGGCTTCCAGCACATCATAAAGTATTTTCTTTCCTTCTTAACGGGCTCCTTCACAGGCTTCTCCGCCAGCGTCAAATTGAACCCGGCAAGGATATTTTTAAGCTCTTTCAAGCTCTTGGCGGCAAAGCCCGGAACGCGCATCCATTCAGCTTCGGTCCACTTCACGATGTCGCCAAGCGTCTCCATGTCTTCGCAAGCAACTCGATTTTTAATTCGGGCATGCAGTAGAGTGTCGGGAAGCTTGATGTCTTCAAAGCGAATATCCAAGGGGTTCATTGTGCTTCTCCCTCGGTCACCTTCGCAGCCTCGGTAGCGAACTCCTCCAGATGCTCTTCAACGGCCTTGAAGACATGCTTCAAGTTGCCTGCCCAATTAGGCTGGCTGCTGGTGTTGAACATCGCCTCGGCCAAGATGAAGGCGAGACTGTTCATAATGACCGGGCCACCCTTGTCCTTGAGGATGATGCGAACCCGGCTCACCACTTTCTCGCATTCGCGCGCGAGACGCTCGTTATCAAATTCCATGAACTTTCCCCTCTAGTCGATTGATCCGATTACCTTAAGGCCTTGCATCTTCGTGTTCTTGTCCACGACCTCATAAGACAGAACTTGGTTAGAGAGCCACGTCTCCACCATCATATCGACCAGCTTTTCAGGCAGATCGAATTGCTGACCCAGAACCGCCGCCACATAGCGCCCCTGCTTGCGGGTCTGGGAATAGCTTGAGAGCGGGCGCCCCGAGAACCACGCGACCCTAATCACATTGATCATGTCGCGGCAGACTTGTTTCTCGGGCCAGACGCTCTTGGGCGCCGCCTTCTCGTTCGCCTGCGCGGCGTAGAGACTGCCCTCGCCGGTGATGTCATTGACGACGACCTTCTTCAGTTCGAAGGGCAGGCGCCAGCCATCCTCGGCGCTCTTGATCTTGCGGGCGTGGATCTCGCCGACGCTCTCGCCCTCCTCGCGCTCGATGCCGAGCAGGAAGTCACCGGCGCCGTCGAAGACGGTCGAGCCGCGAAGGTTGCCAGCCCGGCTCGTGTGGTGGACGCCGACGACTGTCGCCCCGAAGGTCGTGCGGACGGCGTCGCAGGCGCCAATGAAGAGGGTCATGTCCTTCTGGAGGTTCTCGTCTGCGCCCGGCAAGACGCGGCTGACCGTGTCCACGAAGACCGTGACAGGCATCTCTCCCGCCAGCTTGCCAGCCTTGGCCACCGTGCGCAGGAGCCGCTCCACGTCCGCCTGAGCCATGAAATTGATGTTCTGGCGGATCAGGTAGAAGGGCAGGCCACGAACCTGAACGCCAGCCTCCCTCTCCCACGCGAGAATGCGGTTGCCGATGTCGCCAACGCCCTCGGACGAGATGTAGACGACCGGGCCAGACTTGTTGATCTTGCGTCCAAACCAGTCTGCGCGCTGGGCGCAGATCGACAGGCCCATGCCGATTGTGATGAAGCTCTTGCCGCATCCCGGAGGCCCGTAAACGAAACCGAGCGCGGTTTCGATCATCAGCTTGTCGATCAGGTACTTGGGCTTGGGGAGGGACAGGATGCCCTCCACGTCGAGCAGCTCATACTCGTCCTCGACTGTCGGTTTTACGACATCCACGAACAGCTCGCCCGTTTCCTCATCGACCTTGTAGAACTTGACGGGCTGCGGCTCATCGGCCTGATCGAAAGGGCGGCTGGGGCGCTCCACCTTCGCATGCTCTGCTACCTTGCCGTCCCACTGCTCAATGGCCAAGGTCCATTTGTGGCGGAACAGGCTGAACCCGCGACCCTCCCGTTCGAGGAGGTCAAAGTTCGAGGCGCCGGGCATATGCAGGCGGCTCTTCACCTTGCGCTCGTAGGTGGCGAAGGCGTCATTCATGGCCGTTTCGCTCTCCACCTTCGAGGGCGGAATGGGCGCGTCCCGATAGAGATCGACGACCGCAGCCCACACGAGCTTGGTCATATAGTCCTCGCGGCCATCGACGATGTTGCCAAAGTTATCCACAGCTTTATTTGGTGACGCAGTTTTTTCGCCTGTTACACGGTTCACGCCACTTGACCCGCCATGCTCGATGGCGAGCTTCGTGATCTCGTCACAGAACCATTGTGGCGCTGTGGCGATCTCCATTTCCCACGGCTCGTGGCCCTCCTTCCAGCGGTAGGACTTGCCGCTCTCGTGGGTGCTGGGGGGCATCATGGCGAAGCCACCCTGCCCCCTGATGTCCACCCCGATGCTTGTCTTGCATGTCGGGGGAACCCAGCCCAGAGGGGCGCGGAAGAAGAGCTGAACGCCTCCGCCGCCGGTGGCCTGCTCGACCGTGTCCAGCTCACCGGCGTTCTGTTTCATGTGAAACATGTCGTCCCACCACGCCTGCGCACGGACATCCTTGTGCAGGTCGAGATCCACGACGAAGATCCCATTGGAGCAGGCGCCCGCGATCAGGCCCATGTTGTTGCGGCGGGCATGCTCGCCATCCTCGCCATACCAACGCTCGAAGGTGAAGTCAGGGATCAGCTCGTTTTCCAATTCGCGCCACTTCGGCAACGCCGGGCGCTTCCATTGGTTCTTGTTTTCCCTGTGACTCATGGCCGGGACGACCTGCATCCCGTTGCCACGATACATGCGGGCCCACTCTGCCGGATCAGCGAAGTCTGGGTCAAACGAAGCGTTCATATTAATTGTTCCATCATTTCCATCTGAAGGCAGCGACATCACGTCCATCCCTTATGCGACGACCCGGTATTCTCTTTGCGCGTCAATCCAGCCCTGATCCGCATTGACGAAGACGGGCTGGATAAAGATCTTCTTTACCTCCGCATTGCCCTTGCCATAATGCTGGTGCCGAATGTGGCCACGGCGCAGGTGTGGGCGGACAGGACTTCCATTGCCAGACGAACGCATGGTCTCATTAATTTTGCCGATGCGAATTGTCGTGACTGAGGAATATTTTGAAATTGTTTTTTCGCGGCGGTTCCGCGAATTTGGTTTATTGCATGTCTCAACATCTTTCCTAATATTTTTTGTGGCCAACAAAACTATCAATAAAGTTACGCAATCGCGCCCATAATCCTCGAACTCTTCAATCACCTCCATTCCACCGATATATGCAAAATGCGATTGTTCAACAGGGATAAATTCGCTGCCTTTGTCAGATACTGAACATTTAACAGTTAATTTTCCGCTTTCCTCATGCGGCTTGTAATGAAACATAAAGTCGAGCCTGTTGTTTGTCTTATCAGACAAAACTTTTTGAAAATTTTCGCCTGACATTCCAGAAATAGCAGCGTCGAGGTTTTCCAAAAACTTCGGCTTTGCTTGAATACAAAATTCTTTGAAGGGCGGCAAAAACATACCAAGCTCGTGCATGTCTTTTGCCGTGCGGGTTATATCAAACATCGAAATTGAATTGAAAATTTCAGCCGAAAGTTTGAACAGGGGGATACGCTTGTCGATCATATCAATCTCCATTTCAACGTGTTGCAGCATACCAAGCCATGCAGGCCGCATCGGCGCGGCCATCATCTTTCTTCCGGGCGAACAGGCCCGCGTAATTGGGAAACAGCTCACAGGCGCGCTGACGGGCGCCGTCCTTGCCCCCACGCACCGCCGCCGCCTTCTGCCACGCCTGCGGCTGCACGATGGTGACGGGGATCTTGTTGGCGGCGAGAACGCCCTCGACGAGGCCGACGCTGCGCCCGAAGGAGAAAACAGAACTGACGCCCTGCCCCGGCATCGCCCCGACACGCTCCAGAACGGCGTGGGTGACGCCCTCGGCAATGTTGATGACGCTGGCGAGGCCGTGAGGGCTCACCTCTTTCTTGGTCTTTCCGTTCCGCTGGACCTCAAGGACAGGCATGTCGATGACGGACAGGTGGCCCTTCTCGGTGTCGAGGAAGGCGATGGCGCCATTCAGTCCGGGGTCGATGCCAATGTAAATCACGCTGCGGTCCTTGCTGCCTCGTCGAGGGCTGTGAAGTGATCCCAATTGACCACGCCGCGCGTGGCCTCAATGATCTGCGGGCGCCAACGGTGGGGCACCATCTGACGGTGCTTCCACTTCATGCGGGCGTGGCGGCTGACGCCGAGCCTCTCCGCAGCGCGCAGGATCAGATCCCACTCGTAGTCAGTCTTCCTCATCATGCACCTTCCAGAAGAAGTGGTAGATGGCCACCACAGCCCACGCACCATAAACAGCCAGCATGGCCACCGCAGAGATCGCGGCCATGCAGAGAAGCAGTATGGTGATGAACTCGGCCACGGCCCCCTCCAAGTGATTTGCGGAGGTTGAGACATTTTGTCTTCGAAGTCAACTAGGGGAAAAGACAAATTGTCCGTTGACATGGTTTCGCAAATCAGCCTACCCTGCAAACAGTTGAAATTGAGGTACACATGAAAAATCCATTCGAGGTCCACGACCTCCAGCACCTCTCCCCATCCGCCTGCAATCTCTTCGTCAACAGCCCGGCGATGTTCGTGCTTGAGAAATGCATGAAGAAGCGCAGCCCTGTCGGCGCCGCAGCCTATCGAGGCACTGCCGTCGAGGCAGGGATCGTCGAGGGTCTTCTCAACGGCTCTGATGACGCCACCTGCGTGAAGCTGGCCGAGGCCGAGTTTGATAAGCTCACTGCGCTCTCGGGCGACAGCCGCCGCGAGAAAGAGGCGGCCGCCATTGGCGACATGGTCAAAATGGGCCTGTCCGAGCTGCGCGCCTATGGGAAGCCCACCTCGACGCAGGGCAAGATCGAATATCACATTGAGGGCCTGATGGTCCCGATGATCGGCTACTATGACTTGGAGTGGGCCAATCATGGCATCCTCACTGATATTAAAACTACTCACGCACTCCCGTCGAAAATATCCACCAGCCACGCGAGGCAAGTTGCTCTCTATGTCGCTGCACGGGGCAACAATCTCGATGCGCGTCTCACCTACGTCACCTCCAAAAAGGTGGCTACTTACCACTTGGAGAATGTGGAGCAGCATGTGCTGGCTCTGGAAAAGATTGCGCTGACGATCCAGCGTTTCCTGTCGATCTCGAACGACCCCGCCGAACTGGCGGCCATCGTCGTGCCGGAGGTGGACAGCTTCTACTTTGCAGATCCGATGGCCCGTAAGGCAGCGTTTGACGTGTGGGGGCTGTGATGGAAGATATTGAAATTCTGTGGAATGAAGACCTTCAATGCGGGCTTGAAGCGGTTCACTATCTCTTCAAAGAGAAGATAGTGTTTCTTGATCTGATGCCGCAAAACAGCACGGACATGAATGGGACAATTAAGTACTGCACAAAATTGTTCCCTGACGTTGCCCGCATTGATGTCAGGTCAAAGCTTCGCGAGCCCTACGTCTATTTCCTTGATGGAGGAGAATGGAAGGTGGGCCGTTACGCGGCATAAAGTTTCGCCCATGTGGGCAAAGGCAAGGGGCCAGCCATATGGCCCCATCATGGAGTATGGAAAATGGCACTTGGTTTCTCTTACGGCGGCACCGGCGGTGGCGCTGACTTCCTTCCCATCGTGAAGTTCGACGCCCGTGCGGGTCGTTTCTTCCGTGTGGACCGTGAGGATGGCGTATCTACGCCTCACGACATTACTCGTAACTTCAAGGCGGTCTTTGACTTCGAGAACCTCGAAGTGGGCTGGATCTCCTTCAACGCCGGGTCGGCGCCCGACTTCCAGATGGTCCCCTTCGGGTCGGCCTTCGGTGAGCGTCCCTCCGACGCCCACAAGCGCGGCATCCGCATGGCCGTCAAACTGTCTGGTGAGTGCGGCGGCGACTGTCGCGAGCTTGCAGGCACGTCTGCGGCCATGATGAAGGGCATCGACCTTCTGCACGACGACTACATCGCTGGCGCCAGCGCCAACGCAGGCAAGCTGCCTGTCGTCGTCCTTGAGGACACGATCCCGATTGAGAGTGGTTCGGGGGCGAAGAAGTCCACGAACTATCAGCCTGTCTTCAAGATCGCTGGTTGGGTAAAGCGTCCCAGCGGCCTGAACGACAGCGCCCCGCAGGCTGACAAGTTCATTCAGCCTCAGATGTCGGCGCCCAAGGCCCCGCCGTCCACCGGATCGACCCGTGCCGCGCCTCCCAAGGCCAAGGCCGCAGTCGTCGATGACGATGAGGACTTCGGCTAATCAAACCGGGGCGGGCTTCGGCTCGCCCCATCACCAACTGGAGAGTGACATTGAAGTTTCTGCTCACGATGAACATGCCAGCCCACCGAGGTGGCCCCATTCACCAAATCACCTGTGAGCATCCCGCAAAGAACCTCACCGAGTTCTGCGACGCCCTAGAAAAGAGCGAGTTCATCCTTGTCGAAGAGTTCTATCGAGATACCGAAGCGCCGGAAGGCTCAGACCCCTACTATTCGGTCGGTTTTACTGCGCTCAACTATCGTGTCATCGGCAAGATTAAAGAGCTGGGGACTGTCACGACCGCCAAAAAGTCCATTAAATTTGGAGATAGATATGAACAGAACCTTCGAAAGGGTAACCTTTAACGGTGAAGCCCACACCGCAGGGTACAAGGTAACGTGCTGCCGCTGCCAGAGTGTAGATAACATCGGCGCCGGTTCTCACTCCGGCAACTTACCGCCCGAGGTGATCAGTAAAAAGTTCACGCAGCGCGGGTGGCGCCTCGGCAAGCGTTTGAATTTGGACGTCTGCCCCCAGTGCATCACCAAAGAAAAAATCTCTCGCAAGTCGATCAAGCTCGGCGACTTGTCGAAGAATGACGTGCAGGTGCTCGGCCTTGGGGCGGCGCCACCCCATCCCGTCGAAGAGAAGACCCTGACGATCATTGAGGCCATCAGGTTCGGATGGGCGAGCAAGCCCACAATCTACCGTTACATCGCAGACGGCAGGCTTCCCTGCATAAAGGAGGACGGAAAAATGCTCCGCGTGAAAGAAAGTGACTTAGAGAGCGCCTTTAAAGACATGCGCAGATCTGCTCCCCGGCCAGTCATTCACTTGAAGACCAAGCAGTCAGTGAATGAACCGGCACCGCCAGTTAATGACCCCAAGCCCCTATTGAATGAAGGAGACGCCCCAGTGGCCACCATACCCATAGCCCCCATGACAAAGGAAGACCGGCGCATCATCTTCAGCGAGATTGACAGCCACTACCTCGACGAGCTGCGCGGCTATGCCAAGGACTGGGACGACCTGAAAGTGGCCACCGGGCTGAAGGTCCCCGTTGAGTGGGTCCGCGTCATCCGAGAAGATAATTTTGGCGCTGAGAAGGGAGACCAAATTGGCATTGAAATTGAGAAGCTCAAAGCGTCCAGCGCCGAGGCCGAGAAGCTGATCCAGACCATGCGCACTCTGTGGGAGGCGATGGATAAGACTCTTGAAGAGTTTGAGGCCAAGCAGGCCGCCCTTTCCGAAGAGGCCACCAAAGTCCACGCCGCCATCGCGGACGCGAGGGGCAAGATCGACGCCTACACCAACGGCAAATGAGGAGTGCAGAAATGAACCACACTGATATTTTGACCCAGTCCGTTCTCACGCTCCGCGACCGTGACGCCCAGTATGGCAGCATGCAGGACACCATGATCCGTGCATGTGAGATCTTCGAGATGATCACTGGCAAGGAGCTGTCACCCTATCACGCCAACATCTTCATGCATGCTCTGAAGCTGGCGCGTGTCAGGACATCTCCCGGCAAGCTCGACAACTACATTGACGGCATCAACTATCTGGCCTTCGCTGGCGAGTTTGCCGTGCCCACGGGCAGCGCCGAAGAGATCGTCAACGCCGGGATGCGTGACCTCGTCGATCAGCTCAACACGCAGGAGGGCTAGATGGAGATGGAGTTAAACGACAAGCATCTGACGATGCTGCTCGCGGCGATTGGTCAGAAGCTCTCCAATTCTGAAGAGGAGGCATATGGGCCGAGCCTCGCCTGTGTCGCCAGCTTCGCCACGAAGCTCATCACGACTGTCGTCGTCGGCCATGCTGACAGTCGCGAGGAGGCCCTTGAGGGCGTCCGCAGCGCCCTCGCAGACTGCGAGATAATGGTCAACAAGGCCTATGACGTTATCGAACCGTTGTTGGCTATGAGAGATGGAAAGGCTCACTAATGTCTTACGCAAAAGGCGATCTCACCTGTGACGAGAAGCTCAGGGCGGCCTATGCCTACCTGATCAACGGCATCCCGCAGCACCACATTGCCGCCCTCTACGGCGTCAATCAGGGCCGCATTAGTGAGGCCGTGGCGCTCGTGGCCAAGGCATGCGGGTTCCCCATCAAGGGAGGCGCCGTGCAGGACGTGTCGGACGAGTTCGGCATGCCGTACACCCCGGCGGACGCCAGCTTCCTCAAGAATAGGACCACCCCGGAAAACAGGTAGTCCCAAATTGGTACAGCGTATGCGTGTCTGCGTTAATGAAATGGCGACTTCTCTGCCCTAGAGTGGGGAAGTCGCCGCCATTGATATGGAGATTGACATGGCCCGCATACAGGACAAGTTGAGGAAGACCAACCTCTTCATCGACCCCGCCTACCCCGTCAGCAAGAGTGTGCTGATCAACCCGGACGGCCCCGCCGCCGCCGACTACATCGACAACCTCGTCCAGAAACTGAGCCATATCGCCCACCTCGCGATCAACAACATTGACGACGAGGCCGTGAAGGCCGACATCTGGAAGTCTTATTATGAAGCAGTGGGAGTTAAATATGACATTGAATGCTGAGTTTCAGATCGTTGGAGCCCTGATGCTCCTTGTGGCCGTCAACATCATCATCGCGTGGGGGATGTAACATGAGAAAGCCGGAACGCTTTGCAGGCGAGGACTACCAAGGCGAGCGCCGCAAGGGCACACGCTTTGGAACCCTGTGGGCCAACTATGAGACAGGCGAAGCCGACGTGACGCTGACGCTTGAGTTCTGCGACGAGGACTGGCTGATGCGGGCCGATCTCTTGCAGGATGTCATTGGCCTGCTCAATCGCGAGTATGAAAAAGCCCTCAATGATATTGAGAGGGCTTTCCCGGTCAAAAAAAATGACTGACCTCGTTCAACAATTACGCGACCGGATTGCGGAGCTGGAGGAAGAGATCCGCCAGATCCGCAACGACATGTTGCAGGACAGCAATGCCTTCACCCGCATCCTGTCGAAGCAGCAATCGGCATTGCTGGCGGCGATCTGTAAGAGGCCGACCGCCAACTATGCCTATCTCGACAACGTCACCGAGCATTTCGGTCTCTACAATCGATATGAGGGCGAGATGCACATTACGCTCAGGACGCGGGTCGCTGTGTGGAAGCTTCGCAAGAAGCTGAAGCAGTACGGCATTGAGGTCCAGATCCTGCGCGGCACCGGCTACTACATTGATGATGAGAACAGAGAGAAATTAAAGAAGCTGATGGAGGTGAAGGAATGATCGCAATCATTGAGATCCTGCTCGTGGTATTGGCCTGCATGATACTGGCAGGCATCATCCTCTTCGTCGCTCGTATGATCGGAACCTTGTGGGGGAAGTGAGATGACTGAATGGCAACCAATCGAAACCGCGCCAAAGGATGGAACACATTTTCTGTCAACATCCAGATATTTGGGTGGTGAAATTTTTATCTGCACTTGGAGCGACAGAACATTGGTTCACAGTGATGGAAAAGAGCATCACAGTGGTTGGTGGGTGGTTGGTATTCCTAAACGGTATTATGCTGGTTGGGGGCCATTTTATTCTCCAATCAAGCAAGATGACCTGATGCCTACCCACTGGATGCCTTTGCCTGCGCCGCCTAAAAGGGGGAAGAAAAATGGCTGATCTCATCATGCCGCGCCGCAAGTTCCTCACGGGTCTCATGGGCCTTGTGGCGGCGCCTGCGGTCGTGAAGGCCGTCAACATCATGCCGGTGAAGTCCTTTGTTGAGCCGCAGCTCTATACGTTCCCGAATAGGGTGTGGGTGGCGCCTAGCAGCGGCGTCAACCTTGCCCAGATCCGCGAGCTGCTCATGCCCGGCCTTCGAAAGATGGTGGATGACATGTACACAGAGCATCCCGGCCAATGGAAGTCGATATTTTCGGGAGAGACAGATGGTTAAAAAACGCGAGCCTTTCATCGTCCACTGCGGCGAATGCAAACACGAATGGACGGCGCTCTATTCACCCATGCTGCTTGATAAGGTCGTCACGATCACGATGTCGCTGCACTGCCCCACATGCGCCGCAGGCCCCATGCAGATCTTCTGCGGCCCCGCGCCGAAGGAGAAGGCCGATGGCTGACCTTCAAGAAAAGTCCATTGAGCTGTGGCGTGAAGAGGCTTGGAAGCTTCACGCCGAGCTTCGAAAGATGGAAGACAAGGTCGCGGGTCTGATACGCCTTGCAGCGCAGCATATGGACGAGGAGAACAAGGCCCTCGCGCGCGTCGTGATGCTGGAGCAGGCCCTTGATGACGCCCTCGGGGAGTGGGAATACAACGCCACGACCTACAAGAGTGATCCGCTTATCAAAAAACACGCGGATCTCGAACAGATCGCCCACTATCGCAAGTTGCTCAACGACAGGCTAAAGTAGGCGTCCCGAAACCGCATGGCCGATGGAGAGAATGGTCCTGCCCGCAACAGGAGTTGAGTATGAACAAGATCGCGCTGGCCCTTGTGGCCTTCACCTTGGCGCTGCCCGCCGCCGCAGACGAAATGACTGCGGCAGAGTTCTTCGCCAGAGATAAGGCAAACAAATGGACCGGCGAGCTGGTCGCCCCGAGAAACCCCTATGGGAAGCTGGTGAAGCCGTCCAAGATGACGGCGGATAAGCAGAAGGTGATCGACGCCATTGCGCTTCACGTCACCGCCCAGATCGGCTCAAAGTGGGTGGACACGGCCATGCGGATCGCGAAGCTGGAGAGCGGCTTTAGTTGCCGTGCGAAGGGTCCAAAGACCCGCCACGGCCACGCCAAGGGCGTCTTCCAGCTCATCGACAGTTCAGCGCGAACTTTAGGCTTTGACCCGGCGCAGATGTACGACTGCGATCAGAACATCCTCGCGGGGATTGCGCACATGAAGGCCTGCATTGATCTGGGCCATGTGAGCGAACCTCGCGAGATGGCGGCCTGTCATGTGGCGGGCTGGGCTAAATGGAATGTGAGGCTGGCTCGGCGCCCAGAGCTGTACAAGAGACGGTACGTTGCCCTCGCAATGAAATGATCAAATGGAGAATAAAATGAGGACGCTTGAGGAACTCCACGCACATTACAAGGCCGTTCGCGCCAGATTAGATAACCCCGTTAAGAAGGAACCCGCAGTCCGCCTCATTTACCCGGAACCAGAACCGGCGCCGTACCCAGACCCCCTCGACGTTGTGGAAGTTGTTGAAGCCCTGCCGGAGGAGCCCATTGCCGCCCCTCCGGTGGCCACTGAGACCCCTGCAAGAAAGATCCTGTCAGAGGTAGCCGAGAAGCATGGAATGCCTCCCACGGTCTTCCGCAGCAAGAGCAGGGACGCAACCTATGTGCTGTGCCGTCAGGAGGCGGCTTATCGGCTCAAGACCGAGCTGTCTTTTTCCCTGAGCCAGATTGGCCGCCTGATGGGCCACCGGGACCACACGACCGTCCTCCACGCCATCCGTCGATACGAAAAAAATCTCGCCCTCGGCTTGGGGCCTTGGGCGAGCAAGTGCGTCTCGAACGCCTGTGTCACTCAGGTGGAACCCACAGGCGCGACATGATCATGGATGATCTCAGCTCATCATGCAAGGAGGCCCTTCCCCAGTCGGGGGAGGGTCAACCCATATTAGGGGTGACGATATTGGAGCTTCGGCTCTTTTCGTGCCGCTACATAATTGGCTCCGACGAAAACGTCGGGGCCATTTTTTGTGGGAGCCAGACGGCCAAGGGCTCCTACTGCCAGACCCACTACAGCCTGTGCTACATCAAGACCAAGCCGCTCACTTGATATTCATAAAGCTGCTCAGGCAATAGCGCCCGAGGCCCTTCCACGGCTCGACGCCGTCCTTCATTTTGACTTGCGTGACGCCGTGGCGCAGGCAGGACGGGAAGATGATCAACATATTGTTCTCGACCAAAATTGTTTCGTCGAGGTCCGAGAAGACCAGATCGCCGCCCTCGAAATTCCGTGGCTCTTTGAAATGCCAAGAGAGCGCGGTGACCGTCGCTGTATCCGAGTGCGGTTTGTAGTGATCCGTGGCCTCGTAATAGCTCAACAAGGTCGTGTCTGCGTTCACCGCATTGATGCACTTGGTGAGCGGGTGCAGATCCGCAAAAGCCTTGAACACGGGCGCCGAGAAAATTTTCCGGTTGACCTTCAGGATGTTTGACATCGAACGGTCGGCATAGATGTTGTCGAGGAAGACGCCCCTGTTCTTCTTCATCATCGGATTGAGCTGGCCGGTGGCCTGCGGTGGCTGGAGCTTGTGCTTGTGCGTCAAGAACTCCAGCTCTTGCCAGATCAGGGCCTGTTCCTCATCGGTGTAGAAGTTTCGCACGAGTAGGTAGTAGGGGTGCGGCGTTTTAAGGATCTCCATTACAGGATCTCCTTCAACTTGAAGGCGACGGTGACGCGCAGATCGGTACAAAAGCGCGATGGATCAGCGCCAAAGTGATAGAGGGTGCTGTTGAACATGCATGCGCAGTTCCGTTTTGGATAGGCCGTGTGGGTCTGGCCGTCCTCAAACACAACAGTCTGGCCGCCCCACCTGACGTCCCACTCGGGGTTCACATAGAAGACGAAGGTCTTGTAAAGCTCTGGCGCATAAGTCTCGGGGTCAACGTCTGTATGGGCGTCGCCGGGGAGGCCGTGCGTCTGGCCATTGGCGTAGACGCGCTCAATCTCAAACTTCTTGCCGGTCAGTTCTTCAATCCGAAGGAGAAATTTGTCGTGGAAAAAAGGATCTGCGGAAAGGTCCATATACCAGAACTGGATCTGCGCCGGGCTCAGTTTGCTGAAGCCGCTGAACTTCCACTCGTTCCCGTGAAGGGTTTTGGCGACGACATAAGCGTAATCGTCCTCGGAGAGGACATCCTCAAACCACTGCATATTGACCCCCTCGGTCAGCTAGTCGTGGTCGAACCATACACTGTGCCGGACACCCCGCCAACAAACCAGTTGGACCCAACCACTGAATAACCGGGGGCGCCACCGCTTGAGCCCGCCGAGCTTCCGTAATTTCCAAGCGAGCCGCCACTGGCGCCTGCCTGCGCGCCTTGGCCACCGCCACTGCCACCAGACCCTCCGCTGCTGACGCTGCCAGCCTGACCGTTCGCGGCCCCATAATATCCTGTCTGCCCGGCGGCGCCGCCTGCTCCGCCAACGTAGCCAGCGCCACCGCCGCCTCCGCCACCGGGTATGGGCCAGCGATTTTGGTTCTGCGTGTCCTGCGCCCAATTGCCGCCACTGCCCCCGCCGCCGCCGCTCCCGATCACGCCGGAGTTTTGCATTTGGATGAAGGCCTGCCCTTGGCCGATAGCGTAAATCGCATTTCCGCCGTTGAAGCCGCCCTGAAGGGTAAAGGCGCCGTGGCCACCGTCGCCGCCAGCGCCGACAATGTAGCCGGAATTTTGAATAACGAGAATGTCGCCATTGGAGAACGATGCGTTGAGGGCGTATGCGCCTGTGCTGCTCGCGCCAATCGTCCCGCTGTTGGTCACGACGCCATAGGTCTTGCCAGCCGCGTAATGCCCCGAGCTGGTAAACGCCGAGACAAGATTGACGTCAGCGACCGTCCCGCCGTTTTGGTATTGAGCGTAGGCGTGGCCCTGAAGCTGGTTCATGGCGATAGTCGTGCCAGACGTCGTCTGGACGCCCGTGTTCCCCGCAGACGCCACTCGGCGCACCAGATTGGCGTCCAGCGTGAGGGGCGCGGTCGCCTGCAACCCAAGCTCGGTATTGATGTCCGAAAAGCTGATGGCGCCAGTGGGGAGTGTCATTACTTGCTCTCCAGAGCCTCGACCCGAGCGGCCAGTTCCTTGACGGCCTCAATCAGGACGCCCACGAGATTGCCGTAGGCGACGGACAGGACGCCATTGTTGTCCTGCACGACCTGCGGCACAACCTCTTGCACTTCCTGCGCGACGACGCCGATGCCGGGCTGGCCGGTGTTGATCATCTCGAACGTCACGCCGCGCATTTTTTTGACGAGGCCGAGCGCATGCTCAATCGTCTGGATGTCGCGCTTCAGGCTGCGGTCAGAGAAGGCCGTAATGTTGCCAGCGGCAGTGATGGTGGTGCCTGCGGTGATGGCGGTCGTCGCCGCGATGGTCGTGCTGGAAGTTATGGCATTGGCCGCCATAGTGGCAGTCACGGTGACTGCATTCGCCGTCAGCGTCGTGCCGTTGAACGTCAGGTTGGACGAGCCGGTCAGGACGTTGGCCGAGTTGTAGATGACCTGACCGCTGGTGCCAGCCGCCGAAGTCACGGCGGCGATGTTGGTGCCGTCCGAATAAATGAAGGAGCGCGTTCCCTGCGCGACTGACACTGAGGAGCCGCCGCCACTGACGGGCGAGAAAGTGACGGTGAAGGCGCCGCTGGTATTATTGTAAACGATCCAGCTCCCGCCCACGATGCCAGTGGATGCGGCGTTCAAAGGCAGCGTATAGACGGCGTTGCCGGTCATCGCGCCCGTGATGTTGATAATCAGGCTCTGGGTCTGCGTGATCGACAGGGCGACGGTGCCGACCGAGCCCACCGCACTGAGGGACAGGACGCCGCCCAAGGCCGCGTCGATGATGTCCCAGTCGGAGTTGATTGGCCCAGACCAGCCCGTGGGGTTCGAGGCGTACTCGTTGTAGATGGGCTTTTCGATCTTCTTGTTGGGCGTATAGTTGGGCATCGAGGGCTCCTCAGATGTGCTTGTTGGCGACTTCCAGAGCGCGGGCGACCGTGTCGTCGCTCTCGTTCAGAAGGGCCTCGGTGCTTTGGGTGACCTGCTTTTTCGCGGCCTTGGACAATGCCATGAGGTTGACGGCGCCGCCAGTGGCGCGGCCCTCGCGGTTGCCGGGGCCTCGAATAGTCAACGGGCGGTCAGAGTAGGCATCTCTGAGCTGGCCACCAATGTCCTTAACATTTTCCTCAAGGCTTGGCTCCGCAGTCGCGGCGAGGGGTAGCGCCGTGCGCCCTGCGGGGAAGCGATAAGGACGGGCCACGTTCGCGGGCGGGCGATTGGCGAGGTAAGTCTGGACCGGCGCAGTGCCCTTGATCATGCGGACGCCGCCGGGAATGGACCCAACCGCGCTGAGGACGGCGGCAAGTTTGGGGTCAATTTCAGCGAGCTGCGTCATGGCCACGCCAACGACTGAAGGCGCGGCGGCGAGCGCAGCATTTCCCCAAAAGCCCAAACGGCTCGCCGCTTCCTCTGGCGGCATCTGGCCCGCACGGCGCATGACATCGGCGTAGCGGGTCATGGCGCCGCGCTCGGCGGGCGTCAGGAAGCGGCGAGAGAACTCAGCCCCTTTGCCGGTCAACATTTGGTCAATGTTGGCCGCCACACGGGCGAAGTCACCAGCCCCAGTGGCCGCTTCGCCCACCGCTGTCGGCATGCGCGGCGTCATCACTTGCTGCATGTAGGACCGCTTGATCGTGTCCAACTCCGGGGAGTTGGGGCCGAGCGCCCGGCGCAGTTGCAGCATGGTCTTGATGGCCTGCCGCTTCAGATCCGCGTCGCCCGAGGAGGCGAAATTAAACATGGCGTTGCCGACGTCGTCGGCGCTCTTTGTCCCGTCGAGGACGCTGCGCATCAGCCTGCCCGCGTCCTCGCCGGTCTTTCTGATGCCAAAGCGGCCCTGATATTCGGCATAAAGCCTGCGGGCGTTGCGCCAGTCATTGACAACATTCGGGTTGCCCGAGAAGGCGCCGTTGTTGATGTTCTGTTCGATCCGCCGGTCAAACTCGTCAATCAAACGACGGACGGCCCGGCGGTCGGCGTCGCTTGTCGCTGCCCCGAGCGCCTCATTGAGAAGCTTGCGGCCCGCCTCGACGCCCTGAAACGTCCGGTGGATCACAGACACGCCGGGCGCTACTTGAATGGGAGCGCCGAGCACGGTGTCCAGCTTTGAGGCTGCGGCCCGCGCGGCGTCGTTCCCGACGATGGACAAGTTCCTTGGATCAACCGCGAGCCCCTGCATGATCTTGTCGCCAAGATTGGAGATGGACTCACGGGTAAATGTGCCGGGCGTGTTCTCGGCCACGGCGTAGGCCTGCCCATAGGCGCGGCGCAGGGCGTCCGCCTCGCGATTGCCAGCCTCGACGGCGGCGGTCACGGCGTCCCTGACGGACGGCTGCGCGCCACCGGCGACCGTCTGGGCGGCCTCCGCCGCTTGTTGGGCCTGCGGCGCGTAGTTGCCGTGCTGGGCCTCGCGCTCCAACTGTGCCGCCTCGCCGGTGACCATGCCGCGCTTGGGCGTGATGCCGAACTCACGGAAGGGCGCCTCTGCGGCGGCTGCGGGCGTCACTCCGCGCTGTTCAAAGGTCTGGCGCAGTTGCGGGGCCAGTGTGGCGATCTCCTGATCAGTGAGGCCCGCAGCCCGCGCAGCGGCCATTGCCTCGTCAGTGAGTGCTCCCGACCGGTCCACGACGGGCTTTCCGCCAAACAAAAGGCGAGTGATGCCGGACGTGGCCCGCTCAAGAATGGGGGCCGCCACGGCGCCGCCAAGGGTTCCAACGACGGCGCCCTTCACGGCGTCACCAATGTCGCCCTCCGCCGCGCCACCGGAAATGCCGCCATATACGCCCCCAGTGAGGCCGCCAGAGACCGCAGGGCCATATTGTGTCCCCACGGCGGGCAAAGTCTTTGCGCCGAGCAGGATGCCGCCAGCGGTGCCCGCAGCCCCGTAGCCGGGCTCAATGGTGCTGGCCGCCGCCACCTTGCGCTCGGCCTCCTTTTTGGCCTCAACGAGCGGCATGTCGGCGTAACGCTCGTAGCCGGAAATGCCGAGTTTGCCAGCGCCCTTGGCGAGGGCGGCGGGGATGTAGGGGAACACGCCAGCGGTCATGGCGTCGGCTGCGGAGCCAGAGGCCGCCAGAGCCTTCTGCATCCACGGCTCCATGTGGCCGAGTTCCATTTTGGCGCCCGCCAGCTTGCTCAGGCGCTCGTCCTCGGCCCGCTTCTGCTCGCCCTCAATCGCGGGCAACATTTTCTTTTCGAGGACGTCGCCCATGCGCCGAGGCGTCAGGGGGCGGACCACTTGGGCGTGGACGGCCTCCCCGACAGGAATTTCGGGGATGGCGGCTGGGGCCGCTCCCAGATCAAACGAGAACGGCTCCTGCTTTTTGGGCTCTGGCCCAAACGGATCGTAGGGGGTGCCGAGGTCGAGTTCCGCCATATTAGCCCCCAAGTCCGAAGTAGCGCAGCGAGCGCGGCCCGTAGTGGCTGACGACCCACTTCTTCTCCGCGTCAGACAGTTTGGCGCCGTCGCGCAGGAGCCACTCGCCGACAGTCATTGGCTGCGCCCTGCCAGCGGCGATGTCCTCCCGACTGACCTTCTTGCCATCACGGGAAAGCCAGAACTGCTTGCCGTCCTCTTTGACGGGAATGCCTTCGAGGTACATGCGCTCCAAGGCCTTCTTGTCGTCTTGATAGATGGGGTCGCGGGTTTTGTCGAAGCGGGCGTTTAGGTCCGCCCAAGACCCGCTCCTGTTCGCAGAAATGGCGTCTTTTGTGCCACTCTCGGCCCGGTCCTTAAACGCTTGGAAGTAGTCGTTCTTGTCGATTTCGCGCTGGGTTTCAACGCTCATACCGGCGAGGAGCTTGGCGATGCCTTTGGCTGAATTGGCATCAGACACATAGCCCTTTCCAATGGCGTCCAATGCGCTGACAGCTTTGTAGTCTTTTTTGTCCACTGCGACTTCGCGCAGGCGACTGACGTACTTGCGAGCCTCTTCAGCGTCAGCCAATTTTGCAGCATCAAACGGCCCTTCATTGAATTGAAGAACTCTGGCGATGTTGTCGAGATACCGCCCGAGCGGCACAAAAATGTCGCGCAGGGGGCCGGGCGCCAGCGGGCCGGTGCGAGGCGCTCCGGCCAAAGAAGCTGCCATAGGCATGAATTGCGACTTGAACTCAGACGCGCCCTTCGCAGCCTCTTGCTGTGGCGTGTAGATGTCCTTGTTTTCCGCATGCCAAGCCGGAGCCTTATCCTTCGACTCTTCGCGCCATTTAGCGGCAAGCTTGACGTCTTCCTCGCTCAATTGTCCGGGAGCGGCGGCGGGCGTAGTCGTAGCCGCTGGGGGTGCGCCGGGGGCTTCAGGAGCGGCGGGAGCGGGCCTTTCTTCCGTCTTTGCGGTGGTGGTTGTGGTCTGATCGGGCGCGGGAGCGCCCGGCTCACGCTTGACTGCCCCCTCAGTCTTCTTGGCGCCCTCGCCATACCCGGCGGCTTCTTGCCGAATTTCGGCAATTCTGCCCGGTTCAAGGCCGAAGGTCTCGCCCTTCTCAATACGGTCCAGAGCCTCGGACAGGCGGATGGCGCGCTCCTCGCCCGTCTTGGGGTCACTGTAGAAGAACAGGCGCGTGTTGGTTGTGGGCTCAATGAAGATGCGGGCGCGTGTCGTCTGGGCCTTCGTGAGGCCCGTCTCCGCCTTCGCCTTCTCAATGTCCGCCTGTTGCTTCTGCAAGCTTGTGTAGGCGCTCGCGCCGCCCACAAGGCCCTCGCCAATGGCGCCGCCAAGAGTGGGCCGCTGTGAGGCCAGCATCGAGCCGATGCCAGCCAGCGCGGGAACCCAGAGGTTCTCGGAGGACAGAGCCGCCTTGGTGCTCGGGCTCATGCTCTCGGGGAACAGGCCGGAAGTGAGGTGCTGGATCGGGGAGCGGTCTGCGCCGCCAGCGACGCCAGCGGCACGGGCTGCGGGAGGCTTGCCGCCAGCGACACCGGCGCCAGCGCCATTGACGGACATGACTTTCATGGCCTCGGCGGCAGTGCGCGGGTTACCCTTTGCGTCAAAGAACCAAGTCGGGTTTGCCTCCACCGCCGCCGGTGACGCCAGCGTGTGGGCCGGGACGTCAGGGTTCTTGGCGAGCGTCTTCGCGAACGCAGGACCACCGCTCACCCCCAGCTTCCACCCGAGCGTCAGGGCGTCGGGCGTCACAGGGATCTCGTTCGCCTGCATCTTTTCAGCGAGTGTGCGCGCGTGATACGGGATCGCGCGCATTTGCGCCTCGGCGTTAAAGCGGTCAGCCGGGGTCAGGTCGCGAAGCTCGGGGTGCTTGATGATGTCCTCCCAAGTCCCCTTGGTGATTTGACCGGGGCCAAACGCACTGCTCGCACCGGCGGCGTTTGGAACATTGCGCCCGCCACTCTCGGCCTGAATGTTCTTGGGCATCCACTCCTTGATCAATGCCTCAATTTCTTCAGGCGACTTGCGGACAAATCCCTCATTCGCGTACCCGTGGCGGGCCTCAATGCGGCCACCCTTGGCCGCGAACAATGTGGCCAGACCCAGCAACGGCAGAGCGACGGGCGCGGCGGCCATTAGGCCAGCGCCAGCGCCCCCAAGAGCGCCCATGAGCCCCGCGCCCTCAGCGGCGGCGCCAGCCGCCCCGAGGCCCGCCGCAGCCTCACCAGCGCCCGCAGCGGTGGCTGCGGCCTCTCCGGCCCCGCCCAGAAGGCCGGGTATTTTGGAGGCGCCCTGAAGGGCAGAGCCTGCGGAGAGGAGCTTAGACGCGGGCGATGGGCCTGACGAGCTGGGCAACGAGGCGGGCTGGAGGCCCTTGGAGGGCTCGTGCTTGATGGCCGCAGCCTTGGCCAAGGGGTCTTCGTCCTTGTCGCCCGCATAGGGCATGACATAGCTGCCGTCGCTGCCATCGTAGTGGCCACGGATCAACCCGCCGTGCGCGGCCCTTGAGAGGAGGCCCGCGTCTTCGGCCTGTTTGATTTTAAGGAGGCGATCAGCCTCTTGCGCCCGCGCGAGTGTTTTTTCTTGATCAAGGGTCGCCTGCGACTTTGCAAAGTCGGGCCGATTTTCCCACGCCGATTTTCCCAAGCCAGCCAGTTTGGAGCCCGTTTCAGCCGCGCTGATTGTCTGGGCCAGCCCAGAAGGCTGTTGCTTCATAATGTTTTCTTGCTTGGGCAGACCAGTCGAGCCGCTGCGGGGCTGCATGGCGTAACCATACGGGCCAGCGAGCCCCTTCGCCGCCATCTGTTGATAGTAGGCGATGGCCGGATTGACGTAGCTGCCCATCTCGCCGTTGAAACCGTGACGCTCGCCGTCGGCCAGTCCGCCCGCGCTGAAGCTCTCAGTGTAGGGAGTGGCGCTCAAGTTGGGCGCGGCGCTGGCCATTTGCACGGGCTGTCCGCCAGCCGCAGCGATTTTGGTGTCCAAGTCCTTCATCAGCCAGTCGCGGTAGGCGGGGTCGCCTCCGGGGCCGCTGCCGGGCAGACTGGCGCGTTGGGCGCGCATTCCCTCAAGGGCGCCGAGCGTCAGGCCCGTGGCCTTGGGCGCCATCATGCCGCTGACGTCATAGGCCTGCGCCATGATCGGCAGGCCCTCGGACCCGGCGAACTTGTGGACGGCGCCGAGCCCCTGAAGGCCGATGGGCAGCGCGCTGCGCTTGGCGGTCGGGCCCGCAATGTCCCACTTCTCTCCGCCAATGGGCATGGCCTGATCGCCCTGCACGGGGCCACCGTCGTCCTTGTGAATGGCGTCGTCGGTGGCCTTCTTGTAGTCCACGGTCTTGTAGCCGCCCGCGAGGCCCACGGCCTCGGGGTGGTGCTTCTCGACGTCCTGCGCCAAGAGGCCGATCTGGGTGCGGTGATCGCCCTTGTAGTTGTAGCGGTAGATCGGCTGGCCGTCGTCCGTCTCGCCGACGCGCTGGACGTTTTCCTTGAGGCGCTCGTCCGAGAAGAACCCGGCGGGCTGCGTCCCGGTGACCGTCTGGCCAGAGATGGGGCCGGTGCCCTCGGCGATGCCCGCCAGCATCTGCGCCATCTGAATGGGGTAGGCGCGCTCTTGTTGGAACTGGTTGTAGAGCGCCTGCAAGCCAGCCTGTTGGGTTTGCTGCTCGGTGGCGCCAGCGCCCAATTGGGCCTGCGCACCGGCGAGGCCCGCCGCCTGAGCGCCCGTGCCGAGCGCCCCAAACTGGGCGCCAGCGGACATGAGGCGCTGGAGATTGGCCTGCTCCGCCGTCAGGCCCAAGCCCTGTTGCTGAATGGCCGTCTGGAGGGCCTGATTGTAGGCCTGTTGGTAAATCGGGGCCATCGCCTGCGACGTGCCGAGCGCCTGTTGGCGGGCCAGATTGGCCGCCACGATGCCCGAGCGGTCGCCGCCATAGGAGCGCATTGACTGCGGGTTCATCAGGCCGGAGCGTTCTGTGGCCTGTTGCTGTTGCAGGGCCTGAAGGGTCGGCGCGGCGACGGCCTGCGTGTAGGGGTTGTAGTATTGACCGACGTTAAGATTGCCGGGGGTGACGCCCTGCGCGCCGAGGCCTGTCAGGGCGGCGGCGGCGCCATAGTAGGGCTGCGCGGCCCCGGCCATTGCATTGACGTTCTGGATGCCCGCCTGTTGCGTGGCCGTCAGGGGAGCCACGAAGGCGTTCGGGTTCTGGCTGTATTGCTGGAAGGGCGTATTGGCGACCGTCTCGGCGCGGGCATTGACGGCGTTGTAGCGCGCCATGACCTCCGGTGGGATCTCGGTCTTCTGTGTGGTCTGTTGTGTCTTGCCGCCGCCGCCCATATTATACCTCGACTTTATTCAGCGGCGTGTTTCCACTCGCCAGTTTGGACGCCATAGAGGAAGTAGGCGCCCGACGGTTGGCCGAAAATGCGCTCATACATGCGGACCTTGCCAGCCGTTCGCTGACTGGACAGGACGCCAATGGTGAGGGGCATTTTAAGCTCATCGGCCACTTTCTTCGCGAACTCGCACAGTTTCCTAGCGCGCCCACCCTTCGCGGCCCTGAAGTCCGGGTGGATGAAGACGGCGCGCTCTTCCAGCATGTCTTGGTCACTATACCAGATGTTGCCAATCCTCAAAAGGATGGCCCCCTGCGGCTTCTCGCCGGGAACCCCGACGATGCCCATAATGCCCCGGTCGCGGTTCAGGGCGGGCCAGATCTCGTGCAGGAGACGGATGGGGTTTGGCTCCACAAATCCGTTCTCGTCGCAGGCGGCCATCGCCAAGTCCATCATGTCGTGGACGTCTTCTGGTTTACCGACCCATACTTTCAGTTCGTCAGACATTGAGATCCCCCTCAGTCTTTCTTCGGACCCGGCAGCTTCTTGAGCGTGTCGATCAGTTCCTTGCGCGTGTCCGTGATCCACTTGTCGAGCGCACGGTGGCCCGCGTCAATGTCTCCGCCGCCCGCCCAGATCACTTCGTCGGGCGAGAGGACGTATTCTCCACCGGCGGCGACAATAGGGACGGGTTCTCCGACGGGCGCCCCGGTGATGCCGCCCTCGGCGTATGAGCCCTTGGGGGCGCCACGGAACATGTGTTTGACGGCCCGGAAGCCCGCCATCGTGTTGCCCTCGCCCAGTGACGACACGATGTCGGCGGGGATGACGTAGGCGCCCGACGGCACGTTCATGGGGAGGTGGTCGGTGCGCCCGGCCACGGGGCTGTGAATGGGGCCGAGGTGGACGCCGGAGGCCGCAGGAGTGGCCTTGGGCTTCTGCATGGGGCCACCCTCCGCCTTGGAGTTGCGGGCGGTGTTGAGGGCCGCAGCGACGGCCTGCGCCTGCGGGTGACCGGCGTGGACCATCTCGGCGATGTTGTGGCTGATCGTGGCCTGCGAGGAACCCTTAGTCAGTGGCATGGCGTCCTCATGGGTTGGGGCTATATGAGACGCAGAATTGCAAGCCCGCTGCACCGCCCACGAGGACAATTCCGTTGGAGTAAGTGAGGGCCAATGGATAGAAGCCTGCGGGAGATGACGGTGTCACATACAGGAGATTGGTTGCGGCGATGCCGCCAGTTGTCGCGGAGTCATAAATTGAAGCGGTTGAAGAGCCTGAGTGAACAACAACAGAAATACCATAAATTTTGCCAGATCCAGCGATAACCAAAACAGGTGAGGTCGCGACGGTTGCAGATGTTTCCGATGGCCCCGACCATCCAGAAATTGTAACGATATTATCGGAGATGGCCTGAAGGATGCGGTTCAGGCCGTTGATCGCCACGACGCCGTTTTTTTGCGTAGTGAGGATGTCATCAAGACTAGCCATCAGTACTTTCCATCTTGCTGGACGCGGTAGCGGATGTTGCCTATGCGCCAGAACGAGCCGAGGTCATCGCTCTCGACCTTGATCGACACAAGGCGCCCGCGCATTCTCGGCGTAACGAAGGTCGTGGCCTGCGTCAATGAGAAGGGCCCATAGGCGGTGGGGGTCTGGCCGGGGTAATCTGTGGCGTAGAAGGTCAGACTCACCGTGGCGTTTTGGGCGCCGCCGTAATAGCCCCACTTCATGTCGGGCCAGACCTGATCGACAAACATCTTCACGTCCGCGTCGCTCAAAGCGAAGTAGCCGGTCTCGAAGCTGGCGTTGATGGGCTGGCCGTTGGCGTCGGGCGAGGTCTCGTGCTGGTAGATATTGGTGTCCGTACCGGCGCCAATGGGCGGCCCAAGAACGCTCTGATTGATCCACGCCGTACGGGCCAGCGAGCCAAAGTCCCACTGGTCGAGCGTGATGTTGTACTTCACATAGGCGTTGATCTCGCCGCCATTGCTATTGGTCGGGTAGTACCAAGCGATCTCGTTGAACTGGGAGTTTGCGGCCACGCGGATCTTGTCGAGATTGTCCGTGTCGAGGTCTTGGAAAATGACGTCCCACACGGGGCACTTCACCGTCTCGACGCCGTTGGGCGACAGCCTGAAGAACTGGCTCTGACCCATCCAGTAGACGATGCCGCCGACCGAAGTCGCCGCCTTGCGGCCAATGAGGCCGCAGCCAGTGCCAAGCTCGTTGAATTGGTAGACATAGGGCTGGCCGACGTATTGCATGGCCCAGACGCCGAGGTCGGTCCAGATCAGGCCCTGTTGCGGGCCTTGGATGCACTGCACAATCCGCGAGCCCTTGGGGATGCGGAAGGACCCGGCCTGATTGGTCGTCTGCGCGATCCAGTCGCCATAATTATCAACGTCGCACCAGCGCAAGAGGAGCTGGTCCTGAATGCCGTTGAAGGTCGAGCCCCAAGCAATGATTTGCCGCTGAGGCATGGCGACGAAGATGCCGCTGTTGAGTACGGGCGCAGTCGGGATGATCGTAGCGACCGGATTGTTGGTCGTGGGCGACCACTGATAAATGCCGCCGCCCGAGGCCGTTGCCGTCACCGGCTGGCCCGGAGGGATCATCAGGGGACACGACAAGAGGGTCTCGCCCCAGTTGTCGAGCGTCCAGTCCACGACACTAATGGGCGTCCCGGTCCCGGATGAGGGCGGGATGCCGGAGCCAAAGCCACCGCTCCCGTAGCCGCCGACGCCATAGCCCGAATTGGCCGCGAGGGGGCCAATTCCGTTGTAGTAGACGTATTGGGCGAGGCCGCCGTTTTCTGACGCCACTTGAACGAAGATCGTGCCTGCCTGCGTTTGCGGGCCGTATGTTCCGGCGGCTATGGCATAGGAGACCGTCCCAGCACCTGACGCCGTGACCGTAAAGGTTCCGTTAAATACGGCAGGCAAAACATTGGCGACCACAATCGTGCTGCCGACCGGGATCGTGTAGGACGTTGAATAGGTCAGGGTCGCCACGCCAGCGGCGCCGGTCGCCGACAGAGTCGGCGTTGTGGTCGCTGACGACGCCGCCGAAATTGTGAAGATGTTAGCGGGCGTCGTGGGGTCGAGGGCAGAGATTGTGTAATTGCCGAAGAGGGTAATTGTCCCGGCAGTCGTGGAGACGAGGATCGGGAACGTATCGCCGACCTGATACCCGTGATTGGCGAGCGTCACGTTGACAGTGGAGGCGCCGCTGACAAAAGTGAACGATGGGATGGTCGCGGTCGTCGAAGTTGACGTCGCATAGACCGGGGCACCGAGGGCGTCAACGGCCTGAATTTGGAACTGGCTCGTGCTGACAGGCGTGACGGCGTAGACGCCGAAGAGGATCAGGCCACCGACGCTGATCTGCGTCTGGATGTCCACCGTGTCGTAGGCGTCGAGATTGCTGCCAGACGCCGTGATTGTGACGGTGCTACTGCCGAGAGTGGTCGAGGCGGCGACGGCGACATCCGCCTCGGTCGTCTGAGGCGTAATCGTCCGAAGGCCGCCCTGCGTGATGACGCTAAGGGACGCCTCGGCGCCGGACGCCAGCCACGCATTGCCGTTGATGTCTTCCCACGCGAGCAGGCAGCGAACGATTGAGCCAATTGAGCTGGGATAGAATTGGGTCCAGCCGCCGAGCTTCTGCACCAGCCCCAAACCCTGCCGGTCGGGGATGAACCGGATCAGGTTCGTGATCGAGATCGCGGCCTCGTTGAGGGCGAGGGTCCGGTTCTGATCGACGCCGGGAATGAGCTTCAGCGAGCTGTGGGGCATGGGTTAGCCCCTCGATGGCGTGGCGGCTGTGGCGGGGCCCTGCGACGACCAGCCCGATGACTCGAACTGTTTGCGGGCCTCCTCGACGAGGGCGCTCTTCAGGAGGGCCTGATACTGGCTCTCGTAGGTCACGGCCATTTGCGGGTCGTCATTGGCGCGGCCAAAGTTGCGCTGGTAGGCGCTGATGTAAATCATCGAGGCCATGATGAAGACGTCGGGCAGGTAGAGGCTGATGAATGTCGTCGAGGCTCCATTCGCCACCGTGCCAATCGTCGTGGCGGTCGTGGCCGTGATCGGGATCGTGATGGTCGTGGAACCGGTCACAGTTATCTGGTACGCGCCATTCCAGCCCGAGGGCGAGAAGCCCGCCACCCAGACGGTCTGGCCAGACGTCAGGCCGTGCGCCGAGGCGAAGGTGATATTGCCGCCGGTCGTCGCCGAGGTGACGGCGGGCAGATAGCCCAGCGAGTTCGGACGATAAGTGCCAACGACCTCGACCGGATAGGCCTGATCTGGCACGGGCCCGACGAAGAAGAGGGTCTCGTTGAAGGGCACGAAATACTTGGGCTGGCCTCGGTTGGCGCTCAAGGACGAGCCATAGACGGCGTCGAGGAACTCTTTCGTCGTCGGCAAGAGCGGGACGCGGACGCAGGCGTCTGGGTCAGTCGTGGCCGCAGGGTCACCATTGGCGTCCGTCAGGAGATTGATCTGGTCGCTGACGACGAATGTGCCCTGCGCCGGGTCCGTGTTCGAGGACAGGTTGATGTTGAAATTGAGGTTCCTGTTGCCGGGCGTCAGGACGAAGCTGGCGCCGTGCAGGGACGTCGAAGTGAACATGAAGTTGATGTCACGGTACATCCGATTTTCGGCGTAGGTGATCATCTGGGGCAGGATGGCCTGAAAGGCGACGTCGCTGGACGCCACGACGGCCATCGTGGAGATCTGATCGACGTAGGTGGAGTAGGTAAGGCCAGTGGTCATGGGAGCCCCGCGTTGCCCGATTTATACCATTTATTTCGAGCCGTGACACCACCCCTCGCGGCGCGCATTGTTTTGCTTGACCTCCGCAATCGTTTGATCGGTGTCCTTTTTGGACCAAGAGACGTCGCGCCAGACGGCGCAGACGGCGTCGTCATTTGCGCTCATTGGGATCGTCATCGCGCAGCCGCTCAGGGCTAACATCGACAGCACTGCCAGCATTGATCGCATTTTGAGTTCTCCTGAGCGCATCGGCCAAGGCGGCGGCCTCAAGTTCGGCCACCGCGTCCTGTTTGATTTTGTGAATGCCAAAGCCGATCAGGGCGAACACGAGAACGGCCAGAGCGGCGTACCGACCCACGGGCGTGAAGAGAAAACTAAACACCGTCCCTCTCCATGTTCTTGCTGCGCCAATACCAGATCGCAGCGCCGAGGCAAATGATTGTGGCCATGATGAGGAAGTTTGGATTGCGGAGAAGAGTAGCGAATTGAGTTGCCACGTCAGCCGCGTCCTGCGCCTGCGCGACCACCTCCTTAGCCGCCCCAAGCCCCCCGAGGCCAGCCGTGACCAGCGCCGCATTACCCTGCTTGCTCTCTGCCATTGTTCGAGCAGGAACAGGATCGGGACTGGCGCGTTGTTCTTGTTCATCCTTCGGAGCATCTGCAATCCACCACGCGCCCTCGGCTTGGCGGCGGCGGACCAAGCCGGGGAGCGATTTTTTCTCGGGGCCACCCTTGGTCCACTTCATCAATTCCGCCGGAACGTCATCGAACTGCGCGGCGTTGACCTTCTTGAGGAGGGTCGAAGATTGCAGCGCGCCGACGCCAGCATTGTAGGCAAAGTCCACAAGGACATCGAACTGGTTCTGAGTGACCGGCTGCTTCAGGAGCGCGGACACGGCCTGTTCAAATTTAATGAGGTCTGAGGCGAGAATTGTGTTGGCCTGCCCCTGCGTGATCCGCATGCCCTCGGTGACTTCGGGGGCGCCAGCCGCAGACGTGTGTCCGTAGCCAATCGTGAGCACATTCGCCGGGCAACGGTAGCTCGACAATTTGCAGCCTTCGAATGGCTTGAGGAGGGCGTCGATGCCGCCTTGGCTCATTTTCATGGGAGCGCCCTATTTATCTTGTTTCGCGTCCAGCTTGTCATAGATCCGCTTGAACATGTCCTCAATGTGGTCCATGCGCTTGTCCATGTCGTCTTTGAGGACGTAGGACTTGGGCAGATCGGCCTCAATGCGGTGAAGGTCTTCCTTCAGCTTTTGGACGGCTTCCCAGAGCTGGCGGCCAAACCAACCGGCGACGGCGAGAGCGGCGCTAAGGGCCAAGTTGATGGTTGACTGGTCCATAGCGCCGCCACTCCTTATTCGGCCTGCACGGGCTCGTCAGCGGCCTTGGGGGCCAGTTGCTCGTCCGCCTGCGCCTTGATGTTGGCGATGATGTCGGCGACCTCGGCGAACGGGCGCTGCCCGAGCGCAGTCATCACGATATTCCACTGCGCCACAGTCAAGGTAATCGACACGCTGATCTGTTCCATTTTACACCCCTCTGAAGTTTGGATCTGTGGGCCACTTCAGGCCCGTGACGACTGACACGAGAGCCTCGACGTCAGTCGCCTGCGTAATTAGATCCTTGTTCAGGCCGCAGTCAATGCGGACCTGATCGCGGTACGCAGACCAGTCGGCGGGGATGTCGGCGCCTGTCTCGATCTTGCGCGTCACCATCCAGTCGGACGGGGCGAGGAGCGTGTAGGCGATCTGATTGACGTTGGTGGTCCAGTTCGCCTTGAGCGTGTCGAGATCCTTTGGATTGCCCGGCCCCCAGTAGAAACGGTCGTCGTACCAAGTCTGCGCCTCGTCAACTTCGGTGATGCCGATGGCGAGCTTCTCCTCAAGAGAGGTGAGCCGCAACCAGTTGGCCGGGTACTGAATGTCGCCCGCCGTGAAGGGCGTGTCGAGCGGGAGCGGTTGGCCGTTGAGCATGAACATGGTCATCACCGTGCTAGAGCGTATTTGAACGGATTTTCAGCGAAGGCGGCGTAGATTTGCGTAGCCCCCGAGCTATTAAGATCAGAGGCTGTTGTGCGCAGTTTGAACCCGTTGGAAAGAAAATCAATAATTCCACCGGAACCACTTTCTGCGTTTGAAAGATTTGGGTACAAAGTTTCATTCATGACATTGTATGTAGCGCGAGACGAGTCCCAAACATACCAACTTGTTATTGCCGTTCCTTTTACCATCACCCAGCGCGGCCTAAAGCCCGTGTAGATGAACGGCCCGTCAGTGCTGCCATTGCCGGTGTAGCTGCCAAATGCGGAGTAGCCACTTATCGGCGTCCAGCAATAAGCGACATAAGTAGTCCCGTTCTGATTGCCGCCATTGTTTGATGTGCCGTCAGCAAGAGCCAGTGTGGAAGATGTCAACGATGATTGGCCGCTAAGCAAGTACGGGTCATTGCTCGCGGAAAGAGCGCCGGTAGTGTTTAAAAACAAGTGATAGGCATAATTTAAGCCCTGCGTGGCATAGGCGGCGACGTACCAATTTTCAGCGACATTACGTTTCTTGATGATAACGAATTGAGGGAGCGTCGAAAGTCCATGCCCAACACTCGCCCCGGAGGCTCCAGTTCCAGTCCACGTCACCACACTAAACCCAGCCGTCGCGTTCACGGACACGGTGCTGGTGATGGTTCCGCTGGTGTTGGTGGACGTTGAACCACCTGCTTTCCACTGCCAAGCAATGTAAGTGTTGGTGTTGAAGTTAACACCCGCACTTGAACTGAGCGAAAACCCATTCGAATTAAATGCGGTTAGCGTGTTTCCGGCGGTGGCCTCTGCGGCGGTTGAGTCAGAAATCAAATAATTGGACACGCCACGAACTGCGTCGAAAAGATAATTGCTGGTCGCTGAATTGCGAGCCTTCAACCAAACCAGATCGGGCTGGAACGACACGGAAGTCGTCGTATTATTGCTGTTGAGGATGCTCTGCGTTGAGCCATTGCCCGTATACGTCGTCGCCGCCATGACCGTCGCGCCATTGGCGATGGTGGGCGTCGGGAGGTTGTAGGCATTCAGCGCGACGAAGCCGGTGGGCGGTGTGTACACGAAACCTTGCTGCCCAAAATTAACGTATTGTGTTGTTGTATTGGTGCCGCCAGAAGTCCTGAAGCACGGGAGATAAGTCCCCGCATTTGTGATTGTGTAAGTCGCCGATGTGCCGGTCGAGGGGTTGCCAGTGACCCATGTGTTGTTAATTCCAAACCAGACCTTGCTATTAGTCAGGTCAACCGCAACTTGCAGCACAACAGGAGACGTAGGAGTTGTTCCCCGCGCAGTAGCTGTCGCGTTGTTGTAAGTGTATATTGTCGTGCTTCCGCCAATATAAATGCTATAGGAGTCGGCGGATTGGCCGGGGTATGTAGTTAAAGCTACGGTGTCTTTTGATATACCAATCTGCGTTGACCCTTGAGTTGAGTCCCAGTTAGAAGTGATTTCCCAGTAAAACTTTCCAGAGGAAAAACCCATTGTGGCGGGTCTTTGCCCGGTCGATGCTGTTCCAGAAAGAACCAAATTTGCGGCAGAAACAGTACCTGCCGATGTGGGCGCAATGGGGTTCAGAACCGCATAATTCGCCACCGTCGCGCTGGTCAGCGTCGGCGAGTCCAGCATGGGGTCGTAGGTCGTGCCAGCGGTGGTGCTGATATTGAAAGGATTCCAGTTCTTTTTGTACCCGCCAAGCGCGACGGACACTTGCGTAAAGTCCGCGCCAGTGGTGCCGGTGCCGACAACATCAACAAAGAGGACGATATAAGTGGTCGTCGCAGTCGCGACAAACGTGCCCTGCAAGCCGGTCGGCGCACCGGCCTGCGTTGTCGAAGCAAGAGTGACGGCATTCGTTCCGTTATAGGCGGCGGTATCCGCTTTGATGAGAGATATTGTCCTAGCTGTTCCGCCTATGCTCGCCGCCGTAAGATATGCCTGCGCATAGTACGTCTGCCCAACGACCGTAGTAATGGCCGTATAAGCACTAACGAGGTTGTTGGTAGAGTTTGCAACGCGGATGTTATGAGTGGACAGCCAAGTGACCGAAGGGCTACCAGCGCCCGTCGCAGTCCACCCAGTGACGTTGCTGACGAACATGCCGTTCGACACCAATTCCGGGTTGGTATTGGAGTAGTCGTAGGCGAGCGTCTCGGCGCTGGAAGTGCTGCTAAATGGCAGATAGAAGCCGTTGGTGCCATAGCTGCCGGTGTAGCGGGCGGGTTGCCAGACGCCATTGGTGCTGTACGCGCCGAAGCTGGAGGGCGTGAGTTGCTGGGCATTGATGACGTTTACTTCGGCAAGGTAAGCGTCAAGATAGTTGGTTGACGAGGCAGCGTCCTTTCCAATGTAATGCGCGTAGGCGCCGCCTACCGCTCCAGCGTTGAAGGAGTTTGTGTATACAGTTGTAACGAATGAGGTTATTTGGACCCCATTAACGTACATTTTTACGCCATTTGTGTATGAAGCCTGCGTAAGGTTAATCGCAATAACAATATGATACCATGAGGACGGGTCACGGAAGACTTGAGTCGTTACGATATTTTGGCTGTCAGTTCCCCAAATATTGTAAAACCCAAGCCTGTCTGAAGAGTCAAAATAAATTTCTTCATAGTATCCCGTCTGATAATAAGCGCCAAAAAGCACTTGAGTTGCGCCAAGCGCGCCACGCTTTACCCAGCCACTCCAAGTCCAAGTTGATTGACTGCCACCACTCAAAAACGTCCGACTCAAGTAAGCACTTGCAGACGAGCGAAAGCGCAGCGAGTTGTTGATGTTATAACCGCCGGAGGCTTGCAGGAGCGGCGTGACTTGGTTCGGGAGGGTCATGGGTTACCCGATGTTCAGAATGGCGGTGACGGTGATGCTCGTCGAGGTGCGCACCGTGTAGACGAGAGCATCAGTCGCGCTGGCGGTCGTTGTCAAGGTCGGCGCGGTGCCGCCGGGGAATTTCCAGTAGGCGCCGTAGGCGAGCGTCCTGCTACCCGTGCCGTCCTGCGTGACGTAGATGATGCCGGACTGGCCGACAGTCATGTTCGTCGGATTGGCGAGCGTCCGGTTGCCACCCAGCGTCACCGAGAAGTTGTTGCCGGTGCTGAAGTCTGGCGTAATAGTCGTGCCGTCCGTGAGGGCGTAGATGTTGCTGGCCGAGTTGCCGTTGACGTAGAGCTTCGCCGACACGCCTGAAGTGGCGATGTTGAGGTTGCCGGTTGAGTCAATATTAACGAGGCTATATGTCCCGTTATTATAGGTGCGCAGGGCAAGGGACGAATTTCCTGAAGTGCTTGTTATGGCGTCAATGTAGCAGAGGCCGCTGGATGTCGGGTAGAGGTAAATTCCGAAGCTATTAGTAGTGCCTGACAGCGCCGTGGTCTGCTTGAGGATTGACAGCGATGCGGGGTTCACAGGTGCGCTGGAGCCAATGTTGACGTTGCCGCTGGCGTCGATGCGCATACGTTCTGTTGCGCCGCCACTTAAAAACGCAAGCGCATTTGAAGAGCGAATAGCAAAGTCAGAAGCTGTTGCAGTTCCAAGAGAAGAACCTTGCCCAATAAAGCCTGTGTAAGAAGCGTTATTGAATACAGAGTAATTTCCGTAAACTTGAAACTTTTCAGCAAAAGCTTGTGTCGTTGCCCCCACCAACAAACTGCCGCTGGCGTCGATGCGCATTGCTTCTGACCAAGAGATTGTGCCTCCTGCTGTTCCAGAAGCAGCGTAAGACCAAATATGCGTCCCGTTGTAGAATTGATACTTAGAAGCGCCGACACTGCTATACAGATATTTGCTTGTGCCTATGGCGCTGATCCAAGCATTAGACGCAATTGAAGCATCGCCGCCAACAATGTTTACGCTGGCCGCATTTCCAATGCTGACTTCTAGGCCCTTATATGTTCCAGAAACCCAAGCTTGCGGAGTAACCCCAATCCCCACGTTGCCGCTGGAGTCGATGCGCATACGTTCGGTAAGAGACCCTGCATTTGGCCTAGTCTGAAAGAAAATTTCGCCAGCGTCATTGCTTCCAACAGATTGGCTGCGGATAGACGCGTTAACTGTGCCACCAGTTCGCTTAAAATCTACCGCTGCAACATTTCCTGAAGCGGTATTCCCAGTGATTGTGACAATAGAGTCTCCAGCATTTAAGACTTCTAATTTGCTGCTAGGCGAACCAGTTCCAATCCCCACGTTGCCGGACGTATTGATCGTCATCGCGGTCGTAGCGCCAGCGTTGCCAACCTTGAAGAGGATGCTGTCGCTGGTGCCGACGCCGGAAGTGGATTGCAGCGTCAAGGAAGACGAGGCAGCCGTTCCGCCGTAAACAATCGGCGTCGTCACGGAAGTGGCGAAGGAGGGCGATCCAGAAGTAGCGATGCTGATCGACCCAGCGCCATTGGTGATGGCGATGTTGGTGCCCTGTGTCAGCGCGGCGAGCGTATAGCCCGCCCCTGCGGTGCTGCCGATCAGGAGCTGGCCGTCAGTCGGGGTCGTGGACAGATTGGTGCCGCCATTGGCAATGGGCAGGACGCCGCTCACATGCGTCGTCAGGTCGATCTTGCCCCACGAGGGCGCAACACCGACGCCCCCGGAGATGAGAGCGTTGCCCGTAGCCACGTCCGCCAGCTTGGACAGGGTCGTCGTGCCCGAAGCGTAGATCAAATCGCCGATGGTGTAAGACGAGATGTTCGTGCCGCCGTTGGCGACGGGGAGGACGCCCGAGAGGCTCGTGGCGCTCACCTGCGACCATGTGGGGGCCGCAGACGCGCCCGCAGAGGTCAGGACGTAGCCGCTGGTGCCGTAGGTGGCGCCGCCGATGCCGAGCTGCCCGGACGGCCCAATCCTGAACCGCTCGACCGGGCTAGTCGCACCAAGCGCAGTCGTATGGAACGACATATACGTCCCTTGCGCCGTGTCGGTGAAGGCCTCCGCCGCCTCCATGTCGATGCGAACGACTGAGTTGCTGGAGAAGCCCGTCGCGCCGTAGCCGCGCCCGGTGACCTCGACGAGGATGTCGTCGGTCTGGGAGGCTGTGGGGGCAGCGCCAGTGCCGCGAGCCTGACGGCCCGTGTAGGCGGCGTAGTTGCCCGTTCCGTAGGCGTCCTGCGTGATGCGGGTGTTGGCCGCATTCGCGCCCATGATGTAGAGGTCAGTGCCCGCAGGCAGGGACGCCGCCGAGGGCACCGCCGCCGTCTGCGTGTTCGACACAATCGTCATGTTCGCATTGGGAACAGCCGAGTTGATGCCGAGGCGGTTGTTGGTGTCGTCCCAGAACAGGTGCGCATTGTCCTGCGCATAGGTGCCAGACGGCCCAGCGAAGACCACAGAGCCCGCCGTAAAGGCGGTGGAGGTGCCGGTGCCGCCGTTGGCGACGGGCAGCGTCCCGGTCACGCCAGCGGTCAGGGAGAGTTGCCCAAAAGACGGATTGGCGCTCGCGCCATTCGAAAGCAGCGCATAACCGCTCGTGCCGGGCGAGGCGAAGGCGACGTTGCCAGTGCCGTTGCCGAGCATGACGCCATACTGCGTCAGAGTCGTCAGGCCCGTGCCGCCGAAAGGCACAGTGACCGTGTTGAGGCTGATGACAGAGCCGACCTTGTTCAGGGGCGCGGTGACCGTGACGCTGGACGAGGACGAGGTCTGCGCCCAAGTGAGGGCCGTGGACCCCACCGTGATGGTGCCGGTGGTGGTCATCACCCAGCCGGTCGAGGCGTTTACCGAGCCGCTAGTGACAAAAGTAGCCGCGCCCGTCTCAATGTAATTGGGTCCGGTGCCGACCGTGTTGAAGTCGGCGGCGCGGGTCAATTGCCAATTTGCGGAGCCCGATCCCTGATTGGTGACAACATAAATGCCGTTCTGGAGGCCAGAGGACTGGTCTTTGACAAGGACACGAGTGGCGTTCGTAACGTCAGAGGCGAGGAACGTGTAGCCATCAACGACAAGGACAGACGCCGCCCCGGATTGAGTAATAGTCGCGTTAACGCCGCCAGTGCCGTTGCTATAGGTGACAGAGCCAAGATCAGCGGTCGTCGCGTAGCTTGATTGAGTGTGGTAGGTCGTGTTCGAAACTGTGGCGACCTGATTGTCCACATATTGCTTGGTGGACGCTTCAAGGGCCGCAGTCGGGTCCTGCGTCAGGGTGACAGTTGTCAGCCCTGCGAGTGTCGAGGTGGTGGCGCCCAGCGCCACAGTAGTGCTACCAATGGTGACGGTGCTGTTGGTCAGGCCAGCGTTCGGGATCGTGGACACGGCGGTGAAGGCGCCGACGCCGTTGCCAACGAGGTAGCCTGTCAGGCTCGTCGCGCCAGTACCGCCGTTGGCGACGCCGAGGGTGCCCGAGACGTGCGTGGTGAGGCCGATCTTGCCCCACGAGGGCGTGGCGCCCACGCCGCCGGAGATGAGGGCGTTGCCGGTGGCGACGTCATTGAGGCGCGCAAGCGTCGAAGAGCTGTCGGCGTAAAGGATGTCGCCGGTCGTGTAGGAAGCGAAGCCTGTGCCGCCCTGCGGGGCCGACAGGGGCGTCGTGAGGCCAGACAGGCTGGTGATGTCGCTATTGGCGCCAGAAGCCGCCGCGCCGAGGTTTGTGCGGGCTCCAGAGGCTGTTGAGGCCCCGGTGCCACCATAGGCCACCGCAATCGGGGTGCCCTGCCACGTCCCGCCCGAAATCGTGCCGAGCGTCACCGTGCCACTGGCGGACAGATCCGTGAACGCTCCCGTGGAGGGCGTCGTGGCCCCGATGGGCGTCTGATTGATCGTTGAGGTAGAAATCGCCACGCCGCTGATCGTGCCGCCCGTGATGGCGACTGCGTTGGCGTTCTGCGTGGCCATCGAGCCAAGGCTGAGGTTTGTCCAAGTGGGGGCGCCACCCGCACCGGCGCCGGTCAGGACATAGCCTAGTGGGCCAGCGCCAAGCTGCAACCAGTCGGACGCGCCACGGTACAGGAGGCCGCCCTGCGCCGAGCCAATGCTGTCGAGGGCGGTGCTGACGGTCGAGTAGACCGGCTGGGAGGAGCCGCCCGTGAAATTGCCCATGATTGTATTGTTGGGCATTGCCGCGAGGTAGGCATTGGTCACGCTGTTCAGGGGCAGCGAAATGGTGACGGCGTTGCTGACCGTGGTCGATGACAGGGGCGACGTGGCCGTGACGGAAGTAATCGTCGAGACCGGGTACTGGGCCTGTGTATAGGTGGCGATTTGAGCGGCTGTGACCCGGACGCTGGAACCGGCCTGAACTGCCTCAAGCTGTTCGCTCCCGTTGAGCGCAGTGGCCGGTGTGAGGTTCGGGATCTGTGAGACGCTCATGTCAGCGGTCCTGTCTGCGGAACGGTCGTATTAGCATAAGGCAAGCCCGGATCGTTGTCACCGGGAGCATTAGGATCAGTGCCCGGCTGCGTGTTGAGGCCGCCCGGCGGCTCGCCAGTTTGCTGCGTGACGCGGGTCTGGTAAGTCTGCGTGATGCGCGTGGCGCCCCTGATCACCGGAATGCCCGTGATCGGATCGACCGTGTTCTGCCCCGAGGTCGTGCGCGTGTTCTGCTCCGCCGTGACGAAGTCCTGAATGCGCGGGTTCTGGATCGGCACGGGATCGGCGGGGATCACGATGGCGCGGAGCTGCTCCTGCGGCGTGTCATAGCAGGGGTTGCAGACAAGCAGGCGCTTGTTGATCAGTGAGGCGCCAGCCCAGTCAAACTGCCACTTGAGATCCACATGGTTGTAGCGGAAGCCGCAGCGGTCACATATCGCATGTGCCTGCGGCGACGTTGCGCTTGTTCTGGCCCGACCGGCTTGAGAGGCATATCCCATAGGGCCTCCTTACGGCCTGTAGTAGCCCGAAATCTGGGGTGAAATGTACTGCGCAGCCGTTTCCACGTTCTGCTCGGCGGCAATGTTGTAGGCCTCGTCGGCCATAGGCTTCAAGAGCTGGACCTTATCCGGCGCCCAGATGATGGCCAGCCGGGTCGCAAGATTATAGGCGAAAGCCTCCATCCAGAGATAGGGGATCTCGACCTGCGTCCCGTTCGACAGATTGGCGTCCTGCAACTGGCGGACGCGATAATACTTGAGATATTGCGCGCTCGTTCCGTCAGGGACGGGCCAGAGAGTGACGGTCGGGTTCGGCGAGATCAGGCGGTCAAACCAGAACGTCGTCGTGAAGCCCTGCGTCTCCTTGTTTGGGTAGCTCGCATATTCGGTGCGGCTCACCGGCAGGATGATGCGGTCGATAGGCTGTCCGTTGCCATTGTCGATGACCATGTAGGCGTCGAGCATGGTGACGGTGTTGAGTTCGACGTCATAAGTCGCCTGCCCGGCGACGAGCGGCTCGGTGACCAGATCCACGGCCCACAGGTTGACGCCTCTGTTGCTCCAGTTCGAGCACAGCATGTTGGCGGCCATGCGAGCCGCCTCCAGATGCTCCTGAAGCAGGGACGTGTTCCTGAGCCCGATGAGATTGTACGCATAGAGCGTGATCTCGCCGAGCGACGGATTAAAGTTCCAAGTGCCGCTCGTGGCCATCTTCTATCCCTTAGACGGGGCCAGCTTGGACGATGTTGGCCGTGACTGCGCCGGTCCCGCTGGTGATGTTGATCGAAATGGCGCGGCAGGGGACCGTGATGGCGCCGCCGACAGACGTCGTCGCGGCGCTGAAGCCCGTGGCCACATACCAAGTCGCCGTCGCAGCCGAATAGCCGTCAGCGTTCGGATCATCAAGAGAATACTCAATGTTGAACGTGGGGGCGCCGGAGGTGACCTTGGTGCCGACGCCGACATTAAAAGGCGTCTGGAAGTCGTCCACGACGCGGATGGCGCTGCGGCCAGAGTTCGTTTGGCTGATGCTACCAAGCTGCATGTTACTTCCCCTTGCTGCGAGCCGCAGCGGCATTATGGTATGATCCTTTTTCTTTCAGATAAGCTGATGCTTTTTCTAAAAGAATTTGACTGTCACGGGCCATTCCTAGCATTGAATTACATTTCAAACAAAGGATACCCCTAAATTTTCCAGTTTCGTGATTGTGGTCAATTGCATAACCACGACGCCTATTATTATACACTAAAAGATCAGGAAGAACCTCTTCGCAAATAGCGCAATTGCCATTTTGAGCCTCAAGAGCATCATTGAGTTCTTTAACGGTTAAATCGTATTTATATTTCAAATGTTGCTCCAGACGTTTCTTAGGTGTTCTGCTGCCCCATCTATTTTTCTGCCGTTCCTTGCTACACTCAATGCAAAGGCTCTGGCTTTTCCAAAACTCGCTTATGAGCTTAACAGAATTGCAGCCATTGCATCGTTTCAGAGAGGCGATAGCAAGAACTCCCGTCATTTCTTCTGGCCCGCTCTTGCTGCGGCAATATTGTCAACAGCGTTGGGATAGGGACGGCCTGCGGCGCGGGCGTTAGCCTTGGCAGACTGAACCTGTTTACGGTTCAGGTGCTTCACCTTCGCGTCCTTGGGAGCATCTTTCTCCCAGAAAGGCTTCTTTTCCATCTCAGCAATCCCACTTCCTGAGCGACTTGTTGATGCGGCTGTTGGGATCTGCCGCCTTCGCGGAGCCCGTCAGCTTGCGCTTCATGCCGGTCATTCTAGCACAGAAGCTGTCCTTGCGAGAACCGCCTTCAGGCTGCGGGCGCTTGATGTCGTGGCCCTCGGCCTTCAACGAAGCGCGACCCTTGGCGTTCAAGCCGCCGTTGGGATTTTTACCCTCTTTGCGTGTCCAAGCACCAGACATCGTGACCTCCATGCGAATGCGGGGGCACGAATGCCCCCGCTGCTCTACCAAGACGGGGAGGACGCTCTTAGTAGTGCGAAGCCTTGCCACGGGGCGTACCAGCGCCCGAAGCGGAAGACATGACGCTGCCGCCGCTCTTGCGGGGCTTGCGACCGGCGTGGGCGGAGGACATAACGCCCTCGGCCTTCATGCCCACTTTGCCGCCCTTCTTGAAGGCGTCCTTGGTGTTCATGGCCTCAGAAGCAACATTGCTGTTACCGCCAGAGTAGGCCGTGTGCTTCATAGCACCAGTCTTTGCAGCTTTACCCTTCATGTGAGCCTCCTATGGCTTAGGCGTTTTCGGCTTGGATGTAGCGGACGATCAGATCGCCAACGCCAGCGCCAGTGTTTGCGGAAAGAGCGTAAATGATCACGTCAGACGTGCCGACATTGGACCAAACGCCCACGCGAGTTGCGCTGGCGCCGGGACCGGCAGAAGTCTGCCCGATGGTGCCGAGGCTCTGCGCAGAAACAAGCTCGTTGGAAGTCGCGCTCGTTCCGATGCTGATGGTTGCGGCGGCGCCGTTCCAAGCCGTAGACACCAAGAACTGGACGTTCAAGATGTGGCTGTTGGCCGGGATGACGATAGACGTGGCGTAGGCCGAGGCAGTGCCAGCCTGCGTGATGGACGCAGTCTGCGCCATAGCTACGAAGCCGACGTTCTTGATGGTGCCGGGCGTAGTGCCGGTGGTGTCAAGGACATCGCCAGCCTTGATAGGGCCAGTGAAGGTTACAATCCCCATGATGGGTCTCCTGCACGATGAGATCACGCCGTCTGTGCAGCGTCCGCTAGGCCGGTCTGCGTGATCGGATGCCTAGAAAGAAGGGCGGGACCGAAGCCCCGCCCCAATGGCTTAGGTCGGGAACGCACCGTAGATAGCGCGCCAGTTGTAGTAGCCGAAGCTGTACCGCTCGTAGCCCTTGACCAACAGGTTGTCAGTCGTGAAGTCAACCTGCATGTCTGTTTCAAACTTGATACGTTCCATATAGGAAAGGCCATCAATGTTAGTCAACAGGAACCATGCGCGGGCAGACGTAAGGTAATCGTTAACCATGTAACCCTCCGGGAGACCTCCCGCAGTGGACATGATAGCGTTCACGTCATTATCTGCCGTGCCGGGGCGCAGTTCGGTCTTCGTCAGGCGGATCGCGACCGGCTCAAGAGCGGGCGGGATCACCAGACGGCGACCGCGAGCAAACACCTTCAGACCGGCCTGATCACGGAAGTTCGTGCGGATGGCGATCATGCCAGCCAGCAACGTGCTCTCGTTGAGGTCGTTGGTGGTGTAGTTCGAGATCGTCGTGCCATCAATCGGGTGGGCCGAGTTGACGAGCGACACGCCGTCACCACCAACCGCCGCGTTGTAGGTTGTCGCGGTATTGAGGATGTTGGCGCCGTAGATTTCCTTGGTCTGGGCAAAGGACTGCGTCAGGCCGAGGTTGGAGGGAGCAAACTGGCTCTTGTAGAGGTTGTCGTCGATGGCTTTGCGAGTGATCGCATAGCCAAGGCCGATTTCCGTGTGCTCCTGATTGTACACGAAACGCTCGCCAGCGCCGTTGTCGAACGCGGTCTGGCCGCCTTCGGTCTTGAGCTGGGCGTAGCCCAAAAAGCGCATCTCAGCGGTGCGCTCCAGAGCCATCTTGGAGTCGTGCTTGGTGAAGATCTTGTCGTACTGCGACGGGATCTGCTCGTACTGACCTTCAACGCCCCGGAGGCCGGGGAGGAGAAGATCTTTGATCGCTGAAAGATTAACAGCCATTGATCCTACTCCTTATTAGGTTCCAAGAACGCCGGACTTCATCGCCGTGTTGTTGAACGAGACGATGATGCGGTTGTACGCGGCGGTGTAGTCGTTGCCGGGGAT
>Ga0209536_100000531_pt1 | contig 61509 bp, 49 predicted proteins | sample DeeMarSeWOR28_12_FD_187461 | JGI IMG/M metagenome (GOLD analysis project Ga0209536, IMG submission 187461) | Marine sediment microbial communities from White Oak River estuary, North Carolina - WOR-2-8_12 (SPAdes) (version 2) | ecosystem: Environmental > Aquatic > Marine > Intertidal zone >...
CCCGACGGAGAGGTGGCAGAGCGGTTGAATGCACCGGTCTTGAAAACCGGCAAGGTGGCGACACCTTCGAGGGTTCGAATCCCTCCCTCTCCGCCAGATCTGCCTCCGCCGCTACGTCGGCGCTTGTGACTGACTCACCGCGAGGCATTCGAACCCTCGAAACAACTAATTTCGGGTTCGACAAGCCAACGCCGCGCGTTGGCGCAGGACGCCGCAACACCGTAGCGGCGCCCCAATGGGGTGAGCCCGCGAAGCGGGTGAATCAATCCCTCCCTCTCCGCCACATTCAACCTCGCTATCATCTTCGCGCCATCGATACGTCTCGGGCTCATCGGTGAAGCCCTCGGATTACGATCGATACCAGGCCTCGAATCTCTGCCTGCAGAGCGACTCCATTCCCCGTCGTTCAAAGTGATCGCTCGACCTTTACAGACGATCGTTCGACTGGTGCCGACGGACAACGAGGCCGCAACGGGCTCGCCGCCGGCCATGTCGGTATCTTTCACCGGACAAGCCCCGGTAACGATGATCCTGGCCGAAGTTGGTACAAACGAGGGGCAAGTCCCGGAACAAGAGCGCTTCGCGCGTCTTTCCGCCGGCTAGCCGCTTTTCGACTCCGTGCAGATTTTCGTTAACATACCCGGCAAGCTCGGATTCGACTGGCAGCACCTGGGCAGGAAGAACTCGATATAAAGACAGGAAGATTTCGGAGACGTCTGGGCACAGTGACACCCGTTGCGGTAACGCCCCCTGTTTCCGTGGCCGGCTCGTTTCCCACGGCGGAGCCGTTGAGGCATTGAAACAAATACAGCAACACACGCGCTGTCGAGAATCGGGGGAAGGTCTGCTTTCGTTGAATCCAGTGTCGCAATGATGGTGCCGTGTAAACCCGTGTGCGGGTGATCATGCCCGTAGTACATGCGCTCGTCGGGGACCATCTTAAACACGAGTCTCGCCAGGTCGACGAAGCGCCGGCATGGGGTCCCTCATGGGATATACGTCAGACAAATAAGTCATCTGCAATTTTACACTGAGGGGTCATGACCGGATCTTCAGCCACGGACAGCAGCGACATGAACACCACGGGGACGATCGCCACGAGGGCGCTGGCCCTCACCGTCGTACTTGCGACAGCGTGGCTGCTCTGGTCAGGCCTTTACAAGCCACTGCTGCTCGCGCTGGGCGCGTTCTCCTGCGGGATCGTGATCTATATGTCCTTCCGGATGCGCCTGTTCGGTTACAGTGTCTTCACCCCGAGTTTCGGTTGGCGCTTACTTGGCTACTGGCTCTGGTTGGCAAAGGAAGTCGTAAAATCGAGCCTGCTGGTCAGCCGTATCGTGCTCACTCCGAGGTTGCCCATCAGCCCAACGACTGCGGAACTGGACGCAAAGAGCAGGCATCCAGTTGACCTCGCCACACTCGGCAATTGCATCACGCTGACTCCCGGTACGCTGACACTCAGGATTCGGGACGGAAGGCTGAAGGTCCACGCATTGACGCGCGAAGTAGCCGAGGACCTGTTGAACGGGGAGATGAACCGTCGCGTCGCAAGACTCCGGGAGAACTGACGTGTACTACGCCGCGACGATCGCGATACTGATCACGATGGTCCTTGCGCTGACCCGCGCGCTGCTCGGCCCCACGGTTTATGACCGGGTGCTCGCCGTCAACATGTTCGGGACCAAAACAGTACTGCTGCTATCGGTCATCGCTTTCCTCGGCGGACGGCCGGACTTCCTTGATCTCGCCCTGGCCTACGCGCTGATCAATTTTATAGGCATCCTTGCGGTGCTCGAGTTTTTCCGCTCTCGCGCGGCGAGGCGCCGATTGGAAGAGGACGGAGGAGCGGTCGGCTGATGGACTTGTTGCAAGATGTGATGAGTTGGGTGTTGTTAACCGCTGGAGGCCTTTTCGTGCTGATCGGCGGCATCGGCGCGCTGCGCATGCCAAACCTCTATACCCGAATGCATGCAGCCAGCGTCACCGACACCATGGGCGCGGCCCTGGTGCTTGGGGGGATCATGCTGCAGGCCGGCTTCTCGCTGGCCACTATCAAGCTGGTCGCTATCCTTCTGTTCCTGCTGATCACGAGCCCCACGTCCTCCTATGCTCTGGCCAGCGCGGCGCTGATTGCCGGCATCAGGCCGGATGCCGGCAGTGGCAGCGACCACCCAACGGGCGAAACGACGCCGACCGAGGGTCCAGAATGACTGTTCTCTTCGGCATTTTTCTTTTGACAATGCTGGTCATTACAGCGGTGGCCATTGTTCGCACGCGGAATCTTTTCGTAGCCGTGATGCTTCTCGGAATCTTCAGCCTTCTGCTGGCGATAAACTTTTTCCTCCTCGATGCAGCGGACGTGGCGCTGACAGAAGCCGCCGTGGGCGCCGGCATTTCTACCGTGCTTTTTATCGCCGCCCTCGCGCTGACATCGGAACGGGAACGTGAGAGCACAAGCCGCCGTTGGCTATCCCTGTTCGTCGTCGCCAGCGCCGCGCTGGTCATCGTCTACGCGACCTTCGACAAACCGCGCTTTGGTGATCCCAATGCACCCGTGCTACAGCACATCGGACCCTGGTACCTGCAGCAAACCCCCGAGTACATAGGCATACCCAACGTCGTCACGGCCGTGCTGGGAAGCTTCCGCGGCTACGATACGCTGGGCGAGGTGTTCGTCGTCTTTACCGCCGGCATTGGCGTCCTGTTCCTGCTCTCGGCCCGGGGATCCGGGTCGGGGCGGAGACGGCCACGATCTGACGATACCGAGATCGGTTTACGCGATGAGGTCCTGCTCCGGGTCGTCGGGCGGCTGCTGGTGCCCTTCATCCTGCTTTTCGGACTTTACGTTCAGTTCCACGGCGAATACGGTCCTGGTGGCGGGTTCCAGGCCGGCGCGCTGATCGCGGCGGCCTTTATTCTTTATGCGCTGATCGAAGGCGAGGAGCGGACGCTACATGCCCTTCCGCAACGTGTCCTGAACGTGCTGATGGTCGGAGGTGCGATGCTTTATGGAGCCGTTGGCGTGACGGGCATGCTCATGGGGTCCAAGTTCCTGGACTACTCGGTACTGGCCGCCGATGCGGTGGCGGGGCAAAAGATCGGCATCATTCTCATTGAGGCCGGTGTCGGAATGACGGTTTGCGGCGTGTTGCTGAACATATTCCACGCCTTCGCGTCCCGGGATCGCGTTCAATGAACCTGCTGGGGCTTTATCACTACTGGGTATTCGCCGTTCTGTTGATGATCGGTTTTTATGCCGTGGTCGCAAAAACCAACCTGATCAAAAAGCTGATCGGTCTGTCGATTTTTCAGGCGGCCGTGTTCCTGCTTTACATCACGATGGGGAAGATCAGTGGCGGTACAGCGCCCATCCTGCAAAAGGGCGTCCCTGATGCAATCTTCTCTAACCCCCTGCCCCAGGTACTCATTCTGACTGCCATTGTGGTGGGCATCTCCACGACGGCACTTGGTCTGGGCATCGTGGTGCGCATCAAGGAGGAATACGGCTCGATCGACGAGCAGGATATCCAGGAGACTGACCGCCAGTGACAGCACTGGACGCGCACTTGCCGGCGCTGCAGGTCGTAGTGCCGCTGCTGATCGCGCCGCTGGTCACACTCCTCCGGCCGCGGGGCCTGGCCTGGGCCGCAGCGACGGCCACCAGCCTGTTGACGTTCCTGATCTCCTTGACACTCGCCGCGGGCGCGCTCGCCGGTGAGATTCAAGGGTATCAGCTCGGCGGCTGGCCCGGACCCTACGGCATCGAGTTGAACGTCAACAGCTTCGGGGCGCTGTTGCTGCTGGTCCTGACGGGCGGCTCCACTTTCGCGCTTCTGGCGGGAAAAGCAAGCCTGGATCAGCAGATCGAGCCCGGTCGCCAGCCGCTCTTCCTCTCTGCCTGGCTGCTTGTGCTGGCCGGACTATCGGGCATCCTGGTTTCCGCGGATGCCTTCAACATATTTGTGTTCATGGAGATTTCGTCCCTGGCGAGTTACGTCCTGGTAGGGGGCGGCCCGGACAGGCGCGCCCTGCCCGCTGTATTCAAGTACCTGATGATGGGCACGATCGGCGCGACCTTCTACCTGATTGGTGTGGGCCTCGTCTACATGATGACCGGAACGCTAAACCTGGCCGATATTCAGGTACGGATCCAGGACGTTACAGACCTGCGCCCCGTCCTGGTGGCGGCGGGCTTCATCACGGTGGGCCTGGGCCTCAAGGCGGCGGTATTCCCCCTGCACGTCTGGCTGCCGAACGCCTACACGTTTACGCCCCATGCGGGGACGGTGTTCCTGGCGGCATGCGCGACCAAAGTCTCCCTTTACGTCCTGCTGAGCTTCGATTTCGTGGTGTTCCAGCAGAACCTCGTGGGACACGAAGCACAGTTCGCGGCGTTTCTGATGCCGCTCGCCGTGATGGGAATCCTGGTGGCTTCCGCGGTGGCCCTGTTTGAATCCAACCTCAAGCGGCTCCTTGCATTCTCTTCCGTCGCTCAGGTCGGTTACATGCTTCTCGGCGCCAGCACCGTATCGCTGCTGGGTCTGACTGGCGGACTCGCTCACATGTTCAATCACGCGCTGGCGAAAGGCGCTCTGTTCCTGGCGGTCATGTGCCTCGCCATGCGTTTCCCAAGCCTGGAACTGGACGACCTCGCTGGTGCAGCGAAGCGGATGCCGTGGACCATGACGGCGTTTGTGATCGGGGGATTGAGTCTGATTGGAGTCCCGGGCACGGCGGGCTTCATCAGCAAGTGGTACCTCATATCCGCGTCAATGGAACTGGGCGGTGCCGGATGGCTGCTGGTCGCCGTTATCGTTCTCGGTTCGCTGATGGCCGTGGCGTATATCTGGCGGGTCGTAGAGGCTGTCTGGTTCCGGCAGCCCGGGCCCGAACAGGCAGACATCAGGGAGGCCCCTGTGCTGATGCTGATCGTGACGTGGCTGGCCGCCCTGTGCAACATTTACTTCGGCCTGGCTCCTTCACTGCAAATCAAACTTGCGACGGACGGCGCGCGCATGCTGCTCGGGGGACTGCCTTGAGTCCGCAGAGTCTTATCATTCTGGCAGTGTGTATTCCGCTGGCTGGAGCCGTAATGATCGCGCTGGCGGGCCGCATCAGCGCGAACCTGCGGGAGACAATCACACTTCTGACTTCGGTCGCCTTGATCGCCACGGTCTGGAGCCTGTTACCGGGCATCTTCGATGGCAACCGTCCCGGGGTAGTGATTACCGAAACCCTCCCCGGCATCTCCATCGCGTTCGCGGTGGAGCCGCTGGGAATGATGTTCGCGGCACTCGCCTCGGGATTGTGGCTGATCAACTCCATCTATTCGATTGGCTACATGCGCGGCAATCGGGAGAAACACCAGACGCGGTTCTACGTCATGTTTGCCGTATCGCTGGCGGCGACAACAGGTATCGCATTCTCCGCCAACCTGTTCACCCTTTTCCTGTTCTACGAAATGCTGACCCTGGCGACATACCCGCTCGTCGCCCACAAGGGCGACGCCGCCACTATACGGTCGGCGCGTGTCTATCTTGGCATTCTGATTTTCGCGTCCATCGGCCTGCTTCTGCCGGCCATTGTCTGGACCTACCAGATTGCGGGTACCGGGGATTTCACCCCCGGCGGGATCCTCGCGGGTCGTCTCGACGGGCCGCAGGTGGGCTTGCTGCTGGCTCTCTTCGTCTTCGGTACCGCGAAGGCGGCCGTGATGCCCGTTCACCGGTGGTTACCGGCGGCCATGGTTGCCCCGACTCCGGTCAGCGCGCTGCTGCACGCGGTCGCGGTGGTCAAGGCCGGCGTGTTTGTTATCACGAAGGTGATCGTTTATGTCTTCGGCATCGACTTCCTGTTTGCGGAACCCAGCAGCGGCTGGCTGCCCTATGCGGCTGCGTTCACGATCATCGCGGCCAGCCTGGTGGCGCTTAAGCAGCAGAATCTCAAGCGGCTACTGGCCTACTCGACGATCGGACAGCTCTCCTATGTGGTCATGGCGTCGGCCATCCTCAAGCCCCTCGCGGAAGTGGGTGCGGCGATCCACATGGTGGCCCACGCGTTTGGAAAGATCACTTTGTTCTTTGCCGCCGGCGCCATCTACACCGCCTCCAAGAAAACCGAGATTGGCCAGCTCCGCGGCATCGGCCGGCGGATGCCGCTGACCATGACGGCTTTTACCATCGGTGCGCTGAGCATGATCGGCGTTCCTCCGACTGGGGGATTTGTTTCCAAGTGGTACATCCTTGCGGGTGCTTTCCAGGCCGACGATTACCTGGCGCTGGCAACGGTCATTCTCAGCACCGCCTTAAACGCAGCCTACTTCCTGCCGATCGTCTATGCGGCCTGGTTTGGACGAGATCAGACTCCAGCCGGCCAGGAGCACGGCGAGGCGCCCGCCGCCGCGGTGCTGGCCCTGACCGTGACGGCTCTTCTGACACTGGCTTTCTTCGTTTTCAACGGGCCGCTCATCGAACTGGAATCCCAGCTCGTCAGGGCCCCGGTCTCGAGCGTACAGGGACAATGAGTATGGAAACAGAGAAGTCAAAAAATCCGCTGTCGCCGGGATCGACTCCTGGAGAGAGTGACGCCTGGCTGGCCAGACCTGCGACTATCCGGTTGCTGTGGCGGGTGTTCACCGCCGTTCTCGTCCTGTCCGTCATGGTTCAGCTCCTTTTCAAGGTCAAGGGTTATTTTGGCCTGGATGGCTGGTTCGGATTTGGAGCCCTGTACGGCTTCCTGTCATGCGTTCTTATGGTCCTGTTCGCAAAGTTTCTGGGTCGGTTCCTGAAACGCGACGAGCAATACCATCGGGTCGATGAGAATGATTGAGTTCCTTCCGCCCGCATTGATCATGCTAATCGGGGCCCTGCTGATCGGGCCGACACGAGGCGCCTGGCGATCAGCCGTGGTGCTTCTTACGCCACTGTTGACACTGGTCGCCATCTGGCAGGTTCCGGACGGCGTAGTCACGACGATCTCTTTCCTCGAGTACCCGATCGAACCCTTGGAAGGCAGCCCCGTCAGACGCCTGTTCGCCACGATCTTTGCCATCATGGCTTTTGCCGGGGGCCTGTTCGCCTATCGGCAAGCCAAATGGTACGAACTTGCCGCGGCCTTCGCGTACGCCGCCGGGGCCATCGGTGTCAGTTTCGCCGGAGACCTGATCAGCCTGTTTCTGTTCTGGGAACTGATGGCGCTGTTCTCCACGGTTGTGGTCTGGTGCGGCGGAACCCCCGCTGCCCGGGCGGCCGGCATTCGCTACGCCGTCATGCATCTGATTGGCGGCGTGATCCTTAAGGTGGGCATCGAAGGGGTCATGGTGCATACCGGTTCCATCGAAGTGCAGCCAATGCTGGCTGTCAATTTCGACACATGGATGATTCTGATCGGCATCCTCATCAACGCCGCGGCGCCCCCGATCTCCGCCTGGCTCTCGGACGCCTATCCGGAATCCAGCCCCACTGGCTCGGTTTTCCTTTCCGCCTTTACCACGAAGACCGCCGTGCTCGCCCTGATCCTGCTGTTCCCCGGCGAGCCGGTACTGATCGGTGTGGGGCTTTACATGGTGATGTACGGGATCATCTACGCCCTGCTGGAAAACGACATCCGCCGTATCCTGGCGTTCTCCATCGTCAATCAGGTCGGCTTCATGGTCTGTGCCGTCGGCATCGGAACGCAGATGGCGATCAACGGGGCCGCAGCCCACGCTTTTGCTCATATTCTTTACAAGGCGCTGCTGTTCATGAGTGCCGGCGTCGTGATCTATCGAACTGGCTTCAACAAGTGCACCGAGGTCGGGGGACTCTTCCGGACCATGCCGTTGACGGCGGTCTGCGGCATCGTCGGCGCCATGGCAATTTCCGGATTTCCGCTGACCTCGGGTTTCACGACCAAGACCCTCATCTCCCAGGCCGCGGCCGACCAGGGTCTGGTGGCGGTCTATTTCCTGCTCGCAGCGGCTTCCGCCGGGGTATTCCTCCACGCCGGCATCAAGTTCCCGTGGTTCGTCTTTTTCCAGCGTGACTCCGGTCTGCGGCCGAAAGACGCTCCCTGGAATATGGGGGCGGCGATGGTGTTGTTTTCCCTGCTTTGCATTCTCTTCGGGGTGGCGCCCGAATTGCTGTACCGTTTCCTGCCTTATCCGGTGGATTATCAGCCCTACTCGCCCGGCAAGGTCGTGCTTTACCTCCAGCTGCTCTTATTCAGTGGCCTGGCGTTCTTCCTCCTGCTCCCCCTGATGCGGCGTACCAACACGATTACGCTGGATACCGACTGGATCTGGCGGGTCGGTCTGCGGCACGTCTGGAGTTCAGGAGAATCTCTCCTCGGCCGGGCGAGCGCGCTCCTGTCAGCTTCTCGGACGAGAGTTATGACACTGACCTACGGTAGAGCGAACTTCTACTTCGGTGGCCAAGAGAGTCGGGACGGCGCACCGCGTGGCGTCTTCGCCCGTGCCTGGCCCATCGGCACGACAGCCATCTGGATCGCGCTCTTGCTGACAGCCTATGTCACGTTCTATTACCTGGACTGATGCCCGGCTTATGGATCACGCTTGCAGACTCTCCAGCGCGTGGGACGACAGCCCTAAGGCGCACGCGGAATTCTGCGGCACTAGCAAAAGATCCAGGTCATAAGTAACGGTAAGGCAGTTGCTGTCATAACGCCGTTCAGGCCCATCGCAAGATCTGCAGAAGTCCCCTGCGCCTCGCCGAGTTCCAGCGCCGGGGTTTTGCTGATTCCGTGAGACGCGAGCTCCATCGCGAATCCAGTCGCCTTCGAATCGGTGACTCCGACAAGGCGAATTGCGGAGGTTCCCAGTACCGCACCGAGAGTACCCGTAAGAATGACCCGTACCGCCGCCAGAGATGCCCCCCTGTTAACTCATCAATTCCCACGGCAATCGGCGTCACGACAGATTTCTGAGCCAGAGAAACGAGCGCTCCCGACTGGTGCGTACATCAAGCGATCAACATCGCGGCCCCTACGTCAATAGCCTATCCGGCCACGAGAGCAGCGCTGAGAGACAATGCCGATCGGCGAACCTTGTCGAGCTGCCAGCAGAACGCCACGGCGAGGACAACGGTTGCCGGGCACCATTGGCGCGAAATGCCGTAAGACCGTAGCGGCGCCCCAATGGGGTGAACCCGCGAAGCGGGTGAATGAATCCCTCCCTCTCCACCAGATCTGCCTCCGCAGCCACGTCGGCACTTGTGACCGACGCACCGCGAGGCTTTCGAACCCTCGGTCAGCGTCAGGCGCCTAAACGCCTAACCAGGCCAGAATCAGCGGTAGCAGAACCGCTGTCAGCAACCCGTTCAATCCCATTGCGAGCCCGGCGAAAGCCCCCTGGATTTCCCCCAGTTCCAGCGCCCGCGCAGTACCGATCCCGTGTGATGCGAGGCCCATGGCGAAACCGGTCGCCTTCGGGTCCACGATACCCACCAGTCGGAGCACCCCGGTACCGGCCACCGCGCCGAGAATGCCGGTCAGAATGACGAGTACAGCGGTGAGCGAGGGCAGTCCGCCCGTCAGCTCTGCGATGCCCATGGCGATCGGCGTCGTCACGGACTTGGGGGCCAGTGAAAGGAGCACCTCTCGACTGGCACCCATCCACCCACCAAGCAACATTGCCGTGCCGGCTGCCGTCAGCGATCCCGCTACAAGGGCGACACTCAGCGACAGCGCGGAACGACGCACTTTGTCGAACTGCCGGTAAAGCGGCACCGCCAGGGCCACGGTCGCCGGACCCAGCAGGAAATGAACGAATTGGGCGCCCTGGAAATATGTCGGGTAATCGACCCCTGTGACGGACAGTACCCCGACCAGAATGACGACGGCCAGCAAGACCGGATTCAATATCGGCCTGTGGCCGGAACGCCGGAAGATCCACTGGCCGAAAACATACGCGCCCAGTGTGATGGTGAGGCCCGTCAACGGCGTCGCCGCGAGATAGACCCAGAGATCCCCAATATCACGGCTCATGGCGACTGCTCCGGCAACTCGGGCGGTTGCTCGTTGGAATCAGGCCGATTGAGTTTCACCATGACCCATCCGGTCACCGCGATAGCGGCAATCGTGCTGCCAACCAGCGCAATCAGAACAGAACGCCATTCGGCAGCCAGCAGGGGCAGGTAAAGCATCACGCCGACACCGGCGGGCACGAACAGCAGGCTGAGATTTTCAAGCAGACCGAACGCGGTTTTTTCCAGCGCCGGTGGCGCGCCACCGCGGATCATCAGTCCTGCAAACAACAGTGCCATGCCGATCACCGGGCCGGGCACGGACAAGCCAAATGCCAGATGCAGTATCTCGCCCACCAGCTGCAGGCTGAGAAGCAGGGTCAGGAAAGGAAGCGACATAGCAAACCCTCAGAATCGTACGGATAGAAAATTTGCAATCGCGGCGGTTTGGGCGAAGTCACGGGGGCCTGCTCCAGCCGGTCTTCCTGAAGCAGTTCTGCCGTCGAATCCCTGAACAGAAACGTATCGCCGGTCGGAGAGCTTCATATCTGGGATCCTGAGACAAGGGCATGGAAATACATGGCGATCAGTAATCCCGCTTGTACTCAACGCCGATATTCTGTCCGCCGGTCTGCTTGAGATCAGTGGTGACACGTATCCGTCGCGTGACCTCGTACTCGACGGTCACCGTCCCGTGTTCCTCTACGGTGCTCGTCTCGACACCCACGTACAGGCCTTCGGCAATATAACTTCCGGCCTCAACGGTGGTGGCCTGCTCACCCTCGGCCGTTTCCACGGAGCCGAATCGCAAAACGTCCACACCCATGACTTCTCTCAGCCGAGCCAGGACGCCCGGTCCGCCTCCCCGGGCAGTCAGTTCTCCAACTGCAGCCGCAAGCTGCACCGCCTCTCCGGCAGAAAGCTGGCCGGTGGACTTGCCGAACAGGGTGCGGGCCAGTATCTCGTCCTCTGGCACCGAGGGCACGGAACTCAGCGTCAGGTCCGGGTTCGTGATCGGCCCGGTGAGATTCACGGTCACCGTCAGCTCCTCGCCGTCATGGGTGGCCCGCACATCCAGTTGTGGCTCGATATCTCGACCGCCAGTGAACAGGAGACTGGAAGACTCGATGCGGAAGCGCCGGCCAAGGAACATCATGACGCCACGGATCGATTCCAGCCGACCGATGATCTCCGGCCGGCTCAGGGTCCCCCGGATCGTCAGCTCACCCTCCCACTCCGAGTCGAGCCCAAGGCCACGGACGAATACCCGCCGCGGCATGGATATTCCCACGTCGAGGTTACCCTCGATCAGCCTTTTCCTCTGCCGATGATTGCCATTGACACCATTGACTTGGTCTTCCAGCGTATCCGCTTCGATGACCTCCAACTCGACCACCTGGGGCGGCAGGTTATTGATCAGCCTGGCTTCCACGTCTTCCGTCGTAATCAGGCCCGTGATCTTCAATCCACCCAGGGGACCGGTCGCCAGCAGGTCACCGCTGGCCTGACCGGTGATCTCGTCCCGTCGCACCAAGGTAAGATTGCGGAACCCCAGTGTTGCCTCGAGGGGGAATCCGGCGCCCGGATCGAAGGACAGCCTGCCCTCTCCCTCGAGGGCCCCCTTCTCGCCGTCGCCGGCCTTCAGGCGGGTCACGCGGAGGCTTTCACCATCGCCCTCGATTCGCAATTCCAGCGGAGAAAGCACGGTGCCGGCAAGCAGGTGCTCGTACCGTCCCTCCCGCAGATCTACCTGACCCGACACCCGGGGATCCGCCACGGTCCCTGACAGATCCAGCGCCACCGACATGGCACCGTTGACCAAGTGATCCTCCAGGGGCAGCAGCGACAAGATTTCGAAGGCTTCACCGTTCCAGTTGAGACGCGCCTGGAGCCGGCCCTGAGGACGCAGACCGACCCGGAGGTCGACAAGATTGATCTCCAGCGGCACTTCACCGGTGATGGTCACAGGGCTGACCGGTGACGTGGCTGCACGTGCTTCCAAGGCCAATCCTGTGGCAGAGAGACGGCCCTCCAGGCTTCCGCTCATGGGCACCGCCCGACGCCGGTAGGGCAACACCACGTTGGAGAGACTCATATCGAGGGTACCCTCCGTCCGGGGGCCCGCGGATCGCAGGTCGATTCGACTGTCCAGCTGCCCCGTCATCGCCAGTGTCGGGTTCACCAGCTTGAGCAACGCCAGCGGCATGTCATCTATCGAAAGAACCACCGCCGCATCCGGGACGCCCAGACGGGCCTGCCCGGTAACTACGCCCTCACCGAGACGGAGATCAATATCCCGCATTTCCAGCCGCCCATCGGCAATCGTCAGCGTAGCAAGAGAGCCGCTCTCGATCGGCTGGCCATCCAGGGAACCGGTAAGGTGCTTCAGAATGAACTGCTGCTGCGTCTCCCGCAGTTTCGCATCCACTTCCATAGAAAGAAGTGCATGTGCGCCCAGCACGCGGCCCTCCGAGCGCACTGCGATCCGAACATCGGCGAGGGTGCCTTTCGCCTCGGCATTTACAACGGGGAGCCGGACCGATGGGCCTGAGACGTTAACGGCCGTCCCATCTGCCTCCAGCACGGCGGTCTCTCCGCGACCCGTGATGCTCACGTCCAGCTCCATACGCTCCGCCGACAACGGCCGATGAGGGCCGGCCATGAAACGCACGCGCTCTCCCACTGCCGACACGCGGATATCCTGACGCCCGTCCTTGTCGGCCAGCACCAGGCCGACGGCTGCCCGGCCGCTGCCCTCCCGGCTGGTCATGCCCTCCATGATCGGACCGATGTCCTCCAGGGACGCGTCGAACGCCCCCGCCAGGGGCGCGCCGGAATACGGCGCCGAGATCCGACCTGTGACACCGATACCGTCTGCGGTCGCCGACACCTCTCGAAGCTCCACCCTCTCGTCTCCAATCGTCAGCAGGGACTCGATCCGGGTCGGCCCGGTGGGACCATCTCCAGTGAGACGCACCGGGCCATACCCGCCCCTGCCCAGGTCCGCGAGCGAGTAACTGCCCCGGACTCGCTCCCAGCGACCCACCGGCAAGTCGATCTGCTGGACCTCCAGGGTGCCGTCGATGGCCGGATTGCCCGGCGGCCCCGAGAGTCGGGCGATCACCCGTCCCGTTCCTGCAAGATTCACATTCAGCGCCGAAGAGAGGACCGAGACGTCGGGAAGTGATCCCTCGGCATCGATCTCCATCTTCCCGTAGTCGGGGGAGAATCCGACCGATCCCGAGATCACTGCGTGTTCACTCGATATACGGACCCCCGATATGGCCAGGCCGGTTTGCGGAGAGATCGCCAGGGACGCCGCCAGCTCCATGTCCGGCGACACCAACGAGCGCACGACCGGCAGGCCAAGAGAGAATTCACCGGTTCGGCCGACCACGTCGATGGCCACCTGCCCGTCGAACGCAGGCAGACTCAACGCCACTTCCGCGGAGGCCGTTCCCTCAAGATCCAGGCGCGTCAGGGGATCCAGGGCATCAAGATCCATGACCTGCAGCCGGAGCGGCGCATCCAGGGTCCGGTTGGCCAGGTCCAGCACCAGGGAACCGTTGAGGTGAGCGTCGGGCAACTCGACGCTCAGGGCGTCCAGTGTCACCTGATCCAATCCGTCGATCTCGCCGTGCAGACGGGCCACCGCTGGCCCGCGAACGAGTTTTTCCATGCCTGTCAGAGACCAGCCCACATCGCGCATCCGGAGCGACGCTTCCACGTCCAGTCGTCGTCCCGGCCGGGCAATGTTCTGCAATGAAATCAGCGATGCCTTTAGCTCCACGCCAACACCATCCACGCCGGCTACCGACAGCCTTTCGGAGCGCACACTGCCCTCGATGCGGGGTTCGTCGAGGCTTCCCACAATGCTGATCGATGCCATCAAGCCCTCGGTCGCCACGGGCGACAGAAGGGCGTCGAGTTTGCCGTCGTTCGCCTGGACCAGCTCGACTGACGCAGCGAGGCTGCCGTCCCGCCGATCCAGACGACCTTGACCTGACGCCATCAGCGAGGGGGTCGAAAAACGCAGGGCGGGCACCCTGATCACCTGGTAGTTCTCCTTCCTGCGGACCGAAGCACTGAACTCCAGGTCACCCGCCCCGAGCGCCGAATACCGTGCGGGCAGTCGCCCCGCCGTGTCCACCCGGCCGGTCACGGTCAGGCGAGACTCATCCTGAATCTGCAACCGGAACGACAGGTCCGCCTCCGCCTGCCCGGCCCGACCGACAAGCCTGCCCTGCCAGTCTTCCAGCGGACCGGATCCCGATATCTGCACCTCGATCTCCTCCGTGCTTCCCAGGGAGATCAACTGCGCGACGGCGCCGCCGGGCGCCTCGATCCAGCTGACATCGAGCGCGAGGGTTCCGGCTTTCGGCCGATGGTGGACGCGGGCGAGCAGCCGATCGGATCGACCGTCGATCCGGGCGATGTCGAGATAACTCTGGCGTTCGTGGTCATCCGGTGTCCCGATCTGCCCGTCCACGCGCCAGGACGCACGCTCGCCCAGAACGGCCTCTCCGATTTCCAGTCTTTCCACGGCGACACGAGCCACCCGGGCCTCCAGAATCATGCGAGGCAACCTCGAGATCCGGGCCTCGCCAGAGGGGCTGACCGGCAGTCGCTCCAACAGCAGCGATTCCGCCGTCAGGCTTTCGATCCGGAGCTGACCCCAAAGAAGGGCCAACGGGTTCCAGTTCATACGAAGCTCGGTGATGCCCAGAAGCACACCGTTGGCATCGCTGATCTCCACGGTTCGCATGGCGAGTTCGAAAGGCAGCCGGCCGGCCCAGCCGTCGATCTCCAGCGCCAGGCCTGCATCGCCGAGAGCCGCGCCGGCCAAGCGCTGGATGCGCTCCCGGCCGGCATCCGAATTCATCCAGGCCATCACGCCCACCGCGCCAAAAAGCAACAGGAGCAGCAGGGCGCCCAGACCGCCCGCCAGCCATCCCATCCGTCGCTTCGAACCGGTCATCTAGAACGCCTGCCCGATGGATATATAGAACTGGTAATCGTCGTCCACACTCCGTTTGTTGATGGGAAACGCGATGTCGAGCCTGATCGGGCCGATGATGGTGAAATAGCGACCTCCGATGCCTGCCGCCCAGCGGATGGTGTCATCGCCTTCGGTGGAGAAATCCGGATTGGTGAAGACCGTACCACCGTCCAGGAAGGACACCAGCCCGAGGTGCTCCGTCATTCTGAACCTGACTTCGCCGCTCACCTCCATCACTGATCGACCACCGATGGGATCGTTCTGGTCGTCCAGGGGGCCCACCTTCTGATACTGGTATCCGCGCACCGAACCGCCACCGCCCGCGTAGAATCGTTTCGAGGCGGGGATCTCTGCCCTGCTTTCTCCAAAGATGCTGCCCACGCGTGTCCGCACTGCCGCCACAATCCGATCTTCCCGATGCAGGGATCTGTAGGCAGACGCCACCACCTCTGTCGCGACGAAGGTGCTTTTGTCATCTCCGGTCATCAGGTACGGGGCCGCCCCGATCCAGAGACGGGTGCCGCCCGTCGGGTCCATGTCGTCATCCCGACTGTCCCGGACAACCGACCCGGGCAGTCCGAGCAGCCACAGAGTTCGGTCCTCGCGATTCTCCGTGATGTCTGATAACTCGAGAGTCGTGAACAACCTGCCATCCCACAACGCATTCAGCTCCCGCTCCAGGCCGATACCGACAGCCATGTTGGTTTCCCGATAAGCATCGGTATCCTCTCGCCGGACTCGGCCGCCTGCCACCAGCGTCTGGTCGTTGCGCAGGAATCGCGGTTTTGAAAACAGTGTAACTAGGCTCTGTTCGATCTCGCCCAGACGCGTTTCGACCCGCAGGTCCTCGTCCTCCCCGAGAAGGTTCCGGTTCTCCCAGAACGCGGACAACTTGAAACCCTCGTCCGTGCCCCAGCTCAAGCCCGCGCCGACCGTCCGCTGTTCCCGCTCGGCCAGTTTCAGGCGGATCGGAACGCCGCCCTCCGTATCCAGGCTGTCGGCAGTGGATATCGCCGCCGAGGCGAACAGAGAGGTGTCGAGCAGGTCCCGCCGATACTCGTCCAGCAATCGACGATCGTACGGGTCGCCCGGTGCCCACGGACAGAGGCGTCTCACGTAGGATTCTTCCACGCTGTCGAGCCCCTCGACCGACAGCGCTCCGAATGCTGCCCTTGGGCCCGGATCTGCCGTCAGGGTGATCCGCATGGTCTGGTTTTCCCGATCGATGATGCGCCGTCGGTCCGTGGTCCGGCCGAATGGATAGCCGCGTTCCCAGAGAATCGCTTCCAGACGCTTCTCCGCCGCGATGACATCCGGGGCCCGGACACGCCGGTTGACCTCGATGCCCAGTTCCCGGGAATCACGAGGCAGATTTTCACAGGGATCGTCCCCGGTATAGACGATGTCAAAGCTCTCGAGACGGTAGGGATCACCCCGGGAGATGATCAATGTCACGGTCACCGGATCGGTCTCGGGATCGATCCGGTAGTCCACGTCGGCATCGTAATAACCGTCCGACTTCAGCGCCGCGGTCAATCGCTTCAGGTCGCCTGCCGCACGACGTTCAAGGGCGACCAGTGTCGCCGGCTTCCGATCGGCCAGAGTCACGAGCAGGGAAGACTGCTCAAGAATGTCTCCCAATTTTCCGCCCATGGATCCCTGGAATTCCACCTGGTAGTCGATGCCCTCTTGTGCATGTCTGGAGGACAGGGGTGGCTCGGTCTGGGACACCACCGGCTCGGGCGATGTTGATGCCGATTCTCCCTGGTCCAGCATAGCCGGCGAGCTGCCCACCGCAGGCAGCCATAGCGACACGCCGCAAATCGCCCATGCACAGTTAAGGAAGCGACGGGTGAGGGAGTCCTTCAGATGCGCAGCCTCCTTCGACGACCCCTTCGGACATGGGTGTGCCCGAGACAGGTTAGATGCTAGACCGACCGAAAAGATTCATCGTTGCCGGGGTCCAATGTTACGGCAGTCAGGCCCGATCTCGCCCCTGTGTCATCATGCCGCCTGTTGGTGACGTCCTTCCCCGGGCTGCCCCGGGGATGGCGCGCTGGGAGGATGCGCGTGCCACCCGCTCCATCCGGGCCGGCGGTGGGTTGGGGGCGGGACCGGCGGTTTCCTGACCCCGCCTGCACACGCAGGGAAAGCTGACCCGATGAAGCAGGTATTCCCCGGCCTGGCATAAAATCCCTGCCAGGGTCCGATCAGAAGGCAGGAGTAAGCACACATGACCAAGCTCGTAGGAATCGCAGGCAGTCTCCGTGCGGGTTCACTGAACATGGCGCTGCTGAAAGCATCGGCCGATCTTCTCCCCGACGCGGCATCGATGGAGATCGGTAGCATAGCGGCCATCCCGCTTTACAACGCGGACATCGAACAGACCGACGGTATCCCCGAAGCGGTGGCCCGTCTACAGGATCAGATTGCCGCTGCCGATGGGCTGGTCATCGCAACGCCGGAGTACAACAACGCCATGCCCGGCGTACTGAAAAACGCCATGGACTGGCTATCCCGGCCGCCGAATCAGATCCGGCGCGTGTTCGGCGACCTGCCGGTGGCGCTCATGGGAGCGTCGCCCGGGGGGTTCGGCACTGTGATGGCCCAGGCCGCGTGGCTGCCCGTCTTGAAGACGCTGGGCGCGCGGCCCTGGTCGGGCGCCAGGATGCTCGTCTCCCGAGCTGCGCAATCCTTCGATGCCAATGGGGCGCTGACCGATGTCTCCCTCGGGGAGCGGATCAGGGAATTCATGGCGGGGTTCGTCGAATTCGTGAATTCGGCGGGCTGAGACATGAACGCGTCTGCTCCGAACCCTTGGCCTCAACGCCGCACGGGGGCATAATTCGCGGCCCACGCGGCCCGGAACACCGACCCCGGGGTCTCCTGACCGGCCGTGCCTGAACGCATCGACCCGGTGTTTGGCTTCAGACTGCACTTCAAACGCCGCTGAAACTCCCATTTGAAGTTAGCCTTATATCTTGTTCTACAGTTACTTAAACCATTTTTCTCGAATCTGTTTTAGATACTTTGAACCACGCGTCGGACGCTTTCGACGGTACGGCAGTTACCCGGTTCTCGCAGGGGATCCCTGCGATGCAGCCCGTATGTGAGAAGGCCAGACCGCCCCCGGGAATACGTTCGTCCGCCGACTCGGCGACGCGACTGTTCCGATCGGGCCCCGCGCTAGAGGATGATGTATATGTCGAATGGTCCGTCCCGTCCAAAAAATGACTCGCCAACTCACGGGAGTGCCGGCTCGCGGGCCTGGTGGATCACCTCCTTAGCGGCTCTGACCCTGCTGGCCGGCAGCGCAGCCTCGGCCGGGAGTGATGTCGGTAACAAACAGATCTTTGGCTGGGTCGAGGCAACCCTCGTATCCAGCGAGCGGATCAAGATGAAGGCAAAGCTGGACACGGGCGCGAAAACATCGTCCCTGCACGCGCTCAACATCGAGCGTTTCAAACGGGACGGACAGCGCATGGTTCGATTCGATATCGAGGACCCGGAGGACGGTAGACGAGTGACCCTGGAACGCCCCTTGGTCCGCAGCGTCCGCATCAAGGAATCCGAGGAGAACGCCTCGAGCCGCAGACCGGTCGTAGAACTCTGGATCTGCATTGGTGACATCGGCAGGAACCTGGAAGTTAACCTGGTGGATCGGAGCCGTTTCATCTATCCGTTGCTGATTGGTCGCAGCGCCATGGAGGGGCTCATCCTGGTCGATTCCGACGAGACGTTTACCCAGTCGCCCACATGCGGTGTACCGGGGGCCCCCACGTGACACTCTCATCTCGCCGCCGCCAGCTTTACGTCCTTTCGGCCGCGCTGGCAGTAACCGGCCTCTCGGTGGCCACGTATCGGGCCGTAGAACTCGGTTTTCCGATCACTCCGGGCGCCACTTCGTCCCTCTGGACGGTGGAGGCCCGAATCCAGTTCGAGCGCTTCACTCCGGGACCGGCAAAGGCCATGCTCGCCGTGCCCTCGGATCCGCTGGGGTTCAGCGTGCTGAGCGAGAACTTCATCTCCCGTGGCTACGGCGTGTCGGTCAGCGACGAGGATGGTGATCGCATTGCCCTCTGGGCGATACGCCGCACGGAAGGCGAGCAGTCCTTATATTACCGGTTGCGTGTATTCCGCCAGGCGGATCGCTCCCTGGCCGTCCCCGCACCGCCCTTCCCGCCCGTCCCCGAGCTCGAGGAACCTTTTGCCTCTGCCATGGACGCCATCATCGAGGATGTGAGGCGTCGCTCGGCGGACGTGGAAACTTTCACGGCAACCCTCCTCCAGACCATTGCGTCGGCGAGCCCGGACGACAATGTGCGTCTGTTCATCGGCGATGAATCCGATCCCTTCGCCGCCGCCCGGGCCGCGAGGACACTGCTTGCGGGCGCCCGCGTTCCGGCGCGAATACTCCAGGTTCTGCCTCTGCCCGACGAGGCGCGCCGGGTGGAGATGCAGCCCTGGATTGCCGTTCACAACGGCAAGAAATGGCTGTTCTTCAACCCGATGACGGGCGTCAAGGAACTCCCGAAATCCTTGCTGATATGGCGCTGGAACGGCGACCCGCTGGTCCGTGTCTCCGGAGGCGTCCGGGAGAGCATCGAATTCAGGGTGTCGCCGAGCGTGCAGGATGCGCTGTCGCTCGCTCAGCAGCAGGCGGCCAGTCACGGGTCGCGGCTTGCGCAGTTTTCCCTGCTCGATCTGCCGCTGCAGACCCAGCAGGTTTACGCTGTCGTCTCGCTCATTCCCATCGGCGCCCTGATCATCGTTCTGATGCGCAACCTGGTCGGAATAAGAACCTTCGGAACGTTCCTGCCCGTTCTGGTCGCGCTGGCCTTCCGTGAAACCCGGCTGATCGCGGGCATCCTGCTGTTCAGCAGCCTGGTGGCGGTCGGCCTGGCGCTGCGCTTGTATCTGGAGAAGCTGCACCTGCTGCTGGTGCCGCGGCTGGCTGCCGTGCTGACCATGGTGGTCCTCCTGATGGCGGCGCTGAGTGTACTGAGTCACCGCCTCGGACTGGAGACCGGCCTCTCGGTCGCGCTCTTTCCCATGGTCATCCTGACCATGACCATCGAGCGCATGTCGGTCGTCTGGGAAGAACGCGGTCCCCGCGACGCTGTCATCGATGGTCTTGGAAGCCTGCTGGTGGCCGCGATCGCCTACGGCGTCATGGACATGGCGATCCTGCAGCACGTCGCCTTCGTTTTCCCGGAGACGCTGCTGGTCGTTCTGGCCGTTATCCTCATGCTCGGCAGCTACACGGGATATCGGCTCAGCGAACTTCGGCGGTTCCGAGCCCTCGGAGGACACGGACCTTGATCTTCCGCCACCTGAGGGATCTTGGTGTTCTGGGCATCAATAGCCGGAATGCCGATCTGATCTCGGCCTATAACCGCCGCGCGCTGTATCCACTGGTGGACGATAAGCTGCGCACCAAACAACTGGCCAGGGACCACGGGGTACCGGTCCCGGATCTCTACGGCAGTCTGTCGGCCATTCGCGACATCCAGGAATTTCCCAGGGCCATCGAGCGGCATCAGCAGTTCGTGGTCAAGCCGGCGACAGGTTCAGGAGGGGACGGGATTCTGGTGTTCGACGGGCATCAGGATGACCGCTTCAGACTGTGCACGGGGGTGCTCCTGTCCTGGGACGACCTGGCCCATCATCTGGCAAACACCCTCAACGGCCAATATAGCCTCGGCGGTCATCCCGACCGGGTGATGATCGAGTACCGGGTGCAGTTCGATCCGATATTCGATGAAGTCAGCTACCTGGGCGTGCCGGACATCCGGGTCATCGTGTTTCGCGGTTTCCCGGTCATGGCCATGGCCCGACTTCCGACCCGGGCGTCCCACGGAAAAGCGAACCTGCACCAGGGCGCCGTTGGCGTGGGCATCGACATCGCCAACGGTCGCACGCTGCGTGGCGTCCTGAACAATGACGTCGTGGACGAGCACCCCGACACGGGGGCGACCCTGTCCGGCCTTCAGGTGCCCGGGTGGCGGAAGATCCTGCTGATGGCCGCTCGTTGTCACGAACTCACGGGACTCGGCTACCTCGGAGTGGACATTGTGCTGGACGTGAATAAGGGACCACTGATGCTCGAGCTCAACGCTCGCCCCGGGCTGAATATCCAGATCGCAAACCGGGAAGGCATCATGGGTCGGATACGCGCCGTTCAGGCCGTGGCAGACACATCCCACTCCCCGGAGCAAAGAATCGATTTTTCGGCCACCGAGTTCAGTCTGACGAAACGGGCCGCCACCGCATGACCGGTCCCGATTCACGGCCGGTGGCGGCGCTACCGGGCGATCCAGGCAGTGATCGCCATCGGACGCCGCAGCGGCGTCCCGACGCGGGCGGAACGACCTCTTCGGGCCCAGACCGGAACACCGGGGTTGAACTGCATCGGATGGACACTGTCATACGAACCTGATACACAACACTCCTTACGAATTATCCCTGGAGGGTATTGAAACAATGGATCGTTCAAGAGTCGCCTACGCGACTATTTCAGAAGTATCGGCGCTCCCGACCAACAAAGTCCTGAAGAACACCTACATCCTCTTGTCGGGAACGCTCCTGTTCTCGGCGGCCATGGCGGGCGTGGCCATCGCGGTCGGCATGCCGATCCTCAATCCCTTCCTGACCCTGGCCGTGTATTTTGGTCTGCTGTTTGCGACGGCGAAGACCCGCAATAGCGGCCTGGGGATCGCATTCGTCTTCGCCCTCACCGGGTTCATGGGCCTCACGCTTGGCCCCATCATTTCACTCTACGTGACGGCCCTTCCCAACGGCAGCCAGGTTGTGATGACCGCCCTGGGCATCACCGGGGTGACGTTCCTTGGATTGAGCGCCTACGCGATCCGCAGCGGGCGCGATTTCAGTTTTATGGGCGGGTTCCTGACCGTGGGCATCCTCGGAGCATTCCTGCTCGGTATCGTGGCTCTCGTGTTCAACATGCCTGCGTTGAGTCTGGCGGTTTCGGGCATGTTCGTGCTGGCCATGGGCGGTTTGATCCTTTACCAGACCAGCGAAATCGTTCGGGGCGGCGAGACCAATTACATTATGGCCACGGTCACTCTGTACGTGTCCATCTACAATCTTTTCACGAGCCTCCTGCACCTGCTCGGCGCCTTCGGCGACGACTAGGGCGGGCCGCATCGAACGCAAGGAAAAGCCCCGCGCCCGCGGGGCTTTTTCGTATCCGGACCCGGCCGGTCTATACTGGCCCGAGCATTGGTTTCAACATCGCCGCCGAGTATGAAAATCACCATCGACGCCTGCAGACGCATGATCATCCTGCTGGGACTGCTCCTCATTGCGACGCCTGCCTGGTCCCAGGCACCGGACGATCCATTCAGGCCTGGCGAGGGCATTGCCGACCTCGAAAAGATGACCAAGGAGCTCAGTAAAGGCGAGCTTGATGAAAGGTCTATCGACGCCATGCGAGCGCAGGCGGTGGAGCTGGAGAAACTGGGCAAGGCCTGCACGAAGACTTACCAGCCCCGGATGGAAAGGCTCCAGGCGGAACTGGATGTACTGGGCGAACCGGACCCCAACGAAGAAATTGACATCTGGGAACGCAGGCAGGAGACCACGGAAGATCTGGCCCGGATTTCCTCTGCAGAATCGAACTGCCAGCTCCTGATCATACGATCCCAGGACTTCATGGCGCTGGCCGACCAGGCCCTGAATCGACTTGCGGCCCAGAAGATGTGGAGTCGCGGCCCCTCGCTACTTATCGAGCTGGGCGACGCCATAGACGCACTGCAGGAGCTGCCGGATGTCACCCAGATCAGTGCCAACATGGAAGGGCGTTTCGATGTGCCTGCCATCGGAATGTTGCTGTTCGCCGTCGTGTTGACCATCCTGTCCGCCGCGCTGGGCATCAGGATCAAGCAGCGCTTTTACGACTGGGCCAGGCAGCACAAGCTCGACGAAGGCCCGCCCACGCTCAGATATCTGCTGCCCAGGCCCCCGGCTGAGAATGCCCCACTCCTTCTCACGGGAGCAGTCTTGAGCCTCTATGCCTACGTGGCCGCCAAAGAGCCCAGCCTGCAGCTCTACGCCATCCGCATCCCGGTCGGCCTGCTGTTGTTCGGCATGGGTGCCGTGCTGATCCGATGGAGCACCAACAAGCTCTCGCCTTCGGCTCAGGTAGACGGCCTGGCCGCGGACATACCGGTACTGCGAACCCGTATGCGCGCCTCTTTGCTCGTGTTGGTGGCCGGTTTCATGCTGCTCGGACCGAGCTGGCTGAGCGGTCCACCGCCACAGGCGTTGCTTCTCCCGTATATTATCCTCGGGCTCGCCCTGATCGGCTGCCTCATGTCGATCCTGGTACTGGCGCGGCGAATCAAGGGAACAAAACGGCGGTTCCGGCTGATTCGGCTCGTCGCCTCAGTGGGCCTGATGGTGGGCGCCGGCGCGGCCCTCATCGGCTACTACAACTTCGCCAATTACCTCCTCACGGCGGTTCTGACGACCATGCTTGCGGGTTTCTTCCTGTGGCTGGCACTTTGGATGACCGGCTCGGCAGCCCAGCTGGTGGCCAAGGGAGGTACCCGGTTCGCGTATCGGATGCGGACCTGGCTCGGACTGTCCCCCACGGATCCGGATTCCGGCCTGGGCATCTACAACCTGGTCATCGACCTTTTGCTGTGGTCCTGCTCCATCGTCATTGTCGTCAACGCCTGGGATACCTCCGACAGATTTCCCGGCTACGTCGCCGACGTATTTACTGAAGGCGTCGACGTCGGCACCGTGCGCATCGTGCCGATGCATATCATCTACGGGCTCGTGGCCTTTGTCGGCATTCTCATCGCCACCGGTTGGGTCAAGCAGGCAGTACAGAAACGCTACATCCGCCACACCCGCATGGATCGTGGCGCCCGCGACGCGCTCCTCAAGATTACCGGTTACGTCGGGTTCGTCGTGGCCGCCCTGGTGGGACTGAAGCTCACCGGCATCAGCTTTGCCGGACTGGCCATCGTCGCCGGCGCACTCTCCGTCGGTATCGGCTTTGGCCTGCAGAATATCGTCAACAATTTCGTCTCCGGACTGATCCTGCTTTTCGAGCGACCGATCAAGAGCGGGGACTTCGTGACCGTCGGCGGCGTGGAGGGCACGGTCAAGTCGATCAGTATCCGCTCCACCGAGATCGAGACCCTGGATCGACAGAACATCATCGTGCCGAATTCCGAGTTGGTCTCCCAGCAGGTCACCAACTGGGTGCTCCATGACCAGATCGGGCGTCTGATCCTGCACATCGGGGTCGCCTATGGCTCCGACGTGGAGAAAGTCAGAAACATACTGGTGGACGTCGCCAACAATTCCGAATATGTCATCACGGACGGCGTCATGGCCCCGAAACCAAAGGCGCTATTCATGAATTTCGGCGACAGTTCACTCAATTTTGAGCTGCGCATCTGGATCAAGCAGATCCGGCGCCGTTTCGATGCCACGAGTGAATTGCACTTCGCCGTCGACAAGGCGTTCCGCGAGAACGGCGTGGAGATTCCGTTCCCGCAACGGGATCTGCATGTCCGCAGCTGGGCCCATCACGCCCGGCCCGACGAGCCGGGGGCCATCCGCGAGGACAAGTCTGCGGACACGCGGAATCGGAGCGACGATGGGGAGGAGAAACCAGGGTGACCTGGGCCCTGCTCGCCGCTGCTCTGACCTTCGGCATTCTTCACATCCACGCCGACTATCGGCGAGAGTGGACGCGGACCTATATTTTCAAGCCGCTGGCCATGATCGGCATCATCGGGCTGGTTTTTGTGGACACCGTTCCGGACAACCCCTATCGGTGGTGGATTCTGACAGGGCTGCTGTTTTCCCTCGCGGGCGATATATTTCTGATGCTGAGGCCCGCCCGGTTTCTGGCCGGCCTGGCATCGTTTCTGCTGGCGCATCTGGCCTATATTGCGGCGTTCCTTGAGCGCATGACGGACCTGTTTTGGCCCGCGGCTCTGATGGCCATCGCCGCCGGCCTGGTGATGCTGGCCATCCTGCGGCCGGGCCTGGGACCACTGAAGCTGCCGGTCGTTCTCTACGTCGCCGCAATTGTGGCGATGGTGGCCACGGCCGTGTCTGCGGCAGCGGCGGCGCCCACGCCGGGACGGGTGGCGGCCGCCGCCGGCGCATTGCTGTTCCTGGTCTCCGACGCCTGCCTCGGATACGCGCGGTTCCGGCGCAGATACACAGCTGCGCAACCGACAATACTTGGCAGCTACTATCCAGCCCAGGCTCTGATGGCCCTTTCTGCCGGGGCACTCTACGCATGAATCACCGGGTCGCGTTGGCTACGGTTATGCTAAAAGATATCCATAGAATGTATGGCCGTCGGGGCCGGAACCACCTCCGCCGGCACCGGCAACCCGTTTTTGACCCAACGGAGCGCTGACAATGGCAACCCTGCTGATTCGGAATCTGCCCGACAGAGTGGACGCGGCGCGGCTGCAGGAAGTCCTCGGACCGCACGCGGTACAGTCCATCGAATTCAGGGACGACCCGAATCCCAAGACCAGCCTGCGACAGGCAATCGTCACGCTGGACATGTCGCCCTTCGAAGCGGAGCGCATTGCCGCGAAATACCAGGGCATGATTTTGGATGGTCGCGCCCTCCGACTTTCAGTGCTCCACCTGATGACCTAGATCCGTTTTATTTCGCGCCTCGCCGCGGAATTGCTACGCTTGTTTTGGAACATCATGAGCAAGATACGTCGCATCAAGTCGGTCATGACCCCGTTTCCCCACTGGATCGATGCGGGGGAGCCCTTGCTGACCGCGCGGGACATGATGCAGCAGTTTCAGGTGAGGCACCTGCCGGTCAAGGAAAGCGGCGAACTCATCAGCATCATTACCGATCGGGATCTCAAGTTTGTCATGGACGCCAAGCTCGGCCTCCCGCCGCGAGAGGCCATGCGCGTCCGCGATGTCATCGTGTATGCCGCCTACGTGGTCGATCTGGAGACGCCTCTCTGGGAGGTCCTGCTGACCATGGCCGATCGCCGCATCGGATCCGTCATGGTGACCCGCCATGGCCACCTGTGCGGCATCTTTACCTACACCGACGCGTGCCGTGAATACGGCGAGCTTTTGCGGAAAAGGGAGTGCCCCCAGGGAGACCCTGAGGCAGCCTGAAAAGGGCCTAGGGCGTGCCGGCAGGCGGAATTCGATCGGTGCCCATATACGGACGCAATGCCTCCGGGATCGTGACGCTGCCATCCGCCTGCTGATAATTCTCCAGGATGGCGATCAGGCATCGTCCGGCGGCGACTCCCGAGCCATTCAGGGTATGCACCCGCTCAGTCGGTTTCTTGCCTGGCTCCAGACGATAGCGGGCACCCATCCGTCTGGCTTGGTAGTCGGTACAGTTGCTGCAGGACGAGATTTCCCGGTAACGGCCCCTGCCCGACCCCAGGGCTTCGTCCGTTCGCTGGCCCGGCATCCAGACCTCGATATCATAGGTCTTGGCCGCGGCAGCCCCCATGTCTCCGCTGCACAGAGTCACTACCCGGTACGGCAGTTCCAGTCGCTGCAGCACCGCCTCCGCGTGCCCGGTCAACTCCTCCAACGCGGGGAGGGAATTTTCCGGTCGCACCACCTGCACCAACTCGACTTTCTCGAACTGGTGCTGTCGAATCATGCCCCGGGTATCTTTACCGTAGGCGCCTGCTTCCGAACGAAAACATGGCGTGTGCGCCACCATCCGGATTGGGAGATCGGCAGCCTCCAGCAAGCGGCCGCCAACCAGATTGGTCACCGGCACCTCGGCCGTCGGAATGAGAAATAGCTCCTTGTCACCCTTGAGCTCGAAAAGATCCGCCCGGAACTTCGGCAGCTGGCCCGTTCCCGTCAGCGTTTCGGCGTTCACCAGATAGGGCGCGTAAATCTCTGTGTAGCCGTGCTCCTCCACATGCATGTTCAGCATGAACTGGATCAACGCCCGGTGCAGTCGTGCCACCGACGCTCGCATCACCACGAAACGCGCGCCGGACAACCGGGCCGCGGCCTCGAAATCCAGCAAGTCCAGCTCCACGTGATCCCTGGGTTCGAAGTCGAACTCTCGCGGATCCCCCCGGCGGCGGATCTCCACGTTGTCACTTTCGTCGGCGCCATCGGGGACACTGTCGTCGATCAGATTGGGCAGGCCCAGCAGCAGATCCTCCAGTTCCGACTGAATGCCGTGGAGTTTCTCCTCGTTGGCCTCCAGACCGCACTTGAGCTCAGCCATTTCTTCGAGCAGGGGCTCTATGTTCTCGCCGGCCGCCTTCGCCTGTCCGATAGAGCGAGAGCGTGTGTTTCGCCGGTTGCGTAGCTCGTCTGCCTCGACCTGCAGGGTCTTGCGCCGCTCTTCCAGATAGAGGCAGCGATCCACATCGAGCACGATGCCGCGTCGAGCCAGGTTGTCGCGCACCATCGCGAGACCTTCGTCGGTTCGGAGCAGTTTCGGATCGATCATTTCCGGGTCCGTAAGCTTTGCGTATCGGGCTTCCGATTAAAGCCCGCGGTCAATCAGTCAGTCGTTGCTTCCCGGGCCGGTGTCCCGCCCACGGGCCGCTGAGGCTTCCCTGTCGAGTTTCCGCAGACGCTCGAGTTTTTCGGCGATGCGGATCTCCAGTCCACGGGGCACGGGATGATAATACGTCGCCGCTGCCATGTCCTCCGGGAAATAGGACTCGCCCGGGGCAAAGGCGCCGTCTTCGTCGTGAGCGTATCGATAGCCGCGACTGTAACCCAGTTGCTTCATCAAACCGGTGGGCGCATTGCGAAGATGCATCGGCACTTCCAGAGAACCCTTCTCTCGGACGTCGGCCATGGCCGCCTTGTATGCCGTATATACGGCATTGCTCTTCGGCGCGCAGGCCAGATAAACGATCGCCTGGGCGATGGCCAGCTCGCCTTCCGGAGACCCCAGACGCAGGAACGTATCCCAGGCATCCAGCGCGAGGCCCACAGCGCGGGGGTCGGCGTTACCGATATCCTCGCTCGCCATTCGGACGATCCGTCGAGCCACGTAAACCGGATCACAGCCGCCGTCCAGCATTCGGCAGAGCCAGTAAAGGGCCGCATCCGGGTTGGATCCACGCACGGACTTGTGCAGGGCCGAGATCTGGTCGTAAAAATCCTCGCCCCGCTTGTCGAAGCGTCGCCGGGCTCCGCCGAGCACGTCGACCAGCGCCGATGCCGGCACGCGCAGCCCTTCGGTCGTTTTCTCGGCCAGCTCCGCGGCCAGTTCCAGAAACCCAAGCGCCCGTCGCCCGTCGCCATCCGCGGCGGCGGCGATCATCTCCATCTGGGAGTCGTCCACGACCAGCCCCGAGGTTCCCAGTCCGTTATCCCTGTCGGCAAGGGCACGGCGCAAAAGCGCGACGATGTCATTGTCGGGCAACCGCTTGAGCACGTAGACCCGGGCCCGGGACAGCAGCGCCTTGTTTAGCTCGAAGGACGGGTTCTCGGTGGTGGCGCCGATAAACACCAGCGTGCCGTCCTCCACGTACGGCAGAAAGGCGTCCTGCTGCGCCTTGTTGAACCTATGCACCTCGTCGAGGAACAGCACCGTTCTGCGTCCCTCCAACTGGCGAACCCCGCGGGCCTCCTCCACGGCTGCCCGGATGTCCTTCACTCCGGCCATGACTGCAGACAGGGCGATGAAACGGGCGTTGCAGCTGCCGCTGACGATCCGTGCCAGCGTCGTCTTGCCGGTGCCCGGCGGCCCCCACAGGACCATAGAGTGCAGCGACCCACCCTCCACCATCAGCCGCAGGGGCTTGCCCTGGGCCAACAGGTGTTCCTGGCCCACAAATTCATCCAGGGTCGTCGGTCGCAACCGATCGGCCAGCGGACGCGGATCGTCGCTGCCGCGAAGCTCTTTGAGAATGGGACTCGTCACGTCAGTGGTTTGCGCCCAGGAGGGACTCGACCATAGCACACCATCTGTCCAGGCCCGCCCTCGCCAGCACCAGGCCAATGAGGATGCCCGCAGCGTTGGCAAGCAGATCCGCAGCCTCCGGCGTACGACTCTCGGTGAACGCCTGCAGACCTTCGAGCGTAACACCCATGGCCAACAGGGCGATGCCCACCGCGAGCGCCGCGCGACGGGGGTAGACGCCGCAGAACCAAAGGGTCAGCAGCCCGTAGGTCGCCAGGTGCCCGGCCTTGTCGGAGATATTCACCTCAGGCAGGGTCGACACCGGGAAAAGCGAGGCACAGACGGCGGCAGCGACCATCAGCCAGCCGAGAAATCGCCACAGACCGAACCAACGCAGGGACTGACGCGGTGCGGTCGTCAGAGCTCGTCCCCCTGTCCGATCACGTCCGCGCCCGCCGGCGGCTCGAAAACGAACAGCCCGTCGTCGAGTTCGCCGCCCACCACCACATCGGACAGGTCGATGCGGGTCATCTGACCCAGCGAGTCGGTCAGTTCCATGCGCCTGAGCACGCCCTCGTCGAGCCCGACACGCAGCGATTCGAACTCCGGGCTATCGGCGAGAGGCTCGAGCCTTACCCAGGACAGGCCCTGGTCTTCATCGCTCTCGAGCACACGGAAGGTCTCGTCCAGGGAAGCCTGGCCACTGAGAAGCATGGCAGGCGTCCCGCGCAGCGTCTCGTCGATGGCCCGAACCGTGACCTGCTCCAGGTCGGGATCGTACATCCAGAGCCTGTCGCCGTCACAAACCACGAGCTGTTCCGTGGGCAGCCTGTATTCCCAGCGAAATCGCCCGGGTCTCTTGATCATCAGGACGCCCTCGCTGACCTGGGGCTCAGGCATCTCGGTGCTGTAGACCGACTGCACAAAATGGGCCCGGAGAGAGCTCGCGTCCTCGAGAAAACGGCGCAGCGCCTGACCCGCGTCCGCGTCCTCGGCGAACGTCGGCGAGGGGGCGGCCAGAGCCGACAACAACGCGATGAGGAGAAATCGGATCATGGACAGCCTTGTTTCAGGATCGGGTCCCGTCAGTCTTCGGGAGGCGGCGGAACCAACACTTCCCGAGAGCCGTTCGATTCCAACGGACCGACGATGCCCGCTTCCTCCATGGCTTCGACCATGCGGGCGGCCCGGTTGTAGCCGATCTTCAGGCGGCGCTGAACCCCGGAGATCGACGCCTTGCGGGTCTCGGTCACGATTCGCACCGCTTCGTCATAGAGGGCATCCTGCTCCGCGTCCACTGAGCCCGCAACGGTTTCCGATGCCAGCACGGGCGTAGACGGGCCTTCCAGCACTTCATCGAGATAAACCGGGGCGCCCGCGCTGCGCAGATGGCCCACCACCCGATGGACCTCCGCGTCGGCGACGAAGGCTCCATGAACGCGCTGGGGCACCGACGTGCCCGGCGGCAGATAAAGCATGTCGCCGTGGCCCAGCAAGGTTTCCGCGCCCATCTGGTCGAGGATGGTGCGGGAATCGACCCGGGAGGACACCTGGAAAGCAATCCGGCTGGGGATATTGGCTTTGATCAGTCCCGTGATGACGTCCACCGAAGGCCGCTGGGTCGCCAGCACCAGATGAATTCCCGAGGCGCGGGCTTTCTGCGCGAGGCGCGCGATCAGTTCCTCGACCTTCTTGCCGACAATCATCATCAGGTCGGCCAGTTCGTCGACAATAACGACCACATAGGGCAGCGTCGTGAGTTCCGGGGCGGCGGGTGGCTCCTCGCCCTCGAACAGCTCCGGCGGCGTGAAAGTTGGATCGTGGATAGGCTGGCCGCGAGCGGCGGCATCCTGAACCTTCCGGTTGAACCCGCCAATATTGCGCACGCCCAGGGAAGCCATCAGGCGGTAGCGACGCTCCATTTCCGCCACGCACCAGCGCAGGGCGTTGGCAGCTTCCTTCATGTCCGTGACGACCGGCGCCAGCAGGTGCGGGATGCCCTCGTAGACCGACAGCTCCAGCATCTTGGGGTCCACCATAATCAGCCGTACGTGCTCCGGGGTGGCTTTGTACAGCAGGCTCAGGACCATGGCGTTGATGGCCACCGACTTGCCCGATCCGGTCGTACCCGCGATAAGCAGGTGCGGCATGCGGGCCAGGTCGGCCACCACGGACTGTCCGGCGATGTCCTTGCCCAGGGCCAGAGCCAACGGTGAGCGCATATCGTCGTAGGCTTTCGATTTGAGGATTTCTCCCAGGGTCACCAGTTCCCGGACCTCGTTGGGGATTTCCAGCCCGACCACCGACTTGCCCGGAATCACTTCCACGACCCGGACGCTGATGGCCGAGAGAGCCCGGGCAAGATCCTTGGACAGATTACTTATCTGGCTGACCTTGACGCCGGGCGCCGGCTGCAATTCGAAGCGGGTGACCACCGGTCCCGGGTGTACCGAGACCACCTCGACCTCAACACCGAAATCCCGGAGCTTGAGTTCCACCAGCCTCGACATGGCATCGAGGGCCCCCTCGGAATACTGCGCCGTGCGTTGGGGCGGATCGTCGAGCAACGACAGCGGCGGCACCTCGGTGGCCGCAGGCGGCTCGAACAGCGGCACCTGGCGTTCCTTCTCCACGCGCTCGCTGGTCTCCAGCTTCTGCATCACCGGTTCGATCTTGGGCGGTTTGCGGGCAGCCGCCTTTTGCTGATGCTTCCTGACCTCCTGGTGCCTTGCCTGCGCGACTCTCCGGCCCTCGATGGCGTCCCGAAGGTGATCGAGCCGTTCCCTGGCCCAGGCGACCGCTCCGAGGGTCGCCCGCCCGGCCGCGTCCATCATGGCCAGCCAGGAGACGCCGATGAACAGCGAGACGCCCGCCAGCCACATCGCCAGCAGCAACAGCGTTGCACCGAGAAAGCTCAGCGCCCCCGCCACACCGCCGCCCACCTGGGCGCCCAGCGCGCCGCCGGCAGTCTGCGGCAGACCCCCGGCAGAAAAATGCAGCGTGGCGAGCCCGCAGCTGGTTGCCAGCGTGACGACGAAGCCCGCGGTCCGCAGGGCAAGCTCCCGACGGCCCACGCTGGGTGCCGCACCGCGGAAGTGGAAAAGGATCCATCCCGCGTAGGCGAGCATGACCGGGAACAGGAATGCAGGCCGACCAAAGAGCAGGAAGAACACATCGGCGAGAAAGGCGCCGACGGGTCCGATGGCGTTAGACACGGACCCGTCTCGTCCGGTGTACGAGAATCCGGGGTCGCCGGGATCGTAGGACACCAGCGCCGCCATCAGGATCAGCGCCAGCGCTCCGAACACCCAGAGGGCGCCCTCCCGCAGGGCACGACTGACGGACAATCCAAGAATGGTGCCCTGTGGACGGGCTTCAGTTGCTCTGGCCAAAATTCGAACTCATGGAAGGTTTTAGGGGCAACCTATTGTAAATAAAATGCAAACTTTACTTGAGCCGGAACCGGACAACAAGCAATGCCTGTCGGTGCAGAGTGCCCGTCGGGGGACCGGGCCGGTTTGCCGGTCCCGCCTTTTTACATACCATATGCGGTACTGTCGACGGTCCGGAAGGAATTCCGCTGCCGCCGGCGACTCACTGCGGTACCCGTACCCGGTATCCTGCGCTTCAAACATCCGCCGCTGCGACTCCAACCGTCCAGCCACTGCGAACAGGACCTGTTATGAGCGAACCCCGTCACTGCCGTCTCCTCATCCTCGGCTCGGGCCCGGCCGGTTATTCCGCCGCCGTCTATGCCGCTCGCGCCAACCTCAAGCCCGTACTGATCACCGGCGTGGAACAGGGTGGGCAATTGATGACCACCACCGAGGTAGAGAACTGGCCGGGAGACCCGGAGGGGCTCATGGGGCCGGACCTGATGGAGAGGATGAAACGTCACGCAGAGCGCTTCGACACGGAAATCATCTTCGACCACATTCACGCCACTGACCTGGGCAGCCGCCCGTTTGTCCTGAAGGGCGACAATGGTGAGTACGCCTGCGACGCCCTGATCGTCGCCACCGGCGCCACGGCCAGATACCTGGGTCTGCCCTCGGAAGAGAAATTCAAGGGCCGCGGCGTTTCCGCCTGCGCCACCTGCGACGGCTTTTTCTACCGCGACCAGAAGGTGGCAGTTATTGGCGGTGGCAACACGGCGGTCGAAGAAGCCCTCTATCTCGCCAATATCGCCTCACACGTGACGGTCGTACACCGGCGTGATGAACTGCGGGCCGAGAAAATTCTTCAGGACCGGCTTTTCGAGCGCGAAAAAAGCGGCAGGGTCACGATCCTTTGGGATCACGTGCTGGACGAAGTGCTGGGCGATGAAACCGGGGTCACCGGCATTCGTGTCCGAAGCACGCGGGACGAATCGAGCACCCGGGACGTGGAGCTCACCGGCGTGTTCATCGCCATAGGCCACGCACCGAACACCGGCATTTTCGAAGATCAGCTGGAAATGGAGAACGGGTATATCGTGGTTAAATCAGGCCGCACGGGGGACGCCACCGCCACCAGCGTACCGGGCGTGTTCGCGGCCGGCGACGTGATGGACTCGGTCTACCGGCAGGCGGTCACGTCAGCCGGCACCGGCTGCATGGCGGCACTCGACGCCGAAAAGTATCTGGACGCCCTGGCAGACTCAGAAGCCGGGGGGGAGGACACCCCTGCCGCCGTCGCCGGCTGATACGCCTGGGAATCGCCCGCCCGGTCTGACGGTCACGGTTCTCGAATCCATCCGGGACATCGAGGCATGCGTGTGGAACGGCCTGTCGATCGGTGAAAGTCCATTCCTCAAGCATGAGTTCATCGCTGCCCTGGAGGACAGCGGCAGCGCCTCGCCGGAAACCGGCTGGGAGCCCTGCCATCTGGTACTGAAAAATGGCGGCGCCGTCTGCGCGGCCGTACCGCTCTATCTGAAATCTCACTCCTGGGGAGAATTCGTTTTCGACCACGCCTGGGCTGAGGCTTTCCACCGGGCCGGTCGAACCTATTACCCGAAACTGGTGTCCTGCATTCCCTTCACGCCGGTGACGGGTCCACGACTGTTGTTCGCTCATGGCATCGATCGGGACGCATCCCGGCGGCGGCTGGTCGAAGCCGCCACCGAGTTGTGCCGCGCGCTGCGGGCTTCTTCCCTGCACGTGCTGTTCCCGCCCGAGGAAAGCGTCGCACATTTTGAAGACGCCGACCTGATGATCCGGAAGGACTGCCAGTATCACTGGCACAATCGAGACTACCGGGACTTCGCTGACTTTGTTTCCGGTTTCCGCTCGGCCCGGCGAAAGAAATTGTTGCGGGAGCGACGGCGGGTCTCCGAGGCCGGCATCCGTTTCCGGACCGTGGCAGGAACACAGCTGGACGACGACTTGCTCGAAACCGTTTACCGGATGCATGCCGTCACCTTCATGCGCCGCGGACAAGCCCCCTACCTCAACCATGAATGCTTCCGGCGGCTGCGCGACGATCTGGGCGCGAACATGGTCGTCGTACTGGCAGAGCGGGACTCGACGCCAGTGGCCTGCGCGATCTCCTTCCGAGGCGGTGACGCGCTTTACGGTCGTTACTGGGGCGCCGTCGAGGATCACCATAGCCTGCATTTCGAGACCTGTTTCTACCAGGGCATCGATTACTGCATCCGCGAGGGTCTCGGTCGGTTCGAGCCCGGCGCCCAGGGTGAACACAAACTTAGGCGGGGCTTCGACCCCACTGTCACCTGGTCTGCCCACTGGATTGCCGATCCCGTGTTCGCCAGCGCTATCGGCGACTACCTCGACCGCGAGGCCGACTGGGTCGATCGGTACGTTATTGACGCCCGTGACCAGCTGCCTTTCCACCGCGACAGCCGACGGCGGAAGCCGGGGAGCGGTTCGTGATTCCCTGGCTCAGCAGTGAACCCGGGGACGTCGCTTTCCCACCCACCGATTCGGCGCTGCCGGAACCGAACGGACTGCTGGCCGTGGGTGGACTGCTGTCTCCGGAAAGACTGCTCGCCGCCTACCGGCGGGGTATTTTCCCCTGGTACGAAGAAGGCCAGCCCATCCTCTGGTGGACGCCGGATCCACGCGCCGTCCTGTTCCCGGACGAATTGAAAATATCGCGCAGCCTGGCCAAGACGCTCCGTAACGGCCGATTTCTCGTTTCCGTAGACCGGGATTTCTGCCGGGTCACAGAGGGCTGCGCGGCCCCTCGCCGGGAAGCGGGGACCTGGATCACGCCGCAGATGGCCCAGGCCTATCAACGGATGCACGAACTGGGATTCGCCCACTCGGTCGAAACCTGGCACGAGGGCGAGCTGGTGGGCGGTCTGTACGGCATGGCGATCGGCAGGGTCTTCTTCGGCGAATCCATGTTCTCCCTGCGCAGGGACGCCTCGAAGGTCGCCCTGGTTCACCTGGTGGCACGCCTCTCCCGGATGGGCGTCGGCCTGATCGACTGCCAGCTTCCCACGCCTCATCTGACTCGCCTGGGCTCGCGCCCCATCCCGAGGCGCGAGTTCGAAGCCTTGCTGGACGACCTGTGCCCGCAAGACCCACGGACGACCGCCTGGGCCGAAGTACCCGCGACGCCGCAGCTGCCGGGCGACTGCCCGGTCGGTGCCTGAAATTGCATTGGGGGATGAGATTCTGCACAATGCGCCCGCCCCGCCGGGCAAGCTGAGGAAATACAGGATTAGATGGCGAAGGAAGACGCAATTCAGATGGAAGGCGTGGTCGTCGAGACCTTGCCGAATACGACGTTCCGGGTCGAACTCGAGAACGGTCACGTGGTCACGGCCCATATCTCGGGCAAGATGCGCAAGAACTACATCCGCATTCTCACCGGTGACAAGGTGACTGTGGAACTGACCCCCTACGACCTGAGCAAGGGACGTATCGTCTATCGCAGCCGATGAGGCCGCACCCTACTGGCTTTCCCCCGCCGGCACCGGCAGAAGATTCTCCTGCGTTTCGAGCACCAGCGATTCGCCGTCCTCCGACACGCTGACCCTGATGTGACCGCCCTCGGTGAGCTTGCCAAACAGCAGCTCTTCGGCCAGAGGTCGCTTGATCTGTTCCTGGATCACGCGAGCCATCGGCCGGGCGCCCATGGTGGCATCGTAGCCGCGCTTCGCAATCCAGAAACGTGCGGCGTCATCGAGTTCAAGGCTCACCATCTTGTCCTGCAGCTGGGCTTCGAGTTCCACGATCAGTTTGTCGACGACCCGGATGACGGTCTTCTGATCCAGTGACTTGAACTGCACCACGGCATCCAGCCGGTTACGGAACTCCGGCGAAAACATCTTCCGGATGGCTTCCATGCCGTCACTGCTGTGATCCTGCTCGGTGAATCCGATGGAGGCCCGACTCATCTCCTGAGCCCCGGCGTTGGTCGTCATCACGATGATGACATTGCGAAAGTCAGCCTTCCGGCCGTTGTTATCCGTCAGGGTCCCATGGTCCATCACCTGCAACAGCAGATTGAAAACCTCGGGGTGGGCCTTCTCAATTTCGTCCATCAACAGCACCGAGTGCGGATTCTTGGTTACCGCCTCGGTCAGCAGGCCGCCCTGGTCAAAGCCCACGTACCCGGGCGGCGCACCGATGAGCCGTGACACCGTATGCCGCTCCATGTATTCCGACATGTCGAAACGCACGAGCTCCACGCCGAGCGCCATGGCCAGCTGCCGAGTGACTTCGGTTTTGCCCACGCCGGTCGGTCCCGCGAACAGGAACGCACCCACCGGCTTCTGCTCGTCGCGGAGGCCTGAGCGCGACATCTTGATGGCCGAACCCAGGGTGCCAATGGCCTCGTCCTGACCAAAGATCACCAGCTTCAGATTGCGTTCGAGATTCTTGAGGAGATCCCGGTCCGAGGCGGATACGTTTTTCGGCGGAATCCGGGCCATCTTGGCGACGATGTTCTCCACCAGTTCCACCGAAACCACTGCGTCCTCCGCCGACGGGCCCTGTAGCCTCAGGCTGGCGCCCGCCTCGTCGATCACGTCGATGGCCTTGTCCGGAAGGTGCCGATCGCTGATGTATCTCGACGACAGCTCCGCCGCCGCCTTCAGCGCTTCCTCGGAATAGGTCACTCCATGGTGCTCCTCGAAACGCTGCTGCAACCCCTTGAGGATCTCGACAGTCTCGGCCACGGTCGGCTCGACCACCTCGATCTTCTGGAATCGACGCGCCAGGGCGTGGTCCTTTTCGAAGATGCCGCGGTACTCCTGGTACGTGGTGGAACCGATACAGCGAAGCTGACCGTTGGCCAGCACCGGCTTGATGAGATTGGACGCGTCCATGACGCCGCCGGAGGCCGCGCCGGCACCGATCACGGTGTGGATCTCGTCAATGAACAGGATTGCCCCGGGATTCTTCCGCAACGAAGCCACCACGCCCTTGAGTCGCTTCTCGAAATCACCACGGTACTTGGTCCCGGCTATAAGCGAGCCCATGTCCAGAGCAAAGATCGTGCAGTCGGTCAGGACGTCTGGGACGCGTCCCTCGACGATCATCAAAGCGAGGCCCTCGGCCAGTGCGGTTTTGCCGACACCGGCCTCGCCCACGTACAGCGGGTTGTTCTTGCGCCTGCGGCAGAGAATCTCGATGGTGCGCTCGATTTCCAGCTGCCGTCCGATCAGGGGATCGATCCTCCCCTCCTCCGCAAGGCGGTTGAGATTCGTGGTGAACTTTTCCAGTGGATCGTCGGCCGTCTCGCCCTCGGTCCTGGCCCCGCCCTCACCCGGCTCCGCTGAAGCGCCGGTTTCCTCGTCACCGATCTTGCTCAGGCCATGGGAAATGAAATTGACGATGTCCAGCCGGGTAATGTCCTGCATGCCGAGCAAATAGACCGCATGGGACTGCTTCTCACCGAACACGGCCACCAGCACGTTGGTCGGCGTGACTTCCTTCTTGCCGCTGGACTGGACGTGGAAGACGGCCCGCTGCAACACCCTCTGGAAACCGAGCGTGGGCTGGACTTCCTGATCATCCGCTTCATCCAACAGCGGCGTGGTCTCGTCGACGAAATCCCGGAGATCGCCGCGCAACTTCTCGATGTCCGCGCCGCAGGAGCGCAGCACGTCGCTGACCGAAGGTACGTCGAGCAGTGACAGAAGCAGATGCTCGACCGTCATGAACTCGTGACGGTTGTCTCGCGCCCGGCGAAACGCCTCATTCAGACAATATTCGAGTTCACCGCTGAGCATGATCAGGCCTCTTCCATTGTGCAGAGTAACGGGTGCTGGTGCTGGCGCGCGAACCCGTTCACCTGGGCCACGCGGGTCTCGGCAATCTCGTAAGTGTAGACGCCGGCCGTGCCACGGCCCTTGGTATGGACCTCCAGCATGATACGGGTCGCCGTCGTGCGGTCCAGCGAGAAAATCTCCTCCAGGATCTGCACCACGAATTCCATCGGCGTGTAGTCGTCATTGAGCAGCACCACGCGGTACATCGACGGCCGCTTCAGCTTGGGCCGGGCCTGCTCGAGGATCAGGCCGTGGCCCTGATCGGATTCGTGGTGGGATTCACTCATGATGGCGTTTTCGTTGCGTACTCCTCGCATTTCGAACGCGTACCCGGGAAAGGATGCGTCGACGAGTCATTTTAACGACAGCCGTACCGGTTATGACAAGTCCCGGGCCTCCTCCGCGACGCAGGGCGGAAATCCGCACTTGTGGGCGTGTCCGGCCACCGCTTATCATTCCGGAGGGTCAGGGCTCAAGTGTCCCTGATTATCGTAAAATCAATCATTTCGAGGCGATTTTTGAATTGTCGGATATCGGCGCACGATTCAACCAGTTCACTCAGTTGCCGCCGCAGGAAATGCTGGCGCGCGCTTCGGCGGTCCTCCCGCCGTGGATCAGCGTGTTGTTGGTGGTCGCCATCGCCTGGCAGCTGGCAAATATCGTCTGGCTGCTCGTGCCCTCCGACGTGGACACCGTGACGACCGCGCCGAGCGCCCAGGGCCGCGCCACATTGGCGGAGAGCGCCGGTGGTGCGGACATCCAGGCTATCGTGAATGCTCACTTGTTCGGCGACTACAACGCCGTGGAGGCCGTCGTGGAGGCGGAACCGGTGGACGCCCCGGACACGAACCTGAGCCTCGAACTGAGAGGTACGATCGTCGCGGAGTCGCCCGAGGAAGCACTGGCCATCATCGCCGAGAAAGGTGGAGATGAACACGTTTACGCTATCGGTGAGGCGGTCCCAGGCAACGCCAGCCTGCATTCAGTCCATCCCGACCGAGTACTCTTGCGCCGGGCGGGACGGCTAGAGGCCCTCAGGCTGCCGCGGGCCGACGAAGGCGCGCGCGGTGGCCGTACCGCCTCGAGCAGACGGCAGGTCTCCACGCCGCGGGCAACATCCTCGCTGCGCGAACTGGTCAACCGTGATCCGGCCCGGATCACCGACGTCATTCGCCCCCAGCCGGTGTTTCGCGATGGCCAGCAGCAGGGCTATCGGGTCTACCCGGGGCGAGAGCGACAGCAGTTCTCCGCGCTGGGGCTGAGGCCGGGTGATCTCGTCACGCAAATCAACGGCATGTCGCTGGACGATCCGGCCCGCGGAATGGAAATTTTCAGAGGCCTGGGTGACGCGACCCAGGTGTCGGTCACGATCGAGCGAAACGGGCAGACGGAGGTGCTGACCCTGGACACCTCGCGGCTGCAGGCATCCGAGGACGCCTCGCCGAGAGCCTCTTCCCGTGACGAGGATCGCTGACGCAGGACGACTTTCGCGATATGGATAACGGCAATCATTACCGATCGAAACAACGAGACAGGCTCATGGCGCAAAACATCAATAACACGCGAGCCCGGGAACAACGGCCGGGCAAGCGCACTCGCCAGTTGACAGCTTTCCTGGCTGGAGCCCTTTTGTCGTTCTGGGCGGGTGCCCCGAGCCTCGCGCAAACGCCCACCATCACGCCGAACTACAAGGACGCCGACATTCGTCAGATCATCGAGGCGGTCAGCGAGGTCACGGGCCGGAACTTCATCATCGATCCGCGCGTGAAGGCCCAGGTCACGATGCTGTCCTCCAGCCCCATGAGCCCGGAGGCCTTCTACCAGGCTTTTCTGTCTATTCTCGAAGTTCATGGCTATGTGGCCGTGCCGTCGGGAGACCTGACCAAAATTCTTCCGGATGCAAACGCCCGGCAGGTACCGGGTCTCGACCTGCCCAGCGGCCCGATGACCGCCGGTGACGAACTGGTCACCCAGGTCATCCAGGTTCAAAACGTCGGGGCTGCCCAGCTGGTGCCGATCCTCCGCCCGCTGATTCCCCAGTACGGTCATCTTGCGGCTCACCCGGCCTCCAACATGCTGATCATCTCCGACCGGGCGGCCAATGTTGATCGCATGATGCGGATCATCCACCGCATCGATCAGGCCGGCGACGAGGAAATCGAGGTCCTCAGGCTGGAGCACGCCTCGGCCAGTGACGTGGTACGGGTCGTCACTGCTTTGACCCAGGCCGCCAATCGCGCCGAGGGTGGCACGGCAGCCCTCGGCCTAGTCGCGGACGAGCGTACGAACAGCGTCCTCATCAGTGGCGACCGGGCCAGCCGGCTTCGGATCCGCGCCCTGATTACCCACCTGGATACGCCCCTCGAACAGGGCGGCAATACTCAGGTGATCTATCTCAACTACGCGGATGCGGAAGACCTGGCGACACGATTGAACGACCAGGCATCCCAGATCACAGGGCAGGCCCAGCCGGGCCAGCAGGGGGGTGCCCCGACCGGCGGCCGGCGGAGCGACGGCATCACCATATGGGCGGAGCCGGCCACCAATGCCCTGGTTATCACCGCACCGCCGGAAGCGATGCGCGTTCTGAAATCCGTCGTTGCCCAGCTGGATATCCGCCGAGCCCAGGTGCTGGTGGAAGTGGTGGTGGCGGAAGTCTCCTACAACCGGGCCGCCCAACTGGGCGTCAGCTGGGTCATCGACGGTTCCCAGGGCGGCAACATCGTCGGTCTCACGAAGTTCTCCAGCGCGCTCAACGTGACTGACATCGGTGGCGCGGCGTTCGGAGACGATCAGCAGATCGCCCAGGCGCTGCAGGCCATCCCGGATGGGGCCACCGTCGGCATCGGCGACTTCTCCGGCAGCACCCGCTGGGCCGCCATCCTGCGGGCGCTGCTGGGCGATGCCTCCACCAACGTGCTGGCCACGCCGTCCATCATCACCATGGACAACGAGGAAGCGGAGTTGTCCGTGGGCCAGGAAGTGCCCTTCATCACGGGCCAGTTCACCAACACTGGGGCGGCCCAGGGATCCGTGAATCCGTTTCAGACCGTGCAGCGCGAAGACGTGGGCCTCAAGTTGAAGGTGACGCCGCAGATCAACGAGGGCGACGCTCTGATCCTCGAGATTCAGCTGGAGAATTCGAACCTGCAGGCCAGCAGCCAGGGCGCGGTCGATCTGATCACCAACGAGCGCACTATCAACCAGAAAGTGCTGGTGGAGAATGGCCAGGTGCTGGTCATGGGTGGCCTGGTGGACGACCAGGTGGTGGAGATCGACGAAAAGGTGCCCTTCCTGGGCGACATTCCCCTCATGGGCAATCTGTTCAAATCCCAGAGCTCAACCGTCACCAAACGAACGCTGATGGTGTTTCTGCGTCCCGTAATCATCCGCGATGCCAAGACGGGCACCAGCCTCACCAACTCCAAGTACAAGCTGATGCGCGACGTGCAGATGGGAGAGCGGGAACAGGGCGACGTGCTGATGATGAAGGATCTCAGGCGTCCGGTAATGCCCGAACTGCCGCCGGAGGGTGTTCCACCCGAGACGCCGACGGGCATCATGGGCCGGGATCCCTCCATTTACCCAACCGTCAAGCCGGAGGCCGAATCGCCCGCCACGGAGGACAGCGAGGCTGCCGCACCTCCGACCGGCGAAAACGCACCGGCCACCAGCGACGGATTCTGACGGAGCAACATGGAAGCAGAAGTGACCCAGGCGGCCGAGACCCTCGAAGACAGCGTCGCAGTGGAAACGGCGGAACCGCTTCGGCGGCTGCCGTTCACCTTCGCCAAGCGGCACGGCGTACTCGCGGACGACCTCGAATCGGATGAGCCGGTCGTCATTTTTCGCGAGGGCGTCAAGCCCGCCAGTATCGCGGAGGTTCGCCGGGTGCTGGGCAAGCGCCTCCGGCTGCGGCAGGTCAACGCGGAAGAATTTGACCGGCTGCTGCAGGAGAGCTATGAGAGCGGCTCCAACAGCGCCATGCAAATGGTCGAGGGCCTGACGGAGGAAGAGGACCTCTTCCGGGTGGCCCAGGAACTCCCCGAGCCATCGGACCTGCTGGAAAGCGAGGACGATGCGCCGATTATCCGCCTGATCAACGCCGTGCTGGCCCAGGCCGTCAAGGAAAATGCCTCGGACATCCATATCGAGCCATTCGAAAACCGGCTGGTCGTCCGCTTCCGGATCGACGGCGTGCTCCACGAGGTGCTGCAGTCACGCCGGGCAGTGGCGCCCCTGGTGGTCTCCCGCATCAAGGTCATGTCCAAGCTGGATATCGCTGAAAAGCGCCTGCCCCAAGACGGTCGCATTTCCCTGAAGGTCGCCGGTCGCGCCGTGGACGTGCGGGTCTCGACCATCCCGTCGGGACACGGCGAACGGGTGGTGATGCGACTGCTGGACAAGCAGGCGGGCCGCCTGCAGCTCAATCACCTGGGAATGGCGCGGGATACCGAACGGCTGGTGGACAAGCTGATCCGAAAGCCTCACGGCATCATCCTGGTCACCGGGCCGACGGGTTCGGGGAAAACCACCTCCCTGTACGCGGCGCTGGCGCGCATCAACGACCGCAGCCGCAACATCATGACGGTCGAAGATCCCATCGAGTACTACATCGACGGCATCGGTCAGACCCAGGTCAACAGCAAGGTCGATATGACGTTTGCCAGGGGACTGCGCGCGATACTGCGCCAGGACCCGGACGTGGTCATGGTGGGCGAAGCTCGCGACCTGGAAACGGCGGAGATCGCCGTGCAGGCTTCCCTTACGGGTCACTTGGTCCTTTCCACCCTCCATACCAATACCGCCATCGGTGCGGTCACGCGACTTCGGGACATGGGGGTCGAGCCGTTTCTTCTGTCCTCCAGCCTGCTCGGGGTCATCGCCCAGCGACTGGTGCGGATTCTCTGCGACAACTGCAAGCAGCCGTCGACGCCGAACGACGCCGAGCGTGCCGTGCTCAAGCTCGCCCCCGGCGAGTCGGCCGTCATTCATCGCGCTGTGGGCTGCGAGGAGTGCAGCGGCACCGGCTACCGGGGACGAACCGGTATCTACGAAGTGGTCGAAGTGGACGACACCCTGCGCGGCATGATCCACGAGGGCGCCAGCGAGCACGAAATGGAACACTATGCCCGCACGCGCTCGCCCGGGATCCGCGATGACGGCCTGCGCAAGGTCAGGGAAGGCGCCACGACCCTGGAAGAGGTCGTCCGGGTCACCTACGCCGAGTAATGGGCGCCTTCGAATATACCGCGGTGGACGGCACCGGCCGGCAGCGTCGGGGCGTTCTCGACGGTGACACCGCCCGACAGGTCCGGCAGACGCTCAGGGACCGGGGACTGATTCCGGTCGATGTCTCCGAGGTGGTCGAAAAAAAGGGCGGGAGCCGCCGCGGGTTTTCTCTGCGACGGGGCATCAGCCCCATGGACCTGGCTCTCGTCACGCGTCAGCTGGCCACCCTGGTGCGCTCCAGCATGCCGCTGGAGGAATCCCTGCTCGCAATCAGTCAGCAATCCGAGAAAGCCCGCCTGAAGAGCATCATGCTCGGCGTGCGCTCCCGGGTGATGGAGGGCCACACTCTCGCCGAGGGACTGGCGGATTTCCCCCAGGCCTTTCCTGAGCTGTATCGGGCCACGGTGGCTGCGGGCGAACAGTCGGGGCACCTGGACGCCATCCTGGAACGCCTGGCGGATTACGCGGAGACACGCCAGCAGCTTCGCCAGCGGGTCATGCACGCCCTGATCTATCCCACCATCCTCACGGTACTGGCGGTCCTGATCGTCTCCGGTCTGCTGGTCTACGTGGTCCCCCAGGTGGTCGGCGTCTTTGAAAACACCGGTCAGCAGCTGCCGGGTCTGACGGCCGCCCTCATCGCCATGAGTGATTTCCTCCGTGCCCACGGCCTGGTGCTGTTAGGGATCCTGATTGTGCTGTTCATTGCCGCGCGCAGAATTCTCAGGCAACCGGGGCCCCAGCGGCGCTACCACCGTTTTCTTCTGCGCGTGCCGATCGTCGGCCGCCTCACCCGGGGCATCAACACGGCCCGTTTTACGCGAACGCTCAGCATCCTTGCGGGCAGCGGCGTCCCGGTACTGGAGTCGCTGCGTATCGCAGGCGAAGTGATCAACAACATCCCCATGCGGGAAGCCGTGGAGGAGACGTCCCTCCGCGTCAGGGAGGGCGCACCCATCGCCGCCTCGCTCTCCGCAAGCCGTCTGTTTCCGCCCATGACGCTTCACTTGATCTCCAGCGGAGAGGCCAGCGGCGAACTGGAGAACATGCTCGAGCGGGCGGCCGTCAATCAGGAGCGCGAGGTGGACAGCCTGATCGCCACGATGCTCAGCATCCTGGAGCCGGCGTTGATACTTTTGATGGGCGCGCTCGTTCTGATGATCGTCCTGGCAATCCTCATGCCGATCTTCGAACTGAATCAATTGGTCGGCTGATAAAAACGTCATTGTTGCCTCGCGGCAGAATTCTCGTTATATAGGCGCCCAAGACGGCACGCTCAACATCCACTCGAGAGAGGCAAGCGATCGAGTCATGGCCAGGGGACGCAAACCGAAAAAGCAGGCGGCGGTCACGGAAGATGATCTGGAGACCGATCTCGACGGCGATTCGGAGGAAGAGGAGTCCGACGCCGACGACGATATTGTCTTGTCCGATGACGATGACCTGGACGACGACGGGGAAACCCTCGAGCTGCCTACCCTGTCGGAGATTTCCGGGGCGGCGGCATCTGCCAGCGCCCGGCGGCGCGTTGAAGAATATCTGGAGATGCGCCGCGCTGCGCGCGAACTGCACGAACTCGAGGATTTCGATTTCGACTGACCGTCGTCAGTGAAAATCCCGTGATCTGACCATCAGCCTGCCCAGCAGTGTGCTTCGATCCCGCAGGCGCTCCGCCACCACGTGCAGGACATCCCCTTCCCGCTGAATACGGCCCGTCACTTCCATCAGTCGTGATCCCAGCAGCGCGCGGCGCTGGGCTTCCGCCACCTTGCGCCAGACAATGACGTTGGCATGACCGGTCTCGTCCTCCAGGGTCACGAAGGTCACGCCCTTGGCGCTGCCGGGACGCTGGCGGTTGATCACCAACCCCGCATAGCGCACCCGGCGACCGTTTTCGATCTCCCAGAGGGTGTCGGCGGCACAGATCCGCTCCCGTGCCAGTCGATCCCGTAGCAGCGCCATGGGATGGCGCCCCAGGGTCAGACCCAGGCTGCGGTAGTCGGCCACGATGTCCTGGCCCTCGCCGGGCCGGCGCAACAGGGGTAGCGCCTCCGGACCCGCACCGCGACCGAACAGGGGCCGTGGCGCCTCGATACCGGCCACGTCCCAGCGCGCCCGATGACGATGACCGGCAATCCCGGCGAGTGCGCCGGAAGACGCCAGGGCGCCCAGGTCGCCCCGATTGAGCTCGGCCCGCTCCGCCAGATCGGTGACGTCATGCCATTCTCCCCGGGCCCGGGCGGCAACAATTCGCTCGGCACCGGCGCGGGATAAACTGCCAATCAGCCTCAGACCCAGCCGGATCGACGGTTCGCCGCCCTGTCCCGGTTCCAGCGAGCAGTCGTAATCGCTGTAACCCACATCCGGCGGATGCACTTGCACGCCGTGCCGCCGGGCGTCCTGGATGATCTGGGACGGCGCATAGAACCCCATGGGCTGACTGTTGATGAGGGCGCAGGCAAACGCCGCCGGCTCAAAGCGCTTCAGCCAGGCAGACACATACACCAGCAGGGCGAAGCTGGCGGAATGGGACTCGGGGAAACCGTATTCGCCAAAGCCCTGGATCTGGTGAAAGATCTGCCGGGCAAAGGCCTCGTCGTATCCGCGCCTGCGCATGCCGTCGATGAGGCGGTCCTCGAATGGCCCCAGGCCGCCCTTGCGCCGCCAGGCCGCCATGGCGCGCCGCAGCCGGTCCGCCTCGCCGGGCGTGAATCCGGCGGCCACCACCGCCAGCTGCATCACCTGCTCCTGGAAGATCGGCACACCCAGGGTCCGCTGCAGCACACCGCGCACCTCTTCGCTGGGATAGGTGACGGCTTCCTCGCCATTGCGGCGCCTGAGATAGGGATGGACCATGTCGCCCTGGATCGGGCCGGGGCGGATGATGGCCACCTCGATCACCAGGTCGTAGAAGCAGCGGGGTTTCAGGCGCGGCAGCATGGCCATCTGGGCACGGGATTCGATCTGGAACACGCCCAGGGTGTCGGCCCGACAGATCATGTCGTATACCGCCCCGTCCTCCGCCGGCACCGTGGCCAGGGTCAGCCGCCGGCCACGGAAGCCCTCGACCAGATCGAAGCTGCGCCGGATCGCCGACAGCATGCCGAGCCCCAGCACGTCCACCTTGATCAGGCCCAGGGCCTCCAGGTCGTTCTTGTCCCACTGGATGACGGTACGCTCGGGCATGGCCGCGTTCTCCACCGGCACCAGCGCCGACAGGGGACCGGCGGAGATCACGAATCCACCCACATGCTGGGACAGGTGCCGGGGAAAACCCATCAGATCCCGCACCAGGGCCAGCAGCCGGGCGATCACCGGGTTGTCCGGATCGAAACCTGCCTCCCTGACCCGCGCATCGTCCACGCGCCGCCCGTCCCACCACTGCATGGACCGGGCCAGCTGGTCGATCTGCAGCGCCTCCAGCCCCAGCGCCTTACCCACGTCCCTGATGGCGCTCCGGGGTCGATAGGTGATGACGGTGGCTGCCAGGGCCGCCCGTTCGCGGCCGTACTTGTCGAAGATGTACTGGATGACCTCTTCGCGACGCTCGTGCTCGAAGTCCACGTCGATATCCGGCGGCTCGTTGCGCTCCTTCGAGATGAAGCGTTCGAACAGCACCGACATGCGTGCCGGGTCCACCTCGGTGATGCCCAGGGCGAAACACACCGCCGAATTGGCGGCCGAGCCCCGGCCCTGGCAGAGGATGCCGCGGCGGCGGGCGAAGCCGACAATGTCCTGGACGGTGAGAAAGAACGGCTCGTAGGACAACTCCCGGATCAGTTCGAGTTCGTGTTCGATGGTGGCGCGGACCGACTCATCGGCGCCTTCCGGCCAGCGCCGTCGCATACCCTGCTCCGTCAGCTCCCTGAGCCAGCTCATGGGGGTGTGTCCCTCGGGAACCAGCTCCGCCGGATACTCGTAGCGCAGCTCCCCCAGGTCGAAACGGCAGCGCCCGGCGATGCGCAGGGATTCGGCCAGCAGCGCCGGTGGATAGACGGCCTCCAGCGCCGCCAGTGGCCTCAGGTGGCGTTCACCGTTGGAATAGAGGGCGCGACCGGCCTGGCTGACAGGGATGCCGAGGCGGATGGCGGTGAGCGTGTCCTGCAGCGCCCGGCGGCCACGGCGGTGCATGTGCACATCGCCGCAGGCCACCCGCGGCACCCCGTGCCGGCGTCCCAGTGCCTCCAGGCCGGCAACACGCTGCCGATCTCCCGGGCCGGCGAAAAGCTCCACGGCGATCCACAACCGGCCGGCGAAACATACTTCCAGATGGCGCAGCTCTTCATCCCGTGGCGTCGGTCCCGGCAACCACAGGGCGAGACAGTGATCCAGGCCTGTTCCGAGATCTGTCCTGTCCAGGTGATAGGCCCCCTTCTCCGCCCGACGCCGGCCCCGGGTGATCAGCGCGCACAGCTGGCCGTAGCCTTCCCGGTCCGTCGCCAGCAGCACGCAGCGCATCCCGTCGGCGAGGCGGAACTCGCTGCCCACGATGAGATCGATCCGTCGTTCCCGTGCGACCTGCCAGGCGCGTACGACACCGGCCACGGAACACTCGTCGGTCATGGCCAGGGCCCGGTATCCCAGGGCGTCGGCCTGTTCCACCAGTTCCTCCGGATGCGAGGCGCCACGCAGGAACGTGAAATTGGACAGGCAGTGGAGTTCCGCGTAACCGCCGCGACTCATCCGAATATCCCGTGGAGAAACCATCGTGCCGGCGAGCGCCGCTCCTGATAGATCCATACCCGCGCGCCGGCCGGATCCCGGGCCACGTAATAGTCCCGTGTCACGTCCAGTCCGTCCCACCAGCCGGTTTCGATGCGCTCGCGGCCGCTCTCGATCTCCAGCGGACCGTCCAGCCAGGGCCGGCCGTCGCGACAGGCCAGCTCCCGGGGCACGTCCAGGATCCAGAATGGCCGTCCCGGGTCGCCCTCCTCCCGCGACACCGTGCCCGGCTCCGCCAGGCGCCATGCGGCTTCCGGCCGATGCTCGGCCAGCAGGCAGAGCCCGCTCACCGCCCCTTTCCCCAGTCGCGCCCGCAGACGGTCCACCAGGCGACGTCCCGCGACGGCATCCCTGCCGGCACCCTCGCCATCGACGAACAGGCCGCGGGGAGCACCGGGCAGATCGGCCAGGGAACCGCTATCCAGGGACATATCGGTCACCGGTTTTTCCAGGCGGTAGCGCTCCAGCCGCTCGGCCAGCAGTTCCGACAGAAAGCTGGCGTCGGCGGTGGGCTCCGCCAGCCCCAGCGACAGGTGCTGTACACCGTCTTCGTGGACGAACCCGAACACCGGATGCTGCACGCCCTTCTGGAGGCTGCGCAGGAATCCCTGGAGTTCTTCCAGCAGCCGCTGCATGGCCCGGCACAACCGCTCCCGGTCCAGGGTCTCGGCCAGTAACTCCAGTTCGCCGTGATAGACCGGCGGCACGGTAAAGCGACGGCGCGCCTCGGCCCGGCGTCCCAGGGCCGCGTCCAGTTCCCTGAGCCGCCCGTGCCCCAGCCGCCGGGCAAAACCTTCCCGGGGCAGGCGCAGGCAGTCGCCCACCGTCAGCACGCCCATAGCGTTCAGACGCTCGACGGTCTCCCGGGTCCAGCCCGTGCAGGCCAGGGGCAACTCACCCAGCCGCCCCGAGAGCAGCACAGGATCCGTGACGACGGCGTCTTGCCGGGCGCTGCACAGCCAGGCGGCGGCCCGGGGCGTGGGCGCCGCCGCCAGCGACGCGGTATAGCCCATGGCCTCGACGTCTGCACGGACCCGCCTGCACAGCGATGCCAGGCCACCGAAAAGCTTGAGACTGCCGCGAATCTCCAGCAGCAGGCGATGGGGCGGCTCCAGGCTCACCAGGTCGGTGAACTGGCAGGCCCAGGCCGCCAGGCGTTCCAGGGCATCGGTTTCCTGGTCAGGCGTACGCTCCCGCACCTCCAGAGACGGGCTCAGGGCCAGGGCGGCGTTCAGGGGCAGCCCCGGGTGCAGCCCCTCCCGCTCGGCCGCTTTGTTGCACTGGCAAATCCGCAGACCACCTCCCTCGCCCTCCACCACGCCCAGCGGGACCGCACCGTCATCGGCGGCGAATACCTCCAGGGGCAGGCGATGAAAATCGAGGCACAACCACAGTTGGCGGCGACGGGGCGGCGTCGGGAGAGGGGACTCAGGACGCGGCGGTTCGCTCCGTCTCTCGGCAGCCGCTGGAAACAGGGGCAGCGAGGCTGGGGAACGTGGCATGCCGCAGCCCGGACGACTCAGGCATGGGCCTGGTCGAAGAGATCCCGGATGGGCAGGCTGGCCGGCCGGCCGCCGCGACTCTTGACGACCGCCAGGCGCGCCGTGTCGCCTGACGCCAGGTGCAGCCGCAGCGCGGCCGGGCTGGGTGTCCGCAGGGCGCCGGCCGGACGAAACAGGATCGCCGGCAGGCCGTTGTCCTCTGCCGCCAGCTGCAGCCGGCGCAGAGACTGGCCGGCGGCCTTGTCCGCCCAGGCCAGCACCACCTCGCAGCCTGCCGAACGCAGGGCCTGCTCCGTGGCCCAAAGGGCCTTGGCATCGTCATGGGCGTGCACCAGCAGCACCCGGGACACGTCGATGCCCGCAGCCGCCAGGGCCGGCGCATAGGGGACATAAGGCGGCCCGATCCAGGCGATCCAGCCGCGCTCGACAACCTGTGCATCGTTGCGGCTGAAGTGCCGCAGAAGCGGGACAATCAGGCGGAGTTCGCCGGTGCCCCAGCGCTCCACCAGGATCTCGATGAGCCCCGCCCGGGGCCAGCCGCCCCCCGGCAGCACCTGGTCCAGGGGCGGATGACCGCTGGACAGGGTCTCGGCGTCCCTTGGCGCATGGCGCCCCCGCCAGATGCGCGGATGGGACAGGAGCTCGTCGAGAGGTTCTTTCACGACTCCATGTCCCGGCGCACAACGCCGACCACGATACCCTCGATGACCAGAGATGTTTCCTTCATGTCCACGCGGATGGGTTCGAAATCCGGGTTCTCCGGCAGCAACCACACGATGCTGCCCTCCTGGCGATAGCGCTTCACCGTCACCTCATCCTCCAGCCGCGCCACCACGATCTGACGGCTGCGGACCTCCGGCGTGCGATGCACGGCCACCAGGTCTCCGTCCAGGATGCCGGCATCCCGCATGCTCATGCCGTGGACCTGCAGCAGGTAATGGGGCTTGGGATGGAACAGGTCCGGGTCCACCTGGTAGCGGGCCTCGATGTGCTCCTGGGCCAGGATGGGCTGGCCGGCAGCCACCCGGCCCACCAGGGGCAGCGTGAACTGCTCCCGCATGCTGTCCTTCAGGCGGATGCCCCGGGAGGCGCCGGGCACCAGCTCGATGGCGCCCTTGCGCTCCAACGCCCGCAGGTGCTCCTCGGCGGCGTTGGCGGAACGGAAGCCGAGCCCCAAGGCGATCTCGGCCCGGGTCGGCGGCATACCGGTTTCGTCGATAGCCTGGCGGATCAGCTCCAGGACCTGATACTGGCGGGGCGTCAGTTCGTACATGGGACTCACCGTACTGTATAGATTCACAGGTACTGTGAATATATACAGCACTCTCCCCGGCCCGGCAAGCCCCCGCGACGGCATTGGAATTGACCGGCCAATCGGACGAGGCCCGGCAAAAACAGGCCGCCCCAGATAATGGGCGGACACCAGACTGTGCTAGATTCAGAACCAAAATTTCAGCCCCCCCTGTTTGCGTTTCATATCTGAATGAGCGGCCACACCACATCAGAGAACAGCCTCCCCCCGGCGGATACTCCCGAGGCCATGGTCACTACGGCCAGAACGCTGATCTCGCAACGGCAATTCGGGAAGGCGATCGAATGTCTCGATAACGCCCTGGAAAAACGACCGGATGCGGTCGAATGGATACGGCTCCGCGGCAACGTGTTACAGATCGTCGCCCGTCATGAGGACGCCCTGAAGGATTTCGAGAATCTCATTGCGCTGGCACCCTCAGACGCCACGGCATGGCACAAGCTGGCGTTCAGCCTGAGATCTATCGACCACTTCGAGGAAGCCGAGAAGGCGTTTCTGAGGGCCCTGGCGCTGGACCCCCGGTCGGTTGACAGCATGGCCGACCTCGGCACTCTTTACAGGGATACGGGCCGGCATCGAGAAGCTGTGGACTGGCTGTCGAAGGCCGTCGACAGCACGCCGGCCGACAGCGGTCTTCAGGCCATGCTGGGAGCGGCGCAGCTGGCGGCCGGCGAACCTGAAAGTGCCAGACGGAGTCTGGAAAAGGCCTTCGGACTCAATCCCTACGACCGGACGGCCCTCGCCTATCTCTACGTCTCATTGTGTCAAACGGGTGACCACGAGATCGCCTCCAGCCTGATCCAGCCCGAGTTACTGATCCGGAGTTTCCAGCGATCGGGCTCAGCCGGCACGTCCGGCCACCACGATGATCTGGACGAAAGGCTCGCTGATCACATTCGGCAGCACCCCACGCTCGAATTCGAGCGTCCGGGAAACACGACCCGCGGCGGGGCTCATACGGGCAATCTCCTCGACGAGGCGCCGGGCCCGGTTCTTGAGTTGGTGAAGTGGATCGAGGACCGAGTGCGTGCCTACCTCGACGACCTGCCGACGAACGAATCCCATCCGTACCTGGCCTGGAAACCGAAGACATGGGATGTGGATATCTGGGGCATCGTGATCCGCCCGGGTGGCTATCAGCAGTCGCACATCCACAGGGACGGCTGGATCAGCGGCGTTTATTACGCGGCCGTGCCGGACAGCGTCCAGAGCGGCGAAACGGACAGTACGGACGGTTGCCTTGAAATCGGGCGTCCGCCCGAGGCCTTCTGCGGAACGACAGATTTTCCGATCATCACCCTCCGTCCCCGACCCGGGCGATTGAATCTTTTCCCGTCGTACGTGTGGCACCGAACCCATCCGTACAAAGATGACGGAGAAAGGATCTGCATCGCATTCGACATCCGGCCAAAAGTCTGAGGCCTGGCAGCGGTGCCGAGCCCGGCACCGTATCGAACGCCCCGCGAAGCGCGCTCCCGGAGGGTCCCGCTGGCGACGACCCATTCCCAGCGGGCAGCGCAGTCCAGAGATACGTTCAGGGCTCCCTCGAGCCATTTGTCATAATGAACCAGATTATGACAAGTACTGCGTAACCATTTGACATAAAAAGAATCGCTTCGGCCTTTGTGATGATCGTCACGGACCCCTCGTCGATCCGGCGCCATCCTTCACACCTTCCAGATATCCGCGCAGGCACTCCTGCCTCCGGTCAGAACGTAGAAAAGGAAGCGTCATGCCCAAATCGCGCCTTCACCCGGTTCTCCACGCCGCTGTTGTGATCGTCGCCTTCATGGGCATCCACGCCACTGCCGCCGCCGGGCCGAACGGTCCGGAACTCATGACCGACCTCCGCAGCGTCCCGGGTCGGGCGCTGCCCTCCCACGCCATTGCGGCGCCCGGCCTGGCCGGACGCGTTCATCCCGCCGCCCTGGCCTACGCCCGCTTGCAACTCCGGCTTCCCGGTGCGGGCAGCGTGATCGCCCAGCGCATGCGGGTGGCGGAAAGTCAGGGACGGATGACCTGGGTCGGCGAGTTCGAGGGGCTGCCCGGCAGCATGATTTCACTTACTGCCAGCGACGGGATCGTCGCGGGTTTCTTCGATGACGGGGAAAAGATTTTCGAGCTCGGGCCGGGGCCCGGCGGTCTCCATCAGATCTACCAGATCGATGCCGACGGCTTGCCGGGTTTCGGCCACCCATCCGCGCCTGAACTCCTGGGCGGAACCGCTGAGGCATCGGGCCCGGTGACTGCCGCGGCCAGCATCATCCAGGACCTGCTGGTCGTCTACACGCCGGCATCGCGTCAGCGATACGGGGGCGCGGATCCGACGCCGGTGGAGAACCGGATCATCAGCGCCGTCGAGGCCGCCAACCAGGCCTATCAGAACAGTGCCCTGGACCTGCAGCTGAACATCGTCTACCTGGACGAGACTGCCTACGTGGAAAGCGGCGACATGGGCGTCAGCCTGGATCATCTGCGGCTGACCGCCGACGGCAACATGGACGAGGTCCACACGCTGAGGAATCAGTTCGGTGCCGATCTGGTGGCGCTGATCACCGAGGACAGCAACTACTGTGGCATCGCCTACGTCATGTCCAGCGACAGCACCTCCTTCGCGCCCTGGGCGGTCGGCGTGACCTACTCGGCCTGCCTGACAAACCAGACGCTGGCCCACGAGATCGGCCACAACCAGGGCAACATGCACGACCGGGCCAACTCCAGCAATCCCGGCGCCTATGCCTATTCGTACGGTTTCCGGCGCTGCGAAACCGATGGCACCGGCTTCCGCACCGTCATGTCGTATAGCTGCAACGGCGGTACCCGGGTGGCCCACTTCTCGAACCCGAACGTGACCTATAACGGCTTCCCGACCGGGATCGACCAGGACGCGGATCCGGCCAGTTCCGCCGACGCCGTGAGATCCATGAGCAACACCGCTGCCACGGTGGCCGCCTTCCGGCCCTCTGCTGCCACCACGCCACCTGTCGGTCCCACTGGCCTTTCGGCGACGCCAGCGTCCCACGAGCGCATCGACCTGGCCTGGACGGACAACGCCGTGGACGAAAATGGTTACCGGGTGGAACGTTCTTCCGACGGCGTGAACTTCAGCGAAATCGCCACGCCGGGTAGCAACACCACGTCCTATTCCGATACGGGCCTGGCCGCCAGCACGCTCTATTACTATCGGGTCCGCGCCTACAACGGCGCCGGTAACTCCGGCTACAGCAACACCGACTCGGCGACCACCCAGACGCCTCCCCCGCCACCCGCGATGCCCGGGGGCTTCACTGCGACAGCCGCCTCCGGATCGGGGATCGACCTGGCATGGAACGACGTGACCGATGAATCCGGTTATCGGCTGGAGCGCAGCGACAGCGCTTCCGGGCTCTGGACCGAGATCGCCGATCTCCCGGCAGATAGCACCGGTTTCAGTGACAGCGGCCTGGAACTGGGCGCCACCTATTTCTACCGGCTGTTCGCCTACAACGGCAGCGGCAACAGCGACCCGGCCGGCCCGGTCTCCACCCAGACGCTGACACTGGTTGACGCCTATGCTCAATCAGCCAGCGCCTCCAGCGGAACGTTCTCCGGCGACATCGCCGCGCTGCGCATCGATGATGGCGCAACCCAGCGGCTGTCCGAAACCGAAAGCGGGGGCAAGCCGTCCAAACGCACGAGCGAGGGCCAGGCGAGCTGGCAGTTCGACGTCTCCCCGGGCATGAGCGTGACGGTCATCGCCACCGCCTGGGTCACCGGAAACGTGGACGAAGACAGTTTTGACTTCCAGTACAGCGTCGGCGGTTCGGGCTACAGCCCCCTGTTCATTGTGGACGGCAGTCAGTCGGGCACCGTCTACATGGCCTCGCTGCCGTCCTCGGTATCGGGCAGCATTACCGTCCGGGCGACAGACACTAATCGGGACCCGGGCGCCCGATCCCTGGAGACCCTGAATGTCGATCACCTGGTGATTCGAACTGAAGCGGACCCCAATGCCACGCCGCCAGCGGCCCCGTCCCTTGCACAGGCCACCGCTGTCAGCCATTCGCTCGTCACTGTGTCCTGGACCGACAACGCGACGGACGAGTCAGGCTTCAGGATCCAGCGGTCCGACAACGGCGGCCCCTGGACCGGGATCGCTACCGTGAATGCCGATACCACTTACTATGAAGACGAAACCGTCGGCGCCGGCACGGGTTACGCCTACCGTGTCGCCGCCTACAATGGCGCCGGCGATTCGGCTTGGACGGACAGTAACCCCGTCACCACACCTGCAGCGCCGCCGGGACCGTCACTCGCGGTCAGCGGCTACAAGGTCAAGGGTAGGCAGGCCGTAGACCTGGCGTGGAGCGGGGCCGCGGGGAGCGTGGACATCTACCGTGACAGCAGCGTGATCGCGACGGGTTCATCGGGCAGCAACGGTTCCGGCACCTGGACCGACGATATCGGTGTCAAGGGCAGCGGTTCCTATACGTACCAGGTCTGCGATGCCGGCACCTCGACGTGCTCGCCCACAGAGCAAGTGATTTTTTGACAGGGCGGGCGTAATCCGCCCGTGCACCCCCCCGGTGCGCCTGTTGGCCCGCCTTCTGGCGGGCCGCCTTTTTTCTGACGCCCGGATGTCGCGGCCCGGACTTTCTCGACCAACTTTCGGCGCCGCCGACGGGTACACATAGTAGGACGCTCTGTCCTGTGTGGGGTCCGACCGGGTGGCGCGTGTGCACCAGTTGACGGTCGGTCCAGGGAATGGATCAGGGGGACACCCCGCCCGGTCAGGGCCCACTTTTCTCAGAATCTCGTTTCATTTCACGTGGATTCCTTGTACTAAGCTTCAAACAGGGCGGCAGACGAGGCTCGACCCGTGGCGGACTCCGCAAATAACCGCCGGGACTGGTGGTCCGAGATCAAGCGCCGGGGCATGTTCCACGTGGCCGGGCTTTATCTGGTATCGGCCTGGCTGCTGGTGCAGATCGTCGACGTGCTGTCCCAGGGCCCGGTTCCCATGCCGGCGGAGGCGCTCAGGCTTGTCTGGATTGCCCTGATCCTGATCTTCCCGCTGGTGCTGATCTTCGGCTGGCGCTATGACATTACCCGCGAGGGCGTCGTGCTGACGGATCTTCGCGAAGGGGAACGGCAGGACCTGCCCCTCCAGCCGAAGGACCACGGCATTATTGTGGCTCTCGGCCTGGTGGTCCTCGGGATCATCGGCCTGACGGCCGTCGAAATCATGACGGCCATCGAGCACGATCGATTGAAGGCCGGCATCGGGGTCGAGGAAGCCACCGCTCCACCGCCGGCCAACTCCATCGCCGTGCTGCCCTTCACCACCTGCTCCGGTCAGGAAAGCGACGCCATCCTCGCTGCAGGCCTGGCCGGCGAGGTGATCGACCGGCTCGCCTCCCTGAAGAAGTTCAAGGTCATTGCGCGGGCTTCCTCGTTCACCATGGCGAGTTTCGGACTGCCCCTGGTGAAAATTGCTCAGCCTCTCGGCGTGAAGTACCTGCTGACCGGTGAGCTGTGCCGAAGCGGCGAAACCCTGGTGTTGCGGGTCGAGCTGGTGGACGAAGGCGGCTACGTGGTCTGGACAGATAATTTCGAGCAATCGGCGGACGCCTCCGGCCGGCTGACACTCACTCTGGCGAAACAGGTCACCGAGGGCGTTGCTGCAGCACTGGGGCAGTCTTTTCCCACTTCAGCGGAGAACCGCGTCAACCGGCTTGCCTACGAGCAGCTGGTGATCGGCAAAGAGTACGCCGGTCGGGAGGAGTTCGAGAAAGCCCGCGCGGCCTTCGAGAAGGCGCTGGAGTACGACCCGGAGTACGAAGAGGTCACGTGGGAACAGGCGCAGTTGCTCGTGTGGGAAGCCCTTAGCAGCGGAGATCTGGGATTGGAGTCCGTTCGGGAAGCGAAACCGATCGCCGAGCGGGCACTGGAAATGTCACGTCGGCGGGTCGCCGAAGGGCGCGCCGATTTCGGCGCATACGCCACCCTGGCCATGATGGCGTACTACATGGGCAAGTGGGAGCAGTGGCTCGCATGGAGCCGCGAGGGCATGCTGGACGAGGCGGAACTGACCGCCCGGCTGGTCGCCGCCAATGTGCTGTTCGAGGAAGCCGAGACCCATGCGAGAACGGCTCTGGCGCTCAATCCAAGCGTCATTGAACACTACGAGTTGCTGGGATACATCGTCGAGCGGCAGGGGATCGACCGCCGAACCGGCGCCCTGAAGATCTTCGAGGAGGGACTCGGCGTGGATCCCTTCCATGCCCGAATAAACCGGCAGGTCGCCAAGCGATGGGCGGCTCGGGGCGACTACCGGCAGGCCATGGAGCTGCTGGAGCGGTTCGAGGCACTGCCGGAAGTGCCGCCCGAGGTTCGTTTCGTGCAGCTCGAGATCAAGAAGCTCCAGACTTACTGGGACGAGAAGTGCGAGCTGTTGATCGAGCTGTTGCTCGAGGAGCCGGAGGCCTTCGAGCACACGGGCGTCTATGGACACCTCGTCTGGTTCCTCAGCGAGCTGGCTGAACTGGGCCTCGTCGAGGAGGCGGAAGCCTGGCACCAGCGGGTCGAGCGGATCCCGGCCCGGGGCTGGGCCGCCGTACTCAGGACCTGGTTTCTGGATGGCTATTATTCGATTGTCGACCCTCACGAAGACGACCTGACGCCGGAAGACCTCGAGGAAGAACTGGCGATGATCGCCGACAAAACGGATGAGGAGATCATCGACGACGGTGGAGATACGGTGGTCACTCTGCTGGCGGCGTCGGGCGACTATGATCGCGCCATCCGGCTGGCGGAGTCGCAGCAGCAGGGAGGGCAACTCGACTCCACGTTCTGGGCGGAACGATACGCCTGGCCGCGACTGCGGCTGGCGGCTCTGTATCAGGTGGCCGATCGCGCCGACGAAGCGACCGTGGCGCTGGAGAAACTCGTTCGAGACCTGGAGGCCGAATACGAGACCGGAATCAGGCACCCGACCACGCTGGGCTTTCTGGCGGAAGCCTACGCCATGCAGGGACGGAATGATGACGCTCTCGCGATGCTACGCAAGGCCGTGGACTACCACCTGCGGTGGACCGAAATTCCCGAGTACGAGACATTCGCTCCGTGGAAAGGGCTACTCGACGACCCGCGATTCATCGCGCAGCATGAACGGATTCAGGCCGACCTCGATCAGCAGGCCGAGCGGATCCGGCGGATGCTGGCCCGGTATGATGTGGACCAGTTGCTGGCACCCATGATGGAACTCGCAGAAGAGCGGTTTGCTGACTCGGGCGAGTGATAGCAGCACTCTTCCAAGCAGTTCTACCGATACCGGGCGACTCGGACATTCGCGTCCATGACCACTCAGCGGGCTTCTCTGTCGTGGCGTATTTGGAGAAGTTCCCGAGGCCCGGTTGACAGCTAGCTCCGCCGTCTAGAAGTCCTGCTCCAGCCTGAGATACGGCACGCGGCCGTAAATCTCGTGCTGGCCCTGCTCGTAGATGGTGCCGTAGTTGCCCAGGGGAGGGTCGCGATCGAAGACGTTCCTGGCGCCCACCGTAATCTGGCCGTTCCATGGCGTGGAGTAGCTCGCCTGCACGTCCCAGGTCGTGAAGGACGCGAGATGCTCGCCTTCATTCTCGCTCCATGGACGATAGCCGTCCTGGTCCGAGATATAGTTGCCGATGATCGTCGCGGAGTAGTCCCCGAGATTCCAGCTGACGGTCAGCCGCCCCCGGTCTTCCGGGTAGCCCACGTTTCCCACCCAGTCATAGGTGCCCCGACCGTTCTTGTAGTCTCTCTTGTAGTGGAGCACGCGAGTCCAGACAAGCTGTAGACCCAGATCTCCCGCACGGCCAAGGCCAAAGGAAAGTCTCGCCTCCGCATCGATGCCGTCGGTCTTGGTGGTATCGACGTTCTGGGGCATGGTCAACAGCCTTTCTATCCTGCCGGAGTCTTGGCGAGTCACGCGCCCGACCGTGGCCCCCGTTTCACCGGCCTGACGCAGGGCGAGTTCGTCGTCCAGCAAGGGCTGCAATTCCTCGTCCCAGATCTGGCCGTTGATCTCGATATCGAAGTAATCCAGCACCACCGACAGACTGGTCGTGGGGCTCCAGACCAGGCCCGCCGTCCGGTTGTCCGATTCCTCCGGCTGCAGGTCCGGGTTTCCTGTACCCCAGATGTTGAATTCGCCCCGCCACTCGCTCAGGCACGGATGCCGCTCCGGTAAGGTGTCCGGATCCACGATGGGGCGGCCGTTCTCGTCGCCTTCCGGTGTCTGCGAGCAGCGCCAGGAGTCGATGAACTCGCCGCCAAACCACTCGCCTTCAGCGGTGCTCAGAGAATCAAAGCCCGGCGCCACGAAACCGGTGCCGTAGCTGGCTCTCAGCAGGAGGGAATCGAGGGGACGAAACTGGACGGTGAGCTTGGGATTCGTGGTCGTGCCGAAGTCGTTGTAATCGTCGTGGCGACCCGCGATACCGACCTCCAGCGGGGCGAACACGGGAATCACCGTCTCGGCGAACACGGATTTCACCACCCGGGCGCCTGCGTCATCTCCGTACCATTCGAAATCCTCGTCCCGATACTCGAACCCCAAGACGACGGGCACGGGCCCGTTGTCGAGCTGGAAGGCGTCGAAACTGATCTGCCCATCGCCACCGGTGATGCGATTCTTGGCGTCTCCCGTTTCCGTCATGGCTGCCGCCGTGGCCGCAGCGACCTCCTCGTCGCCGTAGGGGCCAAAAACCCCGAAGATGTCGACGGTTCCGGCGTCGATGTCCGATTGCAGGGAGGACATATTCGCCTGGCCCTTGCCCCTGCCGTCGAAGGTGTCCTCACTCCACTGGGCCGACAGTTCCCAGTCTGCGCCACCCAGCCAGTCGACGGTGCCGCGCACCCCGGCCACGTAGTCGATCACCGTGTCGCGCCACTCGCTGTTACGATTGCCCGCCGGCACGTTGCGATACAGGACCTGGAGATCGAACGGACCCTCCACGGTCGTATCAGGCTCCCCGTCACCGTCGGTATCGACCTCGACGGACTGACCGCCGAAGGCGTCGCCCCGGTAGTTGGTCGGGTTGTCCGGATTGGTCGGGTTCTGCGGCGCCGACTGGGACATGTAGAGGTCGTTGAACGGCATTGGCGCCAGGACAGTCGATGTCTCGTTCCATGTAAACAGGCCGCTGGCAAAGAACTCGAACCGGTCGGTGATTTGGTAATTCGCATCCACGAAGAAACTCTTGGCGTCGTACGCCGCCTCTTCCGCCATCGTGCCCCAATAGGCGTACCCGCAGAGTTCGCCGTTCCAGGTCGGCGTCTTGACGGACCAGGGGAAGGGCGGATCCGAAGAAAGTTCCTCCGGACAGCGCGGGTCAGCGAACCTTCCCACGGCAAGAAATTCTCCCGTCGGATTACGGGGGTCTTCCGTATCCAGGTAGGCGAAATAACTGGCCGGGAAACCGAACTGGGACAGCCCCCCCGATGTGAAATCTCGGTCCCGGTAATAGACGATGTCCTGGCTCCACGCCTCCATGCCGAACGTGACGTTGCCCTTCTCGCTGCCGATACCGCCGGTAATGCTGTAGCTGTCGTCGTCGCCCCCCGACTGGTCAGGTCGGCCGATCTCGTAGCTGAGATTGAAGCCCGAATAGTCCTTGCGCAGGATGATGTTGATGACTCCCGCCATGGCCTCGGTCCCGTAGATCGCGGAGGCACCGTCCCGCAGCACCTCGATCCGCTCCACCGCGGCAAGCGGGATCGGGGACAGGTCGTTACCGAAGGCCGTCCGCCGCCCGTTGACCAGGACGAGCGTGTACTTCGTGTCGAGGCCCCGCATTTGGATCTCGCTGGTCTCACCGAGTAGCCCCGGTTTATTTGACCCAAACGTGTTGAACGTCTGGGTTCTCAACACCTCGGCGACGCTGATTTCACCGGAGGCGTCAATTTCCTCGCGGGTGATGATCGTGATCGGCAGCGCACCCTCGGCATCAGCGCGTTTGATGCGCGTACCGGTGACGGTGATAGGTTCCTGAATCGCGACGTCTGCTTGAGCCGGAAGTTCGTCCTGCGCGTTGGCGGACGAAACGTAGAATGCTCCTGCGATCCCGACGGCGAGCGCAAGCCGCACGGCCTGCGCGACCAGGTCGGTTCGTTCCATGCCGCACTCCCCCTGGTTTTCGGGGCAGCGGCAGTTGCCCGGGGCAGCTGTCGCTGCCCTTCCCTCATGTCGGGTGGGTTTTCTCTCCCTTAATTCTCACCCTAGCTCAACATGACGCGTATGCAATGCTGCAACGCAGCGTCAAAAATCCTGCTCCAGCCTGAGATACGGCACGCGCCCGTAGATCTCGTGCTGGGTCATGTCATAGCCTTCTCCGGTATTCGCCCGCGGCGGATCGCGGTCGAAAATGTTCCGGGCGCCTACCGTGATCTGTCCGTTCCAGGGCGTCGAGTAGCTCGCCTGCACGTCCCAGGTCGTAAATGACGCCAGGTGATCGTTGTCCTCGTCCCACACGTTTCCGTCCTGATCGGAGATGTAGTTGCCGACAATCGTTGCCGCGAAGTCGCCCAGGTTCCAGTTGAGCGTCAGCTGCCCCCGATCCTGTGGATACCCGACGTCGCCGACCCAGTCCTGCATGCCCTCCCCTTCCCTGTATTCCGCTTCGTAACTGAGGACATGGGTCCAGCGCAGCGT
>Ga0209536_100000532_pt1 | contig 61405 bp, 49 predicted proteins | sample DeeMarSeWOR28_12_FD_187461 | JGI IMG/M metagenome (GOLD analysis project Ga0209536, IMG submission 187461) | Marine sediment microbial communities from White Oak River estuary, North Carolina - WOR-2-8_12 (SPAdes) (version 2) | ecosystem: Environmental > Aquatic > Marine > Intertidal zone >...
GGCAGCGCGCCCGCACGACTAGGAAGACGAAACTAACCCGCCACGTGGCAGAGCGTGCAGTACTTGTTGTCTCTACCCTCATGGTCGGCCGGCGCATCCGGAACCGGTTCCATCGCGCCGGCCTTGTGGCACATCATGCAATCGCCACGACCCTCCAGCGGATGAGACATCGCCGTCGGTGCCGTGGTCTGGACCGCTGCATCAGGCGCGTGACACATCGCGCAAAGGTCGTTCGAGAACTCAGCGTGACTCGCCGGCGCATCGGGTACCGGCTCCATCGCGCCGGCCTTGTGGCACATCAAGCAGTCGGCTCTACCTTCAGCCGGATGCGACATGGCGGGCGGAGTCGTCCAGCCTCCTTGCTGCCATGCGAAGGCTACGAGCAGCGCAGCCATAACCGGCAGTGACACCTTGACAGACCAATGACGTTCCATGTGTTAACTCCCTTTCAAACGGGGCCAACCTACTACGGGCAAATAACTTTGGGCGTGACAGGCCAGCCATCGACCAGCTCCCTCCGCCCCACCTTAGGTGAGATGCTCCGTCCAGGCAAGGGGTTGTGGCTGGCCAAACACACGCCCAATGCATGTCGCGCTCTGATACTCTCAAGGGGGAGCGCAGTTCCGTTCTTCAAGTGTGTGCCCCCCAACAAAGGGAGGCCGCATACACGATCAGCGCTATCGAATGAAACGCTCAACTACGCCAACAAACTGATCGAAAGCCAGCTCGCGATCGCCTTCCAGGGCATCAGTGTTGAGGCGGCCGTCCATATAGTCCCTCAGGACGATCTTCATCGCACCGCGCAGCCCCTCCAAAGCCGCTGACGCCTGGGTCGCGATGTCCAGGGGATCGTCTCCTCCGAGCACCATCCTGCGGACGGCGCGGAGCTGTCCTTCCACCGTTTTCAACCTCTTGGCTACTTCTTCCCGACGCGCCCAGCTCACGTCCGATCCCTTTTGTTGGGGCAAGCCGTCCATAGTCACTCCTCCTTTTTGGCGCGAAGATTCGAGAGGAGGCGGCGGCCGTCCGACTGCGCGCCCGAAGCTCCCCCGGGGTAAGAGTCTGCACGTATTATTCCCATAAGATAAGGGTTATAAGAAAGTAGACTCCCAGGGGGTCCCCCCCTGCCTGGCTGTCGCAGTTTGCCCCGTTTGGAGCACTCGGTCCCAGGGCACTCGCCCGCTACCGGTGCCATTTGCGCCGGGCATTCCTGGCCCTTCCCAGCCCCTTCGCCACGCTGGCGAGCCACTCTAGGCCGCGCTAGTTTGTCCGGCGCGACGGGCCACGTGGGAATCCCAATGGAGCGTCCGGTTACGACACCTCAGAATCCATACATGCCATGCCGAAACAAGAGATAGGGCTGTTGCGACGCAGCTTCACCGAGATTTTGCTGGCCGGCGTGATTCTGCTGATGGTCACCAGCGTACTCCTTGCCGTCGGGCTCTACGTCATGCCCTCGGGTCACCTGGAGATTCCGGAATTACAGCCGGTCGTTCGGGTCGCCAGTGAGGCCGACTTCCCTGTCGGGTCCAGCCGGGCGAGGACTTGGGGGGAGCAGGCGATTTTGATCATTAGACCCGACTCGCTCAGGTATTTCGCGGTCCAAGGGGTTTCGCCGGCCGATGGCTGTCTGCTCCGCTGGGACCCGGACGCGCAGCGTGTCTACTCGCCATGCCGGTACGCTGTCTACGACCTGCAGGGCGACGTGGTGGCCGGCCTAGCCACCCAGGCGCTGAAGAGGTACGCGGTCTCCGTGAGAGACGGAGTCGTCTACGTTTCGGAGGCGAGATCATGAACGCCCCCGAAAAGAAGCGAGGACGATGGCTGTCCAGTTTCTGGGCTGATCTAAAGGCGAGCACGGACTCTGGCCTGCTGGGAGTGGCTCGTTTTCTCGGGCTCCTCTACGGGCCGCTGGACAGGAATCTGCCAATCGACCAGTCTTTGAAGAAAGCGTCTCGCTATCGTTTGCCGTCATACGTCGGCTGGCGCCACGCTTTCGGCGGTATCACATGGATGCTGTTCATGATCTTGATCGTGACCGGCGTGCTTCTGTCCTTCTACTATCGCCCGTCACCACAGGAAGCCTACCCTAGCATCCAGTACATCGTTTCCGAAGTCCCGATGGGTTGGCTCGTGCGCGACCTACATGTATGGTCGGCAAACCTCATCGTTGCCTTCGTACTCTTCCATATGGCCCGCGTCTTCTTCTCGGCCGCGTACAAGCCGCCGCGCGAGACGAACTGGCTGATCGGCTTGCTATTGCTCTTCATCGTATTGACCTTTGGAGCGACCGGCTACTTGCTGCCCTGGGACCAATGGGCCTACTGGACGGTTTCTGAAGTGATGGACACGGCAACCCAAGCTCCGGTTGTCGGTTGGTTCGTGGGCCTGATGCGCGGAGACGTGCAAGTATCCGGCGCGACCCTAAGCCGCTTCTTCGCCTTGCACGTCGTAGTGCTTCCCTGGGCGTCGTTCGCGCTCGTCGTTTTCCATTTCATGCTCGTTCGCAAGCACGGCATGGCCCCGCCACACGGTGAGAAAGTCAACAACGACGGAATGGCGTTCTTTCCGGACCACTTGCTGCGGAACTTCATTGTTGGCACGCTGGTGCTCGCGGTGACCTTCAGCTTGGCCGCACTGTTCCCACGTCCGGTCGGTGATCCGGCTGATCCCTTCACCCTGCCTTCCGAGATCATTTCATCGTGGGTAGTGGTCGACGTCTCGCTCGCACTGATACGCTATCTGGGTGCATGGGGCTTTTGGCTGTTCACGGGTTTGGGAGTCGTGCTGATGATGCTCCCGCTATTCGATCGCAAGCCGGAGCTGCGTCCCAGCAAGCGTCCTGTTGCTATGGCGCTCGGCGTGGTCTACTTTGGTGGGTTCGTCATACTCTGGCTGGCTGGGCGGCAACTGACGTCGGTGCAGCCGGGTGTCGATCTGCGACCCGGAGACCCGCAAGAGCAAGTCGAGCCGCTTCGCCCATCGCAGGACGCCGGATCGGAGTCTGAAGCCGACCAGGTTGCTGGACCCAGCGAAGAGGAGGCGGGCCAATGAAGACATCCGTCTCGATGCTGATTCTAGCCCTGTTCTTCCTCGCCGTCCCCCACGATCTCGATGGAGGAGGACCACCCGCTACGGCGAGTCCGCCTCAGCAACAGGTCGAGATCGATACCGAGTACAGCTGCGTCGTGTGTCACGTCGAGAAACGGCGTGCTTTCACGCTTGGTGTACACTCGGAACGGAACATCCGCTGCCACGATTGCCACGGAGGAGACCCAACGGGACTGGAAGTGGCCACGGCGCACACGGGACCGGATTGGATCGGGACACCGGACAAGTTGGAGACCATCGAGAACTGCTCCTCGTGTCACTCCGATCCGAATCAGATGCGTCAGTACGGACTGCCGGCCGGCCAGCTCGCCGAATTCCGCACCAGCCGGCACGGCCAGCTCCTGCTGGAATCGCGTGACATGAACGCGCCGACGTGTACGGACTGTCACGATGCGCATACGACCCTGCCACCGAACGACGCGCGCAGCAACGTCTACCCGACGAACATCGTCAGGACGTGCGCACGCTGCCACGTGGACGAGTCCTTGATGGGCGCCTACGGTATTTCAACCGAACAGGTACACCTGTACATGGAAAGCGCACACGGCACGGCGCTCTTCGATCAGGAGAACTTTTCGGCACCGACCTGCGTGGACTGCCACGGCTCTCATGCCGCGCTGCCGCCCCAAGTCACCCAAATCACCGATGTCTGCGGACACTGTCACGTGCCGGTACGACGAGCCTTCTACGAGGGGCCACACGGCTCGGCCGCGCGCGAGGGGCTCCTTCCAGGCTGTACCGCCTGCCACTCGAACCACGGGACGGAGCGGGTGTCGCCTTACCAGATCGCCGCGACATGCACCCGCTGCCACGCTGCGGAGAGCGACCAGGCCGGCCTCGGCTCACAGATCCAAGAACACGCGCTACATGCCTACGAAGAACTCCATGCCGCCGAAGAGGCGATCCAACAGCTGGCGCGCGCCGGTCATCAGACCAGGGACTACAAGTTCCGTTACCAGGCCGCGTTGACCGCCTACTCACAGATGGACAAGGCCCAGCACAGCCTGGACATCGTGGTGCTGGAGGACTTGGGCCGCCAAACCTCCTCCATCTCGCGCGACATCCGCTCGGCAGAGGAGGTCGCCGCCGAGGAAGTCTGGGAGCACAAGCTGATCTTGATACCGGTCTGGTTCTTCGCGCTGTCGGGAATCGTCTTAGCTTGGTTCAAACTGCGCGGCCTGCGAAAGGAAGAAGAGTGACGGCATGGCGCGACTGACGGACTTCTTCGACCGCTTTTCGCGGCCTCTAAAGATCGCCATCCAAGTCGGCATCCTGTTCGTCATCTTGATGGCGGTAACGACGGTCGGCTTCATCGAGTACAGCGCCCAGCCCGTCTTCTGCACCAACTGCCATCTCATGCAGCCTTACTACGACTCCTGGGCCACATCGTCGCACGGCACGGTCAAGTGCATAGCCTGCCACTATGCGCCTGGGATCAAGGCCGAAGCCATGGGAAAGCTGCAGGCGGCCAACCAGGTGGTGAAGTATGTGACCGGTGCCTACGGCATGAAGCCTTGGGCGGAGGTGGAAGACGCTGCGTGTCTGCGCTCTGGCTGCCACACGGAACGCGAACTGGAGGGCGAGGTCGACTACGAGGGTGTACAGTTCGATCACTCGCACCACTTGGGCGAGCTAAGGCGCGGCAAGCGACTTCGCTGCACGAGCTGTCACTCGCAGATCGTCCAAGGTAACGAGGGGATGGACTTTCAAGGGGTGGAGATCGGAGCTGCCCACCTGCGAGTGACCGCCGTCACCTGCTACCTCTGTCATTTCAAGGGCCGTGAGGTCGGGGAGCCGCTCGCCGGCTGCACAGGCTGCCACCAGACGCCGCCGCGCTTCCGCTCGCCCAACGGGTTCGTCGTCGATCACCCGACGTACGTTGAGAACATGGTCTCATGCATAGGCTGCCATGAGAACGTCACCAGCGGGACAGGGGAGGCCGGGCAACGCCGCTGCTTCAACTGCCACAACGAACCCGAGCGTATCGCAGAGTTCGACAACCCGACCCTAGTACACAGCGTGCACATCGCCGGAAAGAACGTAGAGTGCACACAGTGTCACACCCCTATCCTCCACCGTGTTACCTCGCTCGCCGAGACATTCGAGCTCGACTGCGGAGCCTGCCATCGAGGCGCCCACGACGAACAACGGCAGATGTACTCCGGGATGGGCGGCCACGGCATCGACGACATGCCCAGCACAATGTTCCTTTCCCGTGTATCGTGCCAGAGTTGTCATGGCCTGCCAGCCGAGATGGATGGCCACGCCCAGGTCAAGATCGCAGGCGAGGCCACATGCATGTCGTGCCACGGCATTCGCTACGCCAATATCCTCCCGTCCTGGCAGAGGGAGATCGATCGCCGCACGTCAGAAGTGTCCGTCATCGTAGCCAGCGCACGTCAAGCACTGGGAGGCACACCGGTTCGCGCGCGTGCGACGGCCGACAGCCTGCTCCAGTCGGCCGAAGCCAACATCGGTTTCGTGGAGCGCGGCAAGGGCGCGCACAACGTAGCTTACGCGGACGAACTCCTGCAGGCGTCTCTCGTCCTGGTTCGCGAAGCGGTCGACGCGGGCCTCCCGTACTCGGTCCCGGACATCGATCTCGGCCCGTCGTTCGGCAGGAACGTCTGTCTTCAGTGCCACATCGGCGTCGAGGAGCAGGTGGGGACGTTCGGCGGCACGACGTTCAGTCACGAACCACATATCCTGCAGGCCGGTCTCGATTGCACGGCCTGTCATACCCCGATAGACGAGCACGGTGGCATCACGCTCGACTCGCGAGCCAGCTGCAATGAGTGTCACCACGGGGCAGCCGAGTCCTTGGATTGCGCTGCGTGTCATCCTGGGCCGGGCGGTGCGCCACAACGCGCGGTATCGACCGCCATCGGAGACTTCCCTCACGCCGCGCATCGCGACGCTGGCCTCGACTGCTCGGCTTGCCACAAGAAGCCGGAGATGAGTGCGGCTGATCTCGATTGCCAGGCCTGTCATCTCATCCACCATCAGACCAAGAATTCTTGTCTGAATTGCCACCGGGATGGCGTCAAGCAAATTCACCCACCGGTGGCTCACACCGGCTGCGCCCTCTGCCATGGCGAAGGTGCCGCCTTCATCACCGAGTGGTCACGCGAGGTGTGCACCGTCTGTCATGCCGACATGGTAGAACACAACGCTCCCGCGGATTGCCATCTTTGTCACAGTATGCCGGCGCCCGGTGAAGGATAGCCGGGTAGCCGTGCGGCGATAACCATTAGCGATTTTGCCAGTCTCGCCTTTGCCCACCCTGGGGTGATACGCCACATATTGGGTGGGACAGCACGCCCCGTTTCCACGCTTGAAAAACCCTTGCGGCCACCCTGACTCTGCTGCAATGCCCCCAGAGCCGTCCGTCAACCACAACTCCGTGAGGCAGCCCACTCAAAGGGTACCCTTCTTGCCCCGCCGGCCCCTTTAGAACCTTCCGTCCGCTCGCTCTCTAAAGCTCAGCAAGCCGGAGGTATCACCAGGCCCATGTGGAAACTATCCTCGTTTCAGGGAAAGACATTGCCGCCGCAGATACCCGTCCTCGTCGTTGCCTTAATCCTGCTCATAGTCGCACTCGTGTTCGCCCGGCAGCTTCTTGTCCCCGACACCTTCGGCGATCTGGGTCACTACCGCGCAGCGGCGCTCGACAGCATCCTCGGTCACGAGAAGAAGTACGCCGGCCAGCAGGAGTGCGCGCTCTGCCACAGTGGGATCATGGATCAGCGGTTGGCAGGCAATCACCGCAGCGTTGGCTGTGAGTCCTGCCACGGCCCGGCCGCAGCCCACGTCGCGAATCCGGTCGAGACCAAACCCAGAATCCCAAGCGAGCGAGAGTTTTGTCAGCGTTGCCACGCTTACGATCCCTCCCGGCCCACGGGGTTCCCACAGATCAACCCTGTCGCACACAACCCCATGACACCCTGTATGGTCTGCCACGAACCACACGCGCCCGAACCGCCGGTGACGCCGGAGGAGTGCAGCGCCTGCCATGGTCAGATCGCCTCACAGAAATCGGTATCCCACCACGCCGCGTTGGAGTGCACGACATGCCACGCCGCGCCGGATGAGCACAAGCTTTCTCCGCGCGCCGTACGTCCCAGCAAACCTCTGGATCGCAGCTTCTGTGGCTCATGCCATTCCGAGGACGCGACGAGTCCCCGGCAGGTACCGCGGGTCAACCTGCGCACGCACAACCCGCGCTATGTCTGCTGGCAGTGCCACTACCCCCACTACCCGGAGACTTCATGATCTCTAAGGACGGCGACCTTTCAGGCAACTGCCCCACGGCTCCCCCTCGGGAGACGGTGGATCGGCGTGAGTTCTTGAAGAAATGCAGCCTGGCTGCACCGGTCTTGCTCGGAGTGGTCCACGCACCGCTCCTATGCGCGCAGGATTCAGAGGGCCAGCCGTACGACCCGAGCGAACACCTCTACGGCATGGGGATCGATGTTCAGAAGTGCATCGGGTGTGGCCAGTGCGTGGCGGCTTGCAAGGTGGAGAACGACGTCCCCTTGGACCCACACACGTTCAATACTTGGGTCGAGCGCTATGTGATTAGCGAAAGCGGCGAAGCCGAGGTCGACAGCCCGGGCGGGGGAATGAACGGGTTCCCACCTCTGGAGGCTCAGGACGGGCTGCTAAAGAGTTTCTTCGTACCCAAGCTGTGCAATCACTGTGCTAATCCCCCGTGCGTCCAGGTGTGCCCAGTTGGAGCTACTTTCATTACGGAGGATGGCGCCGTCTTGGTCGACGACGACTATTGCATCGGGTGCCGCTACTGCATCCAGGCTTGCCCCTACGGCGCTCGCTGGTTCCATCCCGAGAAGCACGTCGCAGCCAAGTGCACCCTCTGCTATCACAGAGTTACCGAAGGGCTCGTCCCGGCATGCGTCGAGGTGTGCCCCACGGGCGCACGGATCTTCGGTGAGATAGAGCGTCGCGCCACACCGCTCGCGCGCTTCATGCGTTTCAACGACATACAGGTTCTCAAGGCCGACCTGAACACGAGGCCAAAGGTGTACTACGCCAACCTAGACGGTGAGGTGAGGTAGCCGATGCAGGGCTTCATTTACCCGAACGAGTTCGAGCTCCACTGGGGCATCCTTGTCGTGTTGTATCCGTATGTCACAGGGCTCGTCGCTGGCGCCTTCATCCTCGCCTCGCTGGAGCGGGTCTTCAACGTAAAGGAAGTCGAGCCGACTTACCGACTCGCGTTGCTCACGGCACTGGCGTTCTTGCTCGTGGCCCCCTTACCCCTGCTGGCCCATTTGGGACACCCGCTCCGTTCCTACGAGATATTCCTCACGCCGAACAGCCAGTCCGCCATGGCCATGTTCGGTTTCGTGTACGCATGGTACTTGATGATGGTCTTGTTGTTGGAGATCTGGTTCGAGTATCGGAAAGACCTGGTGCTGTGGTACCAGAGCGAAAAAGGTCCCATGCGCTGGATTCACTACCTCCTGACGCTGGGAGCTACCGATCTCTCCGAGAAGTCTCTGAAGTTCGACGACCGGGCTGGTCGCTGGATCACACTCATCGGCATCCCCTCAGCCTTCCTGCTGCACGGGTACGTGGGCTTCATCTTCGGCTCGGTGAAGGCCAACCCGTGGTGGAGCAGCGTGCTGATGCCGGTCGTGTTCCTCTTCTCGGCGATCGTGTCGGGCATCGCCCTGGTGCTGATTCTTTACATGCTCTCGAGCCTGTTTCGCTGGAAGCCCGTCGACATGCGCTGCGCCGACAAACTGGCCTCCTTCTTGTTCTACGCGATGGTCGTCGATTTCTCGCTCGAGATGCTCGACTTCATCCACCGCCTCTACGAATCCGAGGAATCGATCGGAATTCTCTCTCAGATGATCGAGAGTCGGCTCTTCATCAGCCTGATCGTGCTGCAGGTCGTACTGGGAACTCTCGTGCCAATGGTCACTCTCGGCCTGACCGCACCAGCGCTTGGCAAGAACAGCATCCTCAGGACTCCCGACGAGCTGAGGCGCCTTGTATACATCGGGTCCGCCATACTGGTGCAGATCGGGATCTTCAGCATCCGCTGGAACGTCGTCATCGGCGGGCAGCTCTTCTCGAAGAGCCTGCGCGGTTTAACGGTCTACAAGCTCGAGTTCTTCGGCATCGAAGGGTTGCTCACGACGATCGCGCTTCTGATCCTGCCGCTCGTGATCCTCTGGGTCCTGGTCAAGGTGCTACCGCCCTGGACGGACGCTGAAGACCCGTCCGGGCGTGGTGTTTACGGTCCCGGCAAGCTATAGCCAACGACTGCGCGACGAGGGCAAGAAACAACTGCAAACAAAGGGCCCACACATCGCGTGGGCCCTTTCTTATCCTGTCGCTTTAGAGAGCTGGCTGCGAGTCGTCCGTGACGCGAAGGTTATTGAGTCGGATCCGCCGTGTACCCGAGGTACGTGAGTACGATGATATATACGATGATCCCGATGACCACCCACGTAAACCAACGACTCGGCTCCCCCCTTTGCGACCGACGTTCGATGAACGGCACGAGCAACAACGCCAAGCCAGCCACGCCAAATCCGAGTATCCCCACCACTTCGCCCTCGAGCCACAGGATATGAGCTGGCAGGTACTTCAGTGTCTGGAACATGAACATGAAGTACCACTCGGGTTTGATCCCGATCGGCGCCGGCGCGAACGGGTCAGCCTTCTCACCCAGGTGGGCCGGGAAGTACGCAGCCAATGCGGCGATGATCGCCAGGGCAACCAACCAGCCCACCAGGTCACGCAGGAGGAAATTCGGGAAAAAGCGCATGATGCCGTTTGGGCTCCCCTGCCGCTCAATATCGGGAGGAACGCTCATCCCGTGCTTCTGGACCATGAACAGGTGGACGCCTAGGAAAACCGTCACCAACATCGGCAACACCGCCACGTGGAAGGCATAGAACCGCGTAAGCGTTGCACCCGTGACGTCGTCCCCTCCCCTTAGCACCTTCCCGATGAACGCTCCCACGACCGGGGTGACGTCAACGATCTGAGTGCCGACCCTGGTGGCAAAGAACGCCAGCTCGTTCCAAGGCAATAAATAGCCCGTGAAACCGAAGGCCATGGCGATGCCCAACAGAGCAAAACCTGATAGCCAGGTTATCTCGCGTGGCTTCCGATAAGCCCTCATCAGCAAGACGCTGAAAAGGTGCAGGAAGGCGGTAAAGATCATCAAGTTGGCCGACCAAGCATGAACCGAGCGGATCAACCAACCGAACTCCACCTCAGCCATTAAGAACTGGACTGACTCGTACGCTTCCTCGGCGCTGGGCCGGTAGTAGAAAAGAAGGAGAATTCCGGTCGCGACCTGAATGACAAACAGGAAGAGAGTCATACCACCCAAGTAGTACCAAATCGTGTGGCGGTGAACGGGGACGTCCTTCTTCTCGGCAAGCTCTCCCATCGCCTTGAGACCCAATCGCTCGTCGAGCCACTCATAGACGGAACCGAAGCGCTGTTTCATGGTCGCCATACTCACGCGTCCCTACTGATCACGATCTCATCACCGCGAACATTGACCTCGTAGGCCTCGAGGGGCGCCGGAGGCGGTCCCTGCACGTTCCGTCCATTGAGATCGAAATGCCCGTTGTGGCAAGCGCACCAGATACGACTGAGGTCCTCACGATACTGCACTATGCAGGCAAGGTGTGTGCAACTCGCGGCAAAGGCCCGCAACTCGCCCGATGGGGTCCGGAGCAAGATTCCTGGCTGGTTCCCAAACTTGAAGATACGACCGCTGTTAGCCGGGATGTCCTCGGGTTTCACTGCAAGGGTGACGGTCGCCGCCGTCGACTCTCCCGCGGCCGGCGGGATAAGATAGCGACTCACGGGGTATAGCACGGCCAGGATCAAGCCACCCAAACTGGTTCCTAGAATCCAGTTGATGAAGCCGCGGCGACTCTGCTGCCCCCTCCTCACGTCTTCTACCATCGATTGCGCCTCCAAAAGGATTGTGCCCCGAGCCCACCCTATACCTCTGACTCGAGCTGCTTGATTTTCATCACGAGCCCGATGATGAGCATCAAGATGATGACTACCGAAACGGCCAGGCCCATCCGGCGGAATTGCAGTTCCGCGAGCGCTCGTTCGCCGCGTTCGAAGGCTTGCGCAGTAACCTCCAGACCCGCGTCTACCTCCGTCATCACGGCATCGACCGAAAAACTGTGAACTGCGGTACGCGCACTGATCAGAGCCGTCGTCGCGGAGTTGAGATCGAACTGAGCCTGACTGACTTCCATGCCCGCCCGTTCCGCTCGCACAAGCACCGAGTCGGCGATTCCGTAACTCGCCCTCAACGAGTCAATCAGGCTGCGCATCTCCGTGGCAACCCGCCCACCACCCGAGTCCGCCCCGTGGCACTGGGAACAGGCGGCACCTTCGCCGACACCCAACAGCTCATCTCCGGCCGCCGGGATCGCGTGGTTGCCGTGACATGTCGCGCAACCCGGCGTGCCGAGCATGGCAAGAATCTGAGAATGGAAACTTTCCTGGAACAGCTCGCCCATAACCATATGGCATTGGCCACACACGTTGCCGATCCACGAGACACCAGGCGGGGCCGCCCCATGATTCCCGTGGCAGTCGTTGCACGTCGGAGCAGACAAGTCGCCCTCCACAGACAGCATCTGCCAATGCACGCTCTCCTGGTAAGCCTCGCGCTGGTTCGTTGGGATGTCGTACGGCGCCATGTAGTCGGCATCGGCATGGCAGGCGGCACAGGTTGCGATGACGTTCAGTGGGTGAACGCTGGACGTGGGATCGGATGCGGGCTTGATCGAGTGCGCACGATGACAACTCGAGCACGTCGCGACAAGCGTGTCTCCCCGCTCCAACAAAAGATGGCCATGAATGGACGTCTCATATTCCGCTACTTGATCCACGCGCAGGGAGGGATTGTAGCGCCGCATGAACTCGGCGCTCGAGTGGCAACGACCGCACAGCAGAGGGATTTCCTCCCGCTCGGGAACCCCGATATAGCCCTTCTTCGGGTCCATCGCTGCCATGCCGGGATCCTCCGCATCGCCGCCGTGGCAGGCCACGCAACCGAAGCCCCGCGCCGAGTGAACGTCGCCCGCATAACTCTCCACGGGACTTCCCAGACGTGAATCGCCGAAGGCCGCATGGCAGGTCACGCAGCCTTCCTCTGGCAACTGTGCCGCCGCGGAGGATGGCGATGTCACCCAGCAGAGACACGCCAGCAAAGCGGTCGCGTAGAATCTCCGAGATATCTTCATCAGTTCTGATTTGTGGTTTGCAGGAACGCGGCGATATCGGCCAGTTCCTTAGGGCTGAGCCTCGGCCAAGACTCATCGGTAATCCCGGCCGCTTCCATGAGAGCTGAGTGGCTCCACATCTCCGCGATCACCTGCGCCGGCGAATTCACACCCGTGGCGCGAAGAAGATCGGTCGCGGTACCCCCCCCAGCCTGACCGCCCAGCGTATGACACTCGAGACACCGCTTTCCCGCAAGCAGTCGACGGCCGGCTTCGGGGTCACCCGGCTCCGCGAAATACTGGACCGAGTACAAGTACGCCACCAGGTCCGCCATCTCACCCGATCCCAGTTGCGGAACCTCGATGCCGCGAGCGCTCATCGCCGCGGTCATAGCAGGCGCCTTGTTCCACATCGCCGCCGCGAACTCGGTAAGACCCCAGCTGACTCCTCGTTCCGCGAGGTTCGGCCCAACACGCCCGCCGACACCTTGAACGCTGTGGCACTCGATGCAGCTCCTCTCCGTGAAGACCACGCGACCTGCCTCAGAGTCCCCCGGCAGCACGTACAAAGGTCCACCCAGCGGTGGTGGCGACACAGATTCGAGGTACGAGATCAAGTCTGTCAACTCAGATCCGGAAAACGTCGGGCGCTCGACGCCCTTTTTACTCATCAAGGCCTCCATGCCGGGACCGTGATTCCACATAGCCGCCGCAACCAAGATGGGCGATCCGTACTGGCCCAGGTGATCGAGGCTCGGGCCCAGAACGCCGCCGTACACTCCCACCTGGTGGCAGACGACGCATTTCTTCTCCACAAAGAGCTTCTTCCCCGCCTCTACATCACCCGGCGCATCGAAGTAATCCAGCGTGAACAGAAAAGCGATCAGATCACCGGCCTCGCGCTCGTCCATCTGCATGCGCTCGACGCCAAGTTCGTTCATCCGCTGGCCCATGCTGGGCAGATGATTCCACATCGTAGCGGCGAGATCGTAAAACGAGCGCCTTCGCGCGATGCGACCCAAGTCCGCTCCCACCGTGCCACCCAGTCCGTTCACCGCATGACACTTCACGCACCCCTTCGAGCCAAAGACCTGCGATCCCGCCAGGGGATCCTGGGTTAGTCCAACATGCTCCTGACCATACGCCGACGAAGCCACTAGAAGAACCAGAAGGGCAATGCAGAGTCGTGTCTTCACTCCTGCAAAGCCAGCGGATGGGTACATGCCGTTCATCTTCGCCCCCTGCGTGGTTGGGTAGCACAGTGGACTGCCCGGCCGCGCACGAGCCTGCTCGCCGCGGCTTCCCGGTAAAATCGGGCTGGCCGAACTTATGGCCGGAGAGGGTTTCAAGCCAGCCCACACCGCTCCGTGGGCTTCAGCTGGGCCCGCACGGCGGTGAACTAGGAGTCAGCGATCGGGCGCTGGCGTCTGCAGATAGGCCATAATGTCCGCGAGCTCCTTGGCACCCAACCGCGGCCACGGTCCCTGTATGACCTCGGTGCCCGCCTCAACAAGCAACGCGTGATTCCACATAGCGGCCGAGACCTCCGCAGGCGACCCCATCTCCCGTACGTAGCGAAAGTCTCTAGCCGTCGTCGCCCCGTAACCCCCGATGGAGTGACAACCCAGGCAGCCACTATCACGCAAGCGCTGTTCTCCCAGCTCGGCGTCACCTAACTCGGCAAAGTAGCCTAGCGCGTACAGATAGGCGACGAGATCGGCCATCTCCACAGCGCCCAATGAAGGCACGGACCTGTCGCTTCCCTTCATCTGGGCCAGCATGGCTGGCGCCTTGTTCCACATCGCCGCGGCGAACTCTGTCAGACCCCACTGCCGGCCCGCTTCGGCAAGGTCAGGGCCGGTCTGGCCGCCTACGCTCTGCACGCTGTGACACTGGTAGCAGCCCTTCTCTACGAATACCACGCGACCGGCGCCGGCACGGCCAGGCAAGACGTAGACGCGGCCCTCCACGGCTTCGGGAGCGGCGGACTCCAGATATGCGATGAGGTCGACAAGCTCTGCCGCTTCGAAACCGGGGCGCTTCACTCCTTTAGCCTCCATGGAATCGCTCATGGCAGCGCCGTGGTTCCACATACTTGCAGCGACCAGGATCGGCGACCCGTAACGACCGACGTAATCCAGATTCGTACCTACTTCTCCACCATACTGACCGACTCGATGACACACGAGACACTTCTTCTCGGTAAACAATTGTTTGCCCCGTGTCACGTCGCCGGGCGGATCGAAGTAGTCTAGAGTGAAAAGGAATCCGATGAGGTCGGCAGCCTCGTGGGCGTCCATCTCCCTGTGCTCGACCCTGTGCTCCTCCATCCCCTCGCCCATAAGCGGGATATGGTTCCAGAGCGTGGCCGCCAGCTCGTAGAACGACCGGCGCCGCGCGATGCGACCCAGATCGGGTCCCACCGCGCCGCCCAGTCCGTTCACCGCATGGCACTCGACACAACCTTTCGCGGCGAAGACTTCCGAGCCAGCGAGCGGATCCTGAGCCGGCTCCGTCGCTTCTTGAGCCGACCCGGCACATGGAGATACTAGCAGCACGATCACGATACCGCTGGCCACACCCACTCCCAAGCTCCCGCCCAATCCGAGTCCGCGAAAGAGCCTGTGCGCCATGATCGCCCCCCGTCGTGACGGCGTGGACTGGAGCCGGACCGGCCCCTGCCGTCGTGCAATGTTATCAGGTGTGTAGTTCAAAGTTACGAGCTTGCGCCTACGAGGGCCAGCATCTTCTGCGGTTCCCCAAACAGAAAAGCCGCCGGGCGCGATGTTGCGCCCGGCGGCCGAATCCTGCCCGATGAAGCACTAATCTAGTTGGAGCCTCCAGGGACGCTGTAGTGACAGACCAGACACAGCTGCGGATTCTTGTCCGCCAGCCGCTCCGCATCGAAGCCGGGGCCGTGCGGGCTGACGTTGCGTCCGATCTTCGCGGAATGACATTGCAGGCAGTCCTGCTGAGCATGGCAGGAAGCGCAGCTCTCGAGACCCTGCCGTGCGGCCTGCCCGTGTCCATACAGGAACCCGGGATCCGAGTTGTGGTAACCGGTTGTAGTCCGACCCATCGTGCCGGGGGGAGTACCGTAGCCCAGCTGCGCGTGACACTCCTGACAATAGGCGGCCGTGTTATGACACGTGGCACACTCGCTCTCCCGGTTCCACGCCGCCGCCGAGTGCTGCTGCATGAAATTGAACGGGTGATAGAGAGCCACGTCCTCGCCCGGCGGCTCGATGGTCTTGGCGCCCAAGTGGCAGACCTGGCACTGCTGCTCGACCACGTGACACGTCGCGCAACTCGCCGAAGCCGAAGCCGCCGTCGCCTTGTGACTGTCCAGGAAGAACGGCGTGTGACTTGGCGGCGGGTCCCAGTCCAGGGTCGCCGCGTACTCGGCAACACGGGGATCCTCGGGCAGTGCCTGAATGGCCGGCACGTCGAAAGCGTTGACGTGGCAACTGCTGCAATACTCGCGCGCGTGGCACACGGCACACAGCGTGACGTCGGCTTTGGCGCGCTGCCCGTGAATCAGCAAGAAATCGGCGACCTCATGGTCCCCCGGCTTGGGCATCTCTCCCGTCTGCGCCAGCCCGATATCGGCGGTGGTCGCAACTAAGACGGCGACCAGCAACGCCCCGAAAGATGCACGGTACCTCAAGGTGCCCTCCCCGGTTCCGAGCCTAAGTAGTATGAAAACCCTATCGCTCCTCGCCACTGCGTCCAATCGACGAGCGCGGCGTTCGCTTCTTGGTGATGATCGTAACCGTCTATCGATAGCCAGACTGTGCCCGGCCGCGTGCGCCAGCGCACGTCTGCGCCAACACCCCAGACCCGTCCATCGTCGATGCGGAACTCATAGAGCTGTTGCCAGGCGACGAACCGCAGACCGAGAGACAGCTGCTCGTGCGGCCGGATGCCGACACGCAGATCACCCGAGCTCAAGGCTGCCCCGAAGCCCCAGTTGATCCAGTAGCCACCTTCGATGTCCCAGGGGATGCCCGCGAACTCGGCTATGCTCCAGCCGGCCTTGACTCCGGCCCGCCAATCGCGATCCGTCGTCGCATAGAAAGGCACGTTGGCCTCAGTCTCCCCGTACTGCCGTCTCTCGCCCCAGAGTTTGAACCAGAGGTTGTGAAGAGGCCTCAAGCCGACCGATGCGTTCCAGGCGTTGTAGGCAACCGGGCTGAAGGCCACCCAGATTTCCTGGAGGCTGAATACCGGCCGGTAACGGAACAGGCTGCCTTCCAAGTACAATAAGCGGTTCGCTTCCCAACCCGCAGTCAACCCCGCCTTGCCCCATAGGCCCGTGGCGATGTCATAGTCCGCATGACCCAGCAGCGAGACCACGGGTATCGGATACCAGCTACCCTCGAAAGCCAGCCTCTCCGTGGCAATACCGGCGCGATTCGTCGGCATTTCGCGCTGGTATATGACCTCGATCGCCGAATTGTTCGATGGCCGTGCAGAGCCCCGAACGCCCCACAGGTAGTTGCGATCCTGCGGCTTGAAAACGCCGAGCGGATCGAACAGGCTCGAATTCACCGGGACCGGCACGCCCCGAGCAAGCCCCCAACCGCCGTAGGCCTCGAGCTCAATCCGGGCCGGATTGATACGGAACAGGGCCGATCCGCCATCGTACCCATGGAAGCCCAGCCCGCTGATCTGATAATCGCGCCCCACACGGAAGCGGAACAACTTCCTGTTAAGCTCGGCGTACGCATTCAGCAGCTGGAAGTTCTGATTGACCAGCGGCCAGAAATCGCGATTGCCACCGAAGTTCCACATCATGCGCGTGTTGACGTACAACCGCAGTCCCTCGACCCCGAGGCCGAACACATTGAGATCGACGTCCAAGGTCGTAGGCGAGTTGTTGATCACTGCACCCGAGCGATAGTAGTAGCAGTACTGTGCACCGGTCGTGCAGTTGACCACGACGTCACCGAACATCGTGCGACCGTTCACGATACTGGTTTGGCTGGCCAAGACACTGTCGAGAGCCAGCGTCTGCGCTTCGACGTACTGTACGCGCGAAGAGATCCGCGATCGCCATTGCTGCGCCTGGAGGTCGTCGGCGCTCCAGCTACCCCACACAACGGCGAGCGTCAGGAACGCAGACCCTATACGCCAGCCCCGACGATTCCCGCCGTCCCGCTTCTGAGATAGGTCTAAGACCTTCACTTTATCCTCCCGGAACCGAATGAATGTTGGGAGCGGAGACTCGGGCTAGCTCGACATCGCACGAAGGAGGGGCACACCTTCGCCGCGCCCGTTTCTGCCGTTGTTACTGGAGGCCACCCCCACGTCCAACCCTACCGGCTTGGGTTCTTGCTCCCGACCGGCAACCCGGCCGGTCGTGCTCGGTTCGCTCCGGACATATTGAGCGAACCGAGCGGGTCAACGGCACCTACGGCGCGAGGCCGTAACGCACGATCACAGCTTCGATGGACGATTCCATCAAAGATTCAAGCAGCCTGGGATTGTGCACCCCGTCACCGCTCGACTTGTGAGCTCTGAATCTATTGCCCAGGGCCCTGAAATCGCTCCAATAGGTCCGCGTTGACGTGTAGCTCAACAGCGCGTTCCACACTGCACCTTCGGCTACGGTCACAAGTTCGTCGCTGGGATCTAACTCCAACGTGTCACCTTGGGCGACGACGAGCGGCAACAGGCCACCATCCGTTACATCGACCACAGCGTTGGAGTCGGTATCGAACCAGAGCACGTCGAGCAGCGAGTCCAGTTCCGCCCGGAATTCCTCGAACGCGTCTTGCGCCGCACCTTCGCTGCCGTGACACTCCGTGCAGGCACTGAAGTCTCGATCGTCTTCGGTGCAGGGACCGTCAGTCGGTATGCCCTGAGCGTCCAAACAGGGAATCGCCTCGAACCGGTGGCCGACCACGTTGACGACGAACTCGCCGGTCGCGTCATCCGTGACCTCGTACATGTTCACGTGGCACGTCACGCACACTTCTTCGTTGACCGGATTGCCGTGGGCGTTGATCGACGGGATGTTCGTACCAGCGGGAATCCAACCAACGTCCTCGCTCAAGACCAAGAGCCCCTGCGCGGCGTGTGGGCCGCGACTGGCCGGCGGCGTGCCCTGTCGAGAGTGACACCTCACACACAAGTGGCTCAGCGTGCCGATATCGATGGGAGCACGCAGGTTCGCCTCGAAGTCCGAGCCGTGTGGGTTATGGCAAACAGCGCAGACGATCGGCTGGACGGAGTCCGGCTCGAACTTCTCCACGTAGTCGTTCAGGTTGTAGAACTTGACCTCCATGGCCGTCCGACCCTCGTGACACTCATTACACTCCGGGCTGTTTCGCTCGGCCACCGACCTGTTCGCATGTCCCGAGGCCAACCATTCCTCGACGAACGGATGGTGCGTGTCCTGGTGGCAGGCGTCGCACCCGTTGGTCGTCGAGGTGTCCACGGCAATCGACGCATACGGCTGTGTCGTCGTGGGCGCGTTCACGTGATCCCAGCCCGAGCCGTGGCAGCTCTCGCACTGGACGTCCACATAGCGCGAGTCCTCCGTCGTCGTGTAGCCACCCGGAGGCGGTGTCGAGCTCCCCCGCCCCGAAATCGTGTGACACGGCTCGCAGAAGTCCTGCGCGTGGCCACTCCCCTGCAGGGTCGCCCATGCATCGTAGTGGCCGGTCGTCGACCAGCCCGACTGGAACGTGGCGTGGCAGTTCCCGCAGGAAGTGATCTTCGTCTCTTCCGGCGGTACCGTCGGGTCTACGGTGAAATAGCCCAGGTAATTGTTGGTCTGGTCAGAGGGCTGATCGAACGGTGGCCTGTCAACGAACACGCTCTCTGTGTCCGTACAAGCGCCCGCGACCATGCCCAGGACCAGCGCCAACGGCAGCACTCTCGCGAGCCTGCTCAGGTTTGTAGCTAATATCCTCACAGCCGCCTCCGGAGAAAACTGGTTACAGAGAACCTACCGCGTACAGCATGGGTTCGGCGACCCGCCTTGCATCTTCCGGGCCGCCCAAGGAAGACGATCCAAAATGTTATGCTACAACCAGCTACATGCCCAGAACCCGCGTCGCACCGAACTCGGCATGACGCAAATCGTCACGTTAAGGGGCTAATCGGAGGGGCTCTTCTCAACACTGATTCTGACTTCACCCTTAATAACAAGCCGCCCTGGATTAAGCAATACTCCTTCCCTGCTCCGGACGTTGAATCTCGGCGACAAGGGTGCACATCTCGTCGCTCCCGGATGACGGGCACGGGATGAATCGCCCCAAAGGGGGCCAGTTAATGTCTTGATGTGAGAGCATATACGACAAGTAAAAACAATTCTCAATTTCAAAAAAGGATACCCCCCCCTGGTGGGGCTGCAAAGCACCCTCAAAACAGAGCTTTCACGTTGGTACGGTCGCGACATCGAGCCGACGCTGGAAATCAGTAACTGGTACGGTTGGTGCTAATGACGGGGCAACTCGTAGTCTGTAACCGGGCTCCGAGCCGCCGACAGGCTCGGCGGGCTTAACCGGTACCTGAAGGGGGTATCCAAATGAGACGTAATTGGTTTGCGGTGTTCGTTGCCGCATCCCTGGCACTCGCGTCATTCGGCTGTAAGGGCGACCAAGGTGCGCAGGGTCAAACTGGCCCGCCGGGACCGCCGGGAGAGGGCTTCAGCCAGTACACGTACCAGGGCAATTTCGGTGAGCCCTGTAACCACTGTCACGCCACGAACGTCAATAGCGTTCTTGAGACCCACCATACGATGGCGTACGACGATCTAGGGGACAGCCAGAGCAACCTCTACTGCCTCCAGTGCCACACCACCGGTTTCGACTCCTACGTCGCGTACGGTGACACCGCGATCTCGGACGAGAACCGCGGTCCGGACGAGAACGGTTACGACGACTACGTCGGCGTGGACACCGAGGAAGCGGCCGAGCGTCGGCTAGCCCTCGAGGCCGTGCAGTGCGAGTCGTGCCACGGCCCGATGGGTCCGGAATTCAACGCTCACGTGCCGGATATCTCGTTCTCGACCTACACTGATACCCTCACGGGCGAGTCGGAGTCGCTGTGCTACAAGTGCCATACGACTCAGATCAATGAGTGGGTGACGTCCAGTCACGCCCAATCCGCCGGCGGAGATCCGGAGGCGCTGACCGAGGAGTGGGGCCGGTCATCCTGCGATTATTGCCACACATCGGAAGGGTTCATTCGAACGAACGACCCGGCATACGCGACATACGAATTCGGTGACACGTACCACCAGATCGGCTGCCCGACCTGCCACGACCCGCACAGGGGCGAAGCCGGCGGCGGCAACTACGCGCAGCTGAGGAACGTCGGTGCGGAAGAGGTCCAGTACACGTACCCGTGGGAGCCGGGTGACGATGAGGTCCCGCGGATGGAAGGCTATGGCCCCGCCCAGACTTGCGCTCAGTGCCACCACGGCCGGCGCGACACCGATAACGTGCTGGGCCAGATCGCCGACGGTTATGGCCACTTCGGGCCGCATAGGAGCCCCCAGATGGACATGTTCATTGGCGCCGGCTCCTACGAGATCCCCGGCAAAACGTATGATCGGGACCACGCACACCAGACCAATGATACGGGCTGTGTGAATTGCCACATGACGCGTGAAACGGAGCTCCACGGCGAGATCCAGGAGCACGCGTTCCACACCTGGGAGCCGACGGTCGACAACTGCCTGCCCTGCCACCAGGGTATCCCGGACTTCAACGTGAACTTCGCGCAGGACACTATCCAGGCCAAGCTGGACTCCCTGGCCGTACTGTTCGGCTACACCGACTTCCTCGACATGGAGGGGAACTGGGACAGCGAGGCCGTCGGGGTGACTGTCTGGCAGCGCGAAGCGGCGTACGCGGCTTTCTTCGTCTTTGACGACGGGAGCCTCGGCCTCCACAACCCGCACTACGCGAACTCGTTGCTCGATAACGCGATCGCGTACGCGGACAGCGCTTTCGCTTCGCTTCCGTAGAAGGATAGGAACTGAGTGCGATGTGATTTATCTCGCACTCAGTCACAAACCCAAAAGAGACCGGAGGCGCTTCCAAGCGCTTCCGGTCTCTTTTTTCACGACCGAGAGCGAGCAGGCCTGCTGGCAGACAACCGGGCACGGCTGCTAAGTTTCGTTGTTCCATCCGAAGGCCCAGCAACGCTGCTTCCCGGAGTCTCACTCATGATGTCGCGGTGCTTGTTGCAATTCCTTGGTATCATCCTGCTCTCGGCCTGTGCCGGCTCTCCCACGGTCCCGCGCGGCTATTCAGTTCCGGCAGAGGCTCGGAACCCGATCGTGATTCGCTACGAAGGAGCCACTGCTGCGGAAGTGACGGAGATCGTCGCACAGATGTGCTCGGACGTCCCTATAGCGAAGTCCCAGGTGGTTCCGGAGAGGGGATACGTGGAGACGCGCTGGGCCGACATCGGGGAGTTCAGCTTGGTCCTCCAGGCAGACCTCTACCCGCTCCCGGAACGCCAGGTGGTCTATGTGTTCCAAGCTCAGGAGACGGGCGAGAATTCCGGGGTTCTGCAGATCGGAGGCTGGTACCAGCCCACTCGCCCTCCGGGCTCATCACCCAAGAGGGACTCACGATATGATCGGTTCATCCCAACCGATCACCCCGGCTACCAGCTGATGCTGCAGTTCCAGTTCAGGTTGAACGAGCTCTTCGCTCAGAGGGGAATCCACGTAGTCGAGTCGAACACGGCGGGCGAATGAGAGGCAAGAGACTTTAGCGTACGGCTCCCTCGGGGCTAAGCGTGACCATGTTCTTCCCCGAGTTCTTCGACGCGTAGAGCGCCCGGTCGGCGTTGGCCACCAGGCCGTCGTAGTCCTTTCCGTCCAGCGGATAGCAAGCCACACCCAGCGAGATCGTCGCCCCGGCAAATTTATCACAGTCGGCCACGGCCGCTCTCAGCCGCTCGGCCAGGATCCCCGCCGCCTGTCGCTCCGTCTCCGGCAACAAGATGATGAACTCGTCGCCCCCCCAGCGGCATATTAAATCGCTTCCTCTCAGTTCGGTGGTCAACACGCGGCCGATGGCTGCGAGCGTGTAGTCAGCCTGCACGTGGCCAAGCCGATCGTTGATATCCTTGAAGTCGTCCACATCGACGAAGACGATCGAGAACGGCCGGTCCGAACGCTCGCTCCGCTTGAGCTCTGCGGCCAGGGACTCTCGGAAGCGGCGAGAATTGCCCAGGTCCGTGAGCGCATCGGTGAGTGCCTGCTTCTCGATTTCCGCCTGGAACGCGCTGAAGTAGCCCTCGGCAATCGCGAACAGGACCCTGTCGATGCAGCGGTTGAGACGTGTCATCAGATCGAAGAAGGGACGGTCGCTGTCGCGGAACACGTCCCGCGAGGCCAGAATCATCGCCTGCCGCAGCCGCATGTAGGCCTCCAGTGCGCTGGTCAGCGAACCGCCAGCCTGCACGTGCTTCTCGGCGATGCCGCGGCCGATCCTCTGGTTGTCGCCGACGCCCAGAAAGCTGCGGTAGTTCCACGGGTCCTCGAGAACCCGGGCCACACCTTTCACCAGCACCTCGACGTCCCTCTCCAAGTGGCCAGCAGGAAAAGGCTCTCCCCGCTCGGACACGCGCCTGCGGAACGCATCGGCCCAACTGGACGCCAGCTTCTGCGTGTCGAGGTCGAGGGCCTTCGCGGCCTTCCCGAATACGGCCTCGCGAGCCCGATCAGATGACCGAGCCATCAAGCCTCCGGTTTAGCGTTTCGGTCTCTGCCATGGCGGGCTGGACAGCAAAGAGAACACCTGCGCCAATGACGGTCAAGTAACTCGCAACGGCCCCCTAGCGAAGCTCAACAGCAGAACGGCTAGAGCGGCCCCTGCCGCCGTGGCGAGCCAGTTGACCGCGTCGTTATCGAGGCCGGGGACCCCGGACAGTCTTGTGGCGCGCTCGCTGCAACCTCCGTGTCTTGCCACTTCCGGGAACATCGCGCACAGCGAACACTTGTACCGCGCCTGCAGGCCCGCGCCCAGCAATGAGTCTAAGATCGAGCCCAACAGCCCACCCAGCGACACGGCCACCAGCTCGAGGCCGCTGATCCCGGCCATCAGCCAGTATCCCGCGCCGCCCACGGCGAGGGCACCGGCAGCCGCAGCCAGGGTGCCCGGGATCGAGACCGCCCCCGAGCTACCGGGCTCTTGCCTTCGCAACGAGAGAATCGACCGGGGTGTCTTACCCAGGCGAACCCCGATCTCCGTGGCCCAAGTGTCCGCGGTGGCCGCCGCCGTAGCACCGAGGAAGGCTACACGGGCCATCGGATGGAACTCGGTGAGCGCGATCGCGACGGCCGCCACCGATCCGTTGGCCAGCACCTGCCAGGCATCCCGCGCGCTCCGCTCACCGCGCGGAGCCAAGAGCGACAGAGCGCTGGAGCTGATGAAGAAGGTGACTAGGACCAGCGCCGCGCCAAAACCGCCCGTGCCGAAAACCACACCGCCTATGACCGTCCCGGCCACAGCACCGCTGGCGCTCAGTGCGCCCAGCCTCCAAGCCGCGATCGATACTGCCGCCGCGGCACCTACCGCGATCAACCCCTCGAGCAATCTGCCTCCGTTCCTCTCTGGCTGACTCGGAGTGCCGCCTTGCGACGGCGGCTTAGGTGCTTATTGTCGGACCGATGACGGAGCCACGCAACGACCCAGAACCTGCCCGAGGTCGCGGCCGCTGGATCTTCCTTGGCCCACTGCTCTTCATCGTCCTGTTGCTGATGCCAAGGCCCGCAGGCGTGACGCCGGAGGGTCAGGCCACTCTTGCCATGGCGAGCTGGATGGCTGCCTGGTGGTTGACGGTCGCCGTCCCCCTGGCCGTCACGGCACTGCTTCCCCTTGTCCTTATTCCAGCCCTCGGTATAAGCGGTCCAACCGACGCTGCTGCTCCCTTCGCGAACCCAGTGATATTCCTTTTCATGGGCGGTTTCTTCATCGCCGCTGCCATGCGACGCTGGTCTCTCCACCGCCGCATAGCTCTTGCCGTCCTCGCCGCTACCGGGACCTCGCCGCGGCGGCTTGTAGCCGGATTCATGCTCGCCTGCGCCTTCCTCAGCATGTGGATGTCCAACACGGCGGCAACGCTGATGATGATGCCCATCGGCGTGGCCGTATTGAGCTTGGTCTACGCGGACGATAAGAACCCAGATATGCGGGGGATGGGTAGCGCCCTCATGCTGGGCATCGCTTACGCCGGATCCATTGGCGGCGTCGCGACCCTCATCGGCACACCGCCCAACGCAGTGCTCGCGGCCATGGCTGACGAACTTCTTCACGTGGACATCTCGTTCGCTCGCTGGATGGTCCTCGCCTTGCCGGTGTCGATAGTGATGCTGTTCGCATGCTGGGCGCTGCTCTGTCTCGTACTGTTCCGCCTGCCCGCGCGGCCGTTGGCTGGTGTCGCGGAGGTGATTGGGACCGAACAGAAGAAGTTGGGCCGCTGGCACCCGGCGGAACGCGTCACCGCCATCGTCTTCGCGGCAGCAGCCGCCGCCTGGATTCTCCGAGCTCCCAAACAAATCGGTGGCTTTACGATTCCCGGGCTGCAGAGCCTTTGGCCTCAAATTGGAGATTCGACGATCGCGATCGCAGCGGCGCTTCTGCTCTTTGTCTGGCCAGTTCGGGATCGGGAGGGCCAGCGCACGACCGTTCTTGACTGGGCGTACGCTCGCTCGATACCGTGGGATATCCTGGTCCTGTTCGGCGGGGGGCTGTCGTTAGCCTCGGCGTTCCAGTCCACGGGATTGACGGCTTGGTTGGGTGGAGAGCTAGCCGTGCTCGCCGGTCTGCCAGACATCTTGATCATCGCCGCGGTGGCCGCCTCGTTCGTCTTCGTCACCGAGATCACGTCGAACACGGCTACGGCGACGCTGGGCCTGCCCGTGATGGCGGGCCTGGGAGCGTCGATTGGAGTGGAGCCGTTGGCTCTAATGGCTGCCGCTGCCATGGGCTCGTCGATGGCCTTCATGCTGCCGGTGGCCACGCCGCCCAACGCCATCGTTTATGGAACGGGATACATCGAGCCGGCGGAGATGCGGCGCGCCGGGTTCTGGCTTAACATCGTGGGAATCATCGTGATCACTGTCGCGGTGAGTATCAGCCTGCACTGATAGATGACGAGGCAACCAAGATCGGATGAATGAGCCGTCGAGACTTGTCGATGCCCGGCTTCCGCTGGCTCTGCTGCAAGCGCTGCAGCAGCAGGACACCCCGCCGGAGCTGCATCCCCACGAGTATTCCAGCTCGTTCTTCCAGCACCGTCTTGGGCTCAGCGGTGTGATCGAGGGCCAGGTTCGAGAGTTCCGCCGTCTCGCCCGCCAGCGCCGCAGTGTAGATGAAGACCAAGTCGAAGCCCTCCTCGAGCTGATCTCACGCCGTCGCGATTCCGCCGCCGTCTTCACCGCCGCCGGTCGCGCGCTCGCGCGCCTCCACTTTTCCGGTCTGGCTGGTAGCCTTCGCCGCCTTACCCGCCGGCTTCCCGCGCCGCTCCGCCGACGCGCAGCGGCGCGCACTCTGCGGACCGCCAACGGAGCACTACTCGTAGCCTCCGAGCTCACCGTAACGCCGGCACCTCTCGAGGTTCAGGCCACTGGAGCTTTGACCGCTCGGGTAAGCGGAGCCGGCGCGGCTTGCCAGCTCTACGCGTCGCTGGCGGCGCGGCTACTCGAGATGAGCGGTGCCGGCTCCTTCACCGTTACACACCCGCACTGCCAGGGCCGCGGGGATGAGCATTGCGTGTGGAGGGCCATCCCGGACGGAGGTCCTGAGGCAGGAGCCATCTAGCTGATACCCTTCCTAGTGCAGCTCGCTGGGCTCGACGTGAACGACCACGTTACTGAGCTCAAGCTCAGAGGCGACCCGTCTTTCCACCTCATCCGCGATCACGTGGGCCGTTCGAACGTGCGTGGCGGGATGAACGCGCACCGTCAACTCGGCGAATCCGTCTCCCGGTTTTCCGCGTGAGCGTATCTCTGAGACGTTCACAACTCCATCCACCGAAGACGCAACTTCCGCGACCCGCCTCGGATCCACCGCTCGCTCGTCGACCAGAACAGGGACGGTGCGCCTCAGAATCTGATACCCACTGTGTGCGACCACGACTGCCACCAAAATGGCGAGCACCGAATCGGCCTGGCTGAAGCCTAGACGAACCAGACCGAGGCCGATCAGCACGGAAAGCGTAACCCAGACATCGGATTGGGTATGGCGTGCGTCGGCGCTCAGCAGGTCGCTTCCCAGCTCCTTCCCTCTTCGCCGTTCGTAGTAGGCGATCCCGACGTTGACTACCATTGTGCTTGCGAGAACGGCGATGGCCAGACGGTCCGGCTGGGGAGGCGGTCTTCCCTCCACCAGACGCGTGATGGCGGTTCTCAGCAGCTCGAAGCAAGTGACCGAGAGGAAGCCCGAGATCATGAACGCACCGAGCGTCTCAAACTTGCCGTGCCCGTAGGGATGTCTCTCATCGGGAGGCGCAGCGGCAAAGTATACCGCAACAAGGGCAATGAGATTGTTGAGCGCGTCGGTCCCGGAATGAGCCGCGTCGCCGAGGACAGAAAGTGAACCGATCTTCCAGCCCACGCCAACCTTGATCACTACAAGGAGGAGGTTGGCCCAGAAGATCCAGAAGAGTATTCGCCGCACACGATGGTGACGCGTCTCTTCGTCCATACCGCCGAATCTAAAGCCTTCAGTCATTTCAGTTACTCGCACCAGAGTCGCAGAATCTGCGCGCAGCCCTGATCAGAAACGCCGATCCCAGGATTGCGGACTGTGCAACCGCCAGCCACTATGTTCATTCGATGAAGTCTGGACAAGACCTGCGGCTTCAGCTCGAGCAGATCGACGGCAAAGCCTACGGGGCCTACAAGGGAATCGCCGGAGGCTACAACTTCCCTCGGTTCTCTCTGCACATCGACTACGTGCAGGGCGACCCCTTCGCGTCCCCCAGCCGCTTGCGTGCCGTCTTCGATCCCCCAGTCGCCCGTCTACCCGACGACTTGCTTCACGCACGGATACGCCGGACGGCCGCAGCCGATTTTCTCAACCGTCGACTGGGCCAGCAGTTCGCACGCATCAGCCGTCCGCGCGGAAGTGGCAAGAGCGGGTTGGTCCACATTCTCAATCCCGGCCAGCAGATCATCGAGCGCACCAGCCTGCAGATCGATCCAAGTGGACAGGTGGTAGCCCGCTTCAACGCCGGACTGCCAGCCAGCGGTCGCCGAGCTTTGGGGAGTCAGGCGGCCGATATGCTGCTCGAGGCCATTCCCGGCGCCTTGGAGCGCGTACTGGCGCCGGCCACGCGTGAGCTGGACCCACTGCGGCGCCACGCTCTGCTGGCCGAGGATTCGGCAGCGCTGAGGTCGCAATTGGATGAGCGCGGACTCGTCGCCTTCATTCCGGACGGCGCCGCACTACCACGTCGCAGCGGCGTGGACGATCGCCCGCTGGCCGCCCCCGCGGCTGTGCCCTTCGAAGCGCCCCGTGAGCTTCGCTTGACACTCGACCTTCCAAACCGTGGCGTCGTGGAAGGCATGGGTATCCCCAAGGGGATCACATTGATCGTGGGCGGTGGCTACCACGGAAAGTCGACCCTGTTGCGCGCCATCGAATACGGCATCTACGAACACATCGAGGGCGACGGCCGAGAACTTGCCGTCACCGTTCCAGATGCCGTAAAGATCCGCGCCGAGGATGGCCGGTCTGTTGTGGGGGTCGACATCTCGAATTTCATCACGGGGTTGCCGCGCGGGGAGGATACGACACACTTCTCGACGACGAACGCCAGCGGCTCTACCAGCCAGGCGGCCGCGATCGCAGAGGCGCTCGAGGTCGGCGCTACTTGCTTGCTCATCGACGAGGATACGAGTGCCACCAACTTCATGATCCGTGACGCACGCATGCAGGCGCTGATCCAGGATGAAGATGAACCCATCACGCCCTTCATCGACCGAGCCCGGCAACTCTATGAGGAGCTAGGTGTGTCCACAGTGCTGGTTGTAGGCGGGGTCGGTGACTATTTCGATGTCGCTGACACCGTGATCGGGATGCGCGCCTACGCCCCCAGCGACCTGACGACGCGAGCTGTAGACATCGCCGCGAAGTTCCGGACAGAGCGATTGCGCGAAGGTGGAGCATGGGTCCCAGTTCGGGAACGTGTGCCCGACCCGGCCAGCATAAACGCCCGGAAGGGGCGAAAGCCTGTGTCGATCAAGGTCAATGCGCAGTTGCCGACACGCGTGCGCTTCGGTTCGGAAGAATTGGATCTCGGCGCCCTTGAACAGATCGTGGAGGAAGGCCAGTTGCGTGCCATCGCACAGGCGATGGTTCACGCCTCAGAGCATCACCTCGACGGGCAGCATACGATGCGGCTAGCACTCAAAGACCTCTTGACGGAGATACGCCACGGTGGCCTCGAGGTCATCGACCGGCGCCAGTCGGGAGATCTGGCCGAGTTTCGGATACACGAGTTGGCTGCCGCACTGGGGCGGCTACGCACACTACGCGTGCGCCCTAATCATCCAAGCGACTAGTCGAGGCCCAGGGGATCTCAGCCTCGCTCAGATCGACGGAGCCGGACTACGCCATCTTCGCCCTCATCCTCGACCGTCTCGTCCGACCGGGCACCGGGGCCGTCGTCTGGCACTATGAGTCGACCGGCGTCAAAGCGCCTCGCCGGTCTCTCCATGCGAAAGAAGACACGATTGATCCAAGTGGCACGCAAGCGGTCGGCGCTGCGCCACTCGCGGGCCTGGCGCTTCCGCTTCAGGCCCGGCGCCCCAAAGCCAATCCAGATGCCCAGGGCAAACGCAAGAGCGGCCCCGACGATCTTAGCGATCAGTACAGGATCATTGGTCATGGTCAGAACTCACTACGAAGCTATGCATCGAAAGGTTGCATCGTCCAGTGCGGCACTACTGCCCACCATAACTCTCGCCATTGCCTAAGCCAATCGGAATCGTCTCGTCAAAGATCGCGAATACGCTTGCTTGCGCAGTCCTGTGGGCCTCGGAGATCAACGCCCGTGGCGTATCACTGAGCGCTCTCGCTGACACCAGCGCTGTACAGCTCGTTGTGCCGCCCTCACGCTTCGCCCGGGGCAGAACAGCTCCGTGCCAAGGACCGATTAACGGGCAGGTTGGTACCCTACCGTATGAGGCCGGATTACTCACCGAAGTAGTGGCAGGCGGCGGCGCAGGTCTCGGCCACCGAGACTCGCTGAAGGCCGGGCAGGCGGTCCTCCAGCCGAGCCCAGAGCCAGCCGCAAAGCACCTCGCTGGTGGCGTTTTCAAGGCCGGGGATGTCATTGAGCGTCCGGTGGTCCAACTCAGCGATCACGGGCCCGACTTGTTCGTCAATGGCTCCGTAGTCGACGAGCCAGCCGGTCTCCGGGTCAACATCGCCGCGGACGGCGATCTCGAGCTCGTAGGAGTGGCCGTGAAGTCTGCGGCACTGATGGCCTTCCGGGGCCCTCGGTAAGTAGTGGGCCGCTGAAAAATCATACTTGCGAGTGAGCTCGACACGCACCGTCACACTCCTGAGGCGTGGGCGCCCCAGACGTATTTGTGGAGCTGCAGCTGCAGTCGCGCAGGAGCGCCGTCCTCCATCATCCACCCGGCAAGGACTTCCGGAGCCAACTCCCCCCAGACGGGTGCGAACAGCAGTCTGCGCCCTGCCAAATCTCGCTCAGCGATCACGGCGCGCGCCCAATCGTAGTCCGCACGGTCCCTGAGCACAAACTTGACTTCGTCTTCAGGGCCCAGCTCATCGAGGTTGCTCCAGAGGTTCTTCTCCACCTCGCCCGAACCCGGGCATTTGATGTCCACGATCTTGATGACACCAGGCGGCAGAATAGTGATATCGATACTGCCACTCGTCTCACATAGGACTGTGTAACCCTTCCCGAGAAGCATTCCCGCCAGCCGACCGATCTCTTTCTGAAGAAGCGGTTCTCCACCTGTTAACTCTACCAGCTTGCAGTCCCGTCCGATTCGCTCGACCTCAGCGACCACGTCTTCGACCTGCATGTCGCGTCCACCGTAAAAGGCATAATCCGTGTCGCACCAGACGCAGCGTAGATTACAGCCGGTGGTCCGCACGAAGACGCACGAGTACCCGGCCCAACTGGACTCACCCTGAATCGATAGAAAGATCTCCGTTACTTTCATGCGTCGCTACGATGCGTCCCGGTCGAACCCGCCTTGCGACGCTTCTTCGGCGCGTGTTCCTCGAGAATCTGAACCAGCTCGTCTCCTTCGATGACTTCTTTCTCGAGTAAGCGTTCCGCGACGGCGTCCAGAGCCTTTCGTTCCCTGTTCAACAACTCCACGACGCGATCATGGGCCTCGTCTACGATACGACGCACCTCGCGATCGATCTCTTGCCGCGTCTCTTCGCTATGTTGTGGACTCTCGAAATCTATGGGCTGCCGCATTCCCAGCATGTCGCGCTTGCGGTTCTCGTACGTAATGGGGCCAAGCGAATCGCTCATCCCGTATTCCATGACCATGCTCCGCGCTATCTCTGTGACACGGCTCAAGTCGTTCTGTGCGCCGGTGGATATCTCATTGAACACGATCTCCTCGGCCACGCGGCCACCCAACAAGACTGCAACACGGTCCTCCAGTTCGGCACGCGTAAGCAGGTAGCGATCTTCGGTCGGCAACTGCTGCGTATATCCAAGCGCTCCGATGCCCCGCGGGATAATGGAGATCTTGTGGACCGGATCCGCATGATCGACGCATTCTGCTACCAGGGCGTGTCCCGCCTCATGGAAAGCAACGATACGTTTCTCCTCTTCGTTGATCAGGCGGTTCTTCTTTTCCAGACCTGCGACGATGCGGTCAGTGGCCTTGTCGATATCATCCATTGTCACGGCATCGGCACCACGACGCGCGGCTAACAGCGCAGCCTCGTTGAGCAGATTGGCGAGGTCCGCGCCCACAAAGCCAGGTGTTCGACGAGCGACTACGTCGAGATCGACTTCCGCATCCAGCTTGATGTCCCGGGCATGGACTTCGAGGATCGCCAAACGACCATTCTTGTCCGGTCGGTCCACCAACACGTGGCGGTCAAAGCGACCGGGCCTGAGCAAAGCGGGATCCAGTAGCTCGGGTCGGTTGGTGGCAGCCATGATGATGACGCCAGCGCGAGGGTCGAATCCGTCCATCTCCACCAACAGTTGATTGAGCGTCTGCTCCCTCTCGTCATGACCGCCCACGGGCCCGCCGATACCCCGCGCTTTGGCCAGGGCGTCCAACTCGTCGATGAAGATGATGCAGGGGGCCTTTTCCTTCGCCTGCGCGAATAGGTCACGCACGCGGGCTGCGCCCACACCAACAAACATCTCCACGAACTCGGAGCCCGAGAGATTGAAGAACGGGACCTGGGCCTCACCGGCCACGGCGCGGGCCAGCAGTGTCTTCCCTGTACCCGGCGGCCCAACCAGCAAGATACCCTTTGGAATCTTCGCGCCCAGCCGAGCAAACTTGTCTGGGGTCTTCAGAAACTCGACGACCTCCTGCAGCTCCGCCTCGGCCTCGTCTTCGCCGGCCACGTCCTGAAATGTGACTCCCGTGTTCCCCTCCGCCTGCAAACGCGCTTGGGACTTCCCAAACGTCATCACTCCCTGACTGGGGTTCATTCGCCGCAGCAGGAACATCCAGAGCAGAATGAGGAAGCCGAAGGGGATGATCAGATTGAACAGCCACCCCAAGCCGTTCGAGATACGGCCCTCGTACTCCACACCTTTCTCCTCCGCGAGCTCCACCAGGGTGGGGTCTTCTACCTTGACGGCTGTCCACTCCTCCGGCGCGCCCGCCGTCTTCGCCGCTTCGGTCGGTTCCGCCACGATCTTCGTGTCGCCGATCGTAAGCTTTTCCACCTCTCCAGCCGCTATCCTCTCCTTCAGTTCGCTGTAGCTGACCTCCTCGCCCGGTTGGTCTGAAAACAGGTAGTTAAGGCCGAAAAGCAGCAGTATGGCGACGATGGCCATAAGCGGAACGAGTCGCGAATTCCAGCCCGGCGGCTTAGTTGGCTCGGGACGTCGGCTGCCCCTGGGCTCCGGTGTCTCTTTGTCTGGTTGGTTTCGCATGTCTCGAGTATCCCCAGATGCGGCAGCGCTGCACGCTAACCGATCGATTGTTCCGCCTCTGCGCGCACTTCCTCTCTAAACTGCTTCGCGTAAAGCCGCGCGTACAGCCCCTCCAGGGCCAGCAGTTCGGCATGTGTTCCCTCCTCGACGATACGCCCGGCTTCCAGCACGAGCACACGATCGGCCCTCTGAACCGTGCTGAGTCGATGAGCGATGATGACCGTCGTTCTCCCCTCCATCAATTGTTCGAACGCTTCCTCAACGAGGCTCTCGCTCTCCGTGTCCAGACTGCTGGTCGCTTCGTCGAGTACGAGGATGTCGGGGTCCTTCAACAAGACCCGGGCGATGGATATGCGTTGTCGTTGTCCGACCGAGAGCTTCACACCCCTCTCACCCACCAGGGACTCGTAGGCTTCAGGGAGCTTCTCGATGAACTCGGCCGCATGCGCCGCGCCCGCCACAGCCTCGACCTCCGCGTCCGCGGCACCGTTCCGCCCATACGATATGTTCTCTCGGATGGTCGTACCGAACAGCATAGGCTCTTGTGGGACTATCCCAACCGCAGATCTCAACTCGGCAAGCTCGAGGTCTCGGAGATCGATCCCATCCAATGTTATCGTACCGCGTGTCGGGTCCCAGAAACGCGAGACCAGTCCGGCGAGTGTCGTCTTGCCCGCCCCACTCGGACCCACGAGCGCTACGACCTCACCCCGTGGAATCTCGAGCTCGATCTCCTGCAGCGCCCACGGCAGGTCCTCACCATAGCGGAACCAGACGTCATCAAAACTGAGCGTCCAATCGCCCCCGGGCTCCAGATGGCGTGGCTGTTCCGGGTCGGCGACCGTCGGCTTCTGGTCCAGCAGCTCGAAGACACGCTCAGCCGACCCCTGGGCCTCTTGATACCCGCCCCACAATGAGGCCAACGAGGTGATCGCACCGGCCACGAACACAGCGTACAACAGGAATGAAACTAGCTGGCCGCCGGTGATATCGCCGGCCAAGACCATTCGGCCACCCTGCCACAGCACGACGACGATTCCACCAAAGGTCACCACCGTGATAACGCCGAAAAAGACGCCGCGCGTGAGCGCTCGTTGTAGCGCGGCCCGAAGCGCCAAGTCGATGCGCCCGGAATAACGTCTTGCCTCGGTAAGCTCTCGCACGAAGCTCTGTACTGTGCGAATCTGGACGATCGACTCCTCGGCCACTGTGTTCGCTTCCGCGATCTCGTCCTGCACTTGTGTGCTTGCCCGGCGCAGTCGCCGGCCGAACAACCCACCCAGTAGCACCACGGCCGGCACGACCGCTAGAGTCGTGACGGTGAGCTGACGATGCATCAGCGTGAGCAAGATGAGTGAGCCAAAAAGATAGAGTACCTGACGCAGCAGTTCAGAGATCTGATAGCTCAGTACTCCCTGCAACCGCACAACATCGGAAGTCAGCCGGCTCGTTAGCTCACCCGTCGTGCGCTCGGTGAAGAAGTCCGGTGAGAGCGTCAGTAGGTGCGCGAATAGGTCCCTCCTCACTCCTGCGATCACTCGCTCGCCTGTGGCACCCAGCAGGTATACCTGGATGAAGTTGAAGAGGCCCTGGACCGAGAAGAGCGCCAGAAGTAACAGTGCGATCCTATTCAGCAGCGATCGGTCCATATCGACGAACGCAGCATCCATCAGATGGCGCACAACCAGCGGGAAGGCCAGTCCGATACTGCCACTCAGCAGCAGGAAGATGGTCGCACCTGCTAACGCCCAGCGGTGGGGCTTCAACCGCGGCCCCAGCCGCCGAAACACGAACAGCGGGACCTGTATCGGCGGTATGCGCACCTTCGTGCGCGCCTTATCCTCAGACATAGTCAGGACCCTAATCTAGACGAGAGCGGGGTCGCTGTCTTGGGCGGCTCGGCCATCGCTTCATAGCCCGCGACTTGCCATATTGCGGTGCCCCAGCCGCGCACCGGACGCCTCGGATCACGGGAGTCACCCATGCCTAAGCAGGACCGCCCTGACACGACGACGGAGAAGGCCCTCAGCCGGTTCGCCTGGTTGGCCTTCATCACGGCAGCGTTCACCTACGCACTCATAGTATTTGGGGGTGTAGTCCGGATCACCGGGTCCGGGATGGGCTGCGGCGATGACTGGCCCCTTTGTAACGGCCAGCTCATCCCGCCGATGGATTTCGAGACCCTGATCGAGTATGGCCATCGGTTGGCCGCGGCAGCCGTCAGCATTCTGGTCTTCGTGGTCGCGGGTTACGCGATCCGCCACCGTCGAGCTCCCGGCTTCGCCGACCGCGGTATCCTGGGCCTTTCTCTGGCGACGGCGGTCCTCTTGGTGATCCAAGTCTTGGTTGGTGCTATTACCGTCTGGCTGGAGCTGCCCACCAGTACCGTCGTGCTGCACCTGGGCCTGGCGTCAACTCTGCTCGCCACGCTCATCCTCGCCGGCCTGCGAGCCAAGGTCGAGCCCAGACCGGTAGGCGCGGGCCCAATCCCTTACTCTTACCCTCGCTGGGCCCTGGCTGCCGCCGTGATCGGCTTCCTCCTGCTCGTGCTCGGGGCGTTGGTCGCGAACACCGGCGCGTCACCTCTCTGCCAGGGCTTCCCACTCTGCAACGGCCAGCTGTTCCCTTCAGGCGGTGGCCTCGTCCATCTCCATTGGACCCACCGTCTCGTGGCCTATGCCGAGTTCGTGGTCGTCATGCTCGCCGTCATCGCCACGCTACGCCAGAAGGCTCCAGTGGCAGTCTCGCGCTGGGCCATGGTGGCACTCGGTCTAGTGCTCGGCCAGATCTGGCTCGCTGCTGAGATGATCACACTCCGTCTGCCGCCAAACCTGCGAGGCCTGCACCTAGCTGTCGGAGTCGCGCTCTGGGCCTCACTGGTGATTTGGACAACGCTCGCCCAGCGAAAGGTCCCGAATAGCCCGGAGGCGACGGGCTGCTAGGAGCCCACGACGAACCCGCCTACGAAGCGGGATACGCCTGGTAGAGCAGGAGGTAGACCAGGATCCCCGTGACGGACACGTACAGCCACACAGGCAGCGTAAAGCGAGCGACCCACCGGTGACGGGGGAAGTTCCCTCGCAACGCAAAGAAGACAGTCGTGATGACCAACGGCACGATGATCGTCGCCAGGATTGTGTGGGAGACGAGGATCGAGAAGTACACCGGCCGGATCCACCCCTGACCCGCGAAATAAGTTGTTCCGGCGTGGTAGTGATAATAGAGGTACGATGAGAGGAACAGGACCGAGGCGACCAGCGCCGACAGCATCAGCGCCTTGTGCAGGTCCCTGCGATTCCTGCGGATCGCCGAATACCCGGCCACCAGCAATAGCGCGCAGACGCCATTCAGTGTGGCATTGAGTGCAGGAAGATCGCTGACGGACATCGTCCAATCCCGCCAGGGCCCCCTGAGACTTACTCGCCCAGGAAGCGTTTCAGGTTCTTCAGATAAAGCACCAGGGCAATAGTCGCAATGCCGAAGCCCACAGCCGATGCCAGCGCCCAGAACTCGCCGGTGCCCGAATAGGCCCAACCCGACCACACAGCGAAGCCCAGTGTGAAGACGATCGCTGTTGAGATCAGGACTTTGTGGAAATTGACCATCTGAACCTCACACCTTGTCCACGACCATCAAGATCAGCAGGACCGGAAGATAAAGCACAGAGCCTAGGAAGAGGCGGCGAGCGTGTGCACCCGTCCGCGTGACCGCCAACAGCATGCCCAACCCCAAGAAGGCCAGTCCTAACGTCAACGCTCCAAAGAAGTAAAGCGCACCGGTCAGGCCCAGAATCGATGTGAGAAGACTCACCATCAACAGAGCGAGCGTGTAGAGAATGATCTGTCGCGACGTGCGCACTCCCTCGGGGTCAACAACCGGGAGCATCGGGAACCCGGCCCGGGCATAGTCAAGCCGGTAGATCCAACCGATGGCGAAGAAGTGGGGCATCTGCCACAGAAAGACGATACCGAACAACACCCAGGCCAGTACATCGAGACTTCCGGTGACGGCCGTCCATCCCATCATCGGCGGGATCGCTCCTGGAACAGCCCCTACGACCGTGCACCACCAGCTCCTCCGCTTCAACGGCGTGTACGCGAAGATGTAGATCAGCAGTGCCGCCACCCCGAGAAGCGAGGTCAGTGAATTCACCAGCAGGGCCAGTAACACCGTACCCGCAACCGAAATACCGACCGAAAAGACCAGTGCGGTGGAAGATCGGAGCCGCCCCGCTGGAAGCGGACGACCGCGAGTCCGCTTCATCTCGGCATCCACGCCGCGCTCCGCCCATTGGTTCAGTGCGTTCGTGCCCGCCGCCAGCAGCCCCGTGCCGAGGAGCACGTTGAGCAGGAGCACCCAGTCGAGTGATCCGCTGGAGCCGAGGTAGAAACCTACGGCAGTCGTTATGAGCACCAGCCGGGTGATGCCCGGCTTGGTCAACTCGTACAGGTCGGCGAGTGCGGCTCTACTGCGCATACTCGAGCAGGATCCCCAGTACTAGAATGATCGCCAGAGGGATGGGCGCCGTGGCCACCAAGATCAACCGCAATCTCTCGTACTTCAGATGCATGTAGTACATGGCCACCAGCGTGGCCTTCCAGAGCGCCAGGGCCAGCAGAATCAGGATCAAGAAATTCCGAGGCAGGGCGCTCACGTAAGCGAGTCCCACCTCGACCATCGTCAGTACGAACAGCAAGAACCAGATCAGGTAGTAATTCGGCTTCTTCGTTTCCGCGCTCGTCATTGGGCTATCCTCGGTGCTACTCATTTGACCCGGTCCTCCTCAGATCAGGTACACGATCGTGAACAGGATGATCCAGACGAGATCGACGAAATGCCAGTACAACCCGACGACTTCCACTCCACCGTGATTCTCCCTCGAATATGCACCACGGAAAGCTTTCACCGTAACCCAGATCAAGCACAGCACGCCGATGGAGACGTGCGTGCCGTGGAAGCCGGTCATGGTGTAAAACGTCGAACCGAAAAGGTTGCAGTTGGGAACGACCGCCGCCAACTCCTCCGCACAACGTGGAAGGAAACCCTCGTGCGCCAGCTGGATATACTCGAAGACCTGGACTCCGACGAACGTGGCCCCCAGCAAGACGGTCAACACCAGGAAGAGACGAAGCCCTTTTTGGTCGCCGTGTTCGATGGCCGCGAATGCCTTCACCATCGTCACGCTGCTACAGATGAGCAGGAAGGTATTCAGGGCGGTGAGCTGGATGGCCAGCGGTGTCCCACCTTCTTCCAGCGGTATCCCCGGCAGCGCCCAAGCATCCGTCCCAAAGCGCAATATAATGTAGGCGCCGATTAGCCCGGTGAAAAACATGACCTCGGAAGCCAAGAAAACCCACATCCCAAGCTTCTGGTTATAGACACGCATCCCAGGCTCGGCGCTCACGCCTCCGGTCATCACAACGGCTTCGTTCGTCGACTGACTCATTTGCTGCTTCTTCAGCTCTCTCTCGCTCCCGTAATCAGCTCTCGGCACCTATCGTGGCCGCTTTACCCTCTCGCCCGTTCGGCGGGGCGTTTTGAGGCCAATAATCCTCCTCGACAAGGGGATTACTGAACTCGTAGGGGCCCCGATACACCGTCGGCGTGACCGCAAAGTTCCCGTGTGGCGCCGGTGACGGGACCGTCCACTCAAGACCATTATCGTCCCACGGATTCAACGGCGCCTTCTTACCCCTGAACAAGCTCCAGAAGAGGTTGACCACGAACGGCAGCTGCGCCACAAACAGCAGGAACACACTGATGGTGATGAACCTGTTCAGCGGCTGCAGCGGCTGAAGGAACTCGTACATGGTAGGGTCGGCGATGCGCCGCATATGACCACCCATGCCCAGCAAGTGCATGGGAAAGAATGCGAGGTTATAAGAGATGAAAGTGAGCAAGAAGTGAATCGCGCCCCACTTCTCGTTCATCATCTTGCCAAACATCTTCGGGAACCAGAAGTAAATCGCGGCGAAGGCAGCCATCAGACTGCCGCCGAAGAGTACATAGTGTATGTGGGCGACAATGAAGTAGGTGTCGTGAATAAAGATGTCCACAGACGACGATGCCATGAAGATGCCACTCAGCCCGCCAACTGTGAATAACGCCACGAAGCCCACGGCAAACAGCATCGGCGTGTGAAAACGGATATTGCCACGCCAGATCGTGCCCAGCCAATTGAAAACCTTGATCGCCGACGGGATCGCAATCGCCATGGTCGATATCATGAAGGTCGTACCCAGCAGCGGGTTCATCCCGCTCTGGAACATATGGTGACCCCAGACGATCCAACCCAAGAATGCGATGGTGATGATGGCGTACACCATCGAGTGATACCCAAAGACCGGCTTCCGCGAACCATTGGCGATGATGTCACTGACAATGCCCATCGCCGGCAAGATCAGGATGTAGACCTCGGGATGCCCAAAGAACCAGAAGAGATGCTGCCACAAAAGCGGCTGGCCACCGTCGGCCGGCAAGAAGAACGTTGTGCCGAGCGTCTGGTCGAACAGCAGCATGATCACCGCCGCCGCAAGCACAGGCACTGCCAACAACGCGAGTATCGCCGTGATGAATAGTGACCAGATCGACAGCGGCATGCGGAACAGCGTCATCCCCGGCGCCCTCATGTTGATCACGGTCGTGATGTAGTTGACCGAGCCCAACAACGACGACGCCCCAAACAGGAGCACGCTGATGATCCACATTTGCTGACCCAACGACACACCCGAGTACCTCGGCGCTCCGCTGAGCGGCGGATACGCCGTCCACCCCGCTCCCGCGGCACCACCCTCGACCCATAGACTCGCCATTGCCACGATCCCCGCCGAGACGAAGATCCAGAACGAGAGCATGTTCAGCCGAGGGAACGCCATGTCGGGCGCACCCAACTTGAGCGGAATCAGGTAGTTCGAGTACACACCGACCAGCAACGGCATCACCGCGAAGAACACCATGACGGTGCCGTGCATCGTAACCAGCGAATTGTAGAACTTGGGCGATACGGGATCGCCGCCAGGCACAGCCTGACCGGGATATGCCAGCTGCCAGCGGATCAACAATGCCATGACCCCGCCGACCAACAGAAACACCAGACTCGTAAAGAGGAACTGGATCCCGATGATCTTGTGATCGGTCGAGAATATGTAGCGACGGATGAAGCTCTGCTCGTCGTGATGCTCGCCAACCGTTGCTGCTATCGCCATACCTCTCCTCTAAATTCTTCCAAACTCTCCGATCAGGAGCCCTCGCTCTGCTCAGTCACCCAGCGCTGGAACTCGTCCCTGGGATGGACGAACATCCGCGCTCGCATGACCGTGTGGCCCACTCCACATAGTTCGGCACAGGCAATTTCGTACTCGCCCACCTGCGTCGCCTGGAACCACGCTTTGAGATTCAACCCAGGAACCGCGTCCTGTTTGATTCGAAGCTCGGGCACGAAGAACGAATGGACCACGTCGACCGAGGTCAGCTCGAAGACCACCGGCTTGTCGACCGGAACATGTAGCTCGTTGAATCGCTGGAAATCATCTTCGGTTCCCAACTGTCCGTCAGCACCGGGGTAGGTGATCCCCCACGCGAACTGACGGGCCTCGATCCTCAGTTCGAGCGCGTCCGTCGGGAAACGGTCCGGGTTCTTCACCTTCGACCACACACCCTGACTGGCCACCGCCAGCCCAACGATGATGATGGCCGGTGTCACCGTCCAAATGACCTCTGCCTTGTTGCTACCCGCGATGTACGTGGCTTTGCGGCCCTCGCGCCCGCGGTACTTTATCAAGAAATACAGCAGCGTGGCCTCGACTCCGACGAAGATCACGCCCGTGATCGCCAGGATGACGTAAAAAATCCTGTCTAGGTCAGCGGCGTAGGTCGAAGCTGCCGCTGGAAGCCAGTCCATCACTTCTCCTCCTCCTCGGTACTAATTGTACTCCAACGTACAACCGTGGCCTGCGCCTGAACCTCTCCTCGACCCCAGCCTGGAGCCAAGAAGCGCATCAGACTCAATGACTACGGTACGCTGGCTGGCGTCTCCCGGTGATTGCCAGCAGCGGACTGCTCCAGATTATCCAGGGTGGTTGCCGCTGCGCTTACCGCGAATGGTAATCGTTATCTCCCGGAGAATTCGCCAGAGTATACCAAGATGCTCCCTGGACTGTCAACAAATAACGCTGTTGATTATTCCTTGCCCAGAGAGCCCGCCCCATCCCGTTCTCACCACCTCAGTGTCGGGGTTGCGAGACCTGCAAGGCCTTGAGCAATGCCCGGGCTTTCTCCAGAGTCTCCTTATATTCCCGACTGGGCACCGAGTCGGCGACGATGCCGGCGCCGGCCTGAACATGGGCCCTCCCCGACTCCACCAGGATCGTGCGGATCGCGATGGCCATATCGAGGTTCTTCTGGTCGAAGGAAAGATAGCCCACGGAACCTGCGTACGGCCCGCGTCGCACCGGCTCGAGCTCGTCGATGATCTCCATGGCGCGGATTTTCGGGGCACCGCTGACCGTACCTGCGGGAAAGGCCGCACGGAGAGCGTCGAGCGGCGTAAAGCCAGCCCGCAACTCGCCTTCTACCTGGCTAACGAGGTGCATGACGTGGCTATAGCGCTCCACGGTCATGAACTCGGGAACTTCCACCGTGCCGTAGCGCGCTACCCGGCCTACATCGTTTCGGCCGAGGTCGACCAGCATCAAGTGCTCGGCCAGTTCCTTCTCATCCGCCCGCAGCTCCGCCTCCAGAACGAGATCCTCGCTTTCAGTCCGCCCACGCGGGCGCGTCCCGGCGATCGGGCGAACCGTGATCCGTTCGTTCTCCACGCGGACCAACACTTCCGGCGACGAGCCGATGAGCTGCAGGCCATCGAGGTCGAGAAAGAAAAGGTACGGTGATGGGTTGAGCATCCGCAGCGCCCGATAGAGGCGGAAGGGTTCGGCGTCGAGTTCCGTAGTCAGGCGCTGCGAGAGCACGACCTGAAATGCATCGCCGGCGTGAATGTAATCACGGATGCGCTGTACATCTCGCTCGAACTCGGCCCGCTGGTATGATGACGTCCAATCGAGCTCAGGTGCATGGGCATCCAGTCGCAGCGGCTCTGGAGAAGGGCGAGTCCGCAGCTTCTCGATGGTGGCATCGACCCGCTCCAAGGCTTCATCGTAGGCAGCGCCTGGTGAACCGCCGTCGAGTCGGGCGGCCGCAACGACCAGCGCTCGATCGAACAGATTGTCCACGACCACAACTACGTCACTGACCAGCAAGACCGCGTCCGGCACGTCGAGACCGCCGCAGGCAACGCGCGGCAGCCGCTCAAAGAAACGGACTATATCGTAGCCGAAATAGCCGACAGCACCTCCCCAGAACCGAGGAAGACCGGGCAACGTCGCGACGCGCTCCCCAGGCATCGCGGTCAAACAAGCGCCCAGCGGATCGTCGGTCGTGCCCGCGGCCTTCCAGCCTTCCGGCGTCCAGATTTCCTGGTCCCCCGAGCGTAGACGCCAAGCCCCGATGGCTCCCGTTCCCAAGAACGAGTAGCGTGCCCACTTCTCGCCGCCGACCACGGACTCGAGCAAGAAGCCGAACGGAGGACCGCTCAACTTCGAGTAAGCGGTGACCGCGGTTTCGTTGTCGAACGGGATTTCTCGGTACACCGGGACGAGATCGGCCTCGCTCGCCAGCTCCACGAACTCGGCCCGGCTCGGGACCGGGCCATCACCCTGCGAATAGACATTGTCAACAGACATGGATGGTAGCCTACGCACTCCTCGCAGCCGAGTAAAGCGCCCAACGGCGGACCGCTTTTCAGGACCAACACAGGCAGATAGCTTGTGCAGCCCATGAAAGACACTGAGATCAGCGTTGTGGCGGTGGACACCGGCGGCACGTTTACCGATTTCGTCGTGCTTCAGGATGGCACGATCCGCGTCCACAAACGAGCGTCGACGCCTGAAAACCCGGCGCGAGCCGTTCTCGAAGGCCTCGCTGAACTGCTGCAGCCGGGTGACGACTTCATCTTGGCCCACGGCTCGACGGTCGCTACCAACGCGCTGCTGGAGCGCCGCGGGGCTCGCACTGTTTGGGTCACCAATCGTGGGTTTGAGGACCTGATCGAGATCGGCAGACAGGCCCGCCCACAGCTCTACGCACTCGTGGCCGAGCGACCGCCCCCTCTCGTCGCGCCGGAGGACCGTATCGGCATCAGCGGGCGCATCCTAAAGGACGGGCTCGAGGAAAGCCCGGTGCTCGAAGAGGAACTCCGTGAGCTCCTCGACCGACTGGGTGACGCCGAGTCGGTGGCTATCGGGCTGCTTCACAGCTACGCGAATCCGGCCCACGAAGATGCGGTGGCCGCGGCTCTGAAACAGCTCGAGCTTCCGGTCACCCGCTCAGGGCGACTGCTCCCGGAGTACAGAGAGTATGAGCGGTTCTCGACAGCTCTGGTGAACGCGTACGTGGCACCTTTGGTGCGACGCTACCTGGAGACGCTGGGAGGAGAGAGCCGAGCCACACGGGTCAGGATCATGGCGTCCGGCGGCGGAGCGTTCTCGATCGAGCGAGCCGCTCGAGAGCCCGTGCACACTATTCTCTCCGGCCCGGCCGGCGGCGTCGTAGCGGCACTCGAAGCGGCTCAGCGCATCGGCTTTGAACACGTGCTCTCTTTTGACATGGGCGGTACCTCTACCGACGTGTCGCTCTGCCCGGGTCAGCCGCTCAACACTAAGGAGTACGAGATATCGGGATCGGCGGTGGCGATACCAGTCATCGACATCCACACCGTGGGCGCCGGTGGCGGCTCGATCGCCCACCGCGACCCGGGTGGCGCCCTCAAGGTGGGTCCTGAAAGTGCGGGTGCCGTCCCGGGCCCCATCTGCTACGGCCGCGGTGGCCAGGAAGTCACGGTCACAGACGCGCACGTATGGCTGGGCCGCATACCGGTCGAACATTTCCTGGGCGGCCGCCAGCATCTGAACCGAGAAGCCATCGAGGGTCCGCTGTCGAAGCTCGCGGCAGACCTCGGCGAGTCTCCAGAGGTTGCGGCGCAGGGCGTACTGGAGGTGGCAAACACGCGGATGGAGGGTGCGCTGCGGCTGATCAGCGTTGAGCGCGGCCATGACCCGGCGGACCTCGTCCTGGTGGCCTTCGGCGGCGCCGCCCCCTTGCACGCGGTCGAACTCGCCGCGCGGTTGGGAGTACCGCGTGTCCTTGTACCGCCCGATCCAGGTACGCTGTCTGCCCGCGGCATTCTCGTGGCCGACGTTCGGAAAGACACCTCACGCAGTGTCCTGCGCAGCGGGCGCGATGCCGAGCTTGCTCTTCTGGAACCCACCTTCGGCGAGCTGGAGGAGGCGGCCCGAGCCGAGCTGAGTATGGAGGGCTTCTCGGGAGACGATGTGGTGGTGGATTGGGCTATCGACGCTCGCTATGAAGGCCAGAGTTACGAGCTTGAAGTCCCGGCATCGGAGCACTGGCTCGCAGCTTTTCACGCCGCTCACCAGCAGCGCTTTGGATTCAAGCGCGAAGACGCCGTGGTGGAGGCGGTGACACTTCGTGTGACCGCGCGTGCACGTGTAACGAGACCGCTAGCGACCGAGTTGAGGTCCGCCCGCGCACCGGCCAACCCGACGCACTCCACACGCGTCTATTTGGAGGGCGCGTGGCAGAACGTGCCGCTTTACGAACGGGAAGAGTTGAAAGCCGGTCACAACATCGAAGGCCCAGCTGTCATCGCCGAGTATAGCGCCACGACCTGGGTGCCATCTGAATGCCGCGCAGAAATAGTACGATCGGGCGACTTGTTAATTGTCCCCAACCGATGAGCACGCAAGGCTGCTAACCCGGACTGGCGTGATGGGGACTCACGGGTATATATAGAGCGCCGCTCGGGCTGAGCGGAGTTCCGCATCGGGAGAATCGAGGGGGGTAATGGAAGCACGAGAGAAGGCGAAGCTCGGCCGACGGGCAGGAGGAGCAGGCGAGGCCAAGTCCTCATCTCCGTACAAGCCGCCGTACACCTGGGCCGCGATGGTGGGCCTGGGGATATTCATTCTCTATGTCATCACATTGGCGCGATCCACGGCCTTCTGGGACACCAGCGAGTATATCGCCACCGCCCACATTATGGGCATCCCGCACCCGCCGGGTAACCCCGTCTTCGTCCTGTTGGCCCGCACTTGGGAGATTCTTCTCACGCCGTTCCCTCTGCCAGTCGCGATCAAGATCAACCTATTCTCGGCCGCCAACGGTGCGGTAGCCGCGGCCTTCTGGTTCCTCGTCGTCCATCGAATACTGGCCTTCTTTTCTGACGAAGAGCTCTTCCAGCGTGTTGGCGCGGCCGCGACCGTCTTGATATCCTCGACGGCGTTCACGGTTTGGAATCAGTCGGTAGTGAACGAGAAGGTCTACACGGTGAGCCTGATGACCATCGCGCTGCTCACCTTCTTGATCTTCCGCTGGCGCGACAACTTGGGCCGCGGCAAAGACGACAATCTGCTGATCCTCATCGTCTTCCTCCTGGCTCTTTCTTTGGGGAACCACCTGATGGCGTTCCTCGTAGCACCCGCCATGTTCTTCTTCGTGCTTTGGGTGCATCCCCGAACGTTGGCGCGCTGGCAGCTTTACGCTTTCGCTTCACTCGCCTGGTGTCTCGGACTATCGGCTCAGCTCTTCTTGCCTATTCGTGCCGAGAACCGTCCGGTGATCAGCGAGGCGGACCCAAGGTGCGAGTCGTTAGTCGATGCCACGATAGACATCGTACGGTTGCACCCTCCAGTATCACTACTGGGTCCGGACAAGGAGAACGACCGCTGCCAGGCACTGGCCGAGTCGTTGCGCCGGGAACAGTACCGGAAACCACCTCTCACCCTGAACCCGATCTACTACCCGCGAGAGGTCCCTCGGGACCTGCAGCTCGTCCGCTGGCAGTTCATCAACTACGCCCAGTATTTCGACTGGCAGTGGGCTCGAAGTCTCGATGGGAGCAACACGTTCTTCGCCTGGCTCCGAGCTCCGTTTACGCTGCTCTTTGTACTCTTAGGGATATACGGAGCGTGGCGCCACTTCCATGAAGACCGTATCTCCTGGATCTATGTCGCCGCACTCTTCGCGACCGTTTGGGTCGGGCTGGTCCTCTACCTGAACTTCAAGTACGGCTATTCCGTCGCCGTTATGATCGATCCAGGCACGGGTCAGCCAGTGTCGCCCCCACGCGAATGGCGCGAGGTCCGCGAGCGAGACTACTTCTTCATGGTCTCTTTCTCGCAGTGGGGTCTGTGGGCCGGAATCGGACTGGCCGCGTTTTGGCAGCGGTTGAGTGAGAAATTGGCCGGCGCTAAGGCGATCCCGTCTTCGGATCAACTACGGCGAGCGAGCCCGATACTCGTTCTCGCGCTTCTGCCTTTGCTGCTCAACTGGAAGTACGCAAGCCGAGCCGGCGACTACGCGGCACGCGATTGGGCTTACAACGCTCTGATGTCCGTTGATCCATACGCCATCGTCTTCACTAATGGCGATAATGACACCTTCCCTCTCTGGTACTTACAAGAAGTGGAAGGGCTGCGACGGGACGTTACCGTTATCGTCTACTCGTACCTGGCGACTCCCTGGTATACCAAGCAGCTGCGCGATCTCACCAAACCGTGCGACGGACTCGACCCGCTGGCCGACCCGACCGTGATAACCTGCCAACGGCCGTTTGAGCCCGACAAGGCCATCGACATCTACAGCGGCAGGGATTGGCCCGTCCCAACTCGCTCAATCCTTCAGATGGATGATGCCGAAGTGGAGAGCGTTCCCGACTGTTATCCAGTCGACAACTACGGACGCTGCCAGCTATTCGCAGACACCGTCGCTGTTCCTATCGGCAACGACGTGGAAGGCCTCGTGGCGAGCGGCGACTATTTGAGCCGCAACGATATAGTGGTGCTGCGCATCCTACAGACTTCCGCTGGCGATCGGCCGATCTACTTCGCCAGTACGACGGGCACCTACGAGAAATTCGCGCTCCAGCCTTGGATGGTACGCGAGGGAGTGGCGCTCAAGCTCTCTCCAGATGACATACAACCGTCGCCCACGATCGTGCCGATGCCACCTCAGGCTCGCTTAAGCGGCAATCGTCTCTTGCCCTTCTGGATCGACATCCAAAAGACCGCTCAACTGCTCGACAGCTCGTACGTCTACCGCGACCTCACCGACTGGACGTTCTGGCCGGATTTGTCCACGAACGGGATACCTCTACAGTACTACCAGGCTTATGCGGCCCTGGCCAACGCCTACATCATGCTGAACCAGATGGAAGCGTCGAATCAAGCCAGAGACCGGGCGCGGGAGTTCGTGGAAGTGGCTTTGGGGCCCGTCGATTTCGGCGCACCTGCCGCGGCGCCACCGCCCAGGGAATCTGCACCGCCAGTCGAGCCTCCGAGTGACAGCGGGGAGCCGTCGGAGAACTAGGAATCTCAGGGACCTGCAGGCGGAACGCCTGACGAGACGTCAATTGCTGACGAGCGTGGTAAGATCCTCTGACAAGAGGCTCTTTGAAGTTGCGCCAGGACTCTCGTCGCGGACTAAGCTCATGCCCGTGCGCTCGTCGAAAGTCACGCGCGTCACCTGGTCCATGCCCTCACGGATCGACTCGATGTGAGTGATTAGGATCACTTGCTCGAAGTGGTCTTGTAGCCGCTGGAGTAGGCGAACCACGTTCTCTCGACGTTGCTCGTCCAACCCTCCGAAGACTTCGTCGAAGATGAGCAAAGACAGCGTCTGGCCGGCGCGGTCTGCTATCATCTGGCTGACCGCAAGCCGAAGGACGAGGTTGGTCAGGTCCTCTTCACCACCCGAGATGACCGGCTTCTCCTCACCCGCATCCAACACCACGACATCGAAATCCCGGTTGATCTCGATCTGATTGTAACGCCCATCCGTCAGCTCGGCCAAGAACACACTGGCTATCTCCGACAACTCCGGTCGCACGCGGTCGTTCAACTCGTGGCGAAGATCTCCCAATGCCTCATCCAACTCATTGTGCAATCGGTGTTCTCTCTGGCGCTCAGTGATGCTCTGCGAAATCTGGCGGAACTCTTTCTCCGCCTGACGGGCCGCATCGGCCGCATGACGTGCCGCCTCCGCCTCGCCTCGCACCCGTTCGAGCTCCAGCCTGGCACCCTCCAAAGCGGCGCGAGCCTCCTCGTACTCCGCCGCCACCGACCGATAAGTTCCCTCGGAAAAACCCAGCTCCAACCGGCCCTGCTCTAGCGCGTCAGACTGAGCGCGGATCTGACGCTCCTCCTCTTCGGCCTTCGCTTTGGCGCTCCGCACCGCCGGCTGCCTCTCTAAGCGCGTCTCGAGCCGAGTCACTCGCTTCTCGATCTCTCGCAGATGTTCCAACTCCGCGCGAACGGTAGCGTGGCGCTCCGCGTCATACCCCTCGGGAAGCGCGGCGAGCTCACCGGCCATCGAGCGCGCCTCCTCTTCCTCCACACCCAACTCCGACCTCAGAGCCTCAGCCTGGGATATCGCCGAGTCAGCTGCTGCAAGCTTGCCCTTGAGACGCTCGCGCTCCTCCCGCGCCTTGCTCAACTGCTCTCGCACAGCGATCACGTCTTCCGGCTCCGACTCCAGCTGGTCCAAGCGCTTGTGATGCCACTTGCCGTCCTGCACGACTTCCTCGTACTGGCCACTGACGAGATGCAGGACCTGATCATACTCCGAACCGAGAGGTCGCTTACAGGTCGGGCAGGCCCCCTCCGGACCCTGCGATTTGAGCTGCTCAATTTGCGTCTTCAATTCTTCCGCCTGACCTCGCAGGATGCGGAGGTTCGCGCGGGCATCTTCTTTGTCGCGTTCCCAATGCGTAGTCACTTCCTCGCGCCGAGCTTCCACACGTTCGCACTCCTCCTCCTGGGCCACCAGCCGTTCAGCAATCTCCCCGCGTGCCCTACCCTTCTCTTCCTGCTCAGCGACTTTCTTCGCCAGCGCGTCGACGCGATCTCGCTGATCGGCTAGCAGCTTCCCCAGACGGACACGTCTGGACTCCGCCTCGGCGAGATGTCGCAGCTGCTCTTCTCCTTCGCGGAGCTCTTCCAACGGCCTGACCTCTGACCTCAGCGTGCTCAACTGTTGACCGGCTTCGGCCAGGCTCGCCAGCTCGGTCTCCGCTTCCTTCTGCTCCTTCATCACACGCTCGAGACGCGCCTGCGCCACTCGCAGCTCTTCATGAATCTGCCGGTCCCGCTCACGCGCTGTTTGCAGCTCGTTCCACGCCGGCTCAAGTTCCGCTAAGCGCGTGGCAGCGTTCGTTTGCCTATGCTCGGTATCCCGCAGCGCGGCGTGCGACTCTTTCAACCTGGTTTCAGCCGCTTCCTTCGCCTGCTTGATTTCCTCGGCATCACCAAGCGTGCGGCGCAGTTCGTCTACCTGACCCTTAAGTACCTTTCGCTGCTCACGCGCCATACTCTGGGCCGCTCGCAGCCGCTCATATCCGAGTACTTGAGACAGGAAACGGGCCCGCTCCGTCGGCCCCATGGCCGCCAAGAACTGAAGTTCCTTCTGTCCCGTGAAGTAGGTGTTGAAGAACTCCTGCCTGGTCATCCCCAGCCGGCGGGTCAACTGCCGTGTCACCTCGTTGATACCGGCGGCTATGGGCTCGCCTTGCTCGACGCGATACAGCTCCGCGTTTCGTGGGGTGCGTTCGACTCGATAGCGTTCGCCTCTCAGCTCGAACTCGAGCTCGGCGCGAACCGCCGAGCGGCCAGCCGCGCGATTGAAACGGAGCGTGTCTTTGGTGCCACGCACCGCGGAAGCTCCATAGACCGCCCACGCAATCGCTTCGAGTATCGTCGTCTTGCCGGCTCCGTTTGGCCCAATGATACCCGTGAGGCCGGCTCGGAATTCCAGCTTTGTGTCCGCGTGCTGGCGGAAGTTCTTGAGGGCAAGGCTTATCAGTCGCATCTCATTCTCTGCCCTCGAGAGCTTCCGCGTCCTCTGCTTGCTTGAGGTAACGCAACCCCAATTCGACGAGCGCGTCTCGGTTCACCCTGCCCGACTCGGGCTTCCACCGGTGCTTGATGAAAGCCGTCACTTCCTCCCTTAGGGTCAGGCGACGTCCGGGCGAAGCCGAGCCTTCGCGACGAACGGCTTGCGGCGGTCGGCTTTCTAAATGAAAGTGGAGCGCTTGCGTTCGGTACTCGCGGATTTTGCGGTGATCGAGCTCTCGATACACTTCGCGGGGCAAGTTGAAGATACGCAGTCGAATGATCTTATGCTCGACGCCACCGGGTACTGCGGTCAATGATGACTCGATCGCATCATCCAGCTCGCTGGCTGAATCATCGCCAACCATGATCGGTTCGAGATCGATAACCGTCCTTGGGCTGTGCAGCTTGTGGAACTCGACCCGCTCCGACTCCAGATCGAATTCCACGAAGCCCTTTCCCCAGGCTGCGTCGCCCCACGTATCCGCGCCACCTGGCTCAGCGTTGTCCGCCTCCGCCCAGATGTTCAAGCTCGTTCGCTCGATCGCGCCAGCGTAGAACATATTCGGAGCCAGCTTCGAACGGAGGTGGTAATGGCCTAGCCCCACGTAGCTCCACTGCGCCGGATCGATGGCCTCTCTGGCCAGCGTGGCCGCTCCGAAATCCATCAGAAGTTTCAGCCGCTGGTCATCCACGGACGCGTGGGCCAAGAGGATGTTGAATTTCACACCGCGCTCCGGCTCGATGGCCAGCTCGGTACCCGAGATCAGCTCGCTGTGCGGCAAACATAGAACGGCGGCATCCAGCTCCGGGAAGGTCAGCCGCCGGGCTTCGTGATGGGCGACTTGTACACCCTCAATCTCGTCGAACAGCCTGAGAATGCTCCCTGTTTCCGTGGCCTTGGGTGAGTCGTGATTGCCGGCAACGACGACAACTTGAGTTTTCGGCGATCTGGAACGGAAGTGAGAGAGTTGCCGGAATGCATCCGCGATCGCAGCGTTGGAAGGTCGCACCGTATGAAAGACATCACCCGCTATTAGGAGGAAATCAGGAGCGATCTCGGCAGTTCGATCGAGAAGTTCGCGAAAGGCCAGGGCCACATCCGCTTCCCGGATATTGATCCCCTGTGGATTCGTCCGGTGGTAGGCCCGATATCCGAGGTGCAGATCTGCGGCGTGGACGAGCTTCATCGTGCGTCCACCAGCTCTAGATCTCCGGTCGCATGCCCGGTAAGGCGAGTCTCGACACCTTCCGCAGCGTGAAGCGCGAACATGTCGATCTCGTATCGTCCCCCCACGAAGCGACCGTTGTCGATATCGAACAACGACGAGCCCGTGAGACTGGCCTGCATATGCATCGGTACACCTAGCCCGCTCTCCTCGAAACCCTGTAGTTGCGAGTAGGATCCGGCAAGCTCAATGACGGCTATCCTACCCTCCGGCGCGTCCCTCACTTCTCGCAAAGTGTGCTCGAGTTTCAAGTTCAGGCTGGCCCCCGCGTTCAACCCCAGCGGAATCTCCGCCGTGCTACTCCAACTATCGCCGATCTCCACCGGCCGCTCGGGCAGATACGTGGGCATACCGCCCCGCTCCAGGCCCTTAGTCACGCCTGACAGCTGCCCCTGTGAGTAGATCACCTCTATGGCTCGCCCGCTGGGCGTCGTTCGGACTCGCGCCCTCTGAGACAGCAAGTCGCGCACGGACTCCAGATAGCCCGGCGGTGGCGGGATTTCCTCTCCGCCCAGTTCACCGGTGAACTGGTAGTCATGCCAGCGGACATCGAAGACTCGCAGGCTGTCAGAAGTAACGGCCACCAACCTCTGCGAGTACTCCACGGCGGTTCGCATTTCGATGCCAGACGCCAGCGTCTCCAAGAGTTGCTGCCTTTGTGCATCGGGTTCGCCCTGGCCGGAGATCTCTGCCCGCATGTGGATATCGAACGTCAGCCGATAACGGCTAGCTTGACCGACCGAGTCAGAGATCCTCAGTTCGTGAGCAGGGCTCTGGGCAACAACTGATACCACCCCGCCTACCGCGAGAAGTACCCACCACGTCACGACGATCACTTTTCGAAGCCTGTCTTCCAACAAGTGACGAGCTCAGAAGCGCAGAGCGCCCAGAAATACCAAATAGGCCAGCGCCACACCCGCCAAACTGCCGACTATCGCCTGGCGCCTAACGCGGGAAGTGAACTCTGGAGAGAATTCGCCAGTCTCGAGTGCAGCCTTCGCCAGACTCGCCAGCGCATTGCCATTGGGCAGAACGAAAAAAAGTGTTGCCAGAAGCACGATCGTTCCGATCACCTGCATCTGGAATAGCCAGTGCTCCGGAAACGGGCTGAACCACGGCCGCTTCGTCATCAGCATGAGTACCGCGCCCGCAACAACCGTGAGAATCGCGGAAGCACTCACGACCCTCTGGTACAACCGTCGGGCTACGGCATAGGTGAAAGCGACGACCCTCAAGTCTCCGCTAGCTCGAGCTCTCGAGGTCCAGATGCCCATGGTGAACATGCAGCCCAGCCAGAGCGCCATGCTGAACACGTGTACGAATATCCAGAACCGAATCATCCCGCCTCCTAGCGGCCGTCGAACTGCGCCTCCCAGTCGACGAAAGATCGACTCGGCGGCAGCCCGCTCGTATCCTCCCACTCGATCTCGAGGTTCGCGATAGCCATTAGCCTCTCATACCGGCCTCTATCCACCGCGAACACACTTTCGCCGAAGTACCGACCACTTACTTGGACACCGGCGTCACCGGCTCCAGGCACAGGTTCCCCATCGAACTCGATTCGCGCGTAAGTGCCATCGGGCCCGGTCTGTATCTCTCTCAAGCGATAGGTAACCTGCACGGCGGCCACAAAGCCGGAACCGTCCGGTGCCTCCAAGGTCATCGCCACATAGTCTTCCCAACGAGTTCCCTCTGTGACCGAATCCTCCGGCAATGCCAGCGCCATTGCGGACAGCGCATCAGCCAGGGCTTGACCCACCGGTCGATGTGCGTCCGAGCTGACCTGGACACCTCGGGGATGGCCGCGCGCCGAAAAAGTCAGAACGGCCCGACGGCCCGTCTGCTGAAAAAGCGTGTCCCACTGAAACGGACTCAGCGTCTCCACTGCGTCTCCCGTCACCCGATACCCTAGCCAGTACGCCAAGTAGCGACGATCCTCGTCAGAGGCTCGAGGAGTCGACACGATGGTGGCGGCGATTTCCGTACCCGTCGCCTTCGGCACCGAGGCCGAAGCGAGCAGCTCAGCCCGAGGATCGTCCGCCGGGATATCGAACGCCAGCCGCTGTCGTTGCTTCACCGTGAACTTGTAGTGACCCACGACGGCGGAATCTCCAGCCATTCGCAATGTGATGAAAGGCGCGGAACTGTTCGCAATCTGCTCTTGCGAATGGGCCGGCTCAGCCATCGATGCGCCGACGGCCATGACCGCGAGGCAGAACGAGAGACACCGTGGAGCCATGCCCTAATCGCTTCGGTAGGGGTCGTCGGGCACCGGTACCGGTCGCCGCGATGTCTGCACCAGCTCCGCCGAAACACGTTTCTTCAGACGCGAACGGAAGAAGGCGAGCACGTCGCTCGGCAGGCTGCGTTGGGCGTGGTGGTACGCCTGCAGAACCTCGGAGCGCTCCCTGTCCGCGATGAGGTCCTTCACCTCGTTCACCAGGACCCGGTCATCGAGGCGCCGCAACCCATTGGCGATGGCGTCCTCGAACGGCATCGGCTGGCGCGGCGGAAACTTCTCTATGCCGTCGCGCCCACGCATAACCGCCGGCCGCGGGAACCGGACGAAGATCGGCTGTGTGAAATGCGGGTGCCGCACCATTAGGTCGCCCTTGGGCAGGCTCGCCAGTTTCGTCTTGGTAGCGGGTGACAATACCGAGTAACCCGGCGTCGCAAGTTCGTCCATGTCCATGCGGCCATACACGGCCGATCCGCAATTGCCGACCACGCGACGATGGACCTGCGATCGGAACTGCTGAGCGCCGAACAGTACGAGTCCCAGATAACGGCCCCGTTCACTGATGTCTAGCAGCATCTTCCGCACATAAGTATCGGGCCCATCGGATGGCGCGTACTTGTTCAGTTCGTCTGCGAATACAACGACATGTTTGACGCCAAGCGATCCTGCCTCCAGACCCTCCCTCAGCTTCGACACAGTCCGCGCAAACACAAGATCCTGAGCCTCCGGCTCTACGTTGGCCACGTCAATCACGTAGACGGCCCGATCTTCGAACGCGCCCCACGGCAGATCGCTCACGGCGTCATCGTTCACAACCAGGCCGTGTGCGCGGCTCACGATGCCGTTCAGTCGGTTTCGTACCTTCCGGATCGTCGCCGTGTGGTGAGTCATCCAGCGGTCCGATCCACCTTGCTCGCAATACATCAGCACATCGTCGAACCAAGCCTCCAGATCGCGAAACGTGTGGACGTGATGATTTCGCAACAACGGCTGACCCGCGTCAGGGCCAAATGGTTGGTCCAAGACCCGATCACGAATAAAGTCGATCAGTGCATCTGCCTTCGCATCTAAGTCATCGCGCGTCAGCAGCACTTCGGAAAACTGCAGCACCTCTTTAAGCCCCCAACGCAGCGGCTCCACGTTCCCCATCAAGTCTGGATGCGTTCTCAAGGTATTGAGGTTCCAGCCATCGGCCTTGTAAGGAGCGTAGTAGCGAATGCTGTCAAAAGGACTCGGCGGAATCTGCAGTCGCTGGTACATCCGCACGTCGTCCTCATCCAGATCGCCGGGCTGGTCCAGGAACAGCAGATCGGGACCCTTGACGTTGAAACAGATCGCCGCGACGGAACCTTTGGCCGCCGGCATGTGCTCGAAGATCGAGGCTAGCAGGAACTCGACCAGGCTAGTCTTCGTCGCCAGCCCGCTCACGCCCGTGATGTTGAGATGAGCCGCCTCCGGCCCGAGCAGGAAATCGGCGTCAAGGTAAACGGCTGCCTCGAGCCCTCCGGACGTATAAAGGCCCAGTGGGATTCCAGTGTCCCGTTCCCCCCCGACATAGGAATCCATACGCAGGCCAACGACCACATCGTGGTCACTTGCCAGATACACGGCTCCCATCGGTACGGGCTGGACCGGCTCCTCGGGCTCGCGCCTCAGCACTGCAGCCGTGTAAAGGTTGATCTCCGGTCGTGCGGAGGGCGATCGCGACTCCGACGAAGGATCGGCGTCGGCACCGATGTAGTCGTGAAGGGCCGACATCAAGTCCGTGTAGCTGAATCCCTCTACGACCACGCCATAAACTACCTGGGCATCCGCGACGACCTTCACGATCGAGCCTATACCGATGGGCGCTTCGCGGCCCGTCCAGAAGTGGAACTCATGGGTCGTATTCGGCTTGCGCTCCGTAGCGACGACGCGACCCACCAACGGCGAGACATCACCTACGTTCAAGACTGTCTCCTCGCAGCGGACACGGTCCTATGCCTCCGCTTGTTCAGCAGCGCGCAGCGCCCGGTCCTGCAGGCTCAGCACTTCCAGCGTACGGTGCCGCAGCGCGATCACCGCATCGCACATCGCCGATGCGGCAGACAACGTGGTGGTATAGGGGATGTGGTGCTGAATAGCCGTTCGCCTGATGGCATAATCATCGTACTGCGCGTGTTTGCCCAACGGCGTATTGATGAGCAAGGCGATGTCGCCCGAGATCATGTAGTCCACGATGTGTGGCCGACCTTCGTGTACTTTTAGAACCGGCGTAGCGGGGATACCTCGGGCTCTCAGGTAGCGCGCCGTCTCGGCCGTCGCCCAGATTTCGAAGCCCATCTCGTGGAACCGACGCACAATCGGCGTGACTGTCGGCTTGTCCTCATCGTGTACGGTGACCACGATCCTACCCGACAGCGGCAACGGGTTGCCCGCAGCGATCTGGGCTTTCGCCATCGCCAGACCGAAAGAGTCAGCGATACCCATCACCTCGCCGGTAGAACGCATCTCCGGACCGAGCAGCGCGTCGACCCCGGGCAGCTTCTCGAACGGGAAGACCGACTCTTTCACCGCGACCCCATGAACCTCGTCACCGTCCCGCAGATCGAATTCCGCTAAGCGCCTGCCGACCATGCACCTCGCGGCTACCCGCGCCAGCGGTATCCCCCTGGCCTTGCTGAGGTAGGGGACGGTGCGGCTAGCTCGCGGGTTCACCTCCAGCACGTAGACGAGGCCGTCCTTGACGGCAAACTGCACGTTTATCAGCCCTACCACGCCCAGCGCCCGCGCCAGCGCTCCAGTATGCTCCCTCATCTGCTGAACGTGTTCATCGCGCAACAGGTAGGGCGGCACCACGCACGCCGAGTCGCCCGAGTGGATACCCGCATCCTCGATGTGCTGCATGACGCCACCGATCAGCACATCGACACCGTCGGACACCGCGTCGACATCCGCCTCGAACGCGTCTTCAAGGAAGCTGTCGATCAATACCGGATGCTCGGGAGACGCGCGGACGGCTCGTTCGAAGTAGTCCTTCAAAGAATCTTCGTCGTAGACGATCTCCATGGCGCGGCCGCCCAGGACGTAGCTGGGTCGAACCAGCAGGGGATAGCCAACACGAGCGGCGACTTCAATGGCCTCCGCTTCGCTCATCGCCAAGCCGTTCGACGGCTGGTCTATTCCTAGCTCGCGAGCCAACGCTTCGAAGCGTTCGCGATCTTCGGCCCTATCGATCGCATCAACGGGAGTACCCAGAATCGGCACAGCCATCGCGTTCAGCGCCGAGGCGAGCTTGAGCGGAGTCTGACCGCCCATCTGAACAACCACGCCCTGTGGCTGCTCCAGAAGTACGATCTCCAGCACATCCTCCAATGTCAGCGGCTCGAAGTAGAGCTTGTCGCTCACATCGAAATCCGTGGATACGGTTTCGGGGTTCGAGTTCACCATGATCGTCTCAAACCCCTCTTCAGCCAACGCAAAGGCGGCTGAGACGCAGCAGTAGTCGAACTCGACGCCCTGGCCGATACGGTTAGGGCCGCTGCCCAAGACCACGACCTTGGGTCTCTCGCTCCGGATTGACTCGGTCTCTTCTTCGTACGTACTGTATAGGTACGGAGTGGCTGCGGGGAATTCGCCGGCGCACGTGTCCACCATCTTGTAGGTGGGGTGCACTCCGAAGGCCCAGCGCCGTTCCCGAACTCCGGCTTCCTCCTCCCCCCGAAGACGTGCCAACAGCTGGTCACCGAATCCCAGCCGCTTCATCTCCCACGTCGCCTCACGCGACACCTCGTCGAGCGACGCATACCAAGCCTCTGCTTCGACCAGTTGCTTCAGTTGCTCGACGAACCAGGGGTCGATGTGGCTAGCCTCGCAGAGCTCCTCCCTGCTGACACCGTTCTGCAAGGCGCGCTTGATCTGATAAGGTCGATCCGCCGTAGGTCGCCGCAGCGCGGCCAGCAAGGTCTCGTGGTCATCGGCAGACAGGCCATCGTCCGCCAACGTCTTACCACACTCCCAGCCGGCGCGGCCGTCTTCCAGCGAACGGAAGCCCTTCATCCACGCCTGCTTGAAGGTTCGACCGATAGCCATCACCTCGCCCACGGCCTTCATCTGCACCCCAAGCACCGGATCGGCGCTTGGGAACTTCTCGAACGCGAAGCGGGGGATCTTCACCACGACGTAGTCGAGGACGGGCTCGAACGAGGCAGGTGTCTCTTGAGTGATCGCGTTGGGGAGTTCATCCAGTCGATAGCCCACGGCCACCTTCGTCCCGATCCGCGCGATGGGAAAGCCGGTCGCCTTCGACGCCAGGGCCGATGAGCGGGACACGCGTGGGTTCATCTCGATGACCAGCATCTCGCCGTTCTCGGGATTCACCGCGAACTGTATGTTGCACCCGCCGGCGGCGACCCCTATCTCGCGGATGCACGCGATGGAAGCGTCGCGCATCACTTGGTACTCTGCGTCCGACAGCGTCATCGCCGGCGCTACCGTTATCGAATCACCCGTGTGAACGCCCATTGCATCGAAATTCTCTATCGAGCATACGATCACGACATTGTCAGCGTGGTCTCGCATCACCTCCAATTCATACTCTTTCCAACCGATCACGCTCTTGTCGATCAGAATCTCGCCGATCGGAGATGCTTCCAGCCCCGTCCGCGCGACCTGCTCGAACTCTTCGCGATTGTACGCTATGCCCCCGCCAGTGCCGCCCAACGTGAACGACGGCCGCACAATCGCCGGGAACCCGGTCTGCTCGGTGACCGCGATCGCTTCTTCCAACGTGTGGGCGAAACCGCCGTGGGGCACCTCCAGCCCGATGCGGCGCATCGCGCCGGCGAACTGCTCGCGGTCTTCAGCCAATCGGATCGCCCGCGCATCAGCCCCGATAAGCTCGACACCGTGTTTCTCCAGAAAACCTGAGTCGTGCAGCTCCAACGACACATTGAGACCGACCTGCCCTCCCATAGTCGGCAACAGCGCGTCCGGGCGCTCGCGTTCGATGACCCGCTCGACCCATTCCGCTGTGAGTGGCTCGATGTAGGTGGCGTCCGCCAGGTCAGGGTCCGTCATGATCGTGGCGGGGTTCGAGTTCACCAGAACGACCCGGTACCCCTCCTCTTTCAGCGCGCGAACGGCCTGCGTGCCCGAATAGTCGAACTCGCAGGCCTGCCCGATCACGATCGGCCCACTGCCTAGCAGCAGGACGGTATTTATGTCTTCCCGCTTCGGCATCGGCTGGGAGCGAAACCCTCCGGTTGGACAAGAGTATTACTGTACCGAAACCCAATACTACCCGACCGGCCAAGGGTGCGCCAGCCACGGCCAGGCGGGGATCCCAGCAACCTAGAAGCCCGCGATCGGCCACATTGCCCCACATGCTGTTTACAGTGATATTCTGGCCCTCACGTGCTAGCTCACTGCGTTTCCTCTACTAACTGGATATCAACAATGTTCGATCCGAGCCGATCCAAACGCTGGACCCATCTACCGTCGGCTTTCGCCGCACTGCTGCTAGTCGGTTGCAGTTCCTCGGCCAGCCAACCGGCAGATCCGACCCCCACCACTGGAGAACCAGAACAGCAGGCCGCTTCGCCTACGGCACCGATGCCTGCCCCAGCTCCGATATCGACCGCCGACATCGATACTGTCCGGGCGGGTCGTTTCGACAACGGAAAGATGTGGACATTCGAGTACGCGCCGCTCGAGTATTTCCGTGAGACCTACAGCTTCTCGCCCGACTCGACGTGGTTCGCCCGGGCCCGGCTTGGAGCACTTCGGATCCCCGGCTGCTCAGCATCCTTCGTATCGCCCAGTGGTCTGGTGATGACGAACCACCACTGCGCACGCGAGAGTATCACGGAAGTGAGCGAGCCGGGCGAAGACCTGCTCGAAGACGGTTTCTACGCTGCATCACTGTCAGAGGAGAGACCCGCAGAGAGTACATATGCCGACCAACTCATCGCTCTGGTGGATGTGACCGAAGAAGTCCATGCGGCCCTGGAGAGTGCGACGAGCGACGGTCAGAGAGCTCAGGTCGAACAGGAAATCTCTCAGCAGATCAGTGCCCGCCTGGCCCGAGAATACGGCGGCGAGGAAGCCGGCATCGTCGTCGAGATCACGGCGCTCTGGGACGGAGCGAAGTATTCGGCATACGTCTTTCAGCGCTATTCCGACCTCAGGTTGGTCATGTCTCCGGAACTCAAGATCGCCTACTTCGGTGGCGACTACGATAACTTCACATATCCCCGCTACGACCTCGACATGACCTTCTTCCGAGTCTACGACGATGAAGGGCAACCGCTGCACACCGAGTACTACTTCCCCCTCGACGTCGACGGCACTCGGGAAGGGGACGCGGTGTTCGTCATCGGGAATCCGGGCGGTAGCAGCCGCATGCAAACTGTCGCACAGCTCGATTTCCGCCGCCTCGTCCTCGACAAGGTCATCGTCGAGTTTCTTTCCAGTCAGATCGAACTGCTTCAGGAATTCAACGACGCTCACCCGGAGGCGGGGGCAGAACTCGAACTCCGTACCGAGATCCTCAGCCTGCAGAATCAGCGGAAGGCATATCTGGGCATGTGGGAGGGCTTGCACGACCCGGCCTACATGGCTCGCAGGCGCGACACCGAACGTCAGTTCATAGAGGCCATCGAGAGCGACTCGGCCCTGAACGCTCAATACGGCGGACTGATCGAACGCATGGCCAGCATCCAGGAGCAGAGACTGGAACTGGCCGCCGACTACGGCGCCTTCATCGCGTTCGGGAACCCCGACTACACGTCTGCCGTCATGCGACGCGGCATCTTCGCCCATCAGTACGTGATGCGGCGCGACGGCGGCGCGCCGGCTGAACTCCTTTCCCGGATTCAGGGCGCCATCTCAAGCATCGGCGACCAGCCCCCGGAGCTGCAGCGCGGCCTTCTCACCGCCCGTTTGCGCTACTTCGAGCGCTACCTTGGTGCCGACAGTCAAATCGGTGCTCAGATCTTCCAGGGACGCTCGCCGGAAGCTGCCGCCGACGCCATCCTCAGCGAATCACCGTTGGCCGACTCGGCCGCCACGGCCGATGCCCTCTCGGCAGGCACCCTGACCATGGAAGATCCGGCAATCCAGGTCGCGAGCGCCATCCTGGACCGGCTCTTCGGCTACCAAGAGCGTTGGCAGGAGTTGCTTCAGCAGGAGGCCGGCGTGACCGCGTCTCTTGGACGGGCTCGCTTCGACGTGTATGGAGCCACTATCCCGCCCGACGCGACGTTCTCGCTTCGCATCGCGGACGGGATCGTGAAAGGCTACGAGTACAACGGCACGGTCGCGCCGACCCACACGACGTTCTACGGCCTCTACGATCACTATTATTCGTACGGGGCAGGTAGCGATTGGGATTTGCCGGAGCGCTGGCTCGATCCGCCGCGGAGTTTCGATCTGTCGAAGCCCCTCAATTTCGTCATCACGGCCGACGTCATCGGGGGTAACTCCGGGTCGCCCGTCCTCAACAGCGACCTTCAGGCTGTTGGCCTCATCTTCGATGGCAACATCGAAAGCTTGCCCGGCGACTACATCTACGACACAGAGCGAAACCGCTCGGTGGCCGTCGATGTTCGAGGGATCCTCGAGGCACTCGATGAAATCTACGGCGCCGATCGAATTGTCTCGGAGCTCACAACCGGTGAGTTGACACGCTCGGAATGAGACGGCTGCTGTCGTGCCGAAAGAAGGGTGATTGAAAATACGTGATCGGTGGGCAGCTTTTGCGCCAGGCGCCCACCGATCACGGATTGTCTGTTTAGCGTGAGTCGAATTCGTCCAGCAAGGCGCGAACGGCAGCCCGCAGCTGCGCGTCTTCTGTGCGCTGTTCAGAGTCCCTTGAGCGCCCGATCAAAGTCGGCGATGATATCTCCAGGGTGCTCAAGTCCGATGGAGACGCGGATCAGGTTTTCCGAAATTCCCGCTTCCGCCCTTTGCTCGGGCGTCAGCCGTGCGTGGATCATCGAGGCGGCGTGAACGGCCAGGGTCTCGGTACCGCCAAGACTCACCGCCCGCCGGGCCAATTCTAGACCGGCAGTGAAATCGCGAGCGCCCTCGAATCCACCAGCTAGCTCGAACACTACCATCCCGCCGTATCCATCCATCTGCCGCTTGGCTAGAGCGTGCTGCGGGTGAGAGGGCAAGCCAGGATAATAGACGCGCTCGACATTCGGGTGCGTCTCCAGGAACTCCGCCACCGCCACCGCGTTGCTGTTTTGCCGCGCCACCCTGAACGGCAACGTCTGGATCCCGCGGGCCAGAAGCCAGGCCTCGAACGGATGCAGAATCATCCCGTAAATGATCAGCGCGTGCCAGAGGGCAGTTATTCGTTCACGATCACCAACGACGGCACCAGCCGTCACATCGCTGTGTCCTCCCAAGTACTTCGTCGCGCTGTGCACGACCAAGTCTATCCCGTGCTCGAGCGGTCGCTGGTTGATGGGAGTGGCAAAGGTATTATCCATGCAAGTCGTGATGCCCCGCGTCCGTGCCAGCGCGGCGATGCCGGCG
>Ga0209536_100000533_pt1 | contig 61262 bp, 50 predicted proteins | sample DeeMarSeWOR28_12_FD_187461 | JGI IMG/M metagenome (GOLD analysis project Ga0209536, IMG submission 187461) | Marine sediment microbial communities from White Oak River estuary, North Carolina - WOR-2-8_12 (SPAdes) (version 2) | ecosystem: Environmental > Aquatic > Marine > Intertidal zone >...
GAAAGTATTCATCGGCAGACCCGGGGGCTCAAGAACCGTATATGAAACACGGGTATTGGAGGAACTTGGAATCAAAGATAAAGTCAAGATCCTGCATGGCGGATACGGTGGCGGAAGAAACGCCCTGCGAGACGGGTTGGCGGATGTCGGCGTCATGATGATCGACTACATTTTGCCGGCCGGCTTCAAGAAGGGCGCCTTTATCGAGGATCTGGAGACGAGAAAGCCGATCCATTATATCAATTTGATGCCGCGAGAGATGCAACTCAAACTGGGCATGGTTCCCTTAAAAATATTTGCGGGTGCGCTGGACCCCAAAACCCAGAAAGAGGACCTTTACGCCACAGTCGACTCGGTTTACTGGTGTGCCGATGAGCGCATGGACCCCGACATCGTCCATGAGGTCACCCGGATACTTTATGCGAATGCGGACAAATTCGCCAGCTGGCACGCCCAGGGAAGCGGCATCAGCAAGGAGTCGGTGCCCACATATATCATCAAGCCGGAACGGATGCATCCGGTCGCTAAGAAGTACTACGAGGAAGTGGGCGCCAAGATCAGACCGCTTGGCGATCTTTTACCTTAATTATCGGAAGCTGTTTTAAAAATGCAGCCAATAGCCCTGAGGCGGGCAAACGACCGTTGGTTCGCCTCAGGGCGATCACAATCGGCTTCGCGGTGGTGAACCCTTGTAGCAACCCGGATGCGACAAGTCCCCGGCGGCAATGTGTCAGTTTGAAAACGGTATTGCGGAGGTTCGAGAATGGAAGAAGCAAAAAAATACAGATTTAACATAGACCGAATTGTGGCCGTGGCACTGCCGGCGGCGGCCCTTGTAATGATTATGTACCAATTGATATACACCCAGTACCTGCTTCAGGGCCCTACAGCCCATAAGATCACCCACCTGGGGTTTGCCTTCATCGTGGTTCTGTTATCGCTGATTCACAAAGAGAAAAAGGGCCGGCTCCTGAGATGGGTGTTGCTTGTGATTTCTCTGGGTTTTTCGACTTACTTGATGGTCAATCTGAGTGAAATCATGTTGCTCCGCCAGTCTCTTCCGATAACCTCCGATATCGTCGTTGGTCTCATTGTGCTGGTTGTTACCTTTATCGTCGCCTATCAGGTCCTGGGCAAAACATTTGTCATCATTGCCGGTGCCTGTGTGTGTTACCTGATTTTAGGTCGGTACCTGCCGCATCCCTTTACGGTGGCGCCGGTCGGCTTTACCCGGCTTATCATGTGGCTCAGCGCCGGCGTCGGCATCGAACAGGGAGTCTACGGCCCGATTCTGGGCCTTTCGGCCAATTACCTGTTTCTTCTGATCGTATTCGGCGGCATGCTTTATGCCTTTGGCGGTGTCAGATTTATCATGGGCGTGGGAAGGTGGCTGGGCTCCAAATTCAAAAGCGGACCGGCAGCGGTGGCTGTGGTGGGCAGTTCTTTGCTCGGGAGCATGACCGGCAGCACCGTGGCGAACGTGACCATTACGGGAGCCTATACGATTCCTTTAATGAAAAAGGCAGGGTATGAACCCAAACAGGCAGGGGCTATTGAAGCCGCCTCATCCAACGGGGGCCAGATCATGCCGCCGGTCATGGGCGCAACGGCCTTTATCATGTCCGGCTTCACCGGTATCCCTTATATCCAGATCGCCGCAGCAGTTCTGATACCGGCACTGCTTTACTACATGGGTTTGCTGATATATGTTCAGATCAATGCCTATAAGCTCGATATTCAGGTTGAAAAGGAAGTTGTCAGCGGCAGGGAACTTCTTTTGGACGCACCCCTTTTTGTGGTGCCCCTGGGTGTGCTTATCCTTCTACTGGTGCAGGGATTTTCACTTCCTTTTGTGGTTTTTTGGAGCATCGTGAGCCTCGTGGTGCTGAGTTTGATTTTAAGTATTCGCAAAGAGGCCCGCCTGAGCTTCACGGAAGTCGTCGCTGCGCTTACCAAAGGCGCCCGCACCGCCTGCGACGTGACCATCATCAATGCCCTTATAGGGGTGGTGGCCACCTGCATAGAGACCAGTGGATTGGGGATAAAACTGCCGCTTCTGGTGGGAGAAATCAGTCAGGGAATTCTCATCATTGCCCTGTTTATCACGATGATCAGCTCGATCTTTGTGGGCATGGGCGTTCCGACGCCGGCGGCTTATATGCTGGTGGCTATCGGTGCTGCCCCGGCGCTGGTCAAGATGGGTGTTCCCTTATTGCAGGCCCACCTTTTCCCTTTTATTTTTGCCGTCTTCTCCCATCTGACCCCGCCCATCGCCATCGGCGCACTGGTGGCTTCCCAGCTTGCAGAAGCTGAGTACTGGCCGACGTCCTGGGAGGCACTCAAAGCAGCATCTACAGCGTTTTTGCTGCCATACCTCATTGTTTTTGCCCCGGTTATCGTCCTTCGTCCGGATGCCGGGTTGATCGTCTGTGCGATACAGATTGTCGCCATCCCCCTCGGTGTTCTATCCCTGCAGATCACATTTTCAAGGTACTTTTTAGGAGCGGTGGATAAGATACTGCGCGTGATCTTCGGGCTAACCGCAATTCTTTTTTTCGCCACTGTGTTTTGGAGAAGTTCCTTATTTCTATCGGCCGCCCTGGTTTTATTTGCCTTTGGTGTTGCCGGTCAGATAATAAAGAGAAGGCGTCTGAAAACAGTTGGTACCCCGGGCGAGCTTCAAGCAAGCGGTTAGATCTTTCGGAGAAGGTGCGGGATGTTCATCGGTTGATTGGAAGTGGTTTCAAAACCCCATCTCCCCGCTCAGTATTGCGGGGGCCCCTGAACCTGATCTGAGGTTTTGAAACAATTTTTAATTAAAGTCGCAATCAGGGCCTCAACAGGGAGGTAACCCCATGATCCGCAGTATTGATAAAAAGGCGTGCATCGGCTGCAAAATCTGCGAGATGATCTGCCCGGGCGATGTCATCGTCATGAATGCTGAAAGCAAAGCCGAAATCAAATACGCCCAGGACTGCTGGACCTGCTTCAGCTGCGAGATGGCCTGCCCGGTGAAGGCCGTTGATGTGCACCCTTTCAGAAAACCCAGACCCATGGCCTGGTAACCGGAAAACCGGTAAAGGAGGCTGACATGCGCCACGATCATCGTCTTTGGGAGGTCCTGAAATCCGATGTCCTGATTATCGGCGGCGGTTTTGGTGGGCTGTGGAGTGCCCTGCGGGCCGCCGAAAGCGGCGCAGCCGTTACCCTCGTAGATAAATCCTTTGCCGGAAAATCCGGGCATTCCTACTTTGCCGGCGGCGCCATGATGGTCTTGCTTCCGGAAGACGACCTGGAAGAATATGTTTATGACATCACCGTTGGAAATGAATGGCTTGTGGACCAGGAGCTGGTGGCCGAGGTCTTTAAGGGCTCCTACGATCGGCTCAAAGACCTGGAGTCTTTCGGCATTCCGTTTCGCAAAAAAGATGGAACGTATGTATGGACAAAGGCACGCGGAACCCGGAATGTAAAAAATCTTTGGCCCGAACATGCCACAGCAGCCGATGAGGTAACCATCCTGAGGAAGGTTGCCCTTGCAAGAGATGTTAAAGTGGTGGACCATGTTTATATTTATGACCTGGTCAAGGATGCCGACGGCAGCATTGCCGGGGCGGTCGGCATCGGCGTAAAAGAACCGAAAAACTATCTCCTACATGCGAAAAGCGTTGTGATTGCCACAAACTCAGGTGGCTACCGCGGCCATCATCTGGCCTGCGAGCTGCAAGGGACGGGCCCCTTTATGGCCTATGATGCAGGGGCAAGGATCAAGAATCCGGAATTTCATTATATCAATATTCGGCCGGCAAAACATGAGATCGAAGGCTCCGGAATTTTGCCGGCTATCGGTGCGCGGTGGACAAATGCAAAAGGTGTTCATTACATGCAAACCTATGATCCGGTGCTGATGGACAGGGCGCCGGTCTCCAAGATCGTGGTTGCCGCCGCCAAGGAGGCCATGAAAGGCAATGCGCCCATTTCCATTGATGTCGAAGGCATGACCGAAGAAGAGCGTGAAAAATTCCGTGTTCTGCAGGTAAGCCACGGGTGGATGCCGATACTGTTTGAGAAGTGCCGGCGGGAAGAGGGTTACGACCCGCTTCTGGACAATATTGAATGGCAGCCCGCCTATGAGGCCAACAAGCTTGGCGTCGATGCAGACCTTAATTGCGGTACTGCCATCGACGGCCTGTTTGCCGCAGGAATGGCCAGACCCCTGGGCATCAATCCTTTTACGGGCTGGTCGATTGCGTCGTCTACGTGGTCCGGGTACCGGGCGGGCGAGAGTGCCGCCGAATATGCCGGAGGTACCGATCTGAAGGCGATAGACTTTAACGGTCTGACGGAAAGCGCCGAAATGTTTTTGCAGCCGCTGAAACCCGAACAGGGTGTCGACCCCGACAGCCTGGTCCATGAAATCCAGAAGATCCTTTTTCCGGTTGATGTATTGATTATTATGAGTGAATCCAAATTGAAAAATGCCCTGGACCAAATCCTGACAATGAAAGCAGAGCGCCTGCCCAATTTAATGGCAACGGATGTCAGAACGCTCATCAAAGCAAAAGAGGCCCAGACCATGATGCTCTCTGCTGAAATGACGCTCAAAGCGTCGCTAATGAGAAAAGAAACAAGGGAGAACATATTCTACCGCGAAGATTATAATGCGGTGGACAATAAAAACTGGCTGAAATGGATCTTTGCGGAAAAAGGCCGCGATGGAGAAATTAATTTTTCGACCGAAGATATTCCCTTCGAAAAATATCCATTTAAGCCTGGAAATTGAATCCCTGATGCTGTTAAGTTTTTACGGGTCAAAAGTAAAAACTGCAATACCGTCGGATCGCTGCCGGCACCGGCGTTCATGGGATTGAAGATGGCGACAACGAGGAGGCCTGTAAATGACACAAAAGGATCTGCTGGAAGGTAAAAGAATTCTCATCGTCGATGACGAGCCCGATGTACTGGAGACGCTGGAAGAATTTCTAAGCATGTGTGATGTCACCAAAGCAACGACCTTTGAGCAGGCGAACAATCTGCTGGAAACCCGGGATTTTGATATTGCGATTCTGGATATTATGGGGGTTAAAGGATATGAGTTGCTGGAGGTGGCAAACAAAAGAAACATCATCGCCGTTATGTTAACGGCCCATGCACTCAGCCCTGACAGTATTGTCAAATCATACAAGCAAGGGGCGGCCTATTTTGTTCCCAAAGAGGAAATGTCGCGCATCACCGAGTTCCTGAACGATATCCTGGACGCGAAAAAAAAGGGAAAAAGCACCTGGTTGAACTGGCTGGAGATGCTCACGGACGCCTATTGGGAAAAGCGATTCGGGCCTGACTGGAAAAATAAGGACAAAACCTTCTGGGAAAATTTTCCCGATCATGATTGAAAACAATATCTCCCCATTTGACCTTGCCTTAAGATCATGCCAAAATAGTATATAAGCTATCTCAAAAATAGCAGCTTATTTTAGAAGACAGAGAGATAAAGTTCCGACGATGCGCTTAATTTAAAAGTGCCGATTCAGAAAAAATATTTTGGGGATGCGCTTATGAAGAAAACCATAATTTATTGTGCCGTTGCTTTGCTTTTTGTCGGCTATGTGTCACTGGCGTGTTCGAATAATGAAGAAACAGAATCAGATCAAGGATCTATTGAAAAAATAACCGATAAAGCCGCCAAAGAAGTGGTGAACAGGATTCGGACGCCTATTAATAAAGCACGCGCCGTAAAAGATCAGGAGGAAAAAAGATTGAATGAAATGGATGAATCGGTAAAAGAATAGAAAGCGTGGTATAAAACACGAAACTATGATCACTAAAAATGTTTTTTAAAGTCTCTGGCCTGGAGTATTGGAGTGTTGAAAAAAAACATTCATCCGTGAGCCATTACTCCAACACTCCAATATTCCAATGCTCCAATAAAAAAACTTATTTATCCGGTAAGGAATAAACCGGAGGCAAATAATCACGCTCCTGTTTTATTTCTTCCAGAATTTTTCTAACGTCCGTTTCGCGCCACTCGTTATCCCGCGCACTCTTTTGGAGCCCTTCGAGATTTAAGCCGGAAGCAATCATACCCAAATTTGCACCGACCCTGTGCATCGCCCTAACCACTTGATAAATTTTTTCCTTTTGAGGATGATTCTGCCAGGGGTGTTTTTTACCGACAACGACAACTTTTAATGTCTCATATTCGTTAGAAGCCCGTTTCGCAACGATCCGATCTACTTTATGCGCAATCTGTCTGAGGTCATTTGCGATCTCCTGCAGGTGACGGGTGTGAAATTCTTGACTGTTAACGGATGGATGGCGGGGTTTATTCGAATCAGATAGATTGGCAATCGCCCTTTCAAGGATTTTGGCAACGGTTTCCCCGGTTGATTTTCTTTTTGTGTCCAGCAAATTCTTTAATTCCGGGGACATCCTGATCGTGACGGACGCCATGCCCTCTGAGCCATGTTTTTCTTTCCCTTTCATGCGTTTAACCTGGCTTTCAGCGGTCATTTTAGAGATAGGTTTTAAATTAAAAGAGGCGCATTCCTCATTACCCATATGGACATTCCTGGTCGATGTCAACACAAAATTATCAAAAATATCAATTATTTATTCATAGTAAGAATAAAATTTTAATCTAAATTTATTAAATGAATAATTAATAGTCTTTATTGTTTATATTCAATCATTTTACGAATTAAAGATTAAAATGTTTGACATAGAATCTTTAGCCCGATATACAGTTTTCAATAGGTTATAAGGCATTTTATCCGGAACCATCGGGGAAAAAACCGTTTATAAATTACGCATGCCAGGAGTTATCAGATGCAGGATAATGGCGGGACCGGTTCAGGAAATGACAGGCGGAAATTTATATCTACAGATTACCTTCCGGAAAAAAGATCGGGTAGGGACCGTAGGAAAGGATTTGATCGTAGAAGCCCGACACCGCGAAGAAGAGGTTCCGAGCGCAGGGTTAGTCTAAATCAGCAAGCACGATATCTTGCAGGGCGTATAGACCTATTCAGAACACAATCCTAAAGCAAGATGCTCACAATTTCGGCAGGGCCGTTTTGGCCCGGCCTTTTATTAAACTATGATATGCAGATATTCTGGTACTCTCCAACCATCCGTCAGATATCAATGCCGGTATTTGGTTTTCTGTCAGGATACATCAAGTTTTGGTTCGGCTACTGAATATCCAAAATCATCCTGAGCCTCAGCGGATCGGTGAATAAGGGGATTAAAGACTTCCTGCTTAATACGCCGGACCTCGCCACCGCTTCCTTGACCTGGTTGTATTCGCTCTGGTAGCCTTCTTCTTGGATGCGTTCGGAGGGCGTTTGGTTGTAAGACGTTGCTTTTTTGGAAGACTCTTTTCGGTGTCTATGATTTGAGCAATTCGCTCAAGAAAGGGGCCAAATTTTGGCTTGGATAGAAGGTGATAATCGGATAACCGGGCGGCTCCGGAAACTGTAATATCTTTATTAAGACCTCCCAATGAATCTGTTCACGGCGAAGTATCTCGCGTTTGTTGATATCTCACTGTAATACCTTTAAACCTATCTTTTTCCACCATTGCGTTTCTGTGTACACCCTTTCCCTACTCCAAAATCGTAAATTATCTCAAATTCAAATTGAGTCTTGGAGAATGCTATTTGTGGGGTCACAGTTTTCGTCCAGCCTTTAAATGCATGCACTTAAAATGTCATGTTTTATATTTATCTTGACATAATATATTCATTCGTATACGAAATTGCATATGATAAATCAAAGAGAAAAAGCTTATAAAGTATTGCGTGATGCCTTTACATACGGTCAATTCCGACCTGGAGAAAGATTAGTCGAGTCGTATATATCCGAAAAGTTTAAAATTGGGCGGACCCCAGTTAGAGAAGCATTCCGACAGCTTCAAATGGAAGAATATATCGAGATATTGCCCAATAAGGGGGCTTTCATAAAAAAATTCTCCGATAAGGATATTGAAGAAATATATGATGTTCTGGCTATTATGGAAGGTTTTGCCACACAAGTTGCTACAAATATTATTAAATCTTCGGACGAAAAAAAATTAAACTTATTACAAAATCAGCTTAAAAACTTTGCTCGAAACAAGGAATATAAAAATTGGTTAGAAACAAATTCAGAATTTCACAATTTATTTGTTAAGCGTGCTGGAAACAAACAACTTTACAATATTGTAAATACGTTAAGAAAAAAAATTTACCGATACCGATTTATTGCTCTAACACATCCCAGCGATATTGAAGGGCACTTAAAATTTCACGAAAAAATTATAAAAGCCATATCAAAAAGGTCTTCAAAACAGGCAGGGAGTATTATGAAAGAGCATGTTCTAAACGTTAAGAAAATATTGATTGAATCTTTAGAGAGATATCCGCATATTTAAAAAAGCATTAAATTTTTTATAATTTTCTCAAAAAAAAGTTTCATTATAATCAAATTGCTGAATTTTTGAGCAGGGTAAATTTCAAGCGTTAAATCTCATTGATCTAAGAATAAAGGGAGGGAATGTTTATGGCAGGTAAATATGATAAATTCAAAGATATTAAAGGTCCTCATGCTCAACCGGGCGAATTCGTGAATACGTGGGTCGAAGATCCTAAAATTCAACCCAAATGGAAAATTCCTGAAGTTCTTGTTGTAAAAGCAGCGTTGTCCGGGGGAAATTTTTACACTCCTAAAACAAGTCCACATTTTCCCGAAACCCTCGATCAGATTCGTGATGAGGCTGAGGAATGCATCAATGCGGGAGTTTCGGGGATCCATTTTGACCATCAGAAGATGTTCATATATGACCAGAATGGCAAAAAAACTATGAGCTGGCCTGAATCTTACCACTATGTAATTGATCCTCTCAGAGAAAAATATGGTTACAGTTTTGTGGCAGATTGCAATATTCTCAACGGAGATAATTTTCTAGAACAGGTGGGAGCTGTAATTGATGGTCTTTCAGAAATATCCTACATTAATCCCTGGAATTCACCCAAATGGGTGGAGGCATCAGTGGAGATGCTCCATGAAAAAGGGGGCAGACCTGAAATAATCGTTTGTGATTCGGCCCAATTGGAAATGGCTTATCATAACCTTATCAAACCAGGAATTGTAAAAAAGCCATATTATTTTATTATTCTTGTCGCTGCACCCCTGCAAATCCCCAGGAGACGGCATATGATAATGCCCAATGAAAAAGCTATGTGTCAAGCGCTGACGTTTCTGGTGGAAAGAATCAAGGAGATAGATGAAGACTCTTTTATTATGGTCTGTGCAAGCGGTCGACCTTCGACCTATTTAACAACTTTGGCAACCATTTTGGGTTTGCATGTACGGGTAGGGATGGAGGACACGGTCTGGAAGTTCCCCCACCGGGATGATTATATTTCTTCAAATGCTGAAGAGGTAAAGCGAGCGATAGAAATTGGCAAATTGCTGGGAAGAAGAGTGGCTACTGCAAATGAATACCGAGAATTAATCGGAATTCCCAAAAAATAGAAAAATTATAACAGTAAATGATTTTCCTAACTGAATATTTGCAATAAACTTAAACGGTAAGATTTTAATTATAAAAAAGGGCAGAATGCTGTTTGTCTAATTTTACATTATTTTGAGATGCTTTATTCTGGGCATGCACTGTGGGAATCAGCTTATGAACAAAGATTTCTTTAGCGGTCTCTTCTGGTTTTTATTAGCTGTCTATTTTTCGGTTGAGGCCTATCGTCTTGGATTAGGACAACTTAGTATGCCCGGTCCCGGCTTTTTCCCCTTTGCTGCGGCTGTTATTTTTGGAATTATTTCTGCGAGTGTTTTTATTAACTCCATACTAAAAGCACCTGCTGAAAAGGAATTTAAAGCTGTTCCAGGGCGGTTACAGTATCGGAACATATTTCTAATTTTGGTCGCGATGTTTGCTTACATTTTACTTCTGAAATTTTTGGGTTTTGTTATCTGCACCTTCTTGTTTGTTGTTTTTCTTGTACGTGGAGTCGCACGGCAGGAATGGAAGCGCTCCCTGATTATTTCTTTTTTTGTCACTTTAGGATGCCACCTAGTTTTTAACATATTACTGAACGCACAGCTTCCTAGTGCCACGGTTTTCAGCATTAGAAAATAGACCAAATGGAAACTCTAAGTTTTCTCGGCATGGGCCTGGCCACTGCATTACACCCAGTCAATCTTCTCTATTGTTTTCTGGGAGTTTTTTGCGGTACTTTGATCGGTGTGTTACCCGGAATAGGTCCGCCTGGAGCCATAGCATTACTGTTGCCGATCACTTTCCATGCACCTCCGGTCTCTGCGATTATCATGTTGTGTGGGATTATGTACGGTGCCATGTACGGAGGATCAACAACTTCCATTCTGGTTAATATTCCTGGGGAATCAGCTTCTGTGATCACCTGCTTGGATGGCTACGAGATGGCACGTAAAGGAAGAGCCGGACCGGCTTTGGGAATTTCGGCCATTGGTTCCTTCATTGCTGGAACGGCAGGATTATGCGGACTTGTTTTCCTTGCTCCACCTTTAGCAGAATTTGCACTTCGTTTTGGGCCCCCGGAATATTTTGCACTTATGATATTTGGGTTAAGCGTTTTGCTCTATCTGGCTCAAGGCTCCATGGCCAAAGGCTTTATGATGGCACTTTTAGGACTTATGTTGGGCAGTGTCGGATTAGATCCGGTGAGAGGTTACCCTCGTTTTACTTACGATCTATTGACATTAAGAGACGGTTTAGGATTGGTGCAGATGGTAATTGGCCTCTTCGGAGTATCTGAAATTCTTCTTACTTTGGAAAAGGGTGTGCGACGAAAAATCTTTGAAACAGAGATCAAAGGACTATTTCCAAATCTGAAGGATTGGAAAGTTAGCATTTTTCCTATAACCCGCGGTTCTATACTGGGTTTTTTTCTGGGTATTATTCCTGGTATGAGCACAACGATACCTACCTTTATTTCCTACATCCTCGAAAAAAAGATTTCAAAACATCCGGAAAAATTTGGAACCGGGGCTATTGAAGGCGTGGCAGCCCCGGAAGCAGCTAATAATGCTGCCAGTAGTGGCGCAATGATACCAATGCTTAGTTTAGGTATTCCTACGGGTGCATCTTCCGCCCTGATATTAGGAGCATTCATCATATATGGGGTAATTCCAGGACCGATGCTTGTCAAGGAGTCACCTGAGATTTTTTGGGGCGTGGTAGGGAGTATGTATATAGGCAATATAATGTTGTTGATACTTAACCTGCCGTTAATCGGTATTTGGGTTAGGACGTTAAAAACACCATACCCGGTTCTCTTTCCTCTCATTCTTCTTTTTTGTCTGATCGGATCTTACTTTATAGCCCATAACACCGCAGATATGCTGATTATGACCGCTTTCGGCTTACTGGGTTATCTTCTAAAAAAGTTTGACTACGAATTAGCTCCGCTGGTTTTAGGATTGGTGCTCGGACCTTTGCTTGAGACGGCTCTTCGCCGTTCCCTGATCATGTCCCGAGCAGGTTTTTCGATATTTGTCCAGCGACCCATTTGCATTATTTTTTTAGGGCTTGCCTTATTGGTATTAATATCACCTTTATTTACCAGAAAGAGATACGCTAAGGATATGAAGGAAGGAACGGAGGATTAAATCTCCATCGCTAATAACCGCATTCGTACAGGGATTCATTTGCTCAAAAGGAGGTAATAAATTTTTCCATAAAAGGAAATTCTCATAATTTTCTAAAATTAAACTTTATCCGTAAAACAATTTTTTCCGACAGAAGGGAGTATTTAACAGCGTTTAATATCAACACATTTTATTAGGAGGTGCAAAAATGAGAACAAAACTTTTAGCTGTAAGCTTAGCAACGCTTCTGTGCTTTGGATTTTTAACATCTGCATATTCTCAGGCTGATAAATATCCAAACAAACCAGTGCAAATTGTTGTGCCCCACAGAGCCGGTGGGGGGATAGATAGATTTATTCGAATGCTTGCCGAGGAATTAACAAAAACCTGGAATGTTTCAATTAATATTATAAATAAGCCTGGCGCAGGTGGGGCCATCGCTGGTAGCGATGTGGCCAATGCCGCGAATGATGGCTATATGGTTCTGGGCGGTCTGTTAAATTTACTAACCTCGATGACAGTCGGAAATCCCACGGGGCCGGTCAATTTGCAGCGTGATTATGATCCTTTGTCGATTTTTTATGGCTATGCATCGGTAGTGTTGGTTACCAAAAATGATTCCGAATTTAAATCAATTGAAGATGTGGTTAGTTACGCCAAAAAAAAGCCGGGCGAGCTCGTTTGTGGAACATCTCAAGTCGGCACAACTTTCTATCTAAACGCGATGCTATTAAATCGTTACGCAAAAATTGATATCACCATTCTACCTCTTCGAGGATCATCAGAAATAACGCCTCAAGTTTTAGGGGGTCACATCCAATTAGGATATCTTTCTGATGTCGCGGCAAGGAGTTATATTTCTGCTGATAGGATGAGACCATTGGCTGTAGATATAAAATCTTCAGTTGTAGATGTTCCTACTTTTGGAGATAAAGGCTATAAAGATATCAACTTGGTTTCATCAATCGGCATTTTCGGGCCAAAGGGTATGCCCGCTCCTGTTCTTCAGACGTGGGAAAATACTTTGAATGCGATTATGAAAGATCCCAAGTTCATCGATGCAGCGACAAAAATGGGTTACAACCTCAATCCGGTGATTGAACCCGGCAAATTAAACAAGCTTGTAAAAGATGAGATTGAAAAATATTCACGCTTTACGCCGGAAGAATTAGGCTGGAAAAAGAAGTAGTTTAAATGCTGTAAGGCCTTATTGAGCAGTCTCAAAAGCAACCGCTCTATTTGAATGGGAGACTTTTTAAATGAGATTGTACCTGTTTTCATCACGATTCCCCGCGCATCGCATTCATTCCACTATAAATGGCGGGTATTTTGAAGGTGTTTCCTAAAGAATATAATTTTCTTAAAACACTGTTTAATAAAGGAGCGCGCAATGATTAAGATTGTTCGATTCGTGAAGCGTCGTAAGGACTTAACTCTTGAAGAGTTTAAAGATTATTGGCTAACCAAGCATTCTGAACTTGAGCAGATGATTGTCGAGAAAACAACGGTCCGGAAGATTGTTGCAAGCTTTTCAACCGGTGAAATGATCGGGGGCAAAGAGCCTCCATTTGATGGGATGGTCGAGATATATTTTGATAATGAAGAGGACCGGCAGGCATTCTATGCATGCGACATACACAAAAAAGGAATCATGCGCGAAGATGAAAAAAACTTTGTTGATCACTCTGAGGAACCAGTTCGTATTGTTACTGAAGAGCACGTAATAGCCGAGAAACCAAGAGGTTAGTTGCTATAGATTTAAAATTTATAATTCCGAGAAAAATGTCAATTTTTAAGCGAATTTACTCTTTTTCTTTAGGTTTAATATAAGCCCTCCGTCTCTGGTGGAGAACCCGGATAGTTTCTACCGATTCGGTGAGAAATAATATAGGCAATTCCTCCGGGAACGCCCCGAAAGGGCAAACCGGAGGAATTACCTAATTGATTCATCGAAGAGTGCTGTGGAGGAAACAAATGACAGGTCTGCACTTTTGGGCCAAAACATATTGTGTCAGCACTATTGGATTGGGTGAAGAAACCATACGCACATACATCCGTGAGAAAGAAAAGAACAAAAAAGAACAACTGGATTTCGGGTTTGATAAATAAATAGCCTCAGCTTAGCTTTCCCAAAGTCATCACCCCCTTCTTGGGGTCTACATGAGGTCACCCGCTCTGCGGGTGCGAGTCTCACTTAAAAAATAATTAGATCATAAAGAAATTAAAAAGAAAGGTAGATAATGGAAGAAGGGATGGAAGTCAAAAAGTCCATTTGCCTTTGGTGTAAAGGCGAATGCGGCGTAATAGTAAAGGTTAAAGACGATAAACTATTAGGAATTGAGGAGAATCCTGACTACCCTCGAAAAATTTTTCCTCGCCTATTAGCATGTCCAAGAGCGCAGAGAGCCCAAGAATATGTTTATCATCCCGACCGCCTGAAGTACCCCCTTAAACGTAAAGGTGATAGAGGAGAAGGTAAGTGGCAACAGATCAACTGGGAACAAGCTTTCGATGAAATATCTAAAAAGTTAGGAGAACTCAGAGATACATACGGTGCCGAGTCGCTGGCGGCAACCACAGGCACTTACCGAACACATTATGAATATGGTTTGCGTTTTTTTAACCTCTTTGGAAGTCCCAATTATGCCGGCCAGGGGGTGATCTGCAGTGGACCACGCCAGCTAATAGCTAACACCATCTGTGGCAATTTCAGCTTCTATTCAGTGAACCGAAAGACGAAATGCATTGTTCTCCTTGGGATTCAACTTCCACCAGCCCGACCTCGGACACTTCACGATATCATCGCAGCTAGAAAAAATGGTGCCAAGTTGATACTTATTGACCCGAGAGGAACGGGACAAGCCTCCCATGCTGATATATGGCTCCAACTCAGGCATGGCACCGATTGCGCTCTTCTGTTGGCAATGATAGGCGTTATCATAGATGAAAATCTTTACGATCATGATTTCGTGGCCAAATGGTGCCACGGTTTCGACAAAGTTAAAGAGCGCGTCAAGGAATATCCCTTGGATAAAGTAACAAAAATTACTGGTATATCGTCGGAAAAAATAAGAGAAACAGCCAGGATGTATGCCACCTCAAAACCAGCGGTCTTTGTTGAGGGTATGGGAGTTGAGCACCAGCAGAATGTTGCTGAGATCCTGCATGCCAGGTGGATACTGGCTGCCATAACTGGAAATCTGGATATTGACGGGGGAGAAATGTTCAGGCCTCATCAATATCCCGGCGTGATATCTAACCGAGAAATTCAATTATCGGATAAACTTTCAGCAGACCAAAAGGCAAAGCAAATTGGCTACGATGAATTCAAGCTTTTTACCTGGAAAGGATGGCAGATTGTCCAGGATGCCATGTTGAAAGCCTGGGGTAAGGCAGGCGGCACACCGTGGACTTATGCACATGCCCCCAGTGTTTTTCGGACGATAATAACCGGTAATCCATATCCGATCAAAGCCCTAATTGCCTCTCACAGTAACCCGATGATTACTTTCGCCAACACAAAGTTGATCTATAAGGCACTCAAAAGCGCAAACCTCGATCTTTATGTAGTGATGGATTTATTCGAGACCCCCAGTGCTGCTCTCGCAGACTATGTGCTTCCTGCAGCTTGCTGGCTTGAACGACCTGCACTTATCCTGCCCCATTCCGATCAGGCATACATGTCAACCGCAGAGCAGGCCTTGCCGGCGTCAATGCCGGGTAAATATGAGTATAGGACAGACTATGATTTCTGGCGAGGACTTGGTATCAGGCTCGGTCAGGAACAATACTGGCCCTGGCCAACACTCCAAGACGCATGTGATAATCGATTAAAACCTTCCGGCTTTACGCTAAAGAAGTTCGTAGATGAGATTCAAATGTATCTTCCCCCTAGAGATTTTAAGAAATACGAAGAAACAGGGTTTGGAACACTAACAGGCAAGGTCGAACTCTATTCCACCGTTATGGAGAAGCTGGGGTACGACCCCCTACCAGCGTTCAGAGAGGCTCATGAAACCGCGATCAGTACCCCCGAGCTCCTTGCAGAGTATCCTTTTACCTTACTTACCGGCGGCAGGGTTTCCAGATATTACCATTCCGAGTGGCGACAGATTGAATCGCTTCGCAAAGAGTACCCGCATGCTCGAGTGCAGATGCACCCCCAGACAGCAAGTGAGTTGGGTATAGAGGAAGATGATTGGATTTGGATTGAAACTGCCAGAGGTAGGATCCGCCAGCAGGTGACGCTATTCGATAAGATCAAACCTGAAGTTGTCCACGCTGAGCATGGCTGGTGGCTTCCTGAGCTTCCCGGAGAAGAACCCTGGCTAAAGGGCGTGTGGGAATGGAATATTAATGTACTTATGGACGATAACCCTAAATACTGCAATTCCGTTTTGGGTACCTGGCGACTTAAGACTGCATTATGTAAAATTTATAAAGCTAAGGAATATTGACATGGAGAGAACTATCGCAAAGACTATATTACACGGAAATAAATAAATAGGGTCAAAAGTAGTTGGGGGACCAGCCGGAACTAAAAATAAAAAGGGAGGAAATGGCTATGAGTCATAAATATAGCGACCTGCGAAAGCACTTAACAATTCTCGAAAAAGAAGATCTTCTTTACAAGATAAAAAGGCCAATAAACAGAAATACCGAACTCCATCCGCTGGTGAGATGGCAGTTCCGGGGAGGACTTTCTGAAAAAGATCGAAAGGCGTTTCTCTTCGAAAATGTGGTCGATAGCAAAGGGAAGAAATTTAGCATGCCTGTAACGGTAGGAGCTTATGCGGCGTCAAAATATATTTACGCTATAGGTTTGGGATGTGAACCAGAAAAAATTCCGTCAAAATGGGAGCAAGCCCTTTCCAACCCATTGGAGCCGGTCTTTGTTTCCGAAGGCAAGGCTCCCGTTCATGAGGTAGTTAAAATCGGCAATGAACTTAAGACACAAGGAAACGGTTTTGATAAATTCCCAGTACCTATTTCAACACCTGGATTTGATTGTGCTCCCTATATCACCTGTTCGAACTGGGTGACTAAGGATCCGAATACCGGCATTCAGAATATTGGAAATTACAGAAGTCAAATCAAAGCGCAAAACATTCTCGGTGTAAAAATAGATAGCTTTCAGGATGGAGCATTTCACTGGAAGCGGTGCAAAGAAAAGCAATTAAGCTTAGAGGCTGCTGTCGTAATAGGCCCTCCTCCAGTAATAGCATTTGCTGCTGCACATAAAGCTCCGCGTGGAGTCGATGAACATACCATAGCCGGCGGGCTAGCGGGCATACCTATTAATGTTGTCAAGTGTAAAACTGTAGATTTATTCGTTCCTGCAGAAGCTGAAATCGTCATTGAGGGAATATTTTCGACGGAGTTTATGGAGCCTGAAGCTCCTTTTGGGGAATCCCATGGTTATATGAGTCCTCGGGAACTTAGCTATATTTTTGAAGCTACTGCAATTACACATAGGAAAGAACCCATATGGGTGTCTTGGATAAGCCAAGTAACGCCTAGCGAAAGCAGTGTAATAAAAAGAGACGCATATAATCATTCATTTCTGTTATATCTTAAAGTTGACTGCCGAATTCCTAACATAAACAGAGTAATAATGCATGAACCACTCACAAATCTTCGCAAGACAATAATTATACAGATGAAAAATCCTTCTCAGGAAGAAGTTTGGCGAGCGCTGTATGCTGTCATTGGTCGGGAGCCGGGAGTTGGCAAGATAGTTATCGCTGTGGATGGAGATATTGATCCTGAAAATATGGATGCGGTAATCTGGGCCATGTCATATCGAATGAAACCCCACGAGGATGTCGATATTGTGCGACACAGGGTTAAGGGGCATGGACCGCCTTTTACTTCGAATAAGCAACTGGAAAGATTACCAGATGATTCTGCTCTCCTTATCAATGCGACCTTAAAAGAACCATTTCCACCGGTGTCGCTCCCTAAGCGGGAATTTATGGAGAATGCAAAGAAAATTTGGGAAGAACTTAATCTCCCCAAGTTAAAGCCGGAGAGTCCTTGGTTTGGTTATTCGCTTGGTCAGTGGAATGATGAACTGGACCATGACGCTCAGATGGCGTTGGAAGACAAGCATTATTTAATTGGTAAAAAACTTGCGGCCATGAAAGAAAAAGTCTAAATCTAAGAGGAAAATTCAGTCGCTGCGGTTCTCTAAAAAGCTCCACCAACTGAGCGGTGTGACCGGATATGTCAAACGATTATGTTATAACAGCCATAAAACATCAATAAAGGAGGCTGTTATGAAGACTTTAAGATAACTGAAAATATTCTAAAAAACTAAATTGAATTTAATACCCGTTTTTTAAACGCTAAAGCTTGTTAAGATGATTTGTTCAAATAAAAATGGCCATATGGCTTTGACTGTTGTGATATCTCTCTTTTAGGAGAACGATTTAGCCACGAACTGCTGCCATGATTCGACCGAAATTCAATTGAGGCACTAAGCCTTTGCCTGGACTCAGGGTTACGATTATGCGATCTTATGGAAGCATGCGCTCATGGTTCATCCATACTGCAATTTAAAAAATCACACAGGAGAAACCTAGATGCAAATCACCACTCTTTTAGGCAGCGCCAAAAAAAGCGGAAATACCGCTACTGTTCTGGAATGGGTTGAGGAAGAACTCAAATCACTAGGCCACAATGTCGAACAGATCTACCTCAATAACAAGTTAATAAAGTGCTGCCTGGGTTGCGCCAAATGTCGGGAGAAACCCGATGAAATTGCCTGCGTCCAAATCGACGACGCGATAGAAATCCTGGAGCGAATGATCTCTTCGGAAATTGTTCTATTTGCCTCGCCGGTCTATTTCTGGGGATTCTCGGCCCAAATCAAGGCTCTCATTGACCGGAGCTACTCGCTGGTTACGAACTATCATAAACCAGGTCATACCTCACTCATGGAAGGGAAACGCATCGGCCTGTTGGTAACAGGTGGGGGCGCTTACGAGAACAACGCCGAAGGCATATTCACAGCCTTCGACCGGATTGTAGACTTTTTATTGGCCAGAAAGTCTGGCGAGTTGTACGTGGGTAATTGCCGCCTGCCTGCCCGGATACCAAAAGAGGTCAGGATTAAAGCCGCGGAGCTTGCGCGATCCCTTGTGGGCTGATAAGCTTGCTCGATTTTGATAAAAGAAAGCGTGGATTTTTGATTTTTACTATTTTCTTATTTGACTGATCATACAGGATTTGGGGGAGATGTACTTTTGTATAAAGTTTGTGATTTGCTCCAACGAATCAGTACCCTACTGTAATAATTAATCATTGTGATATCTACTATCTAATCGAACCCTTTGAAACGCTACAATTCTTCAGCCAAGTATCGCTCCTTCTTATGATATTCGTCCTGTTCCTTTGCCTCAGAAGATAATCTATTTTCTGCGTTATGTGCTTCCACTGGGTTCAATAGTATTTTTGGTAGTAGGCCTGATTTTTCTGGGCTTTGCGACTCCAACCGAAGCTGCGGCACTGGGTACAGTAGGCTGTGTGGTACTGGCGGCTATTTACCGAGGGTTGACCTGGGATGTCATGTCTAAGACGATTGGCAGTACGCTTCAGGTTTCGGTCATGATATTCCTTATCCTTACTGGCTCGACAGCCTTTTCACAGATTCTGGCTTTCAGCGGCGCCAGCCGGGGACTAGTTGAGCTAGTAACCGACTTTAATCTTCCTCCTATTATGCTTCTTATATCCATGCAGATTATCATGTTGGCTATGGGCACCTTCATGGAAGCAACCTCCATAATGATGGTGACACTCCCTATCTTTATGCCCATTGCAAAGGCACTGGGTTTTAATCCAGTCTGGTTTGGAGCGATAATGCTGCTGAACATGGAGATGGGTGGCATAACACCGCCCTTTGGGCTGTTATTGTTTGTGATGAAGGGTGTAGCTCCTGCAGGTACAACCATGGGTGATATATACAAGGCAGGGCTTCCTTTTCTTGCCATCAACTCTATGGTGATGGCACTCATGATAGCTTTTCCTCAGCTGGTGCTCTTCCTACCGAAGATAATGGGATAATATAATTAAAGAAGGACAGACTCAGAGTTGGGTCATACCGCTTCGCAATTGTATGCTATTACCCCATCCGCCAATCCGCAGTAATAGGCATCTGACGAATTTACAAAAGGTAGCGCATACATCAATTTTTTGTGATATTTTTTTTATATCACAAGAATTAAGTTGTTATTCAAATTACCTCCAGCCGAGAAAGCCTCACGCGCTAGCCGCCACAACCACTGGGATCGTAGGGTGGGCATTTATTTTCGAAGCCGCTCTCGCGTTTCATCCTTTTGGGCCAGATCGGCCAGGCCGTCTTTTCCGAATTTATTGATTTTTACGCCGCCAGACAGTTTCGGAAAATCATCCATGACGCAAAGCTCATCCGGTAATTTATGCGGTGCAATTTTGTCTTTCAGGAATTCGCGGATCTCTTCCAATGAAATTTTTTGCTGCGCGTTTGGAATGATACATACACAGATCGATTCTCCCAATACCGGGTTGGGTGTCGGAACCACGCAAATTTGGTCAATCTTGGGATGTTCAATAAGTAACGACTCCAGCTCATAGGGGTAAATCTTATACCCGCCACGATTAATCAAATCTTTAGTTCGCCCGTAAATTTTGAAATAGCCGTTTTCTTCTCTGGACACCAGATCTCCCATGAAAAGCCAGCCGTCAATAACCTGTTTACGGGTCTCTTCAGGATTTTTCCAATATCCTTTCATGACATGCCATCCGCTGAGCGTTAATTCGCCGATCTCTCCATCCGGCACTTCGTCATGAGTTTCATGATCCACGATGCGTGCGCGGGTATCGTTGATGGGCCGGCCGATAAATTTTTCGCGAATATCCAGAGGAGATGGATAGGGGCACATGATCGCCAGGCCCGGTCCGACCTCCGAGGCTCCCCAGAAAGAAGTTAAATAGACGTCCATCTCTTTTTCCACCTGTGTTATCAGGCCTTCGGGTGCCACCATTCCGGCAATCAGACCGGCCCTGAGAGAGCTGAGATCATAATCCGATCTTTTTTTGTGATTGAGTTCAAGGATGTAATGCGGTGCCGCACCTAACTGCAGTGTTATTTTTTCGCGTTCAATAATTTGAAATGCCTTCTCGACTTCGAATTTATCCATCAGGACCACGGTTGATTGCAGCAGGATGGGTTGAATCAGAATTGCGCCGCAACCATAAGAATGGCTCATCGGTAAAAAGCCGATAAAAATGTCTTTCGAAGTTGCCTGTACACCCTGCGAATATTCCCAGGCTCCGCGCACTGCGGCATAATGAAGGATCATGGCGCCTTTTGGCTTGCCGGTCGTACCGGAGGTATACAGCAGCATCGAGAGGTCTTTCTGGGAATCGATTGGAACAGCCGGAGGTGTCTTGCCGGCTCCCCGGTCAATTAACGCATTGAAGGAATATACGCCCGGGCCTTCACCGTTTCCGGCGACGATAATGGATTCCAGTTCAGGCAATTCCTTTTTAATTTCCAGAAGATCATCAAGATAATTGTAACCCTCCCACTGGCTGAAAATAAATGCACCTTTGACTTCGGAATTGTTAAGTACGAATTTTGCTTCGTTCATTCGATATATTGCGTTAATCCAAACAGCAATAAGCCCTAACTTCTGCAGCGCATAAAACGCCACGACGAATTCAATGGAGTTCTTCATGTATATCGCAATCCGATCTCCCTTTTTAAATCCAATTTCGGCTAACCCGACTGCCAGGGCATCGACCATTGAATTTAATTCTTTATAGGTCTTTCTTCGGTCTCCATCTACCAGGGCGGTTTTATCCGGAACCTGATTGGCAGCGTTTTCTAAAACCTGTCCCACTGTCAGGGAATCAAAATCTTTCATTTTATCACCTTTCCGATAAGGGTTCAAAGGCTCAGGGTTCAGTGTTCAAGGATTGGAGGTTCACGTCAACCAAAAATCTGTGTGCGTCTATAAAGAAATTACCCGACTCAGGGTCGAACGGCTCTCGACCGACGGGCTCGTCGCAGGCAGAACGGGAACCTTGAACCTTTGAGCCATCAGACCCTGAGATATCCCAGATTGGAAGAAATGGTTTCACATGTCTTTTTTACCAAATCGACCATGCGACTCAATCCGGTTGACTGATCGTGCCTGCGAATGGGTAAAGCAATACCAAGAGCGGCAACGACCTGCCGGGAATAATCTCGAATGGGGGCCGCAATGCCCGTTACGCCCTCAACGGCCTCCTCTTTTTCCAGAATGTAACCCCGATCACGAATTTGTTCCAGTCGCAGGTTGAATGCATCGTCATCCGTAATGGAAAAAGCGGTATGCGCTTCCAGGGGGTATGCCATTAGAACTTTTTGAACATCCTTTGAATCCAGGCTGGCCATTAACACCATCCCCAGCATGCCGTAATGCAGCGGTCGTCGCCAGCCGATATCCGATGAAATGCGGATCATGCCATCGCCTTCACGTTTGTCGACATAAACCAGCTGCCCCTCCATCGAAACACCTAAAAGAACGGTTGCACCGGTTTCAATTTGCAGCTGGGTCATCGGATAGGCCGCGGCCTGACGTAAAGAAAATGAAGAAAAAACAATCCCGCCCATTTCAAATAGCCGCATTCCAAGCTGATATTTTTTGGATTGGGGATCCTGCCGGAGATAACCGCGGTCGGTAAGGTTGGCAATCAGGCGTTTGGCGGTTGTTTTATTGAGCCCGGTGCGGTTCACCACATCTGAGAGACGCATCGCTCTATCTTGAAAACTAAAACACTCAAGGATGTTCAACGCTCTTTCAAGTGCCTGTACCCTGTACACCGTTGTGTTTTGGTTTGCTGGTTTCATAATGTGAAGCTAAAGTTTGTAATATGAAATTTATAGCATTTAATCCAAAAAGGTCAATATAAAATTTATACCGTTCAAAGTTCAAAGGCTCAGTGTCAAAAGTTCGGTCTTCCGGTCCGCAGATTATACCGAGAATGCTTTGAGCCTTATTTTTGACTTGTCGTTTTTCGGCCTGAATCGCCTGCCGTGGCGAAGCTTGTTAAAGCGAAGACGGGTCCTCCTGGAGCCAAGAGTTGTCTTTTTGCGGCTTAATCCGGCGGGGTCATAAAGGCAAATTGTGATTCATTTGGATGGAATATTGAATAATGAAAATTGAATATATGAAGAAAAAGTAGGGCGGATAAAAATTAATCGAGCAATCCAAAACATCAGATTAGATTATTTTAATATCTCATAAAGCCATGGGGCGAAGGCCCGGAATATGATATCTAAAAAACCTTACATGCCGCGCCGATACTGTCCCCCCACATCATAAAGCGCCTGGGTGATTTGGCCGAGGCTGCATACCCGCACGACATTCATCAGTTCTGCAAAAACGTTTTCACCGGACAGGGCAACCTTTTGCAGGCGATCCAGTGCTGCCGGAGCCTCTTTTTCATGGCGTTTTTTAAAATCGGCCAGACGCTTAAGTTGAGATTGTTTTTCTTCTTCGGACGCCCGGGAAAGCTCGATGCTCTCACTGAGTTGATCCAGATCGGCATGCGGATCCCGAAAAGTGTTCACGCCGATGATAGGAAGTTGACCGGTGTGTTTTAACGTTTCTAAATAAATCGATTCCTCCTGAATTTTACTGCGCTGGTAGCCCGTTTCCATGGCGCCCAGGACACCGCCGCGCTTGGTGATTTGATCAAATTCTTCTAATACCGCCTCTTCCACGAGATGGGTCAATTCTTCAAAGATAAAGCTTCCCTGGTTCATATTTTCATTTTTCGTCAATCCCCATTCACGGTTGATGATGAGCTGGATGGCCAAAGCACGTCTGACGGACTCGGCGCTCGGGGTCGTAATGGCCTCATCAAAAGCATTGGTATGCAGGCTGTTGCAGTTGTCATAGATGGCACAAAGCGCTTGCAGCGTTGTGCGAATATCATTAAATTGGATGTCCTGGCTGTGTAAGGACCGTCCGGAGGTTTGGCAGTGATATTTGAGCATCTGGGAACGAACCGATCCGCCGTAGAGTTGACGCATGGCGATGGCCCAGATGCGCCGTGCGACTCTTCCAATTACGGTATATTCGGGATCCATTCCGTTTGAAAAGAAAAACGACAAATTCGGTGCAAAGCTTTCAAGCGGCATGCCGCGCGACAAATAATATTCAACATAGGTAAAGCCGTTGGCCAGGGTGAGCGCCAGCTGGGTGATTGGATTGGCGCCGGCCTCGGCGATATGATACCCGGAGATAGAGACGCTGTAGAAATTACGGACGTTGTTATCGATAAAGTATTGCTGGATATCCCCCATTACCCTCAACGCAAATTCAATCGAAAAAATGCAGGTGTTTTGTCCCTGGTCTTCCTTGAGGATGTCGGCCTGTATGGTACCCCGTATGTTGGAAAGGACCTCGGCGCGGATATTCTGATACTGCTCTTTGGAGGGCACTTTTCCGCTCGCAGCCCTGAACTTTTCCACTTGCTGGTCAATGGCGGTATTAAAAAACATCGCCAGCATCATGGGCGCCGGTCCATTTATGGTCATAGAAACAGAAGTGTTAGGCGCACACAGATCAAAACCATCATATAAAACTTTGACATCATCAAGCGTGCAGACGCTGACGCCCGAGGTGCCGACTTTCCCATATATGTCCGGCCGCTTATCCGGATCACATCCGTACAGAGTGACGGAATCATATGCGGTTGAAAGCCGTTTGGCATCATAATCAGCCGACAGCATTTTAAACCGGCGATTGGTGCGGGTGGGATTTCCTTCGCCGGCAAACATGCGGGTGGGCTCTTCGTCTGCGCGCTTTAACGGGAAGACACCGGCCGTAAATGGAAATCTTCCGGAAACGTTTTCTTCCCTCATCCAGCGGTATATCTCAGCAGGGTCTTTGAATTTGGGAAGGACGATCTTGGGAATGCGGGTGTGAGATAATGATTCTGTATATAAAGGCACCTTGATTTCGCGGTCCCGAACCTTGTAGACAAGCTCATCTTTATTGTAGGATTTCTTGATTTTTTCCCATTCCGCAACAGAGTCCAATGTCTCTTTTTCCAGAACAGCTTCGGCTTTTTTAATTTCATCTTTGAGCGTTGAAAGCAGTTCCGGAGAATCCGCCTTGCGATTATTTACGCCGATTGTTGCAAGCGTTTCTTTGAGGTGCCATACCTTTCTTAGATGTTGGGCCTGTTCGTCTGTCTGCTTGTGGTATTTTCTGACGGTATCTGAGATTTCGGAAAGATAGCGGGTGCGCTCCGGCGGGATGATGATGGTTTTGGAAGATGAGGTCTTGGTTTGCGGTCTTGGTAAGCCGGCCTTGAACTTCACACCGGTCTTTGCGTCAACTTTGTCGAGAATCGCATGATACAAAGACGTAATCCCGTCGTCATTAAACTTGGAAGCGATGGTTCCAAATACCGGCATTTCTTCAGGGTCGGTATCCCATAATTTTTGATTGCGCTGGACCTGTTTGCGAACATCGCGCACCGCATCCTCTCCTCCGCGCTTTTCAAATTTGTTGACGACCACCAGGTCTGCAAAATCAAGCATATCGATCTTTTCAAGCTGGGTGGCGGCACCGAATTCGCTGGTCATGACATATACGGATAAGTCAACCAAATCGGTAATACTCGAATCTCCCTGACCGATGCCGGCGGTTTCCGCAATGATCAGGTCAAAACCGGCGGCCTGGGTGACCTCGATGGCTTCAGTTAGCACAGCCGGCAATTCTATCTGGGACTGTCGCGTCGCCAGAGAACGCAAATAAACACGCGAATTGCTGATTGCGTTCATGCGTATCCGATCTCCTAAAAGCGCTCCGCCGGTTTTTCGCCGGGATGGGTCACAGCTGATGATGGCAATATGAATGTCTTTAAGATCATGCAGCAGCCTTAATATCAGTTCATCGGTCAAGGAGGATTTACCGGCACCGCCTGTTCCGGTAATGCCGATAGTCGGGGATCTGCGATTTTCGATCTTTTTTAAAAGCTGTGCACGGATGTTTGCGAAGTTCCCGTTTCCCAATGCTTTGGCCTTTTCGGCGGCGGTAATCAGTCTGGCTACTAAAAGTGAGTTGGTTGGTTTCAAAGCGCTTAAATCAAAATCGTCATTTTCGACGGTTGAAAAATCGATGATCGCGACCATATGGTTAATCATTCCCTGGAGTCCCATGCGGGCGCCGTCTTCCGGCGAATAAATCTTGGCAACGCCATACGCTTCCAGCTCTTTGATCTCCTCAGGTACAATCACACCGCCGCCCCCGCCAAATACCTTGATTTCAGATGCGCCTCTCTCTTTTAAAAGATCGACCATATATTTGAAAAATTCAACATGTCCGCCCTGATAACTCGATACGGCCACACCCTGAACATCCTCCTCAATGGCAGCTTCCACGATTTCCTGAACCGATCGATTATGTCCTAAATGAATAACTTCTACGCCGGTATCCTGCAGTATTCTGCGCATAATATTTATGGCTGCGTCATGGCCATCAAAAAGAGACGTTGCCGTAACGACTCTGACATTATGTTCAGGCTTATAAACTTCAACCTCAGGACTCATGCCGCCTCCTTCACATCAAACGGGTTTTTCGTTTTCATTCTTTTTTCGAGCACATTCCAAGGATTAACCCTGTCTGAAGGTCAATATAGTCTTCAATACTGTAATGATGGGTCAAGAACCATCGCCGGAAAGTCCACATATGCCCGAGGACCACAATATTATGTGCCGAGAGTTCGAGGGAGCGTTCATCCAAATTCGGCAGTTCTCCGGTTGAGGCAATCCGCGCCAGCGCTTCGATGAACAGGCCCGTAATGCGCAGCTCGTTTTCTAAGACGCGTTTTTGCCATTGGATCGGCAGCGATTGCGTTTCCTGGTAAATCAGGAGGATAAAATCGCTCATGCTGTCGCAAACTTTAAAATATTCCCGGATTACAGCGCTCAGGGCGTCCTGTCCGCCGGTGGCTTGCGACATGACCATGGTTACACCCCGTTCGACCTGGGCATGGATGGATTCGCACACCAGATATAAAATATCCTCTTTGGATGCGAAGTATTCATACAAAGAGCCAATGGAAAAGCCAGCTGCGCGGGCAATCTGTCGGGTCGTGGTTTTATGGAATCCCTTTTCGATAAACAGCTGTACGGCTGCGTCGGCTATCTGGCGGCGTCTGCGGTCCACCAGTTCCGGATTTTTAACCTGGGTGGGTATATCCCGGGTTCTGTTGGGTTGTTCCATATTAACCTCATAAGATTATGTGGAATTTATAAGTGGAACAGCGGTTGTCGGGTACCTGAACGAGCGCTCAATCATAAAATTAGCAGTCTATTTTTGACTTGTCAAGTTTTTCGCGCATTTGGTCGTTAACATATTTATCTAATTGATATTATTGTATTAAATATATTAAATAACTGCTTTTCAGACCAATTGGAAATTATTTGTCAAGCGTCCAGGATTAAACTATATACTGCTTCATGACTGAGCGCTCGTTCGGAAATTTGCGCTTCTGACGGAGATGAGTTGGGCCAATAGATACAAGAATAGGTGGGAAATATAATAGGAATTTTATCTCTTGTTATTCGGGATTTAACTCAATTTTTCTCTCAAAATGCGATGCAGTATTTTTCCGGTGCCGGTGCGGGGCATTTCATTTTCACCGATAAATACGACCTGTTTAGGGCATTTGTAACCGGCCATCTTGCCCTTGCAGCTTGCAATGATATCTTTTTCACTTAAGCTGCTGTCATCGAAACCTTCCTGGCGGATCACAACTGCCGCGACCCGTTCCCCCCATTTATCATCGGGCAGACCGATCACCGCACAATCATAGATGCCTTCAAGATTGCCGACAACCTCCTCCACTTCGCTGGGATATACGTTTTCCCCGCCGGTGATGATCATGTTTTTTTTACGGTCGACCAGATAATAGAATCCATCCTCATCCTGTCGGGCCATGTCACCGGCTGAGAAAAACCCGCCTTTAAAGGATTCGGCGGTTTGTTCGGGCAATTTGTAGTACTCATCGAACAGCATGGGGCCCCGTGAATATAATTCACCAATTTCACCCGGGGCCACTTCGTTCCCATCGACATCCAGGATTTTTATAAAATCCGTGCCGATGCATTCAAATCCGATGGAACCCAGCTTCGTCATTTGATATTCAGGTTTTAAGATGGTGACCATGCCGGCTTCGGTTGAACCGTAGGCTTCATAGAGTTTCACTTCCGGAAAAAATTCCATAACCGCCTGTTTCATACTTTTTCTGCCGGGTGCCGAAGAGCAAAGAAGTTTGCGAATGGAGCTGACATCCCGCTTTTTAGCGTCTTCGGGCGCATTGAGAATTAAATTGTAATGGGTGGGGATCAGTGAAATAAACGTGATGGATTCACGTTCTATGATTTCCAGAATTTCTTCAGGTTTAAAGTTTAAGGCCGGGTGGATATAAGCTGATCCACCGAGGTACAGAAAGTTAAAGGTATAAAAGATAGAGTTGATATGACACAGCGGCATGACATTTAAGCACACATCATGCTCGTTAAATCCAAAGTCTAAGCCATTATGCAGGTAATACGCAATGTGCGATTCGTGGGAGCGGATAACGCCTTTGGGCCTGCCGGTTGTGCCGGAAGTATAGATCAGAATCCAGGTATCCCGGGGGGCGACTTCTGTATCGGGTTCAGAATCCGGGGAATCCTGGATGAATTCCTCATAGGATTGATAGCCCTCCTGCGGTTTTCCGACGATAACATAATTTTTGGCAGGGATGTTTTTCAAATTGGCCCGGACGGGCTCCACCGTAGCAGCGAATTGGTCATGAACGACGAATGCCCTGGCATCTGAATTGACCACAATATACTCAACTTCTGAGCTGACAAGGCGAAAGTTGATGGGCACGATAATGATGCCCGACTTGGCTGTTGCCAGAAACAATTCACAGATTTCGATGCTGTTTTCAAGCAGAACCGCAACCTTGTCGCCTTTTTGCAAGCCCAGCGCAGTCAGGCTGTTCGCAAGCTTGTTGACACGTTTGTTCATTTCCGGATAGGTAAATGCGCGCTGCGCGTCCTTTAAGGCAACCGTATTCGGAAACTTTTTTGCATTGACGCGTTGAATTTGACCTAGATTGAGCCAAAAACCCATACTTGCACCTCCGTCGGCATTATAACGTATCTAAATCCTTTTGATTTAACTTGACCTAAATTGAGCGATTGTCGAGGTTGCCGCAGCTACAAGGAAGATGTTCTTCCGCTATCGTTGGCTATGCGGGACGGCATCTGACGCCGTAGATGCGTTAAGATCGGCAATCCCGAAGGGTTTCAAATTCCAAAAAAATAAATCGATAGAATTCCTTGAAAATAAGAAAAAATGAGCCCTTTTTAAAATTTGAAACGATCAATTTAGGTCTGATTTTCTTCTAACTGTTCGATGAATGCTTCAACGTTTGTCATGGTTTGCTCATCTGAGATCAGGCGAAGATCATTCAGATCGGCGTTGATCGTTAGACTCGGAATTCCGGTTTTCTGCTCAAGCCGTTGCGGCATCCCGTAACGGCAGTTGGTATTATTCGGACAGGTTTTGGCATCGTGATAAATAACGCCGTCTACCTTGAACAATTCCAGCATTTTTGTAAAGTAGGATTCTTTTTCATTATCAGAACGCACGATGAACAGTTCCGTATAAGCTTTGGCCATCGAGAAAAAGGGATCGCGTTCATCCAGGGCCGAAAAAATCCAGCTGTTACAGTAGGTCGACGCCAACACGTTGGCTTTCAAACCGGAAAACAGCTCCGAATGCGCGCGCAATCGGCCCCATACGGGCATGCCGTCCCAGTAAATTCTGAAACGCTCATCTTCCAGCGCGCCTTCGCCATTTTTAATGCGATCTTTCAGTTCAGCCAGCAAGATTTTATAGACATCGACCGCTTTTTGCGTTCCCCTTCCAACAACAGCCGGCCCCATGAGGGTGGTACCATCAAAAAAAGTTAGCGGAGCGGGTTTGGCAGTGGCTGTTTCAAGTACCTGTTTCCACAATTCGGAGCACTCGCGGGACAGGGTGACGACCTTTTTTAATTCAGCAAGCTCGAATGGCCGACCGGAAATGTTCTCCAGAGGTTCAATTAGCGCCTCCATTTGTTGAGCAATGGAAGCAACATGCGCCTCGGTGACTTCGCCGATATTGCGATGGGTATATATGCCTAAAACCGGCGCCTCAAACTTCTTGCCGTACCACGAAAACCAGTCCTGCACATCCCGACACTGATTCGTGTTAAAAACCAGCACATCGGGCCTTGGAATGCTTTCGATTCCCTTATAGATCCTGCTCAGCGGTGTGACGCCCCTTAAAAAAGCGCCGATATCAGCAGTGAGATAAGAACAGATGTCCGGAGAATAGCCCAGGGCATTAGCCTCCGGGATAAGCTCTGTTGCCATACGGGTGGCACCCAGCATCGCTGAGTGGGTTTCGGGAAAATAAACGAGGAATCCCATGGCCCTGAGTATTTCAGCGGGTCCCACGCTGGTGCACCATGCAATCTTGGGTTCGCCTTTTTTGGATGCGTCGTCCAGTTCGTGATAATATTCCGCCATGAAGCGGCTAACATCGGCCGCTGCTTTTAATTTTTTTCTCATAGGTTTCTTTTTATCTGACATAATATATTCCTATAAGAGACCGATAAAGTCACATAACAATCCGCTTAAGGTTATTCTTAAAATGGAGATACCTTAAAATAATAACGAAATTCGAATTTCGAAACTCTAAACTCGAAACAAATCCGAATATAAAATGACCAAAATCCACAAACCGCAGTTTGGGGAATTGGAATTTAGGATTTTGTTATTGTTTCGAATTTCGTGTTTCGTGCTTCGAATTTTTTTTGCTTAGCCTCTATCGATCCGCTTAAATTGGTTAAGGCTTCAAATATTAATTTTCAGCTTCAATGGCATACAACGCCGCGCCGATGGCGCCGGTTAATTGGGGGTAATCCGGAACGAGGATTTCTCGTTCAATCATCTCTTCTGCCATTTTTACCATAAACGGGTTGTGGGCAACCACCCCGCCGGTCATGACCACCTTTTCAGTTAGGGAATCCATTTCCAGAACGCGCTTAATCATCGAAAAGAAGACGCCTTTGACAATGTCCGGTAATTTCTTGCCCCGTCGGATATTTTCCAGGACTTCGGTGGCCGAAAACACGGTGCAGAAACTTCCCAATTTTACCATATTTTCCGATTGACTGGCCAGACGGTCCATATCACCCAGAGCGACATCCAGGCGTAATGCCATTTCCTCCAGGAAAGCGCCCGTGCCGGCCGCGCATTTACGGTTCATTTTAAAGTTGGTACGCCGGCCGGATGGGTCGACTTTGATGACTTTATTGTCCTGTCCGCCGATATCGATAATCGTGCTTGAAAAAGGAAAGTAAAAGAAAGAACCCTTGGCGTGACAACCGATTTCGGTTTTTGTGTCGCTGGCAAAGGACACATTATTTCTGCCGTAGCCGGTTGCAATCGTTTGTTCGATAGCGCCCTTTTTTAGACCCGCCATTTTTAAGGCTGCAGCAAGACAGAAATCGGCGGTGGCGGCAAAGTCCGTACCGGATTTTTTAACTGCATGACCGAGTAGGTTTTTATCGGTGTCAAGGATGGCAACTTTCGTCCGTGATGCCCCAACGTCAACACCTGCATAGGCCGGTTTTGATGCCATTTGTTATTTTGACTCTAGTCCTTTCACCAGGGCACGCAGCGTATGATTATACGGCGTATCGGTTCCCGTTCGCTCGCCATATTGTACGAATTTGCCGTTGATGAAATCTATTTCGGTGCGGCGGTTGGCTTCAATATCCATCAACATAGAAGGTTTATGGTCACCGGCGCTTCCCATGTATTCCATTGCATAGGTGTAAAAATCCCATCCGAGACTAATTTCATTTGCGCGCGCCACCCGGATGCATTCTTTGACCAGCGCATCCACAATCCGGAAAATGATCGGATCGTTCATGGCGCGCGACATTGTCAGACCGGTGACCGCACACACCGGATTCATACAGGCATTCATAACACTCTTGCGCCACACCATTGAAATGATGTTATCGGTATGTTCGGTTGTGAGTTCGCATTTGCTCAACACCTGGGCGATAACCATTGCCATGTCCCGGGAATTCGGATCCAGCTCCTGAATGTAATGGGGCGGGTGGTGAAACGGTATTCTGACGTGAGCCGGTCCAACCAGGGCGCACCCGTAATTTACGACCGCCCGCATAACATCATTTTTGCCCAGAATTTTTGCGAGTTCCAGTTCGGTATCAATTCCATTTTGCCAGCTGACGATCGCCATGCCCTCACGGTGAAAGCCCTCGATGGCCGAGGCGATCAAAGGTAGGGCATTGGCTTTGACGGTGATGAAAATAACATCCGGGTTAACGTCTGCCAGTTCATCCACATTGGTGCACGTCTTTTTAACTTTTTGCTTGAGGTTTTCGGCGCCTTCAAGAATAATGCCGCGTTTTAGTGCCGGTCCCAGCAAGTCGGGGATTACATCGCAAAGGGTCACATCATAGCCACCCTTGGCGAGGAAGCCGGCGACGATACACCCGACCGGACCTGCGCCGATTACGGCGAATGATTGGGGACTAAAATTGGACGCAGCGCTCATATCCTACCTCCCCATAAATGTTGTTGTTAACGAAGCGAAATTTCGTAGCGCGCCTATACTGGGTCGTATCTGCGATAGTTTTAGAGAAAAATCCGAATATCGAATTTCGAAATACGAAACAATGATTAAAATTTTAAATTCGAATATCCAAAATAGTTTTTTGAATTTTGGTCATTTGATATTCGGATTTGTTTCGAATTTCTGATTTCGAATTTCGTACTTTCGTCCAGCGGCTACCTTTCCTGTTTGGGACGCTCGTCAATTACGCGCAGGGCTTTACCTTCACTGCGGGCAATGGATTTCAGATCCACCAGCTCCACGTTGACGCCGATACCCATCATGCCTTTGATATGGGCGGCGATTTTGCCTTCGATTTCATGGCGTCGGGATTCGCCGGCATCGTAAACTTCTTTTTTGCCTTCCACCTGAACGCTGAGATGATCCAGGTACCCTTTTTTGCGCACCACCATCCGGTATTGGGGTTCGACCTCCTCGATTTCCAGGAGCAGGGCTTCGATTTGCGACGGAAAGACGTTTACCCCGCTGATAATAAGCATGTCGTCCGAGCGGCCGTAGATTTTATCCATGCGGATAAAGGTTCGCCCCTCATACCCGGGCTCGCGCCACAGGCGCGTAATGTCTTTGGTGCGGTAACGAATCATGGCCATGGCGCGTCGCTGCAGAGACGTAAAGATCAGCTCTCCTTTTTCGCCTTCCGGCAGAGGTTCCAGCGTCTGCGGGTCTACGACTTCCGCTAAAAAATGGTCTTCATTGATATAAAGGCCGTTTTGATCCCCGGCATCATATGCCACCCCGGGTCCGCACAGCTCCGTTAAACCAAAAGCTTCCATGGCTTTAATTCCCATGCGCTCTTCGATTTCCTTGCGCATGGCAACGGTCCAGGGTTCGGCGCCGAACACCCCGATCCGCAACGGCAGCTTTTTAATGTTGACTTTCATTTCTTCGGCGCGCTCGGCAATAGTCAGTGCATAAGACGGTGTGCTGAACAATACATTTGATCCAAAATCCTGCATGAGGGTAATTTGCCTTTCGGTCACTCCGGAGCTGGTTGGAACCACCGCACAACCGATCTTGGTTGCAGCTTGGTGAAATCCTAATCCACCGGTAAAAAGACCATACCCATAGGCATTTTGAACAATGTCCTCTTTGCGCACTCCGGCAGCCCAGAGGTTGCGGGCCATGCATTCTATCCATTGCTCCAGATCCTCGGCGGTGTAAGGACCGGTAATCGGCTTGCCGGTCGTACCTGAAGACGCATGTATACGGACCACTTCTTCTAAAGGGACGGCGCACAGGCCGAAGGGATAATTATCCCGTAGATCATTTTTGACGGTAAACGGCAGTTTGGCGACGTCTTCCAGGCTTTTGAGGTCGCCGGCTTCGATCCCCATCTCTTTGAATTTATTCTTATAAAACGGGACCTTCTCAGATACCCAGGCGACGGTTTCTTTTAGTTTCTTCAATTGAAACGCTTTAAGCTCATCCACCGGCATGCATTCAAATTTATCGTTCCAGGGCATGATCTTCCTCCTTTTCAGATAGCGAAGTTGTTATGATAGCCATCAGCCGTAATTTTATTTTAAAGCAGACGGGCCGCCGATATCCAGCTGCGGCCTGCTGCTAATTTTCCCATTAAAATGAAGCCTGAAAAATCAGCGCCGCAAAATCATGCAGCCTTGGCGGCTGCTTCAAAACCGAGTTCAAAGGCCTTGATATTGATACCGACAAAGGCCTTTTTGGTGGACGTCCGAATGGCTTCTTTAACGTTGTCAGCCGACACCGGCATAATTCCGGTTTGAATCAGGGAGCCCAGCAGCACCATATTCAAAGACATGATATTGCCGGCCTGTTTTGCGAGTGCCTGGGCATCAAAAGCGATCAGCCTGGCGGTTTTATCGCGGATCAACTCCTGAACCTCCTGGATATCAGGATAAGTCCCTTTGCCAATGGCCACCGTAAACGGCGGCAGCGGTGCCGTATTCGTGATCACTACGGTATCGGCATTGCATTTGTTTAACGCTCGCAGCGTTTCCGAAGGCTCGAATCCCAGCAGCACATCCGCTTCACCATCTGAAATGATCGTGCTGTCCGCATCTCCAAAAACCACTGCAGACTCAACAACGCCGCCCCTCTGCGCCATTCCATGGATTTCACTCATGCGCACGGGCATGTCAGCCAGCAGAGCCGCTTCGCCCAGCACTTTGGATGCCAGCAGGTTTCCCTGTCCCCCAACTGCAACAATAATCAATCTTTTTGTTTCCATAAAAAATTCCTATACGTTTCGTTTGGTCTATTTTATATGAATGTTATCAAAATCTTCTGCTGTTCTGATTGGTCAATTTTGGAAAACTGGAGTGGTAAAGTAAATAAAATTTCGGGTTGCAGATTTAGGATTTCGAATTTTAAATGCAATGCTGATCAGATATTTCAATCTGCAATCCGTAATTGATTTTGCTCCATTGCGCCATCACTCCATCCGTCATGTTGCTTTTTGCTTTTCTTTCGTACGCACTGGCACGATTGCCTTTTCCGGGCAGATTTGAGCACAAACAGCGCAGCCCGTACAAAGGTCTGCATTTATGTGAACTTTTTCGCCTTCCATATAAAAAGCCGGGCAGGCCAGTTCATTGACACAATCTCGGTGATTTTTACATTTTTCGCTGATATGAAAAGGCTTGCCCCTGCTTTTTTTAAGACTCTGGGCATAAAGGACACAGGCTTCTTGAGATATGATGACCGATACGCCCTTATGATCGATGGCCTCCTTGATGGCCGCGACGCTCTTGCTTACCCGAAAGGGCCGGATCACCGCGACATGGGGCACGCCGATGGCCCGGACCACCTTTTCAATCGATACCCGGCCATAGCCGGTCAGATTAAAATCTCCCATATCAACACCCGGGTGCGGTTGATGACCGGTCATGGCCGTGGTGCTGTTATCCAGAATAACCAGCGTAAAATTATGGTTGTTAAACACGGCGTTAACCAGGCCGGGGATTCCGGAGTGAAAGAAAGTGGAGTCTCCGATAAAGGAAATAACTTTTTTATCGGTGGCAGTTGAAAACCCGCACCCTGTGCCGACAGACGACCCCATGCACAGGAGAAAATCGGCCGTTGAAAGCGGCGGTAATACACCGAGGGTGTAACATCCGATATCTGTGGGGTATATGGTGCCGAGGCCTTCAGCTGCTTTTTTTATTTCATAATACGTCGCCCGGTGGGAACAGCCGGCGCACAGGTTGGGCGGCCGCTGGGGTATTTCCGGAACATCGGAAATATCCGGTATGACCACGGGAGTGTAAGGTATTTCAAAGAACTTGGCGATATTTTCCCTCACCTGGGCCGGATCGAACTCATACAGACGGGTAAACAGGTCTTTGGCCTTTCCCCGAATCGGCAGGGTTAATCCTTCTTCCTGCGCAAAAGCCTTGACCTGTTCCTCCATATAAGGCTCACCTTCTTCAATCACCAATACTTTTTCACATTCTTTCAAAAAAGTCTTAATTATTTTTGCAGGCATAGGGTAAGAAAACCCCACCCGAAGGATTCTGACTTTATCCTCGATATGTAACTCTTTGATGGCATCGGATGCATAATTGTAGCTGACACCGTTGCAAACGATCCCCCATTTCCCAGCGGTGCCGTTAATGAAATTATACTGGGAGGTGTCCGAAAATTCCTGGGCTTTTTCGATGTTTGCCAGAAGTTTGACATGTAATTTTCTGGACACAGCCGGTACGGTGACGAGGTTGAAGGGGTCTTTGACAAAATCACCTTTGGTTTTGGGTGGTTTTATTTCCCCCAGGCGAATAATTCCGGAAGAATGGTTGATGCGGGTGGTTGTGCGAAACAGAACCGGCTCCTGCAGTTTTTCAGAAATCTCAAAAGCATATCCGACCATATCTTTGGCTTCTTCCACCGATGACGGCTCCAGCATGGGCAGTCCGGAAAGTTTGGCATAAAAGCGATTATCCTGCTCATTCTGGCTGGAAAACATGTAGGGATCATCAGCGGTAAGAACAACCATGCCGCCTTTGACACCGACGTAGGCCAATGTCATCAATGCATCGGCGGCGACATTTACGCCCACATGCTTCATGACGCACATGCTGCGCACTCCGGAATTGGCAGCTGCCGCCGCCACTTCCATGGCCACTTTTTCGTTGGTGCTGTATTCAAAATACAGATCGCTCTCCTGAGAGGTCTGGAAAAATTGAAGAGAAATTTCGGAAGACGGCGTTCCGGGATAGGTGCTGGTAACCGCCACACCCGCTTCAATCGCTCCCCGGGCAATGGCTTCATTGCCCAGGAGCAACATTTTTTGTCCTGCATTCTGGGTAAGTAGTTTGTGCATTTGATTATCCTCTTAGAGATTATACGATTATAAGAATGTAGTTCAACCTTCAAAAGCGCACATCGTTGATAAATATCATTTGATTTCTTAGCTATTTTTTAAAAATCTGTCAATAAAACGGAAAAATACGATATTCTTGTTGAATCTTGCGTTTAGCTACATTAAAGCTACATTGTAGTTTCTGTCAAGCTAAAATGTTGCATCCCAAAGAAACATTTTAGGATAGCGTAAGTGTTTATTCAGAGGGAAGGAAAATTTTATGATCGTGCGAAATTTAAGAGACAAAGCGGTTATGGAGACCACCTATATTGCGCATGGCGGCGCGATTGCGCAGATGATTTTGGATCAGCGAATCTTAAAGGAAATCGGCTTCCTGGCAATTGCAACGCTGGCACCGGGCAAGCAAATCGAAGCCCATGTGGACCCCATGGAGGAAATCTATTTTGTGCTGAGCGGTTCCGGAGAAATGGGCGTGGATGATGAAAGCCGTCAGGTCGGGCCGGGCGATGCGACCTGGCTGCCGGCAGGATCATCTCATAGCCTGTTAAATAACGGCAACGAAGATTTAGTGATTCTCGTCGTTGCGTCTTCAAATTGGTAAAAATTAGTCGTCCGTCGTTAGTGGCCCGTTGTAAATTCGCTATAATTGTAATCAGAGGGCTCAAACACTTTCAACGGACAACGGACAACAAACAACTGACATTGAGCGCAACGCTCAATTAAGATTTTTTGCGGGTATAAATCGTTTTGTACCGGTCCGGCATAGCTGCCAGGCAGCCGGTGCAGCCGGGCTCCTCATCAGGATGAAAAGGCTCCACATGGACCTCCAGTCCGATATCCCTGTACAGGTCAGCTATTTCGGATAGTCGCGGCTCATCGCAGGTGGCCTGTCTTTTCCACCCTTGACGGTTCAGTTTCTCCTGATGTGTCAAGTCTGTCACGCTCCTTTATAATCGGGTTTTTTGCGGCCTACAGATGAAAGGCCTTCCAAAGCATCGGCCGCGCTGAAGCTATCGGTCAGACGCCCGAGTTCAATTTCCACCGCCTCGGTCATGGATTTTCCGATTTGCTGGTCGATGATTTCATTGGCCAGCTTGAGTGCCAGCGGTGCCTTGTAACCGATGATTTTTACGGTTTGGGCTGCGATTTCCTGCGGCACGCCTTCAGGCAGTTTTCCGGCCATTAAGCGGGCCGCATTTTCCTTGGTGCACATCTGAGCCAGCGGTTTAAACTTATCCGGCAGTTCACGTTGCTGATATTTGTCCGGCTTTGTTTTCGATACCATTTCGGATATGGTGGGGCCAACCTCGGCCGGATCGACCAGGCAGGTGACAATTCCCAGGGCCTGTGCATCCGCTGCGCTGATAGGTGCGCCGGTAAAGACATAATATTTGGCAAGCTCCGGCCCGACATGACGCGCCATGCGCAGCATTCCCCCCAGGCCGGGATAGATGCCGATGCCCGTTTCGGGGAAACCCATAGAACCAGCAGATGTCGCGATGATTACCTGGCAGGCCAGGGCCAGCTCGCTGCCGCCCCCTAGAGACAGACCATCGAGCAGGGCAATGGTCAGCTTGTTTGAGTTTTCGATTTTAAGGAGCAGTTCGTGACCCTTGTGAGTGAATTCAGCGATGTCTGCAATTTGATCTGCTTTGATCTTGTCGACAAAATATTTTATATCTGCGCCGGCCACAAAGGCTTTGCCGGCACCCTGAAACACGACGGCGCTGACATCGGGATTCTTTTCGGCTTCTTCAAATCTTCGGGCGAGTTGAGCCACCACTGTTTCGTTTAAGGCATTCATCGCTTCCGGGCGGTTGATAGTGATGTAAGCGATATTATCTCTGGTTTCCAGATCTACAAAATTGAAGGCAAAAGGCTTACCGATCTCATTTTGCTTTTCTAAAATTTCGGGCATTTTGAAATCAGGGTATTTTTGAGTAATGGCTTGCACAACCTGGTAAGTCTTATCGATACCGATCTTGTTCATGATTTCAAAAGGTCCCATCAGCCAGCGCAGACCTATTTTTGCACCCCGATCGGTGTCCTCGATGGAAGCAACACCTTCATCCACAAGGGCAGCCGCAACGCCAAGGCAGGCACCGTAAAAGCGATCCTTGACTTCCGGGAACTTGGATTCTGCGACATCGCCTGTAAGATCCCAGTCTTCATTTTTGTCCATCTGGGCTTTCAGGATATTCGGAGTGGCATAAAACGGTCCCAGTTCATTTCCCAGGGTGGTCGAGGCATGGACGGCGATGGGGATTCCGGTGACATTCATGAGTTCAAATGCACCCATGCCGATCTTAAATGCCTGTTTGGCGGCTTCCTCAATGGTTGGAATATTGGCAAGGCCTTCTTCCAACATGCGGGCGGCTTCATTTAAGAACGGTACGAAAAAGCGGTTGACGGCAAAGCCGGGTGCGTCTTTTACGACGATGGCGGTCTTGCCATGAAGTTTGGCTGCCAGCAGCGCTTTTTCCAAGGTTTCTTTGCTGGTCTTTTCATGGGGGATGACTTCCAGCAGACGATTTTTAGCCGGGTGATAGAAATAATGCAGCCCCACAAAACGATCCGGGCGGGAGGTTTTTTCGGCAAATTCGTGTACATAAAAGCTGGAGGTGTTGGTGGCCAGAATTGTTTTCGGCGAACAGATCTGATCCAATTTATCAAAAAGATCGAATTTAACCTGCTTGTCTTCGAAGACGGCTTCTATAACCAGATCGGCATCCGCCACAATTTCGAATTCGCAGGTGCCGATGATGCGTGAAAGGATATCATGAACTTGATCGGCAGTCAGAATCTTACGCTCAACCGCTTCTTTAAGCGTTTGCCGGATGGCATTAATGCCACGTTCGACAAATTCTTCTTTGATATCCACCAGAACGACGTTAATGCCTTCCTGGGCGAGCTTCTGGGCAATGCCGCTACCCATATTCCCCGCTCCAATGACCCCAATTTTTTTAATCTGTGACATAAATACTCCTTTTCTGGCTACTGGTTTCTGGCTGCTTGTCTCTGGATCGGCCAGCAACAAGAAGCCAGCAGCCAGTCGCCTTTTATTTATTTTTCCACACCGGTTTGCGCTTTTCTTCGAAGCTTTTAATCCCTTCGAGCACATCCTCGGTTTTCATCAGGGTATTCAGAAAAAGATCACTGGCACCTTGAATGGCCCGGGGCAATTGCATGCCCAGGTGCTTTTTCACCGCTTGCTTGTTCAATCGGATCATCAGCGGGCTGTTGTATTGAATTTCTTTCACCAGTTTATCGGTTGCTTCGGCCAGCTGGTCATCTTCGACGACATGGCTGATCATTCCCATTTGCTGGGCTTCTTCAGCACGATAGCGCTTGCCGGTGGTGCAGATTTCGATGGCTTTTGCCGGACCCACCAGGTGGGGAAGCCTCACCGCCGCATACGGCGGTAAAAAGGCGAGTTTAATTTCCGGCTGGCCGAATTGCGCGTTTCTGGCAGCGACGATGATGTCGCAGGCGATGGCGAACTCCATGCCCCCGCCAAGGCAAAAGCCATGCACAGAGGCAATGCTGGGCACTTCGAGCTGATCGAGAAGGTCAAAAACCTGGTTAAACGTATCGATCATTGAAGGGGCCATTTCCGGTTTATGATCGGAGACTTCAACTCCCGCACAAAAGCTGGGGCCTTCGCCATTCAGCACCAGGCATTTGAGTTCATTATCGGCGACATCTTCCTTAAGCTCGGAGATGAGCTCATTCATCATTTCGATATTGAAGACATTATGTTTCGGCCGATCGAGTGTTATGCGGGCCACGCCGTCAGACTTTGCGACTTTTAGATGCTTATATTCGCTCATGGTTATTATCCTTAATAATGGTTTGTGTTTTGTATTTAGTGTTTGGTGTTTGGATGGAACCTATAAGAGAATCGCTTTACCGGGTCTTAAACAAAACACGAAACACCAAACACATATCAAGCTTTTTTAAAGACATAGTTCAACTGCCCGTTGGGCAGCGTGTTGACAACCGTTTGAACCGCCATCCCTGCTTTGATTTCATCCTCCGGCAGATCACTGGAAATTCGGCCAAACACCTTATAATCACCATAGTCCACCAGGGCGATGCAGTAGGGGACATCATCCTGGAATCCGATGGGCGCATATTCCAGCTTACTGTAAGTAACCAGCGTGCCCTTACCGCTGACCTCGAACCATTCCATGTTACCGTCAAGGCACTGATGACAATCCGCCCTGGGCGGAAAAAAAGCCCTTCCGCAATCCTTACAGCGGGTTCCCATGACTTTATTGTCTTCCAGGTAATCGATAAAATCGTTGGTTTTCGTAATAGCGGTAAAGCTTACTGTTCCGAATTTTTTAAATCGGTCATCTACTTCTTTCACCTTGCTCATAATTTATCTCCGTTTGCCAGTATATTATGGGTCTCAGATAAAACAACATCTAACGTCGATGGTCTTTGATCCATGTTAAGTAAACGCTATGAGTAATTCTTTAAATATCCAATATCGAATTAGGAATGTAGAAGGAAGAAGTGTTATTCTCCTTCGATATTCATTATTTCTTGTTCGGTGTTCTGCCGTTCACAAAAACTTGAGTCTAGCGACCCAATATGGTCACATTCCCATAAAGTCCCACACCGCCGATGTTATGGACGAGTCCGATCTCGGGGTTTTTAACCTGGATTTCTCCGCACTCGTCTCTGAGTTGAAGGACGATCGTGCGGATTTGAGAACCGCCTGTAGCTCCGATGGGGTGCCCTTTTGATAAAAGACCGCCATCCACATTCACCGGAATGCTGCCTTCCTGATAGGTTTCTTTGTTGCGGATGAGTTCCTTGCCTTCACCCGGTTTGGCGAAGCCTAGATCTTCATAGGCCATCATCTCGGCAATGGTAAAACAATCATGTACTTCGGCCACATCGATGTCCCTGGGTCCCACACCGGCCATTTCGTAAGCTTGCCGGGCCGCCTGCTGCGCAACGGTTAATCCTGTAAATAAATTTCTGCCGGACAAATTGACACTGGTGGTCGCAGCGCCTACCCCCAGGATCCAGACCGGCTTTTTAGAAATGGATTTGGCTTTTTCTTCGCTGGCAACAATAACGCAGGAGCTGCCATCCGCATTTGCACAGCAATCGCCTACCCGCAACGGGCTGGCGACCGGGCCGGCCATGCGATTTTCCGCATCTGTAAACATTTCAAACTCTACGGGTTTCCGATAGACGGCCTTTTCATTTAGCTGGCCGTAGGATGCCGCTTTAACCCGGATGAGCGCAAGATCGTCCAGGCTGGTGCCGTATTTTTCCATGTGCGCTTTGGCATACATGGCATAGTAAGCGGGCATCATGGTGCCGAAGGGACTTTCCCACTGAATGTCGGCGCCGCGCCCCATACGCTCCTGGGATTCGGAGGAACTTATTTCCGACATTTTCTGAAATCCAATCACCGCCACGGTTTCGTGCAAACCCGATTTGACCAGTGAATAGGCGAGTTTCAATCCGGTGCTGCTCGAAGAGCACAGCGTTTCAACATAAAAAGTCGGTTGCGGATTCAACCCCAGATATTCCGCAAAAACACCGGCCGGTGAACGCTGTTTATCATATTCGGGTGCAGAGCAGACCACAGAGGCATCGATGTCTTTGGTGGTCAGCTGCGCGTCCTGCATCGCATCTTTAAATCCTTCAAAAACCAACTCCCGGATGGAACCCGGGTAACTTCTGACAAATGTACTCTGTCCGACTCCGATAATGGCTACCTTACTCATAAGCATCCTCTTTCATTTCATTTATTATTAGGCGTTTGTCATATCCCGCATGTTCAACGAGAAATACAGCATAGTGCATGGCGCGTAGGGTAAAGCGTTTGAATCATAAGGAGAAAATTCCCATTTTTAACGCTATGCGCTCTGCGCTTAGCTCTATGCCATTTAAATGTATTGCCCGCCGTCTACCTTAATTATTTCTCCGGTAATATGTTTGGCTTTGTCGGATGCCAGAAATGCCACCAGAAACGCAAGGTCTTCCGGCTGCCCGACGCGTTTAAGGGCACTTTCACCCATGGCCAGATCGATAATTTTATCTCTGGCTTCCGATTCTTTAAGCATGGCGGTCTCTATCAGACCGGGGGCGACTGCATTTACCGTTACGTCAAAGGCGCCGAGCTCCTTTGCAAGCGCCTTTGTATATCCAATGATACCGGCTTTGGATGCCGAGTAGTTGGACTGACCGAATTTGCCCCGCATACCGTTAATGGAGGTCACATTTATGATCCGGCCGGATTTTTGCTCCTTAAAATGCGGTGACACATGGCGCGTGAAATTAAAGTAACCTTTTAAATTGACTTCCAATACCCGATCCCATTGCTCTTCGGTCATTTTCCAGGAAACACCGTCCCAGTTCATTCCGGCGTTGTTAACCAGTATGTCCAGACGGCCGAATTCCGTGATAGCAGATTGAACGACTTTTTCAGCCTCTGCAAAAGAAGAGATGTCACATTGCACCGCAAGTGCTTTGCGGCCCATAGCCATGATTTCTTCCGCATATTTCTTGGCTTCGGCTTCATGTTTGCGGTAGGTCAGACAGATGTTCGCCCCTTCGCGGGCCAGTTCGAGGGAGACAGCCGCGCCGATACCCTGGGAGCCTCCGGTTACCAGTGCATTTTTGCCTTCGAGTAGCATAGAATCCTCCTAAATCCTCCTTTTATAAGGTTGCAACGGTCGCTTTAGCTTGCTGAAACTACCGGCTTATCTGTTGGTTCGACAAAATGTCGAAGCGATATTAAGGCCGAGTTTCCATTCAGCAAATAAAAATTCTTGACATAAATATAGTTACATTGTAGCTAAAACGTAATTTCAAATTTTGCTGCGAAAATCAAGCAAAATTTTTAAAAATAAGGCAAATTTGCCAATTGATAAATAAAATTAACAAAGGAGGATATTATGGCAGGCGTTCCAGACAAAATTCAAACCTGGCAGATGGTCCAACCCACTTCGCGCGATCGGGAAACCAAAGAGGTGACGCCGGGGAAAATCGAAAAAAAGGAAATTCCGGTTCCGGAATTAAACCCCGGTGAAGCTCTGGTTGAAATTGCAGGCTGCGGTGTTTGTCATACCGACCTGGGTTATTTTTATGATGGTGTACCTACGGTGTCTAAACCCCCGCTGACATTGGGTCATGAAATTTCAGGAACCGTGGTTGCGGGAGATGAGGAATGGATTGGTAAAGAAGTCATCATTCCCGCGGTCATGCCATGTCGCAAATGCATTCTGTGCAAAACCGGTCGCGGCAACAGATGCCTGGGACAGAAAATGCCCGGCAACAGCCTTGGCGTGTATGGCGGATTCTCCAGCCATATCCCGGTGCCCAGCGTCGATCTGTGCGAGGTAAAGAACAGAGGCGATATTCCATTGGCGCATCTTGCGGTTGTGGCTGATGCCGCAACCACACCTTACCAGGCGGCCAAAAGAGCCGATTTGCAACCGGGTGATAATGTGGCCGTTGTCGGTATTACCGGCGGGGTAGGGCAGTATATGGGCCAGACCGCCAAAGCTCTGGGCGCAAATACGGTTGTGGGTATTGCACGCAACCAGGCCAAACTCGACCGGGCCCTTCAATACGGAACTGATTTTGTCATCAATTCCACCGACAAAGATGCCGGAGCGGTCTCCAAAGAATTCAAAAGCATGTGTAAAGAGAACGGACTGCCAAGTTTCGGCTGGAAAATCTTCGAGGTCACCGGCGCTGGCGGTGGGCAGGAAATTGCACTTAGCCTGCTGAGTTTTGTGGGCAAATTGATTGTGGTTGGGTTCGGGCTTGCAAAAGCCGAATACATGTTCGGTAAATTGATGGCCTTTGATGCCGATATCATCGGGACGTGGGGATGTCTGCCGGAATATTATCCAATCGTACTGGATATGATCGTCAAAAAGAAAATCGACATTGATGCCTTCGTACAAACGCGTCCCATGAGCACGATAGTGGAAACCTTTGATGAGGCCCACAAAGTGTCTCCGGACAAGCGGATTGTATTGACCCCTGATTTTTAAGCATTCGTAAATAATTTAAGTACAATAACGAAAATTTTTAGAGATTAAAGGAGGTAAGTATTATGGCTTTAGACTGGATGCCCCGAGACAATAAATCCAAAGATCATTTGTTACATACCGATGCGCACTGGGGAACCGATGCGGACGCTCCCTGCGTCGTCTATGAAAAGCGACCCCTGACCGACCCCAAAGGCAATGTGCAGAAAGGGCTCTACGTGGCCTGGATCCGGCTCAACAACCCCAAACAGTATAACTCTTACACCACCGAGATGGTCAAAGGTGTAATTGCCGGGTTCGAAAATTCCTCCCTGGACAGAAGCGTTGTGGCGGTCGTGTTTACCGGCACCGGTCCGTATTCCTTCTGTACCGGCGGCAATACCAAGGAATACAGTGAATTCTACAGCATGCGCTGCGATGAATACGGTCAGTACATGGAATTGTTCAACCACATGGTGGATTCGATCCTGGCCTGCAAAAAGCCGGTAGTTTGCCGGGTCAACGGCATGCGCGTGGCCGGCGGTCAGGAAATCGGGATGGCCTGCGACCTTACATTAGCATCCGATCTGGCCATATTCGGCCAGGCGGGTCCGCGACACGGTTCAGCGCCAGATGGGGGTTCATCGGATTTTCTACCCTGGATGCTCAGCAACGAAGATGCGATGTGGAATTGTGTCTCCTGCGAAATGTGGTCCGCCTACAAGATGAAATCTAAAAATTTAATCAGCAAAGTGGTGCCGGTTCTGAAGGTGGATGGGAAATGGGTGCGCAACCCCATGATTATCACCGACAAATATGTCGAAGACGGCGAGATTGTTTACGGTGAGTATAAAACCGGTGATGCCGCCAAAGAGGCCCGGGCGTTTGTAAAGGAGCATCAGCCCAATGCAGACTTTGAATTGCTCGACAAGGAAATCGATAAGGTTGTCTGGACATTTGCCAATCTTTTTCCCGGCTGCCTGATTAAATCCATCGACGGCATTCGCATGAAAAAGAAATACTTCTGGGATATCTGCAAAAACGGCAACCGTCACTGGCTCGCTGCCAATATGGGCGGTGAGGCATTCCTCGGCTTCGGCGCTTTTAATACCAAAAGAATCACCGGTCAGGATACCATCGACTTCATCAAGTTCCGCCAGAACATTGCTGACTCCCGACTCTGGGATGAAGAAATGTTCGCAGAAGTTCTCGGAAAACCGCAGAAGTAGTATTTGTTACCTGAATTTTGCACGAGTCGGAGGCTTTCATATGCAAGGCACTTAAGGCCGAGGCTATAGTGAACTATGCCTCGGCCTTAATAACGCAGCAGATGGAAACTTCCGGCCCGCCGCGTTGTTTCCAGGGCGAAAAGTAATGAGATAAAATGATTTTCATCCATTAAACATAATTCCATTTCTCATTAATTTTCATGCAAGATTCAGGTATTATAATTCCAACTTTTTATTTTATGGCAGGCGATGCGTTTTAAAAAACGCGCGCCTGCCATTTTTATTCTTCAAAATTTGAAACGCTCAATTTAGGAAGAAGTGTCTTGATAATGGGAATCATATTATGTAACATTTCGCTCAACCTCTTCCCGAACTCAACAGGGACGACTTCAGGCATCATCGATGCAAAAATGACCGAGACGTTCTCAAAAGAAGTTTTATTTCCAACCCCCCGGGGCGATATACGCATTCATTCCTTTTGCAGCCCGGAACAAATCAGACAATACACCTTTGATCCTCAGTTCCAGAATTATCACAACTATAAATCTCTATATACACGCCGGCAAAGTCTGGAGGATAATGCCGGATGTCCAGATGCAAATATCGTCCTGGCGGTTGCCGCGCCTGAGAACATCATCGGTTTCGGTGTATTGGCATACCCGGAACCGGATGAGCGCTGGGCTGAACTGGGGCCGAAGATCATGATGGAAATAAAAGTCATTGAGGTTTGCCGGAATTGGCGGTCTTTTGGCATTGCCCCCCGAATTATGAAAATGATACTTGCGCATCCGCAAATTGAAGAAAAAATTATTTATCTGGTAGGGTATTCGTGGACCTGGGATCTAACCGGCACCGACATGAATGCCCGGCAATACCGGGAAAAGCTCATCGATCTTTATCGCTCCCACGGCTTTCAAGAATATCAAACCAATGAGCCTAACGTGTGCTTAAAGCCGGAGAATTTTTTAATGTGCCGAATCGGCAAAAATATTTCACAGATGATAAAAGACCGTTTCAAGTGGTTAAGGTTTGGTCTCAGGCCGTGGACCTGGAAGGTTGATGCTCCCTAATGTTGCTTCCGGCAAGTCATTTACAAAAAACGTTTTTATTCTATATATCAGAAATAAACAGGTTTCAGGTTTCGGGTGTCAGGTGTCAGGAAGATACTGAAGACAGAGCACAGAAGAAGAGGGCAGAATGTTTTCTGTTACTATAATTTGACAGTATTTAGTGTTCGGTGCTATGAGGTTTTCGCTGTAATGTATTGGGAAGTAATTTTTTTTCGTGCTTTCGGGCAAAAACAATCGAGAGGTGAAAATGATTAAAGATCGGATCGTGTACTTTAATGGAGAATATGTCCCCTGGGACAAAGCCACCGTTCATATTATGTGTCACAGCTTCGGGAGGGGATCGGCTATTTTTGAGGTTATTAGCCTGCATTCAACCGGTTCCGGTCCGGCTGTTTTTCGGCTTCACGCGCATATTGATCGGTTGTTTAAATCCGCTGAACTTCTGGATATGGAGCTACCGATTGCAAAGGAAGGTTTTTACGAAGCAGTTGCCCAGACTGTAAAACGCAACGGTCTTCAAAAAGGATACATAAAAATTATCTGCTTCTATCCTGAGTTTGCAGTTGAAATTTTGCCCCCCCGGAAACAGTTGACGGTATCTGTTTTCGCCATTGATCCCGAGCAGGATTTAGGGGGACTCGGTATCCCCTTCGAAGAAGGCACGACGCTTTTCGTGAGCAGCTGGCGTAAACTGGATCCGTTAACGGTTCCGATTGAGGCCAAAGCCGCCGCCAATTATTTAAATGGCATGGTTGCCCGGATGGAGGCTAAGAAGAATGGTTTTGAATATGCCGTTATGCTTGATACCCGGGGATATATTGCCGAAGGTGGGACTGAATCTGCATTTCTGGTCAAAGATAATCAATTAATGACGCCTGCTATCGGAACGGTTCTAAAAAGCATCTCGCGTATGTCAATTCTGGAAGCGGCAAAAACAGCCGGGATTGAGTGTTTTGAAGGGCAATTAAAGCCGGAACTGCTGTTCGAAGCCCAGGAAATATTTTTATCCTGCACCCCCTTCAAGGTCCTGCCGGTCCGCAAGATCAATGATCGCCAGCTGGATAACGCCCCCGGGCCGCTAACCCGCAAAATAGCGGGACTATTGAATGGCATCGCCGGCGGCAATGATGAACGCTTCAAGGACTGGATGTATCCGGTGTGAAAGCAAACATTGAAAAAGTTTTGCGCGGTGACCAGTTGGCGGGCGCTAAATTGATTCGGATGCTGGAAGAGGGCGACCCCTCGGGTATTGAGGGACTCAAGGCCCTTTATGCGCATACCGGAAAAGCATTTGTTTTGGGTATCACCGGTGCTCCGGGTTCCGGAAAGTCCACCTTGATAACCCATATTATAACTGAATTGCGACGGCGCAACATGAAGGTCGGCGTGGTGGCAATTGATCCCTCCAGTCCGTTTTCGGGCGGAGCGTTCTTAGGTGACCGCCTTAGGATGCGTCGTCATACCGAAGACGAAGGGGTTTTCATCCGTTCTATGGCCACCCGCGGGCATTTGGGGGGGTTAAGCAAGACAACCTGCGAAACTGTGATGGTGCTGGATGCCATGGGATATGATATTATTATCATCGAAACCGTGGGGGTTGGGCAGGCCGAAGTCGAAATCGCAGAATTTGCTCACACAAAAATCGTCGTTTGTCTGCCGGGGATGGGTGATGAGATTCAGGCGATGAAAGCCGGCATACTAGAAATCGGTGATGTGTTTGTTGTCAACAAGGCCGACGCACCCGGGGCGGATGATCTCGTCGCACAACTTCGGGGTATGCTCGAAATGGGAGCAATTCCGCAGGATGCCTGGCACCCGCCGGTTCTCACGACTGTGGCGGTAAACGCTGATGGTATTGTGGAGCTGGTTAATGCGATTTGGAGCCATCGCCGATATTTGCTGGACAGCGGTGCGTTCAACAGGCATAATTTCGAACAGACATTCCAGTTATTGCGCCGACTCGTTATGGAAATGGCAGCCGACAAGATATTTAGCGGCTCCGACGAATCAACTGTCCATCAAACCCTTCTCGAGGCCGTAAATAATCGCAAAATTGACCCCTTTACCGCCGCCGAAACACTCGTAAAGGATCTCTATGGCAATATCTAGCTCATAATTAGCCGTTCATTTTTAATTTTAGCTCATTTGTGGTTAAAATTTTCTATAGGTTTAAAACTTCACCATCGGGGGTTAACTGAATTTTTGAGATAGGTTCTAACTGCTGATCGGACGCATTGACTCAATAAAGGCCTCTAAACGGGTCTCGGCCTGGGCATCGGAATATGCGCGCGGATCATTTTGATCGGCTTCGATAACGACCCCCGGCTTGCCGGTCAGCTTTGAAACCTCCTCTCGTAAGCGATACATGCCCACGGAGTAGGGCTTGCAGGAGCGGTTGGAGTGCATAATAAATCCGGTCAGGGAAAATTCCTCGATGAGCCGGGCAAGGTATTTAATGCGTTCCTCGAATCCAAGGTTGATGTAAACGTTTAAATAAGACGCCGCAATGGCCTGGTAAATATCGCCGGCCCGATCCTCTTCAAAATCACTCAAGCCACCCCAGCTGTTGGCATAGGTGGTTACCACCAGGGTGCATTTCCTCTGTTCAAAGAAATTGCCTAAACGACTCATTTTGAACCATACCGGCAGGTTGTCCCATAGCACCCGATATTTTTCTTCCGGTACAGACCCGATTTTTTGACGGACGCGCTCTGTCACTTCTTCATGGAGGCTTTTGTAGTAATCAACGCACGCCTGGGTGCCGCGTAAGGTAACGATGGGACCCAGGTGGATAAAGGAATCCAGGCTGTTGATCGGAGCGGGGATTGACTTGCAAAGATAAAGAATTTGTCTCCAATATACCGACGCTTGCCGGCTAAGGGATAAGACATCAATAAATCGGTTATGGTCAAAGGGTCGGTTTAAAAACTTGGCCAGAAAACGCTCCAGGTCTTTGAACTGTGAAATCGTGTAATCTTTCACATCCCTGGTTAAGCCATCGTGAAGAAAAGGTGTGTCGACAATGAACAGCGGCACATCATATTTACGCGCGACAACCTCGTACCATTTAATGACGGTCTTGCAAATATTGGTTGAGCAAAGCAGAAAATGCGGTGGCGGCAGTCCGTTTGCCGGCCCGCCCCGGGTAATGTCAACGCCAAAATCGGTGCGCGCGTAGGCACAAAGATCCTGTGAGAAGCCGGCGGCTTCGGCCGCTTCCAGCAGTTCGAGCGATTGATGCCCGGCGGCACACATGGCCGCATAGTTTTCGGGATATATGGGTAAGACATCCATGGCATAGAGAAACTCCACCGGGGCGCCGCTGGTGACCCATGCAATCGGCTTTTCCCGGGTGGTCTTGGCCTCGATGTAATAGTTTGTCATCAGGGTTTTCATTTTTTTGTGAGAAGCTAGTTGCGTCATATTATCACCCAGCCAGGATTTCGCAAAAGGCGTTGATTCTTGTCTTTATGGCTTCAAAGTTGGACATGCTAAGTTCCATGTCAATGAAAGCAGCCGGAATTCCTGCTTCTTTAAAGCGGTTCATCAGCTGCGGACGATCAAAGGCATCCGGTTCACAGAATTTAATGTACCAGAATAAGATTCCATCGGCCCCGGATTGTTTCACCCTGTTCAAGAGATAGGGATGGCGGTCATTGTCCGGATTGTATATACAGCAGCAGGGGGCCGGATTAAATAAATATTGCGTGATGCCTTCAACCAGATTTTCAACGCGCAAGCTCTCCTTGGATACGGTTCGCCATCCATTGGCTAAATCATCATCAACGATATCGATTTTTAAATCATCAAAGATTTTATAGTTTTCAAGCGGATCAAAGACCATACCGGAGATAAAAACCTGGGGCCGGCGGCCTTGCGGTGGGGATAATGCCGCCAATTCATCTAACAGGGTTTCGAGCATCCGATTGTAGGCGTCTGCCGGCAAAAAGAATCCGGCTTTCAAAACGGTATAAAAATCATGATTTTTTATTAAGCCCGGTTTTTGGCGACGGAGGGCATATAATTTTCGCTGAAGAGATCGGGTGCTTCCATAAAGGTCGGCTGCTTCGGCCAGAGATTTCCCGGTAAGCGGCTGTCCCGTAATTTTTTCAAGCCCGGTCGTCACGCTTTTAAGCACGGTCTTGAGGTATGCTTGCCGAGCCGTTTGTGTTTGCGTGATGGGGATGGAAAGCGCCAATGTCGGCTTAGTAAAAAGCCGCCGATATATTTCTCTTAAGTTGATTAAGGTGTCGCAAAGGGACGTAAAAGCGTAAGCTTGCACCATTTTGGCGATGCCTTTTAATTCAAGCTCCAACACCGACCGGGCAACAGAGCAGCAATAGCTCTGCAGATAGGCATCGGATTTTTCCAGGGGCAAGTTATTGCCCCACAACTGAACCGGATACCCCCCCGCGGCATAAATTAATTCCAGGGGGAAGTAGGCCGGCATCACGCCGATGACCGGACGCCCGAGTTCCTTTTCGTATTTTAAGATCGTCCTGGATACGTTGTTGATAATCTCATGAAACGGTTGAAACATATTTTCTGCCTTTAATCATTTAATACCCAGAAAAACTTTCACCTTATCGATTTTTTCATCGATGTTCGCCTGCCTGCGGATCATGATGCGCTGGGCTGTGGGTGGGCCGGCGCCATGCATGGACTCGATTAAATAACCGACGGCACCGGCGCCGGCCACAAGGTTTTCGATCAGTCGCAAGACTTTCATGCGGTCAACGGTTGCATATTCAGGGTTGGCTGCCAGGTATTTGCGGATATATTTACTGGTCAGGGGGTCCTCGAGATCCGCTGCCGACGGCATGGTGCCCAGCAAACCGCCGGCAATATCTGTTGCCAGCCGCGCCAGTTCGTAAGGAAATCGGGTAACATTTAATTTGCAAACATTGGCCAGCAGCATGTTGACCTGAAAATTTCCTGCGGCCGTTTGCTCCCCCGCGGCAGAACAGGCGATCCCGCAGGCATAAATCGTTTCGTTGAGGTGAATCATTTCCACCAGCTTATCATTTATGTGACTGGCTTTATCCACGCCGTTCATTTTTGCGATTAAGGCAGTGGCCCCGATCAAAACATCGCCGACACCAGCTTTGCATCCGCCATAGCTCTGGCGATGATATGATGCAAAGCGCTCGACGAGTATCCCAGAGAAATCCACCTCGCCGGCCATAAAAATACGTTCATTGGGAACAAATACATCATCGAATACGGTCATTACTTCCTGCCCGCCGTAAACCGGATTGCCCACATCTAATTTATGCGCTTCCAGCTTACGGGTATCGCTCGACTGGCGGCCATAAATATAATGAACACCTTCAGCGTTGGTCGGTACTGCGCCGCAGACGGCCCAGGGCTCTTCTCCCGGGCGCATGGTTAACGTCGGCATGACCAGGATCTCATGGGAGTTGAGCATTCCGGTCTGATGCAGTTTTGCTCCGGAAATAACGATTCCATCCGGGCGGCGGTCTTTGATTCTGAGAAACAGGTCGGCATCCGATTGCTCGATCGGGCGTTTGCTGCGATCCCCCTTCGGGTCTGTCATTGCGCCATCCACAACCAGATCCTCCTGCTGGATCCAGCTCCAATAATCTTTGAAACGCGCGTGGTAATTCGTACCGTGCTTCTGATCGCATTCGTAAGTTGTGCTGAATATCGCATTGGCGGCATCCAGGCCCACGCAGCGCTGAAAACAGCAACCCGTCTGTACGCCGCAATAGCGTTGCATTTTTACTTTATTAACCAGGTCCTCCGCACTTTGATGCAGATGTGTAAACCGGTTGACCACATCTTTGTGCAATGAGGACTCCACGCAAAACAGCTCCCGGGTCTCCTTGTCTTGAGCTGCGTCATAGGTAAATGCCACCGCTTTCTGAGCGGGCTCTACCAGACCATGTCCGGGCAGATCGTCGGCCTTTTCCCCCAGCACATGCGCCTTAAGTCGAAGTGATTTTATTGACTTTAAATAGTCATCACCTTTTTTCAGCACCATTCATATTCCTCCCGCTCGATAATGGTGGCAACGCCCTGGCCACCGCCGACACAGGCATTGGCGCATCCGTATCGACCTTCTTTGAGATTTAATATACGGGCCAGGGTGCCGGTCAGGCGAATGCCGGTGGCACCCAGGGGGTGGCCGATGGCAGTGCCGCCGCCCATCACATTAACTTTTTGTGGATCCAAAGCGAGTTCTTTAATACAATTGAGTGCAACAATGCAGAAAGCCTCGTTAATCTCCCAGAAATCAATGTCGGGGGCTTTCAGCCCGGCTTTCGCAAGCGCCTTTTTGCTGGCCGGTACCGGACCGTGCCCCATTATCGTGGGGTCCACGCCGGCAAAGCCGATGGATCGGATGGTGGCCAGAGGTTTAATGCCTTTCTTCTTAGCGGTTTCCTTGGACATCAACAGCATGGCAGTTGCCCCGGCGTTCAACGGTGAGGAATTGCCCGCGGTGATTACCCCGTCCGGTTTAAAGGCGGGCTTAAGATCCGCCATACCTTCAGCAGTGGCACCTTCCCGCACCGCCTGATCCTGTTTTACGGATAGGGGCTTTCCATCAGCCTGTTCGGCATCGACGGGCAGGATTTCATCATCAAAGAAACCTTCGGTGCGGGCTTTGGCGGCCAACTGGTGGGAGCGCGCACCCCAGCGGTCGATATCCTCCCTGGTGAAATCCGTCCGGGAAAAAAGTTTTTCTGCGGTCAAACCCATATTCATGGCGGTCATCATATCCCAGTGCTGATAGGCGGAATCCGTGAAAAGCGTCATGTTGGGCACAATGTGGCCTCTGTCAACCAGCTGTCCGCCCATGGGGACGCGGGTCATGTGTTCCATGCCCCCCACCAGAACAATATCGGCAAAATCCTGGGCAATTTCCATGAACCCGATATGAATGCCGGCCATGGCCGAGCCGCACTGTTGGTCGACAAATTTTGCGGGTATGGTTTCCGGCAAATTGGCAAGAAATATGGGGTAGCGTCCACCGTAGGCCCACTGTTCGGTAACTGCTGTCGCGCACCCCAGGAGAAAATCGTCGATTTCCTTCGCGTCGATGCCGGTTCTTTTGATCAGTTCCGGCAATAGTTTTGCCAGCAGCTCATCCGCTCTCGTTTTGCAAAACCAGTCCCTGGCCGGATCATTGGGTCTGGAACGTGATTGGGCTGTCCTCAGATAACCTGCGATAACGACTTCTTTCATGAGTATGCCTCCATTTTTTCGTTGAAAAATTAAATGGTTGATTAGAATAACCGGATAAACGAAGTGTTATTCCTGATAAAAATTTTTACCCTTTTCGGCCATCTCCACGATCAAATCCGCCGATTTGAAGCGAGGTCCGAATTGCTTCTCTAAGCCGATGAGCGTTTGATAAACATTTTTGAGTCCCCACTTGTCGGCGTAACGGAGGATGCCGCCGCGATACGGGGGAAAACCGGTGCCGTAGATCATGGCCAGATCCATATCCTGGGGCCGATCACAGATGCCTTCTTCAATCATCAGCGCAGCCTCATTAATGCCGAGAGCGAGCATTGCGTCTGTAATCTCGTCGTTTGACATCTTTTTGGGCGCGATCTGGTTATCCCGGAGGTATTTTTGGACGACATCTACGACTTTTCGGTTCGGTACCGGCTGGTCACCGCTGTAATCAAAATAGCCGGCGCCGGTTTTACGTCCAAAGCACCCGGTCTGGTAAATGAGTTCGGTTAAAGGATGCACTTTATAACGCGCGCCCAATCTTTTCTCAAAGGTCTTGTTGACATGGTAATTGATATCGATTCCGGTAAGGTCTGCCAGCGTCGCGGGCCCCATGGGCAATCCGAATTCGGTCATTGCGGTCTCGATGGCAGCACCATCCACACCATCGGCACTCAGGTAAACGGCACCGCCCATTAGGCCGCCCAGTTGGCGCGATACATAAAACCCGGGGCCGTCATTGACCACAATCGGTATCTTTTTAATGGCCCGGGAAAAAGCGACTATGGTTGCCAGTGTCTGATCCGATGTCTTGGCGGCACATATAACCTCCAGAAGCTGCATCCGGTGTGCCGGATTGAAAAAGTGGGTTCCGATCATCCGCCCGGGATCGGCGAGAATAGAGGCCATTTCGCTGATGGGCAGCGCCGAGGTATTGGTGGCAAAGATAACATCGGCCCGACAGATGTCCGCCAGATTTTGCCAGATCGCCTGCTTGATCTGCATGTCTTCCAATACGGCCTCGATAATCAGATCGACATCTTTCATATCTTCCAGAGATGTGGTGGTTTGCAGTTGATTGTCGATCAGCTTATCCAGGTCTGCTGGGGTCATTTTCTTTATCTTGATGGGATAATCAAATGTCTTGCGGATAGACGCCAGCGCCTTTTCAAGGGCTTCAGCATTGACTTCCCACAATACAACATCAAATCCACCTTTCAAGAGCACATTGGCAATGCCGGTTCCCATAACGCCGCCACCCAGCATACCGACTTTTTTAATTTTAGCCGGTTCGATGCCTTGAATGCGCGGCAGCCTACCGGCAGCCCGGGTATTGAGAAATATGTCGATAAGGTATTTGGCCACGTCGGAAATCAGACAATCGGCAAACAGGTCCGATTCGGTTTCAATATCGGCTTCAATATCGTAGCCCAGTCCTTTTTCGAAAGCTTCGATGGCTTTGAAGGGCGCAAGGTACCCTTTGGCCTGGGCGGCCGTCATGGTTTTGGCCAGTTCAAGCATCCCTTTTTTTTCGGCGGCGCTGGGCAGTCGGTCGCTCCGATTTCTGGTGGTGCGCAATTTGATATTTATCTTGCCCGTTATAAATTGCTTAGCGGCTTTTACGGCCTTCTCTACAAGTTGATCGGGTTCGGCCACTTCATCCAGCAGTCCTCTGGAATGGGCCACTTCGGCGCTGACGGGCTTGCCGATGGTGATCATTTCCAGGGCATACCGAAGCCCGACAAGGCGCGGTAGCCGCTGGGTGCCGCCGGCGCCGGGAATCAGGCCGATTTGAACCTCGGGCTGTCCGAGATTCACCCCCTGAGCCGCGATACGGTAATGACAGACCATGGCAATCTCCAGGCCGCCGCCCAAACAGTTGCCGTTGATTGCCGCGACCACCGGTTTCGGACCGGTTTCAATGGCGTTTAGAAAGCGGTTGTTGTCCTCGAGTTTCGGCAAAATTTCGTCTCTGGTCTTGGCGTCTCTAATCTGGGTAATGTCTGCCCCGGCAATGAAATTTTTTCCGCTACCGGTCAGGACAATGGCTTTGATCGCCTCATCTTTATAGGCCTCGGTGAATGCTTCGGCCAGCTCTAAAACAAAATGTTTCGAAAGCTGATTGACCGGCGGATTGTTCATGCTGAACACCGCAACGCCATCTTTCAATTCGGCCTGAATGGTATTGTAATCTGTTTTCATTTTTCCCCCTTAACCCTCAGTCTGGGTTTCAGTGTTGAGGCGGCAGGTTCCAGAAAATATATGACGCAGGATAGCGAACATGCCTCAGACAGGATGGTACCTCCTCTGTTTGCTATCCTCTGACTTCTGACATCTGAACACCGACACCTGAAAACTCTTAATTTAAAGCCCGCCGAATCCCTCATCCGAAATTTGAATGGCCGCTGCACAGCCGTCGGCGATGGCATTCATTTTTCCCATCGTTGCCTGGAGCTCGGTGTTGATGAAAAACTCCGCTGTGTGAATCTGTCCTTCATAAAAGGCAAGATCCTTTTTCCTGGGCTTCTGGGTCAATTTCGTTACGGCAACCGTAGCTCGCCACAGCAGCATCCAGGCCGTGATGATATCGCCGATGACATGCAAAAATGGGAGAGAGTGCGCAAAAGCCGCCTTGAATTCGGCGGACATCGCTTTTTTACCGAGGTGCAAAGCGACTTCACCGAGGCGGTTTGTAGCGACTTCCATTCGAGCAGCCAGCGTCTTGGTTTGTTCCATTTCTTTGGCCCGGGAAATTGTTTTTTGAATCTCGCCGAGAAAGTTGATAAATACCGTGCCTTTTTTCATACCGATCTTACGTCCCAGCATATCCAGGGCCTGGATGCCACTGGTGCCCTCATAAATAGATGTAATTTTGCAATCCCGGGCATACTGCTCAACCAGATAATCTTTCGTATAGCCGGCACCGCCAAAGACTTGAATCGCCTGGATGCAGACTTCATGTCCTCTTTTAGCCATATACTCTTTAACCACCGGTGTCAGCATGGAAAATAGATCGGTATGACGTTCGCGATCTTCTTCTTTTTCAGCAATATTGCCCTGGGTTCCGATGACGGTCATGTAATAAAAAAAACTGCGCATCCCGTCCACATAGGATTTCATCCACAAAAGGTTTCGGCGCACATCCGGATGTTTGATAATCGGAACCGAGGGTGCACTGTGGTCGGCAAAGTTTTCCAGGTCTCTTCCCTGGATACGCTCCCGGGCGTAGTTGACGGCCATCAGGAAAGCGGCTGAAGCATAGGTCAATGCCTGCAGTCCGGTACTCATGCGGGCACCGTTGATCATGTTGAACATTATTTTCATGCCTTCACGCTGCCGGCCGAGCAAATAGCCGACGCATTTTCCTTTGCTGCCCAGTGCCATGGAACAGGTGGCACTGGCATGAATGCCGTGTTTTTCCTCGACCCCGGTGCAGATAATGTCATTGCGATCGCCCAGGCTGCCGTCCTTGTTGACAAAATATTTTGGAACCAGAAATAAGGATATGCCCTTGGTCCCCGGGGGATCACCTTCAATACGTGCGAGAACCGGATGGATTATATTTTCGGCCAGATCATGTTCGCCGTTGGTGATAAAAATCTTGTTGCCATTCAACGTGTAGCTGCCGTCCGAATTCTCAATGGCCGTAGTGGAGAGCGACCCCACATCGGAGCCGGCCTCGGACTCGGTGAGAAGCATGGTGCCCCCCCACTCAGCGGAGGTAAGTTTCTTGACATATGTCTCTTTTTGTTCCGGCGTGCCGTATAATTGGATCATATTGGCGGTGCCGTTCCCCATTGTGGCATAACAGAATAACGGCCAGTTCGCCCCCAAAAAGTATTCAGCGGCCGCAGCGCCTATAAAAGCCGGAGCCCCCTGGCCGCCCATTTCCGCCGGTACGCTGAGATTGTTCCACTCTCCTTCTTTGATCAGATCGAAGACACGCTGGAAGCTCTGGGGCACCTTGACGGTTCCATTTTCAAATCGAACGCCCTCGGTGTCTCCTTCAGCCAGCAGCGGCAACAGCTCCTTTATGGCCAATGCCCGGGCTTCGTTGATAATAAGGGAACAGGTCTTTGGATTAAATTCCGCATATTTTTCATGATTGAGAATGTCCGCACAATTAATTTGTTCCCAGATGACAAAATCCTGATCGCGTCTGTCAACCAGCTGTTGTGCCATGACTCAAATAACTCCTTTCTTTACCGGATCCTTGTTGGCTGAAAATCGACTTTGAAGATAGTGGCGCGTGGATTACTTGGTGCATAACGTGTAACACACTGCACGTAGATCTACCTAATTATATTAATAAAAAATGTCAATGACTATTATTATTTTTCCCTTGACATTTTTTTTGACGTTGGATTAATTGATGATCGCACCGGCAATATCACCTGAATATTCGTCGCGTAAAATCCATAATTTCATTCGAGGAAGAGATGAAAATCAGCTCCGTGGTTAAACGCACCGGCGTTCCCAAAGAAACCATCCATTTTTATATCCGTGAAGGCTTACTTCGCAAGCCCCGTAAATCCGGGATTAATATCGCGGATTATAACGAAAATCACGTCAAACAAATCCGATTCATCAAAGAACTGCGAGATAATTATTACTTTCCGATTCCCTTGATAAAGAAAATTATCAGGAAAGTCAAAAAGCAACCCGCCTCCGAACGAACCTTTTTTGAACTCCACAGCAAATATTTCCGTCCGGCGGATCGGCTGCTCACGGAGGAAATCGCCGGAAGAGACGCATTTCATGAAACGACCGGACTGGGGCGCAAATGGATCCGCAGGGCCGAAGAATGGGGGCTCATCGAGCCGCAGGTGCATGACGGAAAACCCGTTTATTCACTCGATGACGTCGCCATCGGCAAATTGATGGTTGACATGGACCATATCGGCTTTGGTCCCAAAGATGGTCACGACCCCGAGGATCTGCGCTATATCGCCGATTTCGTTAAAGAGTTTGTCGTAAACAGTTTTAAGAAATATTATCAGACCAACCTGGAAAAATTATCTGGCGCGGATTTCGCCCGAAAGCGGGACCAGTTTCATGAAGTGATCAGCCTTTTTTTTTATTATCTTTATCGCAAGTTTGCCCGGCAGGCGATTCATCGCCTGCTTGAATCCGAGGACCCCGAATAAATGCCATGATCGAGCTTTTCCCCGACATATTCTATATTCCCGGCAAGAATAATTCACGGTTCCCTTACTGCGCCTGCCTGTATCTAAAGGGCCGGGACATGCGGGTGCTGATCGATGCCGGTATGGGCGCCGGCCATCTAACACCGCTAAAAAAGTGGGGCATCGATACCCTGATCTTAACGCACTGCCATATCGATCATCGCCTGACGCGTAAAGAAATTCCGGATGTGCCGGTCTGGTGCCATGAAGCCGAGGCCCTTTTTTTAAATGACCGAAACTTTTTTCTGGACGCCGTCGGCATGCAGCGCAGCGGTGTGGATCTGTCTGCAGGCTTTAATTTTTCAGATGACATGTTCGCGACTAGAATCAATCGCTACTTATCCGACGGCGAATGCCTTGACCTGGGCGGCATCACCCTCGAAGTCATCCATACCCCCGGGCACTCGCCGGGTCATCTTGCGTTTTACATCCCTGAGGCAAATCTCCTTTTTACAGCGGATGTGGACCTTACCTCATTTGGCCCTTTCTATGGTCATGACTTTGCCGACATCGATGAATTTCTCCAATCCATTGAGCGGCTCAGACAGTTGAACGCCGGAATAGTAGCCACCGGCCATGCCGGTCCTTTCAGCGATCGGGTCGTCGACAAATTCAATATGTACGAAGAAATTATTTATCAGCGGGAACGGCAGGTGCTTGAATTATTAACACAACCGAGGGCTATTGGTGATTTTAAGGGTCGCAATCTCATATTTCGAACCTACGCTGATTTTCCGGATCTGATGCGGTGGTTTGAGATTGTCCACATTGAAAAGCATTTAAAGCGATTAAAAACCCTGGGAAAAGTTGAACATATACATGAATTGTGGTCAATTAACGAATAAAAATATTATAGAAAAAATGTGGGGTATCTAAACGCCGCGAAACCGATTCTGAAAGGAGAATAAAATGGGAAGCAATTATGACCTCAACGAAAAAATTGCCCTTGTCACCGGTGGCGGCCGGGGGATCGGTCGCGCCATCGCCCTGGGTTTGGCCGAATGCGGAGCCAGGGTGGTTCTGGCGTCAAGAACCAAAGGAGAGCTTGATAAGGTCGTTGACGAAATCAGGCAAAACGGCGGTGAGGCTGCGGCCCGGGTAGTGGATTTGATGGTGGGCGAACAAATTGATGCGCTGGTAGACTTTACGCTCAAAACGTATAACGGGCTTGATATTCTTATCAACAATGCGGCCCGAAGCATCCTGGTGCCTTTGATGGATTTAAGGGAAGACGGCTGGGATAAAATCTTTGGAACCAATTGCAAAGCGGTGTTTTTGTTGAGTCGTGTTGCTGCCAGGATTATGGCTGAAAGGGGCGGGGGGCGCATCATTAATATTTCTACCATAGGGGCTGTCCGCGGCGGTGCGGGCATGTCTGCTTACCATGCCAGTAAAGCAGCCCTTTCAATGCTTACCAAATGCATGGCGGTAGAGTGGGCCCCGTTGAAGATCAATGTGAATGCTGTCGGTCCCGGGCTGGTCAAAACGGCTTTCAGTCAACCCATTTGGGGAAATCCGGAAGTCGAAAAATTAGTTGCAGCTAAAATTCCAAAAGGTCGCCTGGCCGAACCGGAAGAAATCGTTGGAGCGGTCTTATTCCTCTGCTCTGAAGATTCCAGTTATATCACCGGGGAGACTCTATACGTGGACGGCGGCACACTTGCGAATGTGTAATCACGTGAATGATATGACAATAGAAGGTCTGTTTAATCCGAAAAGTGTTGCCATGATTGGTGCTTCGGCCAATCCGGGGAAGTGGGGTTTTATCATCCTGCTTAATATTTTAAAGGGAAATTTCAAAGGAGATGTCTATCCGATAAATCCGAATGAAAAATCCATTTTGGGATTTAAATGTTACGCTTCTGTTTTAGATACACCCGGGCCTTT
>Ga0209536_100000534_pt1 | contig 61214 bp, 46 predicted proteins | sample DeeMarSeWOR28_12_FD_187461 | JGI IMG/M metagenome (GOLD analysis project Ga0209536, IMG submission 187461) | Marine sediment microbial communities from White Oak River estuary, North Carolina - WOR-2-8_12 (SPAdes) (version 2) | ecosystem: Environmental > Aquatic > Marine > Intertidal zone >...
ACCATCCATATGTGCAGGTCCGGTTTCATGCAAAAGAAAAAACATTCAATGAAGATTCAGGTTCAGCTCACGGCGGCAATTCTGCTTCTGGAAGGGGGAGTTATTTCGAAAAGTTAAAACATTCTATATATGAGTCTGATTTAATGAAATATTTTGAAGCGTATCGTCCCTATGAATGTTATCGGGCAGGTCCTCTGAAAAGAGATATTGTTAAAACTGCCAAGGCCGTTAATCTTCAATACATGTTCACCAAGGCCGGATTCAATTCACATCCAGAACCACAATATATGGATGAAGATTTTATAGCTCTCAATTATACATCTGGTCAATGGGATGGCTGGACGCCATTTGAGACCGTCAATGATGTTTCTGATCTGAAAACATCAGAAAAAACTCTCCTGAAGAAAAACCGGCCTGGCTGGATTGTGGGCACGATTGATTCCTGTTTATGGACATTTGGCGGTGAATTCTGGAAAAGAGGAACCAGGTTGTTCGAAATCGCTCGTTTTTGCGCTGAAGGGGGGAAGTCCGGCAGGCTGATCAATGTCAGGCCTTTCACTGTCTCCAGGTATGCCAGAATAGTAGCGGAAGGAAATAGATAGGCGATGCATTTCGGAAACCGATGGAAAAGATCATGGTTATTTATGCAGTCGATAATCAAGCTGCTTCAGAGAGCGGAATGAAGCAACGAAAAAGTCAAAACATTATCTGCTCAGAAATGATAGTGAAGTAAGATGAATCAAAGGAAAATTTACACTATATTGTCAATTGGGATAATCATTGGTTTTATTGCAGGTTTAATTAATTCAGTTTATTTTACAATCTTGCCCAATAAATATTTTCAGGACAAGATGTACAGGTTAGCAGCATCCAGTTTACAGGAACATCTCAATAAATGGGTAATATTATCACTTCTCCTGTTTATTGTTTTATTACTGTCTTTATCTTTCGTAAAATTTTTCTGGAAATTATTGTTTGTAAATGTAGTGGAATTTAACGTTAAAAACAAAAATAAGCTGAGATATATATTGGGCTCTGGCTGCATAATCAGCTTTGTATTATTTATTTGTGGCGTTTGGGCGATTAATCATTATTTTTATTTGCTGCCTGCCAGGCTTTATCCCATAGGTTTATCCTTGAGTATGTTCAGCAATGTGGGCATATTACTCTTTATGATTTTTTTAGGATGGGCCCTTATAGGACTGTATTGGGAAAATATATTCAAACATTCGATTATTAAATATATCAAAATAACATTTCTTGTCTTTGCTTCATTTTTAATAATCTTTAACCTGGGTGTTTATATTGATGGTATTGTAAATACTCCCAAAGGACCGAATGTAATTTTAATCAGCATTGATACGTTACGGGCTGATCATTTGGGGTCTTACGGATATGATAGAAATACATCTCCAAATATTGATTCTTTTGCGAAGAATAATATTCTTTTTAAGAACAGTTTTGTACAGGACAGCTGGACGCTCCCTTCCCATATGTCTATCCTGACCTCACTATATCCCGCTACACATGGAGTTAAGCAGAATAAAAGTCTTGACCCGACAATAACTACACTTTCTGAGGTTTTGAAAAATGAAGGATATCTCACATCGGGTATTGTCCAGGACTGTATTTGGTTATATCCCAAGTATGGTTTTAATCAGGGTTTTGATAGGTATGTTGTAAAAAACTTTAATCCCAAGAACCCAGAATTAAACGCGGAATTCCAAAACAGATTTATATCTGAGTACTTGCAGAAAAACAAGAAGAAGAAAAAGTTTCTTTTTATCCATTATTTTGATGTTCATTCAGACTTCATAAAACTTCCCTATGATTCTCCTGAACCTTATATGGGCATGTTCTATCCTGATTACAGCGGCGACTTTGACGGGGGGTTCGGTGACGTCGTTGCAACTCGATATTTAAAGAATGTAAATTTGAATCGTATTAAGATAGCAGAAGATGATCTGAAGTATATAGTTTCCCTTTACGATAGCGGAATCGCTTACATGGATAATAAGATTGGTGATCTTTTTAACATATTGCGGGCCGCTGGACTTTATGAAAATTCATTAATAATTCTTACTTCAGATCATGGTGAAGAATTTCAGGAACATGGACGCATGTTACATAATAATCTTTTTTATGATGAAACCATGCATGTTCCGTTAATAGTTAAATTGCCCGGACAAAACAATAACCACAGAGAATTTAACAGTCTCATTGAGAGCATAGATATTATGCCTTCCATCCTGGATTTTCTGGGAGTTGAAAAAAAACCATATATGCAGGGGGAAAGCTTTTTTAGCTTAATTGATGATAATGGTGCGAAAGAATGGAAGGAAAATGTTTTTGCTTTTGGAGATAACAGTAGCGCATTTATAAGGACAAAGCGATGGAAACTGCTTACTGATAGCTTGCTCAGGAAGGGTGGGTTTAAATTGTTTGACTTACTCGAAGACCCCATGGAGAAGTTTGATGTAAAAGACAAATATCCGGAAGTCACAAAAAACTTAAAAAACGAACTTATTGCAAAATACAAAGCGATACAGAAAAAGACTTCAGCAAAACAGGTCATTCTCACTGAAGAACAGAAAGAAAAATTAAAAGCGTTAGGATATTTAAAATAGTTATCAAATGTTCGGTGAGTTGGCCTGTCCGTATTATTTTCAAATTTACTGATTTTCATTAATGTTTCCAATCCTTCTAATCATGAGTGTCTCATGAATATCTGTTTTTTTTCTCAGGAGTATCCACCCGAGACCCATGTAGGCGGCATTGCTACGTACACCTATAATATGGCCGGAGCCCTGGCCAAACTGGGCCATACAGTACATGTGATAACCTCTACACAGGATTCCGGGCAGATATATAAAGATAATGGTGTCTGGGTTCATCGAATTCATAACAGACCCTTTCGGCCTATAGAGTTGTCGCAGTTAAAATACTCTTATTCAGTAGCCCGAAAAATTATCGATATTAATTGTACATTTGATATTGTGCAGTCCAGTGAGTTTGCTGGTGAGGCTCTTTGGTATTCTTATACAAAAAAATATCCTGTCGTAACTCGTTTGGCGACGCCTTTTTTTCAGCTCAGGAGATTGAACGGACGGTTTTTTTGTGGCATACGTCCAATTACGAACTTTATGGAAAAAAAGCAGACTTTGCGAAGTGACGGAATTTTTACGTCAACAAGGGCTCTGGCACAAACAGTCACTGATGAATGGCGCATTGATCGGTCCAGAGTGGACGTAATTCCTAACAGTGTCGATATTTCCCGGGTGATAAAGCTCGGTACCAGTAAACCCATTCCCGATACCTTGAAGGGCATTGATTATTTATTATATTTCGGCCGGCTTGAAGAGAGGAAAGGGGTGCATGTTCTGGCGAATTCCCTTCCCGTTGTTTTTGAAAAAATCCCGAATATTTCATGTGTATTCGCAGGATCTGATTATAAATATCAAGACTGTTCGATGAGAGATTATATACGAAAGAAATGCAGTAATTATCTGGATCGATTGATATTCTTTGATAACCTGCCTCAGGATGAACTTTTTCCTGTCGTCAATGCAGCCAGGATAGTGATTTTACCATCCTTGTGGGAAGCCTTTGGTTTTGTTTGTGTAGAGGCAATGGCACTGGGTCGTCCTGTGATTGCATCATCAGGTTCAGGATTTTCAGAGATTATTGAAGATGGTATATCCGGATATCTCGTTGAACCGGGAAAGAGCGGAGTTCTTGCTGAAAAAATCATACATGCCCTGAATGATGAAGAAGGTCTCAAAGGAATTTCTGAAGGGGCGACAAATCGGGCGCAGGACTTTGAAGTCTCAAAAATAGCCCTCAAACTTATATCTTACTATGAAAAAATAATTGAATCTCGTCTGGAAAAGTGCGGGAATCAATAACATCCGATGAGTAACGATACTGCATCTCGGACGTCCGGGCATAACCGGGACATTTTCCTGACCGGCGAATATATTCAGCACTTCAAACCGGACGATAAAGGGAATCCTTTTTCTGAAATATATAAACAGAAAAAACAGGATACAATTGGGCTCATTAACGGGTTTGAAGCTCCCAGGACTATTCTTGATATTGGCGGAGGCATGGGCAGGCTCTCGATCGAACTGGCGTTGTCGGATCAAAACAGGGTTGTCCTTGTTGATATTTCAGCGGACATGCTGAAGCTGGCTATAGACCGTGCAGGCGACAGGAATAAAATAAGACCGGTGAACTCTGATGCACACCGGCTTCCTTTCCGGGATAAGACTTTTGACGTTGTAGTGGGGCTGGATCTGCTTTGCCATATGAAGAGACCGGAGATGGCATTAGGTGAATTTCATCGTGTGCTGAAAGATCGTGGCGCATTGATTTTAGATTCTACGAACAGCAATCCCTTATGGACGATTTTTTATCCCGCCTATCTGGGGAAAAATCCTCTGAACTGGTTGAAAACGATAAAGTTCCAGGGAGTGTTACCGGGCTGGGAGAAAATTGTCAGGCACTATCGCAAAGATAAATTTTATGCTCTTTTGATAAAGGCCGGTTTCAAGATCACGAAGAACCTGAATTACGGACCAAGAATCTGCCCTAAATGGCATCTGGCAGTTTCAAGGAAAAAAATTTAATATGAAAATTCTGTTGATTGATCCTCCAGGCAGGAACAAGGGACTTAATACCGGACTTGGCTATTTATCAGCAACTCTGAAGGACAGTCACGAAATAAAGGTACTCGACCTCAATAATATTGAGATGGGGGTATGTGGCGATCCAAATCCGGCATTGCCGGTTCATGAGATGGAGAAGCGGATCATAAGTACCCTGCATGATTTCAGACCTCAATTGTTAGGAATTTCTGTAAAGACGTTCACGGCGGATACATGCAAGCGAATTGTCAGTTTTGTCAAAACCAGAATGAATGACATAGTGACTGTTGCCGGTGGACCACACATTACCCTGGACGGATTGAAATTCATTCAGGAAAGCTGCGTGGATTACGGGATTCAGGGTGAAGGAGAATATACTTCACTCCAGTTATGTAATGCCCTGGAGCAGGGCGATAGCATAGAAAACATTGAGGGACTATTCTACCGGAAAGATGATCAGCTTCATCATACTCCGAGAAATGACCTGATAAAGGAAATTGATGCTGTCCCCTTTCCTTCTTACGACAATTTCACATCCGTTATTGACAACGGGGGTACTATAAATGAGTACCCGATTCTGACGAGCAGGGGGTGTCCTTACAAATGTTCATATTGTTCCATGCCCAGGATTATGGGCGGCAGGTGGCGATACCGTGCTGCTGAAGGTGTGATAGAGGAACTGAAGCGTGCAAAACAGAAGTATCATAGTTCGAGCTTTACTGTTGTGGATGATAATTTCACGTTGAATCTGAAAAGGGTGGAAAATATATGTGACTTACTGATTTCGGAAAATATTAATCTCCCGTGGAACAATCAGAACGGCATCCGGGCAGACCGGATCAGCGAAGACATGGCCAGGAAAATGAAAAGCGCCGGATGCAGGTATGTATGGATAGGGATAGAGAGTGCTGATGAAAACGTTTTTAATGCCATCGAGAAGGGAGAAAAGTTAGAGGATATCAAAACGGGGATTGGACATCTCAAAAAGGCGGGCATACGGGTAGGGGGGTTTTTTATTATCGGCCTGCCCCATAGCACAAAGGTGAGCGATCTCAAATCGGTTGATTTCGCAAAAGAACAGGGGATAGACGGTTTCTGGTTCAATTTTGTCCCGTACCCTCACACCCGTGCCAGCGAATGGGTACAGGCCCACGGGAAAGCGCTTCGCTCCAGCGACGGGGCGCTTCAATTCGGTTCAAACGGCATTGATCCCGTATTTGAGACAGAGGAATATACAAAAGACGAACGGATCAATGCCTATAATGATATTCATATTAAAATGAAGTACTTCGACCGCCTTGTTGATCCTTCCCTGAGGCAGTCTGAAAAATGGCCGAAGGTGTTTCAACTGGTAGCATCTTATGGGTTCGGGGCGACAATGGCTTTTTTCATATTTTTACTGCAGTATAATGCGGCAAAAATAAAACGCATGGTCAGGGGACAATAAATTTCTGTGGCCCACGGTCTCATGAGCAGCCTGACTTCTGAGCGTGGTAGCGGAAATAGTGAAACTGATCTTATAGCTCATCCAATAATAACGCAAAAATGGATTCCTCACATTTTGTGTGGTCAAAAACGCTGGAAGGTTTTCTCCGGCACATGGAATAAAACAGCACATAAAATCATATACCGGCAAGAACCGGAAGCATTGACCGGTGAAAATATTGCTGTGATCGGTTCCACTGACTGGAGTAATTACGCTCTGAAAATAGATTTTAAGATAATTACCGAAAGTATCAAACCGCCTGAAGGAGGAGCGATACTCTATTACAACTTCAGAAACATGAAAAATTATTATTCCCTGCATTTCTGTCATGCCAAACAGACAATAGAGATCATAAAAAGATTCCGGGGTGAATGGAAGACTATTGCAGAACAGGACTTCAACATTGAAACACACAAAGACAACAATGTGAGAATAAACACGGCTGCCGGAATCCATACCTTTATGATAAATGGTGCGCATGCTTTGGAGGTCAAAGATGAGGATATCTCAAAAGGCTGTATCGGGCTCGGAATTAAATATTGTGATGCTGCGTTCAGCAGGGTTACGGCAGCATTCCGTCAGGCAATTAAATAGTAAATGCCGGAATCAGTTACTTGCCAGATTTGTGGGAGCACGGAAACAAGGTTAATTCAGGACACCCATGTTTCTCTCAATTCAACCGCAATTGAACTGGTCAAATGTGTACAATGCGGATTAGTGTATCTCAATCCTCAACCGGTGGATGAGGAAATCAGACAGTTATATTCTGACGATTACTTTATTCAGTGGTACAGTTCAGAGGAAAAAAGGGAGTTCAGCAAGAAATTTTTCCATACTCTGTTCGCTCATAATCAATTAATGACGAATGGCCGCGGCAGGCTGCTCGATGTCGGTTGCGGAATGGGGTTCTTTCTCGAGGTTGCACGTGAATGGAGCTGGGATGTGAAGGGTGTTGAAATATCCCCGTATGCATCAGAACATTGCCGTGAAAAAATGGGACTGGATGTTCATACCGGAACACTGGAGTCCGCCGAATATGAGAGCGGTGAATTTGATGTGATTACTGCTTTCGATGTTCTGGAACACCTGACGGATTTACCGGGATTTTTATCATCAGTCAGGAGGATACTTAAAAAGGACGGCCGGTTTCTTGTCATAGTGCCGAACTATGACAGCCCGGTATTCCAGCTGGATCGTATTATTTGCGGACTAAAGAAAGCGCCAATGCCGAACATCCCCGAGCATCTTACCTACTTCAGGTCTGATACCCTGGAGAAACTATTTCAAACAAACGAGTTGCGAGTTGAGATGCTTACCACCACCGGAGCAAATGATGAAGGTGCATACTTGAGGGTTGGCGGGGGCGTTATGGCGGCAGTCAGGTCGCTCCTGAATAATATCAGTTATAAGTATGGAAATGTTGCTAACAGGAAGGAATCAATCCTGGCCGTTGCACGAAAAGTTAATTGATCATAGGAACTCCATATGATACGTAAATTCCAAATATTTATTCGTCGTTGCCTGAATATTTTCTTGAGTAAGAAATTTTCTATATTTATAACATTAACTCAGAAATCTGATCATGAAGCATAGAAATGATGGAGAACATTGCTGATGGGTCTTAAAGGCAAAGTTTTCAGAAATACAACATATTTGACCTTGGGGGATAAAATCGGGTATGTAATGCAGTTTCTCTTCTTCCTCTATTTTGCCAAGCAGTTCGGGGTTGTACCTGTTGGAGAATATTCCTTTGCCTTTTTTCTAACGTATGCTCTTGCCATGTTTGCTGATTCCGGCGTTACCATATATCTTGTTCGGGAGGTTGCACGCGGGACTTCATCAGACAGACAATTGTTTTTTGATTGTCTTGTTCTCAGGGCTTCCTCTTTATTTACTGTCTTCTTTTTAGCATCAGTCAGTATCTTTCTTTTCTTTAATGATATTTCAATGCAGAAACTGAAAGTAATAGCAGTCTGGGGAATTTACTGGATATTTTATCAATTAGCAGATGTATTCCTCGCGGAGTTAAATGGTCATGAAAAAATGGGCCGGGTTGCACTTCTCGGAATTTGGTTAAAACTCATCAGCTCAGTCGCAGGGGTTGTCCTGATTTATCTGGGACTGGATTATGACATAGTCCTTCTCGCGTTCCCGGTCAGTAGTTTTGTTTATCTATGCAGTTGCTTACTGGTTTCAAACTATACTCTCGGACCGTTTCTCATTAAGTTTAAAACATTTTCTTATTATAAGAGCTTAATGGTTGAATTGGTTCCCTTTTTATTATCCGTCATATTGCTGGAAATACTGCTTTGTCAGGACATTTTGATATTGGGCTTTATTCAGGATGACCAATCCGTAGGGCTCTATTCTTCTGCTGTCAAGATAGTAACATTTATATACGGAGTCCAGGCATTTATTCATGTTGCAATATTTCCGGTTCTGTCGAGACTGTTTGTGGAGTCCAGGGAAAGACTCATCGATGTTTCGAAGAAAATATTGAGATATATGGTCATGTCCAGTTTGCCGCTCTCGTTCGGGCTGGTCATTACGGCTGATAAGATAATTAACCTGCTGTATCCTGACTCATTCCAGGAATCCAGTATTGTTCTGAAAATATCAAGCTGGGCAATTGCTGCGGGATTTATTCAGGTTGTTTTTTCTGTTTTATTGACAGCTATAAACCGTCAAAAAGAAAAAGTCACCCTTATCGGTTTAAACTTTGCTGTTACTACTATCCTGAATATCCTTTTCATATATTATTTCAATTATGTTGGGGCTGCTGTAGTGAAGGTAATAACTGCGGTTTTGGGCCTGATTTTTTTCAGTTACCTGGTTTCAAAATATCTCACGACGCTGTCTGTTCTTTCATATACCTTCAGACCAGTGATAGCCTGTATGAATATGCTGTTGTTCGGCTATTATTTTAATAACTTGCCCTTGATGTATCTGGTTTCTGTGAGCGGCTTCATTTACTTTATCACCCTGCTGGTTTTAGGTGAATTCACAAAAGAAGAAATTCAGTACATGAAGAATTTTATTCCGAAAATGCTTTACGGACAATAGAAATCTCATCGGAAGAAAAGTATGTTTCTAAACAGCGCAAAACATGGATGTTCTGAAAATCAAACGGCAGAGAGGGTAAGCATAAAGGAAATAGTATTTGTCCTGTGCATTATATTATTTGCCGGTGTGATTCGCATCCCGTCACTTACTCAGCCGATAGGACCTGACCAGGGGATCATGACTGTTATTGGGGAAGGCATATTGCACGGGAAAATCCCGTATAGAGATTTTTGGGAAATGGCTTCGCCCGCGATATTTTTTACATATGCATTAATGTTCAAAGTATTTGGTCATTCAATGGCGGCAATCCCTCTGACAGATACCCTGGTATCAATGTTCACGACTTTTCTCGTGTTTATGCTCGCACGGTTGATTTGGGGCAGAAAGGCGGGATATATCAGTGCCCTTTTTTTTGCGCTGTTTTCAAGCGGAGTTCGCCTGGGAATGCATGCAGGCGGTGACATCGCATTTGGAACTTTCTGGTATATTGCACAGCGGGAAACGTTTATGCTTCCCCTGGTAACGGGGAGTCTTTACTTCGTCATATGTTCCGAGAGACGTGAAAAGAAACTATGGAGTTTGATTGTATCGGGCTTTCTGGCCGGATTAAGTTTTGTCTATAAATTCCCGGCGCTGGTCATGTTTGCCTGTATTCTCTTTTATCTGAACTGGAATATTTTGTCCGGTAAAGCAGCTAAACCTGTGCAGACCATTCTCAAAAAAAATATTGCATTGCTATCAGGTTTTATGTTCGCATTGATTCCCTTTGTGGTATTTTTCCATGTTAGAGGGGCGCTGCCGGAAATGATCAATGTTATTTTCAAATATGTCTATTCTGTGTACGGACATACGAAACATGATTTGCTTACCACCATAAGTCTGGGCCTTCGCCGAACTTTATTCTTTGGCCAGGAAAACTTTATTCTCTGGGTGTTTTTTTTCACTTCTTCAATCTATATCGCAATAAATGATCGCAGGAAAGAAAACGTACTCATGGCGCTGTGGGGAGCGGCTTCAGTCATGTATGTCATAAGTCACCGGGAGTTCTTTGGATATCACTTTCTGATGATTATGCCGTCGTTTTCCGTTTTGGCCGGATATGGGATTGCAAGAGCCATGAAATCGAATTTCAGTTTTCGAAATGTCTTCAGCGGAGAAATGGAGAAGACATTCATTGTCATTGCTGTTCTGCTGAATATATTTATTTTTGCTACGCTCGTTCATGCTCATTACACAAAGTTTTATTTTTATGCGACCGATAAAATTACGAAGGAACAGTATTATGATTTCTTCACTGCCTATCCGGAGCATGATTATTCATTTCCAGCTTCGTATAAGATTTCACAATATCTGGCGAAGAATACTGGGCCGGATGACATGATTTTTGTATTAGGAGGTATTGAGAGCGTCGTCTATTTTTTATCACAGAGAGAATCACCATCAAGGTTTATATTTTCATGGATAATATTTTCAGAATCACATGGCCGGGTCAAGCAGGCTGAAGAGTACAGAGAAGAACTTTTAAATGACCTCAGTGCGAAAATCCCCAAATATATTGCTATTGTTCACCCGCTGGAGACGTTCAGGGAGTTTCAGGGCATTTACCAGTTTATACATGATAATTATGTGTTAGAAAAAACATTCCCGGATGACAGGTTTATTTACGTTCACAAAGAGCATAAAGTTAAAAGAACATAAATGTGCGGAGAGATTTCGAGTAACATTTCAGGACGTTCGGGTAGCTATACGGGACTAAAGAAAACGGGGGTAAATTATTCATGAAAACCTTGCTTATTAAAGTACCATACATGCAGATTTTTGAGGCTATGCAAAAAACGGCAGCCAGATATTTTCCTCTTGGTCTCGGATATATATCATCGTATATGAAATCAAAAGGGCATGATGTCCTGATTGTAGATCCGGAAATGCAGGGCATCACGGAAAGTGACCTGCATGAGATTATTAAACAGGAAAATCCGGGTATCGTCGGATTGAGTTCCGTTACTCCTAATTTTTCCCTTGCCTGCAAAATGGCAAAAAAAATCAAGTCAATATCTGGTGCTGTCGTGGTATATGGTGGAATTCATGCGTCCACCTTTGCTGAGAGAATCATTGAACACCATCCAGAGTTTGATATTGTTGTTTACGGAGAAGGGGAAGAGACGATGTCGGAACTTGCGAGCATGATTGAGAATAATAAATTCTCCCACGATAAACTGAAAAGCATCAAGGGGCTGTGTTACAGGGATAACGGTACTGTTTATAAGACTGCCGTCCGTCCTTTTATTGAAGATGTGGATAGCCTTCCTTTCCCTGACAGAGACAGCATTGGCCTGGACGTCTATAAGGCAACAGGCCATATTGGCGTATCCAGTAAGGTTGCCAATGTACTAACCAGCCGTGGATGTCCTGCGCGGTGTACTTTTTGTGAATCTTTTTTGACGATGGGATATAAATTCAGGGCTCACAGCGCAGACTATGTACTGGCGGAGATTAGAAATTTAAAGGAGCGTTACGGAGTTGAACAGATTGTATTCAATGACGATACCTTTACCATTAACTATGACAGGGTTAAAACAATATGCGAAAGGCTCATCCATGACAATTACAATATTAAATGGTTTTGCTTTGCCCGCGTCAATACGATCAGGGATGAAGAAATGCTCAGGCTCATGAAGGCCTCCGGGTGTGTGCAGATAAACTTCGGAGTTGAGACGGGTGACGAAACGATAATGAAGAGCATCAAGAAGGGCATTACACTTGACCAGGCACGGAAGGCATTTCAACTAACCCATAAAGTGGGTATCAAGACTTCTGCAGGATTTATTTTCGGATTCCCCGGAGAGACAAAAGATTCAATTGAGCGGACAATAAATTTTGCTACAGAACTTAATCCCGATGTCGCTCTCTTTAATGTGCTGGTGCCATTTCCCGGGACAGAAACTTTCCAGCATTATCCCCAGTTGCATAACGAGATAGATAACCCCGGTTTCTGGGAAAGCTTTAAGACCGCTTCTGCAGGCGGGGATCCAGTAATTGAATTACCCGGACTTACGAAGGAAGAATTGAAAATGGCCATTGTGAGGGCAAACAGGAGATATTATATTCGCCTTGGTTATCTCGTGCGGCAGCTTGCCAGGATCAGATCATACTATGAACTTAAGTCAAACTTTATTGGAGCCCTGGAGTTGCTTCAGAAAAATATTAAGAGCTTCTCAAAAAAAATCTGATTTTCAAGCTGTTATGACGCCGGTTATCCTGGAATGATTCTTACTTTCAGACAATGAACTCTCAAACATATATTTCGGATAAAGATGAGCTCTTCAGCAGTTATGAAATAATCACGGTGATGCTCATGCTTGTCTTTACTGCTCTGTTGAGATTCCCGACATTTTTTGAACCATGGGGAGGCGATCAGGGAGTATATGGCTATATTGCTAATGGAATTCTTGAGGGGAAAGTCCCATACAGGGATATGTATACGAACACCGGATACGGGCTGTACTTTGCATATGCATTCTTTTTCAAAGTGTTCGGCAACAATATGACGGCGCTGCATATCGGGGACTTTATAGCTTCATTGATGACGGTAATTATCGTCTATTTTATCACGAAGCTGTTATATGGGAAAGAATGTGCAGTGATAGCCGGAATTGTGGCTGCTTTATTCGGTAGCGGTCAGGCATTCAGCGGACTGGTTGATATGAAAGGGGCATGGGGGACATATTGGCAGCTGGCCCAGAGGGAAACTTTTATGACCCCGCTTTTAGCTGGAGGTATTTTTCTCTCTGTCCTGGCTGACAGGCATAAAAGAGGATACATGTATTTTTTCGCGGGAATATTAGCCGGTATGGCCGCTGTCTTCAAAGTGACCGCGGTTTTACTAATATTTATTTTAATGGTATATATTGTCTTAAGCGAACTGTTAAGCCGTGATGGTCAGGGAATCATATGTGCAGTATATAAAATTGTTTTGCTCACATCTGGAATAATTATTATAAACGTACCTTTTGTTTATTACTTCTGGAGCCATGACAGCCTTTATGAGATGTACAAGGCCGTGTTTGTCCATACGTCAATATATGCACAGCTGTCCCGGGGGAATCCATTAGCAAATGCGTTTTTTGGGAACACGTATATACTGAACGAAAACGTTGTACTCTGGGTGATATCATGTGCCTCAATGATATACATGATGGCCCGTGAAAGAAGCAGGGAGAACTGTCTCATTGTGGCGTGGACTTTGGGAACCCTGGTGATGATTTGGGGACAGGGAAAGTTCTTTGGCTATCATTTTCTATTGATAATCGCTCCGTTCTCGGTACTAACGGGATTTGGAATTAAACACTTCCTGAAAATCATGCCTACCTGGAAAAATTCTCTGTCAATGGCAAAAAGGGATATGGTGCAAATATTTTTATGGGTTCTTGTATTTGGTAATTTATTTGTTTTCATATGGGGGCACTATGATTACTACCGGTGGCATTACCTCTATCTTAGCGGAAAGATCGACCGGAACCAGTACTATGATGTCTTTAATGAATATCCCCTGCACTTATATTCTTTCCGTGCTGACTATGAAGTTGCAAATTATCTCAAAAAGCATGCAAAACCCGGGGCTTCCCTGCGCAACGTCAACGGTGGCGGCGAGACGGTGATTCATTATTTAACCGGCCTCAAGTCATCAACGAGATTTACTTCTACATGGTATTTATTTAATAAGAGTCTCTATGAGAATCCCCTCACTGACCAATTGAGAGACGAATTCATTGAAGACACAAAAAAAGAGAGACCTGATTTTATTCTCCTGATATATTATTCCATGGATGAGTTCAGGGAAGAATATGCCGGCGATAAATATGAGGACGTAACAAAATTGCTTGATTACATTCAGACAGACTATGTTGAGGAAAAATCATTCAGGGACGGCCGTGTACTGTACAGGAGGATATGAAAGAGACAGATATAAAACATTCTACGCATTTAAAAAATGAAGTTATGCATTTGCACTCGCAATATGGTTTTCTAACGCGAATGTATGCACGACTGAGGATGATACTTTCACCTATTGTGGCAATAGAAAGATATGTGCCTGTGAAAGGAAATATTTTAGACCTCGGTTGTGGCAGCGGTATCTTTGCAAACATTCTTTCAATAGGGTCTCTTGAAAGAAAAGTGTTCGGGGTAGATTATTCCAGTGACAGGATAGAGACCGCAAAAAAAATTTCCCGGGGAAATCCTAATTTGGAATTTGTAGCTGGAGATGTTAACACAACACCATTTGAGCGGTTCGAGGTTGTTACCCTTATAGACCTCCTGCATCATATGCCTTTTGAGGAACAGGATACGTTGCTAAAGAAAATTTATGACAAATTAAATAATGGTGATGCTTTGATAATTAAAGATCTGGAGAAGGCTCCTTACTGGAAATATATATTTCATTATATTCAGGACTCTATTTCATATAGAGAGAGGCTCTATTTCAGGAGTGCCGAAGAAATGGAGAAGGTATTAAAGAGAATTGGTTTTCAGGTTGACAGGGTGTCGCTTGCAAGCGGTTATCCTCATCCTCATGTTTTATACCGCTGTAAAAAAAAATCTGATGTAATCTGACGGTGAAGATTTATCAAATTATCAGAAACATTAAACTGGCAAGGATACACGATGAAGGATAAAGAGTTGATTTCTGTAATAGTCCCTGTTTTTAATGAGGCTGAGGTGATAGGCACTTTTTATAAACGTTTGAAAAGTGTAGTTGAATCGCTTGCCCCTCTGTCTTACGAAATTGTTTTCGTTGATGATGGGAGTAAAGACGATTCGCATCAGAGATTAATTGATCTGGCAAATTCTGATTTAAACGTGAAGATCATAAAGTTTTCAAGGAACTTTGGTCACCAGGTTGCTATAACAGCAGGGATTGAAATTGCTAAAGGTGATGTGGTGGTTGTCATTGACGCTGACCTTCAGGATCCTCCTGAAGTCATAGTCGACTTCCTGAAAAAATGGAGAGAAGGGTATGATGTGGTTTACGCGGTCAGGGAGAAGAGAGAAGGCGAAGGTAAATTGAAACTTTATACAGCGGCAATGTTTTATCGACTGTTGAAGTCTATTACAAAAATAGATGTCCCTGTGGATACGGGGGATTTCAGACTTATGAGCAGGAAAGTGGTTGATCACTTTAAAGAACTCAAGGAAACAGACAGGTTTGTGAGGGGACTGGTCAGCTGGATCGGTTTTAAGCAGGTGGGGGTTTTTTATAAAAGGGACAAACGGTATGCGGGTCATACCAAATATCCATACCGTAAAATGTTTAAATTTGCCCTTGACGGGATTACTTCATTTTCAAGTGTTCCGCTAAAACTGGCTACCTGGCTTGGATACTTTACATCTTTTCTCGCTTTCTTATATTTAAGCACAGTATTTTTTCAAAAGATTATGGGCATCACTGTTCAGGGATTTGCAACCATTATGGTGGGCATGCTTTTTCTTGGAGGGGTTCAGTTAATCTGCCTGGGGATCATAGGGGAATACATTGGACGTATTTTCAGTGAGACGAAAAAAAGGCCAATGTATGTAATAGAGGATATTTATCAGTCAAAAGGTGACGGGTGACCAAATTGTTCCTGAATATGAATTCAATGCGGCAATTCACGGCGAATAAATGAAAAAGAGTCTCTTTATAACAGGTGCCGGAGGTTTTATCGGTTCAAAGTTGCTGGAAAAGATTGACTTTGAACACTATGAAAACATTTACTGTCTTGGCAGGAGAGAAAATGATGTGATTCGTAAATTCAGCGGTTACAGCAACTGTACATTCATACAGGCCGATATATCGGAAGCTGAAAAGTACAGGGAGTACCTGAAGTCTGCGACGACCGTGGTTCACCTTGCTGCTATAACTGGCAAGGCTTCCAGGGATGAATACTTCCGCATAAACAGCGAGGGCACAGAGATACTTCTTTCACACTCTGCAGACAGCGGAGTCAGGGACTTTATTTTTATCAGTTCCATTGCTGCCAATTTCGTGAACGTGGGGGCATATTATTACGCCCAGTCCAAGATTGAAGCCGAGCAGCTTGTAAAAAGGAGCGGAATTCCTTTTACGATTATAAGGCCAACAATTGTTATAGGCAGAAATTCTCCAATCCTTGACAGTTTTTTAAAACTGGCAAAGGCGCCGGTTGTTCCGATCTTTGGTAACGGGATGACCAGGATTCAGCCAGTTTATATTGATGATCTGACGGACTGCATACTGAGAGTCGTTGAGAACGATGAATTCCGTGGTCAGACAATTGCTGTCGGTGGCCCTGAGATTGTATCACTGGAAGAGTTTATCAGGATTTTGCATGGACATGTGCGCGGCGGCAAATTCAGTGCCGTACATCTTCCTGTTTCACCCATCAAAAAGGTACTGTTGAATCTGGAAAAAAAATATCTTGATTATTTGCCGTTTACTGCAGGCCAGCTTGCATCATTTACAAACGAGGGAATCGCTGTCAGAAATCCCTGCCTTGACAGGGATGGTGTAAAACCAAAAAGCATTGAAGAAATGCTCAAGCTGTCGCTTATGCCTGCTGAACCGTCCTCCTTGTCTGTTGAAGATTTAAAAAAGGAGTGCTCACTATTCACTAATTACCTGATTGGCCGTGAGCCGGATGCGTACGTTCAGAAAAAATATATTCAGGCCCATGAAGTAATGAGATACCAGAGAGATGCAGGTCTTTTTGACGCATTACTGGTAAAAGCTGCAAATAGTCATGTCTTCATGCTGAAGCTCGCTGACTCCTATACGAGTATTTTTTATAAAAATGCTGTTCTCAGAAAGAAGCTTCTTCTTATGCTTGCAATTATTGAATGCTGTAAATCCACATACCGGGATGTCGACAGAGGGAATGAAGGCCCGGTCAGTATTATGTTCGCGCAGCTTGCTCAAAAAGCATTTTTCTTTTTTGTTGCGCTGGCAGGCGCTTTTGTGCTCTTTTCCCCATTAAGGCTTATCATTGCCCGCTCAAAGGATGCAAAAAAAACTGATTAAATATGAATAAACTTCTGATTGTAGGCTCTGGTGCAAGCGCTGTTCATTTTACGTTATCAGTTCTGAAAAAGGGATATGAAGTTACTATGCTTGATGTGGGTTTTGAACGATCTGAAGCAGTGTATCCGGATGCGAGTATTAGTGATCTTAAGGAAAGACTGAATGACCCTGTTGATTACTTCCTTGGAGAGAATTTCGAGTCATTCATTCCCCCGGATTATGAAGCAGAATATTATGGCTTTCCGCCAAATAAAAACTATGTCTTTCATAAACCGCAGCAATTCACTTTCTCATCCTCCGGTTTTGCACCACTGTTCTCTTTTGCCCAGGGAGGACTGGCAGAAGTATGGACCGGGGGCGTTTATCCGCTTACGGACAGCGAGCTTGCAGATTTCCCTTTTTCCTTTGAAGAATTGCTGCCGCATTATAATGAGGTTGCAGACCGTATTGGTATAAATGGCACGAACGACGATATGCTGATGTATTTCCCACGGCATGATCATTTAATGGAACCACTTGATCTGGACCGTCATTCGGAGATTCTGCTGTCCCGGTATTGCAAAAAAAGAGGGTTGTTAAATGACAGGTATGGTTTTTATATGGGCCGATCCAGGGTGGCGACATTAAGTTGTGATAAAGGCGAACGAAAGGCATGTACCTATACAGGGCGTTGTTTATGGGGGTGCCCGACAGGTGCTTTTTATACCCCGTCCCTGACATTGCAGGAGTGCAAAAAATTCAGTAATTTTAAATATGTTCCCGGCGTGTATGTCAGCCATTTTGTTTACAACGAGCAGAACAATATTACCTCCGTGGTAGCAGAATCAATACATGATTTAACGTCCCGGGAATTTTCTGCAGATACACTGATCCTGGCGGCCGGAACCGCCTCTTCATCCAGGATCTTTATGGAATCCTTATTCAGGAAGACAGGCGAAATTATTAAGCTCAGGGGATTAATGGACAATCGTCAGATTCTGGTGCCGTACCTGAACCTTAAAATGATCGGCAATTCATGTAATACCGAACGTTACCAGTACCATCAGGTAGCTTTCGGTATCAATACAGGAAAACCTGCGGAACATATACATGGTCAGGTAACGACATTAAAATCTGCATTAATACACCCGATCGTTCAAAGCTTTCCTTTTGACCTTAAAACTTCGATATTTGCGTTCGGTAAATTTCATTCTGCGCTGGGTGTTATCAACCTGAATTATCATGATTTCCGCCGGGATGACAACTATCTGTCCCTCAGTGTTGAAGACAGCCGGTCCAGGCCGACACTTGCTATAAAGTATAAGCCGGTTGACGGGGAAGATGCCTTGTTAAAAGATACGATGGAAAAAGTCAGTAAAGCTTTCCTCAAGTTAAATTGTATAGTCGCTTCCCGTATGGCACATATACGTCCTATGGGCGCAAGTGTGCATTATGCGGGCACTTTGCCGATGTCGGAGGAAAATATCCCTTACACCTCATCGAGATATGGACGGAGCCATGATTTTGCGAATCTCTATTTCGTGGATGGGACGACCTTCCCCTTTCTGCCTTCGAAACAGCTCACATTTACAATGATGGCAAATGCTGTCCGTGTTGCAGAAGAGGTCTTTTAATTACCTTATGGCTTCGGATTCAGGATATTCAAAGAATGAAATGATTAAGTTATGCCTCGTGGTAATCTGCTATCTGTGTGCCGGAGTTATTGCATTAACATCCCACACAGTCCTCTCAGACTTTGAGAGGGATGGTACGGAAATGCTCTTTGATGCCGAAAGAATACTCACTGGCCAGGGGTATAACAGCGATTTCTGGCCTTTTGGATACATGGCAACGATTGCTTTCGTAAAGTTAATCACCACTCTGGATTATTTTACTTCCGCAAAGATTATCACACTCTGTGCCGGCACCGGTGTCTTGATCCTGACATACGTTATTGCTAAACAGGTTTTTTCAGAGGGTATCGCATTTCTTGCGGTATTGATTCTGGCGACGAACCATTTTTTCTTTTTCCATTCATTTTTAGTTGAAATGGACATGCTGTACACGCTTCTGTTTTTGTCCTCAATATATTTTCTCATCAAGGGCAATGAGTTGAAGAATTATCTCCTGGCAGGAGCAGTTGCCGGGATATCCTATATGGTCAAATACGGAGCGTACGCTTTCTTTCCGGTCGTGGCAGTTGTTGTCTTGTTAAATGCCGTTGACAAAGGAATTCTTGATTCCGTGAAAAAGGGGGCAGTATTTGTTGCGGCATTTTTTGTGTTTTCATCGCCATGGCTCGTGCATAATACGGTAAAAAACGGCAGTCCTTTCTACAGCAAACACTACGTGAATGTTGCCTGGGGCATAAACAGACCGCAGCCATTGACTTTTAAATACTGGGGTGAATATTTCAGGCTGAATGAAGAATATTCTTCCATGAAAGATGTGTATGCGGACACAGGGAAGTTTATCCGCAACTGGCTGGGAAACATCAAGGGTCTGCCCGTAAATATTTATAATATTCTTTTTGTGGCCGGATACTTTGTGCCTGCTGCTTTTCTGCTGGCTTTTAAGGAACTGGATAGACGGAGATTGATTTTAATGTTAATAGCAGTGAGCCACTTAAGTCTTGTGACGATTGCCTATACGTGGGACAGGTATCTCATTCCTTTAATCCCGGTATTCTGCGTAGCCGTGGCATTCAGCATTCAGGAATTATTCCCGGAGAGGTTTAACCTGGGAAAAGTCATACGGGGATTTTCATTTCAAATACCGTACAGGGCTCTTATCATGGTGGCACTGCTTCTGGTCTCGGCCGTGAAATCGTACGGGGTGGTATCTGAATTTTTCAAGCCGGGTAAGCAGGAGTTGCATGAATATGTTGCAGCCGGCGAGTGGTTAAAGGATAAACTAACGAAAGATGACTGGATCATGGTCCCTCAGCCTCAGGCAGCATGGTATGCCGGCACGGACAGGATGGTAAAATATCCGGCAGATGAAACGATACCGCTTGAAGAAGCGGTTAAGATGCGTGAACAAAATTCTTTTTTCTTTTGGCATGAGACCCTTGATAATCCGATCATAACGGACGTTGACTATGTTATTTATGATGAAAATAAGTGGAAAGCATTTCTGCCTTCCAAGATGTCAGAGAGCGGGCCTATAGTACCCCCGAACTTCATAGAGGTTTTTTCCACACAAGGAGAAAAAACTCACGTCATTATATACAAAATCATTCATGAATAGTTTATTCGGCGGTTCTGTAAAGGAAGTTTTTTCAATATGAGAAGAAAGAACGGTGTTCTCTATTTAATAATACTTTTTGCTCTGGCTCTCAGGCTTTATGGAATTAACTATGATGTTCCCCATCCGGATGACTACACGACCGTTCAGGGTGCAATGTACTTTGGTCCTGCACATATCCCTCCAACAGGGTATGGTTTAGACAACCTGCATTCATGGCCCGGTGTCACCCTTGTATATTTCTTAACGGTACTTTCAACCCTGTATTTTTTTATAGGTAAATTGACAGGTTTTTTCAGCAGCGTTGAATCTTTTGGAAAACTTTACCTAAGCGATCCATCAAGTTTTTACCTTATTGGACACATAATGTCTGCTCTGTTTGGTGCGGCAACAGTATTGATATTGTATTTTGTGGCCAAACGGCTCTATAATCGCGAAATCGGTCTCATGGCATCTCTGTTTCTTTCCGGAAGTTTCATCCACAGCTTTCATTCTCAATTCATAAGACCTGATGTTCCTACCACTTTTTTTGCTCTTTTGACCATATTATGCTGTCTTTTGATTTTAGAAACAAAAGCGCGTAAGTACTATATATATACAGGGATCGTAATCGGAATGGCGATAGCTACAAAATTTACCGGAGGGGTTCTTGTCCTGACGCTTATTATTTCCTATTTTCTGGCGGAACGGGATGAACTGTTTAGCAAAAAAAATAAATTTGCAGAAAATAATTTTATTTTATTTATGCCCATAATTTTTGGCCTGATCCTGATTGTTGCATCCATTTTATCGTATGCTCTTGACCTGCCTGGTTTGATAGCTGTGCATTATTCATCAACAGGGAAGCTGGACTTGACCCAACAGGCCTTCGTGCTATTTTTGGTAAAAGCCGGTGTGGGAATAGGAATCGCTTCTATCATTGCAGGGTTGATTTTAATATTTTTTCCAATGGCCAGGTATTTTGGATTAAATCTGTTGACCAGCAAGAACCTTATTTCAGGAATAGCTGCCGTTATAATAAGTTTTGCTGTCTTTGACCCCATCTTTTTTGTGAAATTCAAGCAACAATTATACATGTTCATCTATATGCCGACGTTTATGGGAGAAAATACAATATGGCCGAACCAGAGCAGTTTAGGCCCCTGGAATAATTTTTTATGGTATCTGAAAGGGTCACTCAGATGGGGATCGGGGATTCATATGGAAATTATGGCAATCTTAGGCCTCTTGATTGCCTTTTATCAATGGAAAAAAGAAGACACGGTCACGCTGATATTTCCTGCGTTAAGTTTTATCGCCATATGTTTCGGAAGTCTGCGATTTGAGCGTTGGGTCATCCCTCTGATGCCGTTTATGGCCATGTACGCAGCGCTCTTTTTATATGTCTCAATTGAAAAAATAGGCAGTAAATATTTGCCTTCAAGGAGTAAAAGTATTTTGTTCGCTATTGCCTCTATCATTGTTATTTTGCCGTCAACCTACAATATCCTCCGGTATGATTACATGCTGACCCACAAGGACACCAGGGTAATGAGTAAAGAATGGGTTGAGAAAAACATTCCCAAGGGCAGCAGAATCGGGCAAGATGCATATACAGGAGAAATTTCTGATACCCTCTTTGATATTACCAAGAAATATTCTTTAGGGGATGAATCTTTTGAATATTATGTTCAAAATAAGTATCAATACCTCATGGTCAGCGATACACAATATAAACGGTTTCTTGAAGATGCCAGGCGTTTTCCTGAAAACGCCGAGTTTTACAAAACCCTTTTTTCCAGGGGTGAGCTGATAAAGCAGATAAACCCCAGACAAGATTTATGGCCAAAACCAGAAGACAGGTTCTCAAAGTATCATATTCATTTTTCACCGGAAATAAGAATTTACAGAATTAATGACAATACTGATTTTCACAAAGGGAAATTGTCATAACGTTTTCTTCTAAAATGAAGCAATGGAATAAGGAGGTTCATCTCATATGCGTTTCTTGAAATATTTTTATGCTTTTCCCATATTGATGGGTAGTCTACTTATCATATCCGGCTGCTATGAAGCATCCGGTCCTCAAAACGAATTTGTTCAAACAGTGGAATTAGACACAACAACTCATCCTCATTCAACCACCAGGCAGTTCCAGAGGATGGTATTCTTTGCTGATAATCAATGGTTTGTATTTTATTCAGATGGAGCAGACTGCCTCTATAAAGTCTCAATAGATGGCGTGTCATGGTCAACACCTCATATCATGGATAAAGGTATTGGAGGTTCGAGTAACATAGATGTTACGTACAGAGACAATTTGTTCTATTACTTCAATTCACTGGATGTAAATCCCGACCCCGATAAAAGGAAAATGGCTCTTTTTGCTCAAAAGGGCTCTGTGGGTGACCAGCACATTGAATGGGGAGAAAAATATCGAGTTTTTAAAAATGATGACTCAGATTACAACTTTATGTATTCATCTGTTTCAATGGATCCTGACGGAATCCTCTGGGCAGCCTCACGGCATTGGTCTCATTCTGGGCATTTCCATGATGTTGTTGTTTCGAGGACTCTTCAACCGTTTAATATTACAAGTTGGTCGCCTGGAATGGCGAGTCTTAAAACTAATGATCCAAAAAGTCTTGCTCCCCAGATTATCGGTTTGGGAGCCGGCAAGGCATATCTCACAGGAAAAGCAACGGAAAAAGGAAAAATATTCGGGAATTTTTATGATGGTGTGAGATGGGATAACAAAGACCAAATGGTCGGGGAAAGTACAACTGTTGGGGGAGACGACAAGCGTATGTCCATGGTGTATGAACCAGGTAACGAGAGTTCCACAGGGCGGGTTCATCTGGTCTATATCGATGATAAGGATCATGTGCGGTACAGGGTTCTTTCAGTGCCAGACGGGGTTCCAAACTGGACCCCCCCGCTTGACCAGTCCGGAGAACTGGTCGTCAAGGATTCAAAGGGCCGCCCCATTAATGCTTTTTCATGTATTCTATCCATCGACAGCTCAGAGCAACCTGCATTGATTTACCTTCTCTATGGTGAAACCAAGTGGCGCGGAAAGGATCCACGAGCGATTAGGGGTGAGTTAAGGTTAACCAGAAATGCTGATGGAATTTGGAGCAATCGATCGCTGCTGATGAGCGAATATGGAGAAAAGCACAATATATATCCCAACATGAACGAGAATACTGATAAAAAGATCGGAATTCTGTATACGAAAGTCCGAAACGACCAGCGGATAATAATGTTTTCATCAGCAGATAAAAGGGATGTTGATAATTTTTTTAACAAAGCCCGGTGATTTTTCGGATCTGGAATATTTAATCAAGTCAACACATAGATCGTATTTAAAAAAATAACTTTCAAATAAAAGGGTAATATGCGAGCAAGAAAAATAAATATACTCAAATCAATAATTTTTACTTTATTCCCCTTTTTGTTGTATTCGTCGATGCCGAAGCAGGGCTTTGATTATCAGGCAAGTGACACGTGAGATAAGACCTTGAGCCTTCAATCGATACCATTCCGCAGGACTATTCTCTCAGGCGCTGGTCATGGCGCGCTGGTCTGGTCGGTTTATGCGATAACTGAGTCTTTGTTTTCAGCCTTATTGCCCTGGATAATTAATCCTACGTATGTCTATACGACCCCGCATTGGGCATTTACGCCTGCGCACTGGGGTTTTACGGCCATTTTGTTCATTCTTTATCCTGTGACTGGTTCGATTTTGGGCGGATTGTTTTCAACCCTTTTCCGGATTTTTGCAGTGAAAATTCTTTCCCTTCAGAAGGCACCGGCAGCAATAATATTTTCAGCTATTGCAAAGATTACAATCATCGTTTTGTTTTCGGTGAACCTCGTCGTATATTCTTTTATAGAAAACAGGGCTCTTATTATTCTTGTCATTCTCTTTGTTTCGCTGCCGTTGGCAACGATTCTCATATTGACTGCATTTTCGCAAATCAAATTTGAGCGGTTCAAATTGATCACAAATCCATGGGTCATATGCCTTGCTTTGATCGGCCCACTGTGGATAGCGCGCGAACTATTGCAAGGCCATTCCATGGTTATAAAAGCTTTATCAATCTTGGCTTATTTTGTCCTTATTGCCTTCGCACTGTTTCTTATGCAAAAAGTGAAGGTAGCAAAAAACAACGATAGCCCTGAAAGAGAAATGTCTGCATATTCTGTCAGATCCCTTGCCATCCTTTTGTCCGCAGCAATCCTTATCCTTTGCTTCAGTGTGGTATTGAAGCAAAAACCCCTCTTTCCCAGGCAGAATGTCAAACCATTCCCTGACAGTGTTGATTCTCCTAACATAATATTGATCGTCATGGACACTGTCCGCGCTGATCATTTATCAGTATACGGCTACGATCAGGATACCACTCCATATCTCAGAAATTTTGCGGATAATGCCACGCTCTATACTCAGGCTATTGCTCCAAGTAATATGACGTTATCGACGCATGCCTCCATTTTTACGGGGCTTTATTCACGGAAACATGGAGCGCACTTTGCCTTTCCGCATTACCCGACAGGGAGACCTCTGCAGGACAAATATTACACCATGGCTGAAATGCTATCGGAAAAGGGATATTTTACTTCAGGTGTTATAGGGAACGTTATCTATCTTACTCTCTATCATGGATTAAACCAGGGGTTTCAGTATCTTGATGCGCGGAATCGAATACCTCTTCTCGGCCAGACACAACCATATTATTTAAAGCAGGTTATACGCAATATCTTTCTTAATGTCTTCCCTTTATCTACATTCGAACTAAAATGGCGAAGGGCGGAACATCTTAATAACGGAGCCTTTGATATTCTCCAGAAAGTAAAAGAGGGCAATAAGCCGTTCTTCCTTTTTCTCAATTACATGGACGCGCATTGGCCATATCTTCCGCCTTCTCCGTTTGACAGCAGATACCCGGGCAAGGTCCGCCGTCTTACCACAGAAAACTTTAGAAAAATTAAAGATGAAGTTATGAATTTTGAGCGTGACATCAGTGAGATGGAGTCGCGTCATTTGATTTCGCAATACGACGGCGGGATTGCGTATATTGATTTTCACATCTGGAAATTAATCGAACGCCTGAAGGAACTGGGACTCTATGAAAATACCCTTCTCATTATTACTTCAGATCACGGTGAGGTGTTCGGGGAAAGAAATATTGTTGAGCACTCGTTCACAGTGTATCAGGACGAGGTCCATGTTCCTCTGATTATTAAATATCCGAATAATAATCAAGGGCATATTGTTGATGATGTCGTTAGTCTGGTGGATCTCATGCCGACAATCTTCGAATTATTAGGCGACGAGATACCTGAAGAACTTCAAGGAAATAGTTTGCTGAAGATAGAAACCGGGAATCCCGGAACTGTGCTAAGCGAATCATTCATAGGTGATTTTACGGTAAAACACTATGGTCGAAGATTTCAGCCTGAATGGGCCATATTTTCGGGATCCTCCAAATTCATTAGATCTGCTGCCGGGAAACGAGAATTTTACGATTTGTCTAAAGATCCGAATGAGACCCGCAATCTGTTCAACAAAGATCACAATGATTCTGAAAAACTGGAAAAAAGCCTGAACGAATGGCTGAAGACGGTGAAAGAAGAATCGGGTCCTCCTGTAGATTATGACAGAAAAAGAATAGAACGTCTCAAAACTCTTGGTTATGTTGAATAACGCATATCTTTTTACTATCGAGAGATGTTTCAGTTAATGACTTCTTCGCAAAAAAGGCAGTCCTAATGAAGCGATAAAAGATTTACACAAGGTACTGGAGGAGACAAAAGGGAAGGACTGAAAAATGAATGAAAGCAACCTCATATCAATTGCTGTACCAGTATTAAATGTCACCGAAGGGGTAGCGGCGTTTTATAAGCGCATCATGGATGTAAGGACCGCTTGGGATGATGGCTTATGAGATCGTTTTTGTTGACGATGCGAGCAGTGGTGATTCAAATCTCAAGCTTCGTAATTAATAGAAAAAAGTTGATGAGGATAAAAACATATGCATGACAAGAGGAACGCAGATAAAGAAAGATCGTCGGAAGAGGTTGAGGTAACTATATTGATGCCTTGCTTGAATGAAGAAGAAACCATTGAGTTTTGTATCGTAGAAGCTATGAATGCGATCTCTGCATCAGGAGTTAATGGTGAGGTTTTAATTGCGGATAACGGCAGTACCGATGGGTCCAGAAATATTGCACAAAATAATGGAGCTAGAGTTGTTGTTGTAAAAAATAAAGGATATGGAAATGCATTGATTGCAGGAATTAATGCTGCAAAAGGGAAATATGTGATTATGGGAGACGCTGATGGAAGTTATAAATTTGGCGATTTAGCAAATTTTCTGGAAAAGTTAAAACAAGGTGCTGATTTAGTAATGGGATGTCGCTTACCTAAAGGTGGGGGGACAATTGAGCCTGGTGCCATGCCTTGGAAGCATCGTTATATTGGGAATCCGGTATTATCAAGATTTGGAAAATTATTTTTTAATGCCCCTGTTGATGACTTTCACTGTGGACTCAGAGGGTTTAATAGAAAAAAAATACTGGAATTAGATCTTAAATGTTCCGGTATGGAGTTCGCTTCGGAGATGATAGTAAAAGCTGTTATGTCAAGATTAAAATTAGAACAGATACCGACGACATTAAGACCTGATAAGCGAAGCGGGAAGCCACATTTAAGGAGTTGGCGAGATGGATGGCGCCATTTGCGTTTTTTATTATTATATTCACCGAAGTGGTTGTTTTTTTATCCGGGAATTATATTATTTGTATTCTCAATGCTGGGCTTTATATCTCTTTTATTTGGTCAAATAGTCATCGCTGATGTTATTTTCGATACGAATACGTTACTGGTATTTTCAACTGGCATTTTAGTCAGTTTTCAAGTTATATTTTTTGCCGTATTTGCAAAGGTTTATTCTGTTCAGCAGGGATTATTGAGACCTGATAAAAAAGTAGAGAAACTATTAAATAGCTACCCGGTTGAAGTTGGCATTGCTATAGGAATATTTCTTTTTATCGTTGGCTTTGGAATCCTTCTTTCTGCTGTTTTTTACTGGAAAAGTATCGGGTTCGGTGTCATACCAAATGATAATAATCGAAGAATTGTGATAGCGGCGATCACTGCAATTGCTCTCGGTACCCAAAGTATTTTTTCAGGATTTGCTTTAGGTGTTTTTGGTATAAAAAAAGGCAGTTAGAATCTGAGAGATTTGTAACGTTCAAGAGTGTGGGGAAAAGATAATTTTCGCTGGATTCGAATAAATTACAGGAGTGTGAACTAAATGACGGAAAAAGCAGCTGAAATTGAAAGATCAGCCTCTATAAGAGATCGCGCACCAGTTATCAATCGCGCCTTTTTTGTTTATCCACCAACTGGTCTTTATATGCGCGATGATCGTTGCCAGGCACCGGTTGAGGGATTGACTGCTCAGCCCAACCGAACACCTTTAGATCTGGCATATATGGCAGCGATGCTGGAGCGCAAACAAATTTCCTGTCGTATTCGCGATTATTCGGCTGAGCATTTAACCTGGGAAGTGATGCTCGATGACATTAAGGAGTTTAAGCCTGATTTACTCGTTATCAGTGTTACAACTCCAACACTTGAGCGTGATCTGATTGCCTGCGATATCGTAAAGCAATCAGGGAGAGATGTTTTAATTGCAGCGAAAGGTGCGCATTTCTCACGTAAGGATCAGGAAGTTATGTTGAAGCATTCCGGGCTTGATATCGCAATTCGTGGTGAATCTGAGCGAGCTATTGAAGAGATTGCAAGCCGTAAACCTTTTGCGGATATTCTCGGACTCACTTATCGTTCTGAGACCGGTTTTAAATCAAATCCGGATCGGCCTTATATTGAAGTTGATGATCTGGATAAATTACCTTTCCCCGCAAGACATCTTCTTAAAAATGAACTTTATGTAGCGCCGGACACGGGGGAACCCCTAACCATGATTAATGTTGGGAGGGGTTGTCCTCATCAATGTATTTATTGCGCTGTTACAGTTGCCTCAGGAAATAAACTTAAAATGCGCTCACCGAAGAATGTTGTGAACGAAATAGAGCTTTGCGTCAGGGATCTGGGTATTCATAATTTTTTCTTCAGGGCCGATACCTTTACATGGGATGAAAAATGGACAGTGGATGTTTGCAAAGAAATTCTAAACCGTAATTTAGATATTCGCTGGGGCTCAAACAGTCGTGTAGATACTATATCTGAAGAACGTGTTCAATGGATGAAGAAGGCGGGTTGCTGGATTATTGGTTTCGGCTTTGAGAGCGGCAGTCAGGAAAATCTTACGCGAATGAAGAAACGTATAACTCTGGAGCAATCTCGCAACGCTGTTAATATTTGCAGAAAATATGGCGTTAAAACCTATGGTTTATTCTTGATAGGACTTCCATGGGAAACGCGTCAAATGGTTGAGGAGACAATCGCATTCATGAAAGAATTGAATCCAAATTTTGTGGACGTTCACATCGCCTATCCTTTGCCTGGAACAGAGTATTACCGCATCGCTAAAGAAATGGGCATGTTCACAGACGAGGATCTTAAATCTGGGGATTATTCAAAAGCAATCATTCATACTTCTGATCTATCTGCAGATGATCTTGTAAAACTCCGACGTAAGGCGCTGATGTCTTTTTATTTGCGACCAAGCTATATCTTGCAAACCGTGCGAAATATTCGCTCATTTAAGATATTGAAGGGCTACATAAGGTCTGGTCTTCGATTGGTCAAGGGTTTTGCCTTTTCATAGTCGGGGAAAGAATAAACTTCTTTAATACCCCCAAAATCTTGAACTGATAAAAAATATTTAAAAAAATATTGATAAGTCACGAGAAGTTAAGAGAGTACGTTGTCAAGCAGAGATGTTTTCATGACCGATAGTGATGCATATCAGATAAAAATCAGGAATTTTTTGACCTTTGCGGTTGTTGCAGCCTTATCAATACTTATTGTTCTGGAATGCTTGTTCAGGGTGGCCGGGATGAGCTGGGGCGGTTCAGAACTTGCCTGGGGGAAAAAGTTTCACCATATTTATGGATGGGAACTCCGGCCCAACTACCGGGGAATATTTTTTGACTGGGTTACAGGAAAACCCGGAGAGAGAGCCCCCAATTACAGAAGAACTATTGCGATCAATTCCAGTGGATTCAGGGAAGATTCAGAATCACCTGTTCAAAAGCCGAAGACGACGTACCGGATAATCACTTTGGGTGATTCAGCTGCTTATGGCTGGGGAGTAGAGTCCAGGGATACCTATTCAAATGTTCTTGAGAGGAAATTAAATGAGTCTGCCCCGGCAGGCAGAACGTTTGATGTTATCAATGCAGGTGTGCCGGGCCATACATCATTCCATGGGATGCTGTATCTGGAAAACAAGATTCTTGAATTCAAACCGGATATGATCATTGTGGCTTACGGTTGGAGTGACCATATGATTTCCCATCTTGAAGTGAAAGAGTTAATAAGAAGAAAATCCCGATTCAGAACGATAGTGATGAATGGAACCGCAAGATCAAGGGTTTTTCAGGGATTGGGGGAAGTTGAAAAATGGTTCAATAATAAATATCGTCCAAAAACAAAATACAGAGTATCTCTTAATGATTTTCAGGATAATCTGAGAGGTTTGGTCAGGATTGCCGAAAAACACGGCGTTAAAGTAGTAATGATGACGATTCAGTCAAAACTCTTGACCGGAAAAGTAAGCGAATGGACTTTAAAGAATCATAGTCTCAACCATAATAAGAACGATATGATTAATCGGCATCAAAAAATGAATGACATAATCAGACGTGTTGGCAGAGAATCGAATACTGTTATCGTGGACATGGCTGAAAAATTCAGGAAACTTGAACTCGGTGGTAACAAAAAATTGTATTACAGGCCTGAAGATGACGTGGATGATATGCATCCCAGTATATTGGGCCATTCAATAATCGCCCAGGAATTGTATGATTCAATAATACATCTGATTAATAAAAATGCTGTTTAATTCAATTGATTTTCTTTTCTTTTTTCTTTGCGTCTATCTGGTCTATCTATACCTCGGTCATAAGGCGCAGAACAGAATGCTTCTCGTGTCGAGTTACCTGTTTTACGGAAGTTGGAACTGGAAATTTCTTTCATTGATTTTAATAAGCACCGGTGTCGATTATTTTTGTGGAAAAGAAATTTTCCGCAGAATAAACTGTAACCAGCGACGATTTTTCCTGCTCATCAGTATCTTGACAAATCTGGGCATATTGGGATTTTTTAAGTACTATAATTTTTTTTCTGAAAGTCTGGCATCTCTTCTGGGTACTATGGGATGGCATATGAATTTTACCACCCTGAACGTTATTTTGCCGGTGGGGATTTCCTTTTATACGTTTCAGACCATGAGCTATTCAATTGATATCTACAGGGGAAAAATCAAGCCGGAATATAATGTCTTTGATTTTGCCCTCTATGTTGCATATTTTCCTCAGCTTGTTGCAGGCCCGATTGAAAGAGCGAAGCGCTTGCTGCCGCAGCTTATTAATCCGCGTACCATATCGAAAGAGGATATTTCAGAAGGATTATGGCTGATAGTGTTTGGATATTTCCAAAAGGTATTTATTGCCGACAATCTTGCCAAGATAGTGGATACAGCTTTTTCTGCATCAGCAGTTCTGAGCGGAATTGAATACCTGGTAGCAGTATATGCATTTGCATTTCAGATATTCTGTGATTTTGCAGGATATTCAAGTATTGCCATCGGCATATCCCGGCTTATGGGAATCCGCTTGATGACGAATTTTCTGTATCCATATTTTACCACAAATCCCAGGGATTTCTGGAGAAACTGGCATATAAGTCTCTCAACATGGCTCAGAGATTATTTATATATACCCCTTGGCGGAAACAGAAAATCAAAGCTTAATATGTATCGCAATATGATGATTACCATGGTGCTTGGCGGACTCTGGCACGGTGCGGCATGGACATATGTTATCTGGGGATTCTACCACGGAATATTGCTTGTTATTCATCGTTTTATAAAAGACCATGTTTTGTTTCAGCTGCCTCAGGGCCTGAAAAAAGATCTACTGACATTTGTGAAGGTCATAATCATGTTTCATCTGGCGTGCCTTGGATGGCTGTTTTTTAGAGCCCAATCTTTGAGCCAGGCATGGCAAATTCTTTACAGTATGATGACAAATTTTTATTATCCGGGTGTACCTGTCGTGTATTCTTTTTATCAGATTATTTTCTATACCTGGTTATTGCTGTTCATTCAGATGATACAAAAAATAAGAGACCATGAAATGGGGATTCTGCATCTGCCGCTTCAATGGAGGTCGTGTTTGATTGTCGGTGTACTTTTCTCCATTATAATATTTGGTGAATTTAAATCAGAAGCGTTTATCTACTTTCAATTTTGAATGTATTTAATTTATTTGCATAGGATTTGTTCCTTCTTCGGACAAAATCCGTCTGGTTCTTTTCTCTTCATAAATCCTTTAGGGATTGCACTCCAGTAAAGAATATCTGTTCATTGAATAATGTTATGGTAATACAATGAAAGTTAACATTATAGGTGCCGGGATTACCGGTCTTGCTGCCGCTTATTTTCTCTCGAAAGAAGGGCACGAGGTCAATGTTTTTGAGAGTGCGACCGAACCGGGCGGACTCTCGGGATTTTTCCCCGTTGAGGGTATGTATCTGGAAAAATACTATCACCACATATTTAGCGGACATACCGCACTGATTGAGTTAATGAAGGATCTTCATTTGGAGCAGGAGATATTGTTTAATAAAGTCAAAATGGGTTTTTTTTATGAAAAGAGGATATATCCTTTCGCTACTGCCAGGGATCTGCTCACCTTCACACCACTTAAGATTGTAGACAGATTCCGCCTTGGTCTGAGTTCTCTCATGATGATGCGTATCGAGGACTGGAAGAAAATGGAAAAGAAAACGGCGATGCAGTGGCTGAGCAAGTATTCAGGAGAGGAAGCATGCAGGATCATCTGGAAACCGCTGCTGAAAATGAAATTTGGTGACAACTATGACCGCATATCTGCGGCGTGGCTCTGGAATCGCGTAGTGGACAGAAAAAAATCAAAGGAGAAAGGCGGCGCAAAGGAAACACTCGGTTATATAAAGACAGGATATAAGATTCTTTTTGATGCGCTGGTGAAGGAAATTAAAGAACATGGCGGAGAGATTTATACCGGAACGACAATAGAAAAGATTGCTGCACAGAATGGAAGGAGTTCGGGAGTAATGGTAAACGGTGAGTTAATGAATGGCGATGTTGTTCTTGCGACGATGCCTGTCCCCGCCTTTCTCCGTCTGGCCCCGTCGCTTCCTGATGATTATGTCAGATCATTGAAATCGATACAGTATCAGGGATCAACATGTGTAATTATTAAATTAAAAAAGTCCCTCAGCGATTACTATTGGATCAACGTGAGCGATCCTGACAGCCCCTTTGTGGGGATCATCGAACATACGCACCTTTTACCGTCTGAATATTACGGAAACCGCCATCTGGTCTATCTCACCAGGTATTCTTCAAGTAATGATCCTATATTTTCGAAGCCTCATGAAGAAATCTATAGAGACTTTGCAGTATATCTTCATCAAATATTTCCAAAATTTCAGGTGGAAGAAGTAGAACAGCACTGGGTGTTTCAGGACTGCTTCAGTCAGCCTGTGTTTGTGCAGGATTACAGCAGGATTATGCCTGAGACGTCAACGGCGATCAGGAATCTTTATCTGTTAAATACAGCTCAGCTTTATCCTGAAAGCCGCTGTCTGAATTCAAGCATTGTCAAGGCAAGAGATGTAGTGAATAAGATATCACAGGAAAATGGAAAGTAATAGCATTCAGGAAATGAATTTGAAATCAGTTCAGACCGGTCTACTGGGTAAGCCGATAAAATCTTATTTTATGATTCTCTGTTTTTCCCTGCCGGTTATTCTGTTAATCGGGGCGTATCTGTATATGACGGTCTCTTATCAAAAGCTCTCGCTGTTCAATACTGTTGTTCATGAGAACGGAAAATATACGCTGCTGGAGGTGATTTTTTATTTCAGACATTTCAGCTGGGAGATGCCGGGAAAGGCCATATACTCCCTGTTCATTGTTGGTCTCTTCTATTATTATGGAAATGCATCAGCAAAAAGGGAAAAGCACAAGGGAGGAAATATTCCGGGGAGTCGGATTTTAATAAGCGGTATTTCTGTGGCCGGCATACTCATCATCACCGTATTGATCACCGTTTATAAATTCGGCATTATTGAAACATTGCATGGTATGCTCCAATACAGGACATCAGAGATCAAACCGGTCAGTTTTGGATCCCACTGGAGAAATCATTTCCTCAGTAATATTGTTCTTTTTTCAGCGTCAGCGTTCTTAATATGCCTCTACCGCATCGTATGCTGCGGTGGCTGGGTAAAGAGGAAATATGCCGGCCTGTATTTTATTGCCGGCGGTTTATTTATTTTACTCAGTATAGCCTTTGGTTTTTCAGCAGACTCGTTTAAAACACCCAGTTACCTTGGACATCAATTGAGGGAGATCTTCGGTTCGGACATTCCGATTACCATGCTTCTGTCAGCAGGTACCCTGATTTGTCTTGAGCTCAGATATGACCGGGCCGGGAAGGCCGCGGCGACTTATCAACAGCCGACTGGCAAGAGTATTTTATATCTTCTACGCTGGCTTGTTCCAGTGGTATTGATATCGGGTTACATTATTATCAGGGTATTGTCTCTGGATATATCGGGCGAGATGTCGAAATTGCCGGGTGCTCAAAGCTGGTCTGTCCCGGATATTTTTGCCTGGCATTTTTTTGAGCATTCACTGGATTACATTTTTGTGGTCTCTTTTGTATATTTTCTTTATCTCCTGACGTTAAGAGCAGAATTGACAAAGAATTTAAATGAAGAATAGTTTCATGTTAGCCATGAAAGTACTTGTTTCCGGAGTACTCCTTTATCTCATTGTTTTAAAGATTGACTGGAGCCAGTTTGCCTCTACGGTGAAGAAAGGGAACATCCTTTATCTTTCATACGGGATGTTATTTGGCGTGATCTTTAATATGATTAAATTTCTCAGGTGGCATAATCTTATAAAGACTGAAAACAGTGTATACACCTTTTGGGATGCCTCAAAGTCTTATATGTTGGGAAACAGTCTGGGATTAGTTACCCCTTTACGGGCAGGAGACCTCGGGCGTGCCCTGTATTTTATAAAGGATGAGCGCCCAAAAATTATGGGGCTTACGATCATCGACCGTATAATGGACATCACGGCTGTATTAACATTGTCTATTGGCGGGAGTTTTTATCTCATTAACCGGGGATTTGGAATTCTGGTGGTGTTGCTTGCCATATTAAGTATTTGTGTGCTTTACAGTCATAAACTTTTATGGATATTTTTGAAAAAGATAATCGGTGACGGCCCCATTTGGCAAAAAGTGGGCAAGCTGATAGATATGTTGAAAAACCTTGACCCAAAGACTGTATCGACGGCTTTAATCCTTTCCTTTCTTGCCTTTATATCTGTTCTTTTTCAATTCTATTATCTTGTTTCCGCCTTTGAAGGGACAACACTGCTGGCAGTCTGCCTTGTGACACCGTTAATAACGCTCTCCTCGATAATACCGGTGAGTTTCATGGGTCTCGGTGTAAGAGAGGGGATCTCCATAGTCCTTTTTTCGGCTTTTGGAATAACAGGGGCTACTGCCCTTTCTGTCGCATTTCTCGGATTTGCCATGAATAACGTTTTTATTAGTATAATAGGTATTGTTTTTCTTTCAGAGAGCTTTTTAGTCAAAAAAAATGAATTGACGCGATTAAGATCACTCAGCGGCCAAAAAAATCTTGAACAGGTAGACTGAATTAAATATGTGGCTGGTGTATCAAGCCCTTTCCAACCCTGGTTACTTTTAACCTGAACGTACATATATGAAAAGATACATTCTTGTCCTGATTTCTATATCGCTATTGATAATTTGCACCGCGGATCATGCTGATGCATATATCGGTCCCGGTGCTGGATTTGCACTTGTCACTTCGTTCTTCGTCATCTTTGCTTCTCTTTTCATAGCATTTGTGTCATTCCTGATCTGGCCATTTCGGCATCTGAAATGGATGATATCCAGGAAAAAGCGTGACAGCGATCCTATGGTTAAAAAGGTTGTAGTCATCGGGCTTGATGGCATGGATCCTGATATTGCCGAAAAATTTATGTCAGAGGAAAAACTGCCGAATTTTCAGAAGCTTAAGAATGCCGGCACTTATTCACGTCTCGAAACGACGTTTCCTGCAGTCTCACCCGTTGCCTGGTCATCGTTTGCAACATCAGTGAATCCCGGCAAGCACAATATCTTTGACTTTCTCATGCCAAACAGGGCCCATTACATTGCTGATTTATCATCCGTCAAGATAGGTGCGTCAAAACGGAATCTTTCTATTGGCAAATATAAAATCCCGCTGGGCAAACCGGAAATCAAGCTCTTGCGGAAGAGCCAGCCCTTCTGGAAGGTACTCGGAGAATATGGTGTTTTCAGTTCAATACTGCGTGTGCCGATCACGTTTCCTCCCGAGAAATTTTACGGTACCTGTCTGGCCGGCATGTGTATCCCGGATCTGAAAGGGACGCAGGGTTCATTCACGTATTACACGTCGGACGTCGATAAAACGGGCACGATGTATGAGGGTGAAAGAATTTTCGTGGAGCGCAACAATGGATGTTTCACAAGCTATTTCCCGGGACCGTTGAATCCCATTTTAAAAAAGCAAACTCAGCTAAGGATCCCCTTTAAAGTGGAAGTGAAAGATTCAGACAACGCAGTTCTGCATCTTCCTGACGAAAAAATAGAGATGAGACGTGGTCAGTATTCAGAGTGGATTAAATTATCGTATAAAATGGGGCTTGGCATGAAGGTCACGGGGATTGCCCGAATGATGATTAAGTCTTTTGAACCTCATTTCTCCATGTATGTTACACCGATTAATATTGATCCGGAAAAGCCGGTACTCCCTATTTCCCATCCAGGCATATTTTCTGTATATAACGCAAAGCTGTTAGGGAGTTTTTCCACCCTCGGCCTGTCTGAGGATACATGGGCACTGAACGAAAGGGTTATCAATGAAGACGATTTCATTCAGCAGGCATATGACATTCAGGGTGAAAGAGAAAAGATGTTCTTTCATACATTAAAAAACAACAAAAACGGATTAGTCGTCTCTGTTTTTGATTTGACGGACCGTCTTCAGCATATGTTTATCCGTTTCCTCTATGAGGACCATCCTGCGGTAAATGATTCAGACCTTGAAAAATACAGGCATGTCATAGAAGAACTCTATGTAAATATGGATAAGCTTCTCGGAAAAACGCTGGAGCTTGTAGATAATGATACGGCGTTGTTTGTGATGTCTGACCATGGGTTTAAACCGTTCATGTGGGGCTTCCATGTGAATTCATGGCTGCACAGTGAAGGCTATATTAAATTGAAATCAGGGAATGAAAGTGGAGAGTGGTTTGAAAATGTTGACTGGAGCGGGAGCAGGGCGTATTGTCTGGGAATGGGAGGGATTTATCTGAACATCAGGGGACGTGAGAAAAAAGGAATCGTCAATCCTGATGACGAGGCCGGTGCATTGAAAAAGGAAATGCAGGAAAAGCTGAAGAAAGTTATGAATCCTCTGACAGGTCAGCCGGTGCTGCGCGATGTCTTTGACTCAAAAGAAATATTTAATGGTCCCTATAAAGAAAACGCGCCTGACCTGCTTCTCGGTTACCACGAAGGATACAGGGTATCATGGGACTCTGCAATCGGCAAGGTGACGCAGGATATTATTGAAGACAATACAAAGAGCTGGAGTGCCGATCACTGTGTTGATCCGCGCATAGTGCCCGGCATACTTTTTTCAAACAGGAAAATTGATTCTTCCTCGCCGTCCATCACTGATATAGGCGCAACAATTCTGAACCTGTTCGGAATTAATGCCCCTGCTTACATGGACGGAAAAAGCATCATTAACAGGTCATGAAAAAATATCTCATTACATCAAGTATTATCTGCATGGTTATCGTTCTGGCGTTCTCAGGTGTTCATGCCGGGGATAAGAAATTCCTGATTCTTGGAATTGACGGAATGGATTACACCATCCTGAGTGAGCTGCTGAAAAAAGGTGAGATGCCTAATTTTGAAAAACTGAAAGCAACAGGTGACTTTAAACCCCTTCAGACCAGTATGCCGCCCCAGAGTCCTGTTGCCTGGTCAAATTTTATTACTGGCATGGACCCGGGCGGGCACGGTATTTTTGATTTTATTCACAGAACTCCTGAAAACTATCTTCCTTATCTCTCGACAACGAGGACGGAATCTCCCTCGAACGTGATTTCTTTGGGAAAATACCGTATCCCGTTAAAAAGTGAGGAGATCAGGCTCTTAAGAAAAGGAAAAGCCTTCTGGGAAATCCTTGAAGAACATGGTGTCCCTGCTACGATTATTTCAATCCCTTCGAATTTCCCTCCAATAAAGAATGCCGGCCGCTCATTATCCGGTATGGGCACGCCGGACATCCTTGGATCATATGGTTCTTTTACGTACGTGACCTCAGATTTGGAGGAAAAAGACATGGATGTTACAGGCGGGGTAATACACTATGTACAGGTGGAAAATAGCCTGGTTCGGAGTTTTATACCCGGACCGGCGAATGCGCTTATAAAAGATAATCCGTCTACACAGGTTGCACTGAACGCGTATATCGATCCCGACAATGACGTAGCAAAAATTGAGGTGCAGGACAGCGAGATACTTCTTTCAAAGGGTGAATGGAGTGAGTTTGTTCAGATTGAATTTGAGATGATCCCGAATCTTGTGAATGTTTCCGGTATTGTACGATTTTATCTCAAAGACGTGCATCCTCACTTCAGACTGTATATTTCTCCGGTTAATATTGATCCTTCTGATCCTGCAATGCCTATTACGAACCCCGAGGAATATGCAAAGGAATTATATGACAACATCGGCTTTTTCTATACACAAGGGATGGCAGAGGACACAAAGGCGCTTGATAACGGCATATTGTCTGAAGCTGAATTTCTGGATCAGTCAGAGATTATCCTGAAGGAACGTCTGAAAATGCTTGATTTTGAATTAAAGCGGTTTGAAAAAGGGTTGCTCTTCTTCTACTTTTCTACACTTGATCTCAGCAGTCATATGTTCTGGCGTTTTATCACCAAAGATCATCCTGATTACGCAAGCGATGAACACAGGAAATACCGTGAAGTGATGCATGATCTCTATAAGAAGATGGACAGCGTTCTTGCCGGAGTTTTTCCGTATATAGATGATGATACAGTTTTTATGATAATGTCTGACCATGGATTTAAGGACTTCCGCCGGCAGGTAAATATAAATTCCTGGCTTACGAAAGAGGGGTATGCTGAATTAAAGTCCGATTGGTCGCCGGATGACGAGTATTTCGAATCGGTAAACTGGTTCGGTACAAAAGCGTATGCCCTGGGCATTAACGGACTGTATATTAATCTGACGGGAAGAGAAGGCGACGGGATTGTGAGAGTCGGCGATGAGTACAAAAGGCTTGTTGACGAAATCGCCGAAAAGCTGGAAGGGATGATTGACCCGGCAACCGGTAAGCGTGTTATCAGAAAGGCATATAAAAAATATGAGACATATCATGGTCCCTATACAGACAGTGCGCCTGATATAGTAATTGGATTTTACCGGGGATACCGCTCGTCTGATACAAGCGCACTTGGCCAGTTTTCCAAGGAGGTCATAATCGATAATCCCAGGAGATGGAGCGGAGATCACTGCATGGATTATCGTGAGGTTCCGGGAGTAATTCTGATCAACAAAAAAATACAAAATGATCTGCCTGCTCTCTACGATATTGCACCTACCGTTCTCAGGGAGTTCGGTATTGAACCGGATGCCGATATGATTGGTAAACCAATTTATTAGATTAATGAAGGAGGAGTGAATATATGTTTGGTCCAAAAATAAAACTTACAAAGGAACTGCACGATAAGCTAAAACAGGTTGCTGACCTGTCCGGTTATTCATCGGTTGACGAATTTGTTGTTCACGTGCTGGAGAAAGAGATATTAAAAGTGGGCCAGGATGACGACGAAGAAAAGGTCAAAGAACGCCTGAAAGGTCTTGGGTATATATCATAAGCATGAATTTCATATTTACAGCTATTAATTCATTTTTCAGATTAATGTTTTATCCATTTGAAAACCTGACCCCTGTGTGGGGAATGATCTGGATATCTCTGGTGACGGGCATTGTCATGCTCGGTATCTTCCGGCTTACTTCCAACCAGCGGGGTATAAAAAAGTCAAAAGCAAAGGTCTCTGCCTATATTCTGGAAATGAGGCTTTACAGCCATGATCTGGGCAAGATGCTGGGTTCTCTTGGTAAGACCTTTCTTGCAAATTTATTTTATCTCCGTTATATGATTACCCCTATCGTTTTTATAATTGTTCCTGTGCTGATCGTTCTGATTCAGCTCAGTTACCGCTACGAACACCGTCCTTTACAACCAAGGGAACAGGTTTTAGTAAAAGCCGTTTTAAAACCCGACGTTCAGGTTCTTGCATTCCCTGTTACGCTACAGACTCCAGAAGATGTCCTTGTTGAGACCCCGCTGTTGCGGATTCCTTCATTAAATGAAGTTGACTGGCGCATACGTGTGGAGCGGGATGGGGTATATCAGCTTAACTTCATGGTTGGTGACAGGCAGTATGAGAAGAATCTTCATGTCACCAGCAGCTTAGCCCCTCTGAGCGTGACAAGGGTAGGTTCCTCAATGTATGCCACCCTGATGAACCATGCTGAGCCGGGGATGCCGGAAGATTCCCCGTTTATTTCTTTAAGTGTAATGTACCCCGAAAGGACTTTAACGATTATGGGAGTTGATTTACACTGGGTCATCTGGTTTTTTGTTCTATCGCTTGTATTCAGTTTCGCCTTCAAAAGCGTCTTTAAGGTAGAATTGTAAATAGTTTAATTCCCTTTCTGTAGTATTTTTCCTGAATACATTTTTCTTTTTTTAGAGAGCCATGTTTTATTGTACTTAATGATGGAAGAACACTATGAAAGAAACAAAAATACATGAATTTGATTGAACACTTCCATAGAAACAAAAACAAATATTACATCACGCTGATTTGCTCTGTCGCTTTGATGCTGTCAACAAAGGGGATTACGGATGAGACCGTTATTTCCATGAATGGCGATATGCCCAAGTACTTGATGAATGGAGCTTTTTTTTATGACTTCCTCAAGGATTTTTCCTTCAGCAATCCAGTGATTTATGCCTATCAGTACTTTGCCCGTTATCCCGCATTGTCGATAGGCCATCATCCAATTCTTCTTGGAGTGGCAGAAGTCCCCTTTTACGCTCTGTTCGGTATATCGGTATTTTCAGCAAGGCTGACCGTAATTTTCTTTCTGCTTCTTGCTGCCATCGTCTGGTTTCAATTCGTGAAGCAGGTCTATGACGAAAGAGTAGCATGTATTTCATCCTTATTCCTGGTGACTACTCCATTTATTGTGAGTCACTCAAGAATAGTAATGTCTGAAATTCCCACTCTTGCTTTAATAATCACAACAACGTACCTCTTTTATCAATATTGTGAATCAGATAAGAAAAAATATGCCTACTGGTCCGGAGTGAGTCTGGCATTAAGCATTTATGCTAAACATCAGGCGATTTTTCTCATTCCGGTCCTGCTGCTTTACTTGCTGATAAGAAAGGGTCCAGGCAGGTTGGTAAAAAAAGAGATGATTTATTTTTATTTAATAAGCGGGCTCTTATTATTACCCCTTCTTATCATAACAATGAAATTTTCGCATGCAAATGTTCAGGCAACAATTAAATGGACATCGAAAGCAGTAGCATTCAAACAGCAGTCAAATAGATATTTATACTATATTCATGCGCTCTGGAACGAACATATTACACTTCCGGCATTATTCTTAAGCGCTATTTCATTCTGTCTCTCTGTTTACCGGAGAGACAGAAGAATTCTTATTTTTTCCCTTTGGCTTATCTGTGCTTATTCGCTGGCCACTCTTATCGGATGGAAGGTATCAAGATACGGAATCTACTGGATACCGGTATTTTGTCTTTTCGCATCGTTGACTATACATTATATTCAACATCGTTTTTTGAAATATTTTTTTTTGGCAATACTTGTTTTGGTAACTACCTATCAGTTTGCTACTGCCTATCAGATGAAACCGGAATTTACAGATGGGTATGAGAAGGCTGCCAGATATGTAATAGAGAACAAAAAAGGTGAGAGTGTCTTATTCAGCAGTGTTCGTGATACGGGATACTTTATATATTTTATGAGAAAATATAATCCAGTCCACGATCTGGTCATTTTGAGAGCAAATAAAATTTTAGCTACTTCAAAAATGAAATGGATTGTGGAAGACAGAATAAAAAAACGGGAAGAAATTTATGATGTTCTCAATAATTATGGAACAAGGTATGTAGTAATAGATGGCACTGAATATAAAAAACCACCCAAAAGGAGGAGAAAAGAGAGAATACCGAAGGCGCTCCAGTGGCTTAAAGAAGAGGTTGAAACTGACAAATTTAAATTGGTCAGCACAATAATTCTTCAGTCGAGCGAACCGGATATCAACAATGTTCCTTTGTCTATATATGAATACAGGGATTATTCACCACCGAAGACGGGCCAAATTTTACGTATGAATATCCCTCTTATGGGAGATTCTATTGCGGTACCGCTGAAAGCCCTGCGGAATGATCCCGATTAAATAAAGTGAATAAAGTAACCGTTATATATAAGTGCGAGAGTGACTTATGGAATTATCAGTAGTTGTACCAATATACAATGAAATTGAAAATGTGGATGAACTGTATCGCAGGATCAAGACAGAGCTCCAGAAGCTGTCCCTTACCTATGAGATTATTTTTGTGGATGACGGATCAACCGACGGTACAACCGAAAAAGTAAAAGAAATCAAACAGCAGGAACCCGAACTGAAACTGGCGATTTTTGACAGGAACTATGGACAGACGCAGGCAATGGTAGCAGGTTTTCAGTTAGCCAGAGGTGATATGATAGTTTCAATGGACGGCGATCTTCAGAATGACCCGGCTGATATAGTACAGATTATAGTGAATCTTCGCTCCGGTTATGACATGGTCAGCGGATGGCGGAAAGCCAGGGAGGATAATGTTATCCTGCGTAAGATACCGTCAAAGATAGCGAATGCATTAATTTCCCGTGTCACAGAAGTGAAGATTCATGACCTCGGGTGTTCCCTGAAAGGCTTTAATAGAAAAATAGCAAAGAATATGATTCTCTATCCGGAAATGCACAGGTTTATTCCAATCTTTGCAGCATCGATTGGTGCAAGAATTAAAGAGGTTCAGGTTACACATAAGCCGAGAATGCGCGGGCAGAGTAAATATGGCATTGCAAGAACATGGAGGGTTATTCTTGATTTGATAAAAATCAAGGTGCTCATGGACTTTTCTCACAAGCCTTCGAAATTATTCGCTGCAATAAGCGTCCCTTTCTGGATAGCAGGGTTAAGTTTAATAGTAAAATACCTGGTTGAATACGTCAATGAGACAAGCCTGTTTACGTCATCTATTGTGTTTATGGGAACGGGCACCCTGTATATTTATCTTGCATTCAGCCTTGTGACATTCGGCTTCATAACGGAGCTGCTGTGTGTCACGAGGGATTACCGGCAGGATAAAATTTTGAGTAATATAATGGCATCACACAGAAAATGGAAGACAATACAAAGGAAATAATTTCAGAGCGGGAAACCGAGATTTCTGTTATCGTTCCGGTGATAGAGAGGCATAGCAATCTTGAGGAGCTGTATCTTTCTTATGCTGCAGAAATAAGGAAAATTACGACTGATTTCGAGTTCATCTTTGTTGTTGATGGCCCAATGAACAGGGCATATTCAGAAATAAAAAGATTTAAAAATAAATATTCGAATATTGAATTAATCAAATTTACAAAAAGCCTTGGAGAATCAAATGCGCTGTCTGTAGGTTTTGAGATAGCAAAGGGTAAGTATATATTTACCCTTTCATCATACTTTCAGGTTGAGCCGCACGAGATAGAGAAATTGTACAGTGCTCTGAAGGATGATGAGGTAGATATTGTGATAACGCGGAGAATAAGGGAGAAAGATACATTCTTTAATAAATTACAAAATGCCTTATTTCACAAAGCCCTGAAATTTTTTACCGGCACGAATTTTAAAGATATTTCCTGTGGTTTAAGAGGTATGCAAAGAGAGGTATTTGAAAAGTTTGACGTATATGGGGACCTCCACCGCTTTATTCCGATTATAGCGGAACATCATGGAGTCAAAGTCAGGGAATTGGTGGTGAAGCAGCGAGTAGAAGACACAAAGACGAGGATATACAGCTTACGAACATATTTCAACAGAATAATTGATATCCTGACACTTTTCTTCCTTTTACGGTTTACCTATAGGCCAATGCGATTTTTCGGGCTCATAGGATCTATCCTTGTCGTTATTGGCTTTCTTTTTATCAGTAAGTTAATTTATTTTCGTCTTTTTACTATGAATTATGGGCTTAGAGACAAACCCTCTCTTTTTCTCTCCTCTCTCCTTATTGTTATTGGCATTCAGATTTTTGCAGTTGGACTGATCGGGGAAATTATCATTTATACCAGGTCTAAGAAAGCAAAATATTTCAATATAAAAGAGTTTATAGAATAAACTTCAGCATGAAGATTCTTATGATTGCCCCACAGCCTTTTTTTTCTCCCAGGGGCACCCCGCTTAGCGTATATTATCGAACTTCTCAATTATCAAAATTGGGGCACGAGATAGACTTGCTTACATATCCTTTGGGTCAGGATGTCGAAATACCTAAGACAAAAATTATAAGGAGCTGGAATTTTCCTTTCATACACGATGTGAAAATTGGCCCTTCCATTAAGAAATTAATGCTGGATCTAATGCTTTTCCTAAAGGCAATTGGCCTGATTTTAAAAAAAAAGTACGATGTTATTTTTGCACATGAAGAAGCTGTCTTCTTTGCCCTGATCTTTAAATATTTGTTTGGAGTCAAATATATTTATGATATGCATTCAAGCCTCCCTCAGCAGCTGGGCAACTTTAATTTTACAAAGTTCAAGCCAATAATAAAATTATTCAGTATTCTGGAAAAACTTTCGCTTATGAAGGCATCAGCAGTAATAACAATATGTCAGGACTTGAAAGATCAGGTCGAAAAATGTGGTTATGCAGATAAACATGAACTCATTCAAAATACATTGTTTTATCCGATAACTTACGCGGATGATGCAACTGATGTAGAATTTGGCAAAATAATTAATATGAATGGAAAAAAAACTGTCCTTTATGCGGGATCCTTTGAACCTTACCAGGGATTGGAGATGTATCTCGAAAGCATTAAATTAATATGTCAAAACAGGAAGGATATCATATTCGTTTTTATAGGGGGGAATCCGGAGCAGGTTCTTGCAGTGCGGAATAAATCTGAAGAACTGGGTATATCGGAACAAATAATTGTTGCCGGGACTATGGAGGTAAATCTCGTTAAGAAATTTGTATGCAATGCTGATGTGGTTGTTTCCCCCAGATTGATGGGTACGAATACGCCCCTGAAGATATATGAATACATGGCCAGTGGCGTGCCAATCGTTGCAACGAATCTTATTACACATACACAGGAATTAGATGAGAACAGTGCCTTTTTGCAAAAGCCCGAACCTGCTGATTTTGCACGGGGCATTCTTAACTGTGTTGATAACAGGGAAGAAGCTCTCCGGCGTTCAAAAAATGCATATGAGCAGTATCACAATAAATATGGAGAAAAACATTACGATAATAAACTTGAGAGTATTTTTAATTTATTGTGATAAATTCATACATCTTCTATTTTTAAATTCCTTGAAGTCCAAACAGTACTGATCCGTGAAAAATGGGAAAAATTATCCTCATTGATAGTCATGTGCACCTCTATCCAAACTATGATATGTTTGATGCTTTTCAGTATGGATTTCAAAATATGAAGAACGCTGCAAGAAAATTATTCGGATCCAATAATGCTGATAATTTTATATATATATGGTTGCTTGCAGAGCGGGCTGATTGCGGATTTTTTAATAATGCACTGAATGACTCATCTTTAAGAAATAATGATGGTATTAGAATTGAACCTGCATCAGACGGGAACACGCTCGTCGTAACAGTTAGCGGGCAAAAGACATTCTACATAGTAGCTGGAAGACAGATTGTTACAAAGGAAAGGCTGGAAGTCCTGTCACTAGCATCTAACCTTAATTTTGAAGATGGTCAAAGAACTGCTGATGATCTCATTATGCATATTATTGATGGCGGGGGAATACCTGTATTAAACTGGGCACCAGGCAAATGGTTTTTCCATCGAGGGAAAATTGTTCAGCAAATCCTGGAGGGACGGTCTTCCGCGCATTTATTTATTGGAGATACACCATTGCGAAATACGTTATGGCCTGAACCTCATCTCATGAAAGAAGCTACTAGACGGGGGATAAGAATATTGGCAGGCTCTGATCCTCTTCCGTTTGACGGTGAGGAAAAGTATATAGGATCATATGGGTTTCACCTAACAGGCGAATTTGATTCTGATAAGCCTGGAGATTCCATACGTACATTACTCCGAGATCCTGAGACACGTGCTTCATTGTTCGGCAAAAGGAATAATCTGTTTGCTTTTTTCCTGCGCCAGTCCAGAATTATGACAGCAAAATATAGATGAAACGGAATCTTAACAAACTTGCACATTCAGAATATGATGTGCTGGTGATCGGTGGTGGTATTTATGGAGTTGCCGTAGCATGGGATGCGACGCTGAGAGGGCTTAATGTAGTACTGATTGATAAAGGAGATTTTGCGGGTGCGACATCATCAAACAGTTTGAAGATTATTCACGGCGGACTGCGCTATCTGCAGCATTTGGATTTTAAACGAATGAGAGAATCCATCCGGGAGCGCACCGTACTGATGAAGATTGCCCCTCATCTGGTCCATCCATTGCCCGTCATGATGCCTACCTATGGATATGCGTCCAAGAGCCGTCTGAGTCTTTTCTTTGCTTTGCTTGCAAATGATATCATCGGTTTTGATAGAAACAACTTGAGGGATCCCCAAAAGTATCTCCCCCGGGGACACATAATTTCCAGAAAGAAAGTTAAAGAAATTTTACCTGACTATGAAATGAACAATATAAGCGGAGGTGCGCTCTGGTATGACTGTCAGTGTGTTAATACCGAGAGAATGGCAATGTCCTATCTATTAACAGCGGTGGAAAACGGGGCTGATGCTGCCAACTATGTTGAATGTATCGGGTTTATGGGTGACCCGAACAAGGTCAATGGTATAATGGCAAAAGACTCCCTGACCGGCGACACTTTTGAAATAAGGGCTCAAATAGTTATTAATACAACCGGACCCTGGGTAGACAAAATTCTGGCAGGGGTATGTGACAAGGAGTCGAACAGACAGTTTGTCCCGTCATCTGCGATGAACATTATAGTTCGCAGAAATCTTCTTGATCGTCATGCCGTTGGTTTGACAGCCCCCTTTCAGTACCATCGGGATGACGGCTCTGTTTTTAATGGTACCCGTATGTTGTTCTTTGTTCCCTGGAGGGACCATACGATAATCGGGACTGATCATGCACCTTATTACGGCTCACTCGATGAATTTGAAATCAATGAACCACAGGTTGAGAAATTTCTTGACTCTGTGAATCAGGCCTATCCTTCGGTGAAGATAAGACGGGATGAGATTGCCTTTATCCATGCCGGGCTTTTGCCAATGATAGGGCTAAATTCAAATACTGGTAAAGTCGAACTGCTGAAACAGTATAAGGTTCACGACCACCAGGTTGAAGACAACATTCAAGGGTTGATTACTGTTACAGGCGTGAAATATACGACACACAGAGATGTTGCACAAAAGACAACAGATCTCGTGTTTAATAAATTGGAGAAGGCCGCTCCAAAATGTACTACTGATGAAATCCCAATTTATGGGGGAGAGATAGAGAGATTTGATGACTACCTGTCGGCAGCACTAAGAGAACATAGTTATGACAAAAAAGTTCTCCGGCATCTTGTTTACAGCTTTGGGTCAAGGTTTAAGGATATTTTACGGTATGGTGATGTGGTCCCGGATTTACTCAAAAATATAACAGGCTCTGATGAGGTCATTAAAGCTGAAGTTGTCCATGCGGTGCGGAATGAGATGGCAGTGAAACTTGCTGATGTTGTTATGCGGCGAACCGATCTTGGGTCTGCTCAATTTCCCGGAGAAAAGGCTTTATATGAGGTGGCTCGAATTATGGCCAGTGAACTTGGCTGGAATGAAAGTATGATTCAAAACGAGATCAGCGAAACCAGAACTTTCTATTCCCACGAGATTGCTGCTCCCAATCAAGTTGCTTAGAATCAGAGAGCATAAAAAAAATAAATAATATGTGTGGAATAACCGGATATTTAAGATTTGATGATGGAGCCGTTGATCCCGCTCTTATTCACAGGATGTGTCAGACTCTTGTTCACAGGGGACCTGATGACGTCGGTGTTTTTACGAAAAAGAATATAGGGATCGGGATGCGAAGATTAAGTATCATTGACCTGGAGACGGGGAAACAGCCCATATCTAATGAAGATAGTACTATATACATAGTGTTTAACGGGGAAATCTATAACTACAAGGAGATCAGGCAGGATCTTATTCAAAGGGGCCATTCCTTTAAAACCAGCTCTGATACGGAAGTCATAGTGCACCTTTATGAAGAATATGGCATCGGATGCCTGGAATATTTAAACGGGATGTTTGCCTTTGCCGTATGGGATGACAGAAATAAAAAACTTTTTTGCGCCCGTGACAGATTGGGCATAAAACCGTTCTACTACCTGCTTGACAAGAAGAGGCTCATTTTTGCTTCTGAACTCAAAGCGATACTGGAGGAAGGAGAGCTTCAGCACGAAATTGATTTTGATGCGCTTTCACAGTTTCTTACTTTTGAATTCATCCCTTTTCCCCGAACATTAATCAAGTCTGTTAAAAAACTGCCTCCAGGGCATTATCTGCTCGCGGACAGTGAACAGGTGAGACTGCAGAAATACTGGTACCCGGAAGAGATTGATGAGATACGCATAAATGAAGAAGAGGCAGTGGAGGAACTTGAATCCCTGCTGAACGACTCTGTAAGACTGCGGCTCAGGTCGGATGTGCCGTTTGGAGCTTTTCTGAGCGGGGGAATTGATTCCAGTTCTATTGTTGCGCAGATGAATTCACTGTTAACAGATAAAGTGAAAACCTTTTCTATTGGTTTTGAAAATGAAAGTTATAACGAGTTGAGTTATGCAGGCCAGATTGCAAGAATGTTCAATACCGACCATACCGAACATGTGTTAAGACCTGATGCGATAGAACTCATTGAGCATCTCATTGACTTTATGGATGATCCCATTGGGGACTTTTCCATCTTCCCCACGTATCTTGTTTCCAAAATAGCACGAGAGAAGGTGAAAGTGGTCCTTTCCGGCGATGGCGGTGATGAGCTGTTCGGGGGATATGACACATACGTTGCACAGAAACTTTTCAGCTACTATGCAAAGACTCCTTTTTTTATCCAGAAAAATATTTTTCTTGCCATCTCAAAAATGATTCCTCCGACCAAAAAGAAAAAAGGCATCATTAACAAGACAAAACGATTTATCGAAGGGACCATGATCCCTGAAAAATATGACCATTTCAGATGGATGATGTTTCTGAAACCGGATGAGAGTAATAACATATTTCAGAATGATATAGCCAACACCATTAATATTGATAATTCTTTTGCCTTTATTAAGGATTATCTTGCAGAAAACAGCCTTACCGGCATCAATAAATCAATGTACCTCGATATCAAAAGCTACCTTGTGGACAATATTCTTGTAAAAGTCGACAGGATGAGTATGGCTGTATCTCTCGAAGCAAGAGTGCCCTTTCTGGATCATAGAGTTGTAGAGTTTGCTCTGTCGTTACCCGAGGAGCTTAAGATAAAAAATTTTAAAACAAAGTATGTACTGAAAAAGATGGCAAAAAAGTTTCTTCCCGTTAACGTAATACATAAGCCGAAGCAGGGATTCAGTATTCCAATGAAGAACTGGCTGAGCGGGCCGGTCAAAAAGCTTATGACAGATATGCTTTCGTATGACCGGCTTAAAAAAGAGGGGATTTTTAATCCGGGAGATGTTCAGAAAATTATTACTGAGCATCTTGAAAACAAAAAGAATAACAGCCATAAACTCTGGTCACTGATTTTGTTTCAGCTCTGGAGAGACAGGTTTTTGCCCTCTTAATTTCAGGAGAGGAGATATGAAAGGGAAAGCGCTTGTAACAGGAGCAACAGGATTTACAGGAGGACATCTGTGCCGTGAACTCCTGAAAAAAGACGTGAGTGTCAGGGTCTTAGTGAGAAGCGCCAGTGAATATCGGGACCTTGAAGAGAATGGTTGTGAAGTGGCTTTCGGTGATTTGGCTACAGGCGACGGTATTGACAGCGCAGTAAAAGGCGTTGATATTGTATATCATATCGGAGCTGCATTTCGGGTAGAGGGAGTTCCGAAGAAATACTTCAGGGATGTAAATGTGGAAGGGACGAGGAAATTGCTTGATGCCTCTTTGACGTACGGCATTAAAAGATTTGTTCACTGCAGTACAGTCGGAGTCCATGGTGAAATAGAACATCCGCCGGCAAATGAAGAGGCTCCATTCAGACCTGGGGATCATTATCAGGAAAGTAAGCTTGAAGGAGAGAGGCTGGCTCTTGAGTATTACAAAAAGGGATTAGGTGTTGTTGTATTCAGACCATTTGGAATGTATGGGCCGGGAGATAGGAGGTTCCTGAAACTTTTTAAACCTATCTCAAAAGGTAAATGGATCGTTGTCGGTAGATCGGAAAACCTTTATCAGTTGACATACATTGATGACCTTGTACGGGGAATTATCCTTTGCGGGAGTGCAGATGGAATTGAGGGTGAGGTCTTTATTATAGGAGGTGACCGGTCCAGCACTGTGAAGGAACTTGGTATGGCTATTGCTAAGTCATTGGGAGTAAATCTCAAAATTTATCATCTGCCTGTAGCACCTGTCTGGATAGCTGCACTTTTGTGTGAAGTGGTTTGCAGATTCGCAAGAGTCGAACCGCCACTTTTCAGAAGGCGTCTGGATTTTTTTCTTAAGGACAGGGCCTTTGATATTTCAAAGGCCAGTAATGTTCTTGGTTATACGCCGAGAGTCAGCCTGGAAGAAGGACTCAGGATGACGGCTCAGTGGTATAGAGCAAAGAAACTGATAGGTTAGTTATGACTAAAATATGTGTAATCGGTAATTTTTCTGGTCGCAATGCAGGAGATGCAGCAATACTCGGAGGACTTCTGCATGACATATCGAGTCGATATCCTGACTGTCAATATCTTATTCCAACAATAAAGCCGGGCTTTATTACTCAAGCCTATAAGAATCATAACGTTATTCCGGTAGGTCTTTTGCCGTGGAACCTGAGTATTAAAATTCTTGGACTGCCAATTTTAAGATCTATCCTTGCATCAGATCTGGTATTAATAACGGATGCAATTTTGTTTGATTACAAACTGATGAATCCTTTATACAATTATCTATTTACTCTGTCTTTTGTTCTCCCACTTGCAAAGAGCAGAAAGATTCCGGTTGTATTGTACAATGTCAGTTTGGGGCCGGTTTATTCTGATATGGGTAAAACATGTCTCAGGAGAGTACTGGAGTCTTCAGATCTGATACTTCTGAGAGATGCAGAATCTGTGAAACTCCTGGAAAATCTTGGCTTAAATTATTTCTCCGATATAATGTTTAATGCAGCTGACTGCGCCCTGAATACAATCCCAAGCAACAAACAAAGACTCAATGAGATTTGCAATAAAGAGGATATTCTAAGAGGAGATATGTCTTGGGTGAGTTTTAATATTAGCAGTTACATTGATGTTTATGTGCGGGGATATAAAGGCAGGGGAATAGGAAAAGAGAAATTTCTGAATCTTATTGCTGAAGTCATTGATATGATGATTGAAAATCTGTCAGTCAGTGTGGTTCTGGTTATTACACAACCAATGGATTTACAGATTGCGAATCAGTTATTGGCTAAATTGAAGAATCAACGGTTTATAAAGTTAATCAGTAATAGAGAATATACATATCAGGACATTGCATCGGTGTTTTCTTCGGTTGAGATTCATGTGGGTATGAGGACGCATTCCCTGATTCTTGCATCTTCTGTTTTAACTCCGGTTGTTGGAATCATTGCCACACCAAAGAACAGGGGGTACATGTGTTCCATAGAACAGGATGACAGGATGGTTGAGTTTAAAAATATGACTGTAGACTCGCTCTACACTGTTATTCGATCGACATGGGACGACCGCAGGACAATCAGGGCTGAACTTGGTCCGATTATCGGAAGAGAAAAGAAGAAAGCCAGCAGTTCAGCTGATTATTTGAAACAGTACATGAACTAATGTGACTGGATTATTTGCAGGAGACTGTGTGTCAAAAAAAGGATTTGATCGAGAAGTAAACACCTGGAACAGCCTCTATTCAAATGGGGCTTCGGGGCAAAAACGCTATGCTATATTTCAGAAAAATGCCGCTCAACGGACGATCCGGCGAATGGATATTTGTCTAAGGCTTTTGGACCCGAAACCGGGAATGAAGATTCTGGACGTCGGATGTGGTAGCGGGATTTTCAGTCAAAAAATAACAGATAAAGATGCATACTGGTACGGAGCGGATATTTCTTTCAAAATGCTTATTCACGGTAAAAGCAATATGAAGGGTAATGCAACCAGACTGAAGGAATGGGTTAATGGAAGTGCTGATCGTATACCTTTTAGAGACTCTGTTTTTGACGCAGTAGCATGCATCGGAGTACTTAATTTTTACAAGAAGGGTATGATGAGTGATTTTCTCGGTGAGATTGGGAGAGTTCTGAGACCTGGAGGCGCAGTCATTTTAACGTCATTGAGACTGGATATATTGACCTGGTTCAGAAGCAGACTTTATCCTACGATCCCTCTGCCTTTCAGCTCGCCAGGACCTTTACATCCTATGCATTACAGAACGATCTTGGATACAGTTGATCCCGCAATGTTCGAATGCGTGGAAATGATTCATGTGAAAAAATATCTTTATTTGCCTCATTACACTATTTTTAAAATTATAAAAAAATGAATTCTCATAAAAAGAAACTCTTCCTTTTTATAAAATTCCTGATAAGCGCAGGCCTCATGGCTTTTCTTTTTTATAAAATTGATTTGCAGGGGCTGGTGTCGAGGCTACGCTCTCTTGATATTTCTTTTTTTATAATAATGCTGGCTCTTCCTCACATAAATATTCTCATCAGTTCACTGAAGTGGCAATGGCTTCTTGGAGCACTTAGCATAAAGGAAAGTTTAGGACATTTATTCAGCGTATATATGATAGGAACTTTTTTTTCAAATTTCTTGCCCTCAATGATTGGTGGAGATATTTTCAGGATTTTTCATCTGTCACGCAATAATTCTGATGCAGCCGGGATAATAGCCGCAACCTTTACTGAGCGCTTTATGGGATTAACCGCCCTGATTTCAATTGTGTTGCTCATTCTCTGTCATCCGAAGATTTACAGTGTATTCCCCCTTATAACAACATTAGCCCCCGCTGCATTATTAATTTATATCCTTCTATTAGTGTTTATATTTAACAGGAAGTATTTAGTGATTCTGGAACCGCTGAGGCACTTCAAGATAGTCGACAGAATTCTGGTTTTAATTCAGGAGGCACAAAAACACGTAATAAACTACAAAGTCAGAAAAAGGGTGGTATTGGCATCTTATTTCATATCCTTTGTCTTTTATGTTATCACGATGCTTACCGTATATGTTGCTTCCAGAACTTTAAACATAAGTATTCAATTCGATGTGATAATGCTAGTAGTCCCTCTGGTTCTGCTGGTTGGAATGATCCCCATTTCAATTGGCGGGTTGGGTCTTAACGAAAGCAGCTATGTGTTTTTTTTTACGCTGTTTGGTATGACAAGTGTCGATGCATTTTCCATAGCCCTTCTTTTACGTGTCAGGATTCTTCTTACAGGTATTATCGGAGGTATGCTGTTTGTAAATAGCAAGACCATATTCATGCGGAACAATACTATAAAGAGATAGAATGGAGCGATATTTTAGGCAGTGCCCATCTTTTTGTTATTAGGAGATTATTCCGGGAATAACACTGGCCACAATGCCCTTCTTCTGGCCGTTATAGAAGAATTAAGTTCAGTTGCTCAGTGTAAATTCTTAGTTCCAACAGTAAGACCTTCATTGTTGAATCATGTTTTAGCAAATGATGATCGAGTTGAGATTATAGGAATTGCCCCCTGGAACTTAAGCCTAAAGTTCTTGGGAATTCCGACCTGGAAGGCCATCAAAAAGTCGGACTGTATTTTACTTACAGATAATCTGTTTTATGATAGCGATTTCCTGAATCCGTTTAAAAATAATCTTATTGCTCTTTTGTTTGTAGTCTTTTGCGCGAGAAAACTTTCGAAACCCTTGATTTATTATAATGCAGCAGTCGGTCCCGTAGTGTCCAGGCTGGCCAAGATGTGTATCAAGTGGATAGCAGCGAGAGTGGATTTAATTACATTGAGGGACGTACAGTCCAAAATCATTCTTGATGAAATTGCATCAGGAGTAAATTCCCTGATTACAGCAGACTCGGGCTTTCACATATCAAAGCATCAGTACAGGTCCGGCGCAAAGAAACAGATGAATCTGGAAAATGATTTATCGTCTATACAAGAAAGCATAGGAATTAATGTCTCATACCATTTTATGAACTGGACAAAGTATAAAACCAAAATTGACATCACCCGAGATAAAATTAGAATGAACTTTACTGAAACTGTGAGGCAAATTCTTCATAGAACATCACACGGAATCACTTTTTTTATTACCCACCCTCAGGATAAAAAACTGACTGTGTCAATAGCTGAAATGTTTAAGAGAGATGAACGAGTCAAGATTATTGACTGCTCAAACTACCCGTTGCCTTCAGTCTTCGAGATGATATCCGGACTGAGTTGCCTGATAGGTACAAGATATCATGAAATGGTCATGACTGCGGCATTGGGTGTCCCGGTTATCGGATTTAACTGTGGAGAAAAAATGCTACCATTGCTTGAGTTGCTTGGTTTAAGGCAATTTTTAATCGAGCCCGAATACATATTCAGTCAAGAGGACAGAGAGAGGATAGTGAACTATGTAAAGTCTGCCTGCAACATTAAGAAAGAATTTCAGGAGCGATTAAGAGATATCAGGAAATGTGCTGAGAAAAGTGCAGATATTATTGTGGCAAGGGGTTATGTTCGGGGATATGAATAACTCAATGCAAGATTATGACAACTTATTTGGAGGTACTATTAGTGGAGTTGTTGCTCACGGGTTATGCACGCGTTGTGGGGCCTGTTTCGGTGTCTGCCCAAGTGAATCGATAGAGTTTAATAATAAGCATTTCCCCGAAACAACGTATTCTTGTTCAAGATGTGGTTTGTGTTTAAAGGTGTGCGGTGGTATAGAGGTGAATTTCCCTAAATACTGTCAAAAGCACTATGGATGTACTCATAATCTCACTGATAATGCAATTGGTCCGGTTTTATATTCAGAAGCCATATACTCGACTGACGGGGAAGTTAGAAAGAAAGGAGCCAGTGGGGGACTCGCGAGTCAGATCTTGATTTCATTGTTTGATCAGGGGCGAATCGATGGAGCGGTAGTTGTTGGGTACTGCGAAAATAATCCTTTGCAGCCTGAGGTAAAGATGGCCCGGAATCGTGAAGATGTTTTGTCCTGCGCCCAGTCAAAGTACAGCCTGTTCCCGGTGGCGCACATATACAGGAAAATTATAAGCGAACCTGGCAGATATGCTGTAGTCGGATTGCCCTGTCAGATTCACAGTCTTTATCGATGGCAGGAGATAAGCCCAAAATTGAATGATAGAGTGGTACTTATTATAGGACTGTTTTGCCACATGAACCTTGAATTTGACGCTGTCAGGGATCTCGCAAGAATCAAAAAAATTCCTGTGGAGAGAATATCAAAATTAGAGTTTCGCGGGGGGCAATGGCCCGGTGGGGTTCGTATCACGTTAGATGACGGCAGAGTTATACCTCTGCATAAAGGTGATATTAAAGATGGAGCATTTAATTATTTAAATAAACTTTATGCAGCACGACGTTGTCTTTATTGTGTTGATTTTTCCTCCGAATTATCTGATATTGCCATTTCTGACCCCTGGTTGAGGGGCAGCAATGGTGATTATATTTTTAAAGGGGGGTGGTCAGTTGGACATGTAAGGACAAAACGTGGTCATAATGTCATTGCCGGCATGAAAAAACTAAATGCAATAAAAGCAGAAAAAATAGATTACTCATTAATCGTCAGTAATAACCAATCTATTACACATCACAAAAAAAGGGGAGCATTTATTCGCATTTCCCGCAGCATCAAGAAAGGGAACCCCTCTCCAGTGTATTATTATGATTTCCCTCGACTGAGTGCACATGATCATCTGAGAGAAACTTTATATCAAATAAGCATGATTGGCTGGCATGTTAAGGCATTGAGGAAGTATTTATTACGTATCGCTTTTTCAAAAATGGGCTGGACCATAGCCCAATGGAAATCATCGCTGAAAAAAATGAAATACAGGAAGATCACTTCATTCAAAGCTGACTAGCCAGTAAGCGACTTGGCAATATCTTTGTATATATATTTTGAAATGTTATGGTTAAAAAAAAGAAGATCATAATCATTAGTTTTACTTCATTCAGTTTATTGGTGGTATGGGGAATATATACCTTTGATTTCTATTATGAAGATTATCATCATGATATCTCATCTGAAATCGTAACTTTTGAATCAGACGGTGTCCGTTTGGCTGGATCAATATTTCGTCCCCGCAGCGAACACCCAGGGAATATGCCTGGCATCGTATTGCTTCATGGCACCAATCCAAAAGGGTCTCATTTGTTTTTGTATCAAATCCTTGCAAGGGAACTTGCAGGAAAAGGCTTTATTGTGTTTCTTTATGATCAAAGGGGATATGCTCTCTCTGATGATCCTCCAAAAAACGACAAGGATTTATTCATATTGGATTTTGTTGGAGATGTTATTCGTGCCACAAAATATTTTCTGTCGCAACCGGGAGTCGATCCGAATAGCGTAATATTGATCGGACATTCATTCGGCGGGTCAGTAGCGATAGGGGTGTCACATGCTCCGGCCATAAATGATATCTTTAAAAAAATTGTGATCATAAGTCCTGGAAGAGGATGGCCGTATAAAGGAGAAGAAAAATTCTCTTTTCGTCAGCGAAGGTTATCCAGAGACATGAAGTTATCAACATTGATTGATTTAACTACTGTTAAGAATTTATTTAACCACTTTGAGATAGAAAGATTATTAGAACAGGAAAGATCTGTTAACATGGAATTAATAAACGGTGAATATGAAGAGCGTCTTAAGCCGTTAGCAGACATTTATAGAAGAATGCCCCACCCGAAAAACATTCACATAATAAAGGGTACGGGTCATTACTTTCATGCCAACTCCAGATTTAATGGACTTGATTTACCGGTCAAAGTATATAGGAAGGACAAAATACGTGATCTGGTGCATGCCATAACAGACTAATTCACTAATATCCTTAGCCATGCATAAGATTAATTTATTCGGTATTGCTGCTATTTCACTAGTGATTTGTGTGCTGACCTGTGAAGCGGTGGCAAAGGAAAAGATAAGAATTAAGAATGGACATTTCTTTGAATACAATGGGAAGCCCATAATCCTTATTGGTGACAGCGCAACACAAAGTGTAATGCAGAACCTTAATGTTAATTATAAGGCATGGCTTGATGCTCTGGCCGCAAACCAGGTCAACGCAGCTCTGATTTGGGCATGGATGGCGGTCCCGCAGACAGTTGACGGCTTATTGGTTGATCGGCGCTACGGCTACGTGGTTCCAGACATAACACCATGGGTTCGGTCAGGGAAGGGATCTGCAAATGACGGAAAGTCCTTATGGGATCTCACAAAGTTTGATAGGCGCTATTGGGATCGCATACAGAATCTGGTTGATTACGCGGAATCAAAAGGGATTGTGATCGTGATATCTGTCTTTGACGGATGGCCGAAAAGCTTCTGGTCACATCCCTTTAACGATCAAAATGGAGGCCCCATACCAAGTGAGATAGTACATTCAAAACCTAAAGTCTTCACAAAAAGATGGTTAAAGAGCATCGTGACACGTTCAAGAAATATGGATGGTCGTCAACAGTTTTGGACGCTCTCTGAGTATCAAGCTGAGATGTTAGGTCGCAGTTACGATCAGTCCTGGCCGTGGGAGCTGAAGAATCAGTACTTTCAGGAGAAATTTGCGGAAAAATTATTACAGGTAACGTGCAATAATTCTAATGTTATATATGAGTTGGTTAATGAGGGAAGTAGTAACAAGCTATATGATGATCACTGGATACGTTTCTTCAATAAAAGATGTGACAGTCTGATAATTATAAATGATGACTATACTCCTTTTGATGCTCGATTGAGCAAAACTGTTGATGCAATCTCCTGGCATTCTCATTCAATGGATACAGAAGAAATTAATTATAGGTGGCTGAAAGGTTTTAGAAATCAGCCGGCCAAGCCTGTTATAAATTCAGAGACCGTTCCGGGATATTATAGTGACTCACCGTCCGTGGACGATTTCAGGAAGATTATATGGAGTACTGCCATGGCAGGAGGAAGTATCTTTGTTCAGGATGATACTGTATTTGCTTTTGATCCTGAATCCCCTCAGAAACCAAAGGGGGAGATTCTCAGAAAATACTTGGGGGTTGCAAATAAATTTTTTAATGCTTCCGGAATAAGGATAGATCAGATGATTCCCCATAATAGGATGATTAATAAAGGTAATGCTTTTGCACTCATCTCAGAAGGAAAAGAGTATATTATTTATGTCGCCGAAAATGACAGAATTGATGTAGATCTGTCAGATATGAAAGGATTGCTGGAGGCTGAGTGGTATGATCCGTCCGAAGGAATATATTCTGAAAGGTTTATTGTTCATGGAGGAGGAAGTGTTTCATTTGATCCGCCTTTTTCAGAAGATGCCGCACTTTATATGAAAGTAAAAAATCAGGAGGTTGATTAGTGAGCAATAATTTCAATCCCCTAAAATTAATAGTATCTTGATTCCAAAGGAAATCAGCATGTATGGCCGTATCATATCAACGTTCAAGAATTACCCGATAATTTTGATCCTCATGCTTGCATCAGTTCTCAGATTCTGGGGAATCTGGCATGATTATCCGTTTTCTTACTATCCCGACGAGGAGCACTTTGTGAAGAGGGCTCTTTCATTTGGCAGTGGAGACCTCAATCCTCATTGGTTTCACAAGCCGGCTTTCTTGATGTACGTCCTCTTTATTGAATATGGGCTGTTTTTTTTAATCGGTAAAATTATCGGTGTGTTCCCTGATGTTCATGCATTTGCCGTGTACTATTTCAAAAATTCCGGCCCTTTTATTTTAATAGGGAGGATTACTGTTACTTTGTTTGGAGTATTAACAGTTTATGCAACGTATAGAATCGGCGTGAGATTTTGGTCTAAACAGGCCGGACTATATGCTTCCTTGCTTTTGGCCCTGTGTTATGGACACATTTTCGCCGGGCAGGACGTTAAGGCAGATGTCCCGACAACTTTTTTTACAGTCCTGTCGGTTTATTATCTTTTAAGGATCTGCAGCTATGGTTTTCAAACGCGCGACTATGTATTTGCAGGCTTGATGGCAGGCCTGGGTACTGCGACAAAGTATTATTCCATTGCACTCTTACCGTGCATATTTTTGGTAGCATTCATTGAAGGGCTCAGGAACAAAAATTTTCGGTCTCTATTGAAATATATTTACGCAGTAATCTCATTTTGGGCGACTTATTTCATAGCCTCTCCGTACAATTTTCTGGATCCACTTGGAAGGAGATCGACTTTCAGAAAGATAGTACAACTTTGGAATAAAACCACCCCCTGGGATCTTGACATTTATAGCTTGCAGGGTGAAAAGAGCACAAAGTTCCTTGCCAGAAATTTTGAAGGGAACTATATCACAAAATCAATCACAAACTATTTTGATGTGCTTTTATCAAAGGAAGGGGCCGGGATCGTAATTGGTCTTATATTTCTATTTGCAAGTATATTTCTAGTGCGACATATTTCCTTGAAAAAGATGGTACTTCTTTGTTTCCCCATAATATTTTCGGTTATATCAATTACGTTTAATCCCTCTTATACAGAGCCGAGGCACCAAGTGCTAATCTATCCATTTCTGGCAGTTGCTGCAGGGATAAGTATCTCGGAAACAGCAGGTAAATTGAGAAGAGACCTCCTCGTAAAAATTCTTTTTGCTCTTTTGCTGATCCTTCCCCTTTCATCCATAATCAATAATTGCATACTGCTTTCTGGAAATGATACGAGAACATCAGCGAAGAACTGGATTGAATTGAATATACCTGCAGGAACAAAGATCCTTGTAGAAGAAAGTTCCATTAAAATCAGTCCAGACGCAGGATATTTCCATGCTCTGCTTGAAAGGGCAGAGATGTTTCAGAAAGGTCAGTTTACGACACACATGGATATAGCTTTGAAATATTCTTTAGAGGCACTGCCAGATATAACGTATGACATAACGTACATCCGATTTCCCTGGTGGCAGCTTAAGGAAAAGAAAGCTGGGACATATTATGCAGATGATGAATATGACAAGGATATGGGGAATCCTCTTAAACCTGTCGGAATTGAAACATATGATTACTATCAAAGAGAGGGATTTGAATATGTCGTGGTTAGCAGCACTAAATATGAAACGTTTATTCGTGAATCTAACGCATCTGCCCGGTTTCCGTCATTTGCCAAATTTTACAAGGATCTTTTTAATAATGCAATATTGATAAATGAATTCGTTGCTGGTGAATTCAATAGCCGTGGACCGACTGTAAAGATATTTAAAATATCATCATAATAAGTAACTTATAAATGGCTCATTAATTATCGTCTCAATTTAATATCATAATGGACATTCAACTTTCTTTTATCACATTATCCTTCAATTCTGAAGCATTTTTAGCAAAATGCTTTGATTCTGTAATGTCCAAGTGTCAGCAAGAAGGTATTACCTTCGAAATTATTGTCATTGATAATGGTTCGAAGGACAGTTCATTAAATATAATCAGGACTTATCAGGAGAAATATCCTGATTTTTTTAAAACAATATTTTTGACGGAGAACATGGGAACAACATATACCAGGAATCTTGGTATAAAAAAGGCGGAAGGCAGGTATATATGTATCATTGATTCAGATACAGAGATGGCAGAGGGATCACTACTGGGGGTTATGCAGACACTTGAGAATAGTGAGGAATTAGGGATTATTGCTCCCCAACTCGTGTTGCCTGATGGCAGTATTCAGAATTCAGTTAAAAAATTCCCAACCCTTTGGCATAAACTTATTAAACTTCCAAAAGCAATAGGGAACATATCCATATCTG